>Ga0163161_10003358_pt1 | contig 11223 bp, 9 predicted proteins | sample S45metaG_FD_129847 | JGI IMG/M metagenome (GOLD analysis project Ga0163161, IMG submission 129847) | Switchgrass rhizosphere microbial communities from Kellogg Biological Station, Michigan, USA - S4-5 metaG | ecosystem: Host-associated > Plants > Roots > Rhizosphere > Soil | place: USA: Michigan... | reverse complement strand
GTAATCAGCATGAACAGCGACAGCACCCGGGTCAGCCGCCAGCGCGAGGCCATGCCACCAATCAGCGCCGCGCCGAAGATACCGCCGACGCTCAACAGCACGCCGCCGCTGATGCCTTGCTGTGCCGATAGCCCTGCTGAAACCAGCAGTTTCGGCGTCCAGCTCATCACGAAGTAGAAGCCGAACATCACCAGGAAGAACAGCAGCCAGATCAGCAGGGTGGTGCGCCGTGAATCAGGCGAGAGCAACTGCGCCAGGCGCCCACGACCTGAAATCGGTGCGGAAATGGCGACGGGCAGTTCGCGCAGTGCTGGCTGGCCGAGGCGGGCGGCCAGTCGATTGATGCGTGCCAAGGCATTCTCGGGACGGCGGGCGATCAGAAAGTCCAGCGATTCAGGCAGGTACATCAGCACCAGTGGAATCACCGCCAGGGTCACGGCGCCACCGAACAAGAAGACCGAGCGCCAGCCAAAGTGCGTCAGCAGCCACACCGACAACAGGCCGCCCAAGGTGGCTCCCAGGGCATAACCGGTGGATTGCAGGCTCACCGCCAGCCCGCGCCAGCGTTTGTTGGCATATTCACTGGCAATCACGTTACTGCTGGCCAGGATTCCGCCGATACCCAAGCCGGTCAACCCACGCAGCAACGCCAGCTGCACCGGCGTCTGGCTCAGTGCCGACAACAGCATGCCGGCCCCGGAGAGCAGCAGGCAAAACAGAATCAATGGCCGACGACCATAGCGATCCGCCCACGGCGCAATAAACAAAGAGCCTGCTGCCATGCCAAACAGTCCGGCACTCAATAGCAGCCCGATCTGCGCGCCGTTCAAGCCCCATTCGGCGGATACCGAGGAGGCCGTGAAGGCCATCACCAGCACGTCGAAGCCATCGATCATGTTCAAAACAATACAGATGCCCACGGCCAACCATTGGAACCGCGCCATGGGACGCTCATCTACCACGCTCTTCAGATCGACACTCATGGCTGCCCCTCGAAATGAGGCTGAGTAAAGGACAAGCGAGGCAGGCACACGTAGGTGGGTACAAGCCGAAGCTTGATCCCGATTGAGAAGTCATTCATCACGACACCCTTGTTATTTTTATGAGCGGGGCAGGCGCAGTACCTGACACCGTGCAGTGCCAGTCAATCAATATATGGATCCATTGGAAAGTGTATTTTTACGATTGTTATGGGTTGTTTTTTTTGCATATCAATAAAAACGTTTAAAAACAATAATATAGGTATTTTTATAAAGTGTTCGATAATCGGGCTTAGATCGTTTTTGTTCAATAAAGGATCCATTGTTGGTGGCAGTGATTCCCGGCGCCGCTGGAGGTTAAACGAATTAACCGATCAGACACTCTCGTATCGGGCGCTTGACATACGCTGGACTCGATCATATAAAGAACGCGTTCATAAATGATCAACAACAACAATGGATGCGATCATATGCGCCGTATCGACTTGCACTGCTACCCCAATACCCAACGCTGGATCGACTGCCAAGGTCCATACGTCAAGGCCTTAGCGGAATACTGGCACCGAGACTGGAAGGCCAAGACCGAGGAAGAAGTGGTTCGCGAGTTTCAAAGCGCCGGCATCGAGGCGGTGCTGGTGGCATTGGATCTACGTGCAACCATCAATACTGTGCCCTGCGACAATGACTATGTGGCTGGTATGCGAGATCGCCACGACTGCATCATTCAGGCCTGGGGTGCTGTGGAGCCGGCTATGGGGCAGGTTGCGATTGATGAAGCCAAGCATGCGATCCGCGACCTGAATATGCTTGGATTTCACTTCCATCCCATCATGCAGCACTTCAGTGTTGATGATCAGCGCTATTACCCGCTCTGGGAGGAAATCAACGCCCTGAAAGTGCCGGTGATGATTGACGTCGGCATGACAGGTATGGGCGCCGGCCTACCCGGTGGCTTTGGGGCCAAGACCCGGCATGCGCACCCATCGTCTATCGATACCCTGGCGGCTGACTTCCCGGACTTGACCATCATCATGGCGCACCCAGGTTACCCATGGATCGACGAAACCACCGTCTGTGCACTGCACAAGGGCAATGTGTTCTGGGAAATGTCCGGTTGGGCGCCAAAATACCTGCCCGAGGCGCTAAAACGTGATATTCGCGGGCGGCTCAAGCACAAGGTCATGTTTGGTAGCGACTACCCCAGCATTCCCCATGAGCGGCTGTTCAAGGAATGGAACGAGCTGGGCTACTCCGATGAAGTGCTGGAGCTGTTCTTCCACAAAAACGCCGAACGCGTGCTGGGCCTCTGACATGGGCAGCGAGCAGCACAATGTGCTGACCGAACGGCGCGGGCACGTGCTCTATATCCGCCTTAACAGGCCCCAGGTTCGCAACGCGCTGGACCCGCTTACCTACCATCAATTGAGCCTGGCATGCGACGAGCTGGAGGCTGACCCCGAACTGTGGCTCGGGGTACTGACCGGGGAGGGTGACCAAGCCTTCAGTGCCGGTCGCGACCTTAAGCAACTGGCTGAAATGGCAGTTGCCGATGAGGCGCAAAAACAGGCTGAAGCTGCGTTATGGCTGCGCACCACACGCTTGACCGACCGCTTTAATTTCGCCAAGCCGCTGATCGCACGGCTCAACGGTTCGGCCCATGGCGGCGGACTGGAACTGGCCCTGGCGTGCGACATCATCGTTGCCGCCGAACATGCCCAACTCAGCCTGCCCGAGCCCAGGCGTGGGCTGATTGCCACGGCGGGCGGTGTACATCGTCTGCCGCGCCAGATAGGTCTCAAGGCGGCAATGGGGTATCTGCTGACTGGGCGGGCAATGACCGCGCAACGAGGCTACGAGCTGGGCCTGATCAACGAAGTGGTTCCCGCGCACCTGCTCGATGAGGCCGTCGAGCAGTGGGTGGCGGACATTCTGGCTTGTGCGCCACTGGCGGTTCGCGCAACCAAGGCCTGTGCCATGCAAGGCCTTGGCCTGCCGCTGGCCGACGCCGTGGCCCGGCGCTACGACGCGGAAGAGCAGCGCAAGTCCAGCGAAGACAGCCTTGAAGGTCCGCGTGCCTTTACCGAAAAACGTCGACCGCAATGGCGAGGATGCTGAAGCACTACACCCGGTTTCCACCCGATACGGTACGCTTAGACGGCGGTACCGCTACCTGAATAAAAATAATCACAGGTGACAGGAAATGAAGACGTCGCGCATGTTTTACGGCTGGTGGGTCGTGATTGCATCGATCATGGGGATGATCATCAGCCAAGGCCCCGTTCTGGTATTTACCTTCGGCATTTTCATGAAACCCTTGGGCGCCGAGTTCGGCTGGAGCCGCTCTCAAGTGTCGCTGGGCTTGACCATTGCTATCCTCACGGCCGCGTTGTGCACTCCCTGGATTGGTCGGCTTATTGATCGCAAGGGGGCGCGCCAGGTGGCAATTCCGGCCTTGCTGTTGTTCGGCGTAGGGATCATGTCGCTAGGCCTCTTGCCTGCCAATCTAGTACTTTTCTATCTGGCGTTTAGCGTGATTGGCCTGTTATCCACCGGCGGCACACCCACGCCTTATGCCATGGCAGTGAGTTGCTGGTTCATCCGCCGCCGTGGCCTGGCCCTTGGCTTGAGCATGGCGGGTATAGGCATCGGTGCTGCGTTACTGCCCATGCTGGCGCAGCATGCCGTGGCCGCATTGGGCTGGCGCTTGGCGTATGCGGTGATGGGCTTGGTGATTGTACTCGGCGCCGGTGGCGTGGCCTGCAAACTTCAGAACAAGCCTGCTGATCTGGGGCTTTTCCCAGACAACCAGCCCACCGCGGATGGCCTGCCTCATTCACCGGACAAGGTTGGCTTGAGTGTGGGGCAGGCGCTGCGCAGCCGCACGTTCTGGCTGATCGGTGCCGCGTTTTTCCTGGCGGCTCTGGCGATCAACGGCTGCTCGGTGCACTTCGTGCCATTACTCACCGATCGCGGTATACCGGCCGGCGAAGCCGCTCGCATCGCCTCGATCATTGGCATCGCGCTGATCGTCGGCCGCGTGGGCGCGGGGTACTTGCTCGATTATCTTTTCGCACCTTTTGTTACCGTGTTTTTCTTCATCGGCCCGGTGATCGGCATCCTCTTGCTCTACAGCGGCGCCACCGGCAGCACGGCAATGTTTTGCGCTGCCTTGATTGGCCTGGGTGTCGGCGCGGAGGTGGACCTGATTGCCTACCTGATCGCTCGTTATTTCGGTTTGCGCGCCTTTGGTGAAATCTACGGTTACCTATTCGGACTGTTCTGTTTGGGCACCGCCTTTGGGCCGCTGTTGATGGGCGTTGGCCAGACGCTATATGGCAGTTACGACGCCGTCCTGCTGTTGTTCGCCTGCTGCATGGTGGTGGCCTGTGTACTGATGCTCTGTGTGGGTCGTTATCCGAATCTCCAAGCGGAGCAGAAGGCCCCCGAGGTCAGCTCGCCTGCAAACCATGCATTATCAGGCTCAAGCGCTTCATCAGTTCATTGAGACCATCTTCCGGATCTTGCGAGTCGTCCGCTAACCACATGCGAATCTCCGCTGCCAATAGATAGAACATGGTCTTGGCGATCATGCTGTCGTCTTCCTGGCAGCGCACTTCCCCCTGGGCTCGAGCATGGCCGAGCAGGGTCGAGATCGAATCGATGGTACGCGCTCGGGTCGCCTGGAAGCGCTCGCTCTGCATCCCCGTTGTATAGAAGGTGATCTCTCGGGTCAGGTCCCGTGAGATCACCTTGTCTTGCCCGTAAAACACGAAGAAATGCCGCAGTGCATTGCGCAGATTCTCCAGCAGCGGCCGATCGGCGAGGCAGTCGGCAAAAGCCCGTGTGGTCAGTTCATCAAGATCGTCGTTGAACACCAGAAACAGTAGGTCGCGCTTGTCGGTGGCGTAAAGAAAAAGCGTCGACAGACCTACGTCTGCTTCTTGGGCGATTTGCCGCGTTGTGGTCGGCTCAAAGCCGTTCTCGGTGAAGAGTTTTTTCGACGCTGCACGGATTCGCAGGAATTTGTCGAGCTTGTTTCGTTCGCGCAAACCCAGCGGGGCATTCGATTTTACGTTCATGTCAGACCTTTGATTTTTCTGATTTTGTCGGGGTTTGAGAGGCCTCATCTTAAGTGATGGTCCGGGCCTTGACAAATAATATGATCATGTCTAAAAATGAACATGTTCTTTTAAAAACAATAACGAGGTTGAACATGTCCCAATCCAAAAAAGTCGCTCTGGTCACAGGTTCCGCATCCGGCATTGGCGCCACCGTGGCCGTGGCACTGGCCAAGGCCGGCTATGACGTGATCGTCAACTACAGCCGCAGCGAAGCCTCGGCCAGATCCACGGTTCAAGCCTGCGAGGCAGCTGGGGCGCGGACGATGTTGCTGCAGTGCGACGTGTCGAATGAGGACAGTGTCAAAGCCATGGTCGCCGCCATCCGTGAGCAGTACAGCCACTTGGACGTCGTCTGCAGCAACGCCGGCGTGTCCATCGATACGCCACCGAAAAAGTTCGACGAGATAGAAGTGGAAGATTGGGATCGGGTATTTGCAGTGAACGTGCGCGGCCTGTTCCTGATCGCCAAGCACACCAAGGCCCTGTTGTTCGAGGCACCCCGGCCGTGCATGGTCAACACCGCCTCGATTGTGGGCATGCGCCCCGGTGCCCAGCCGCTGCCGTATTCGGCGTCCAAGGCGGCCGTCATCAGCATGACTCAGACCTTGGCCAACGCACTGGGCCCCAAGGTACGCGTCAATGCAATCGCCCCGGGCTGGATGGAAGGGGAGTGGATGGAATGGATGCTGGGCGACAACTACGACAAGTTGATGACCCGTCGCGCGCGCGCCACGCCCTTGCAGCGCTGTGTGACCATGCCTGACGTAGCTGAAGTGGTGCTGACCCTGATCGAGCACATGCACTTTGTCACCGGCGAAACCATTGTCATCGATGGCGGCTTCGCCAAGACCACCTGATCTGATCCTTTCGGGCCAGAGTTGCGCTCTGGCCCTGCGTGCTCCTTCCAACAATAACGACAACATCGAGGACATTTCCATGATGGGATTCGTGCCGTTTCCAGAAAAGTTTGTTGAGCAGTATCGCGCCAAAGGCTACTGGCAGGACCAGACCCTGGCGAATACCTTCCAGGCTGTATGCCGTCAGTACTGCGAGCGCATTGCCGTGTGCGATGCCTCCCGTGAGGTGAGCTACGCCGAGCTTGACCAGGTTGCCACACGCCTGGGTTTGAACCTGTTGGATGCCGGTCTGGTGCCGGGCGATATCGTCGTCTTGCAACTGGGCAACGTGCTGGAGTTTGTCTTCGTTTACCTGGCCCTGCAGAAAATCGGCGTGCGGCCGATCCTTGCGCTGCACACCCACCGATACCGTGAGCTGCGCCAGTTCGTCGAGTTGTCTGGCGCCACCGCAACTATTACGGCGGACCGCTCCAAGGACTGCGATTTCATCGATATCGTCAACCGCGTTCAAGCTGATACCACAAGCATCCGTCGCAAGTTTGTCCTCGGTGCCGCGGCGGACGGTTTTGTCTCGCTGGGCGACCTGCTGGCGCGTGAGCCACGTCGCGATGTTGCTGAAATCGAGGCGATTCAGGCGGCAATCGATCCGTGCAGCCCGGCGCTGTTTCTATTGTCTGGCGGCACGACCGGCATCCCGAAGATGATCCCGCGCTCGCACAACGACTACGTCTGCAACTCGCGGCTGGCCTCCAAATACACGGGCATTGATGAGCACTCGGTGTTGCTGGACGTGCTTCCCATTGCTCACAATTTGCCGCTGGCGTGCCCTGGCTTGCAGGGCTTCATGCTCTGCGGTGCCAAGGTGGTGCTGCATGCCAGCACTCGGGCTGAAGAGGTGTTCGGTTTGATCGAGCGCTTCAAGGTCACCCATATCCATGTGGTGCCGGCCCTGCTGATCATGTGGATGAACGACCCGCGGGTTGAGGCCTTCAATCTGGACAGTGTTCGGGTGATTCAGTCCGGTGGCCAGCGACTGCAACCGGAGACGCGTGCCTTGACCGAGCAGGTCTTGCGTAACTGCACGGTGCAGGAAAACTTTGGCATGGCCGAAGGCCTGTTGATGTTCGTGCGTCTGGACGACCCGCTGGATGTACGCCGCGAGTCGGTGGGCCGGCCGGTGTGTGCAGACGACGAAATTCTGTTGCTCGGCGAGGATGATCAACCGGTGCCGCTGGGAACACCGGGTGAGCTGTGCTGCCGAGGGCCTTACACCTTACGTGGTTACTTCAACGCACCGGAGCATAACGCGAGGGCGTTTACCCCCGACGGTTTCTACCGTTCCGGCGACATGATGCGCGAGCTGCCTTCGGGCAACTATGTGGTGGAAGGGCGCAAGAAAGATTTGATCAACCGGGGCGGCGAGAAAATTTCCGCCGAAGAAATCGAGAACCTGGTGCTGGCTCACCCGGCCGTCACGAACGTGGCGTGCGTGGCCATGCCTGATCCGGTGCTGGGTGAAAAAATGTGCGCCTTCGTGATCCTCAAACCTGCTGCGCAGTTGAGCCTGGAAGACCTGGTCAACTATTTACAGACCCACGAAATCGCCCGTTTCAAACTGCCAGAACGCCTGGAGTTGGTGGACAGTTTTCCGCTGTCGACCTTCGGCAAGGTCTCCAAGAAAGACCTGGTGGAGCGCGTCAGCGCCAAGCTTAAGATCGAGGCGGCCTGAGATGAGTGACTTTATCGAATACCGCTTCGAAGACGGCATCGTCACCCTGACACTGTGCGCGCCCGAGCAGCACAACGCATTGACCCACCAGGCGCAGTTCGACGCGTTCACTCAGGTTTGCGCGCGCATCAACCGCGATCCGCAGGTCAAAGTGGTCATCCTCACTGGTGCAGGCAAATCATTCTGTGCCGGTGGCAACGTCAAAGACATGAAAGCGCGGGCGGGGCTGTTCGCTGGTGATCCGTATCAGCTGCGCGATGGCTATCGCCATGGCATCCAGCAGATCCCGCTGGCGGTCTACCACCTTGAGGTGCCGACCATTGCCGCCGTCAACGGTGCAGCGATTGGTGCCGGTTGCGACCTGGCATTGATGTGCGACATCCGAATCGCCTCGCAACAGGCGCGTTTCGCTGAAAGCTTCGTACGCTTGGGAATCGTGCCCGGGGATGGCGGCGCCTGGCTGTTGCCCCGGGCGCTGAACAACCTGTCGCGGGCCTATGAACTGTCATTTACCGGCGAGACGGTGTCGGCGCAGCAGGCGCTTGAGTATGGCCTGGTGTCGAGCGTTGTCGCGCCGGATGACTTGCTGGTGGCTGCTCAAGACCTGGCCCGACGGATCGCGGCCAACCCCGGGCATGCTCTGAGGTTGACCAAGAAGCTGTTGCGCGAAGGGCAGCACACCCGGCTGGAACCCTTGCTCGAACTGTCCGCTGCCTATCAGGCACTGGCCCATCACACCGAAGCCCACCAGGCCATCGTGCAGGCACTTTGATCGCATCCGGACGCTGCACGCGGCGTTCGGCCGGAGGTTCTCATGCAAGACGCAGTGATTGTTGCTTATGCCCGATCGGCCATTGGCAAGGCTTATCGTGGCGCGTTCAACCACACCCCAATGCCCAGCCTGGCCGCGTCGATCATCCAGGCAGCGCTCAAACGTGCCCAGATACAGGGCGCCGAAGTGGAAGAACTGGTCATGGGGTGTGGCCGGCCTGAGGGTACTCAGGGCAAGAACATTGCCCGGCTCAGCGCTTTGCGAGCCGGGTTGCCGGACAGCGTCGCGGCGCAGACCGTTAGCCGCCATTGCGCGTCGGGGTTACAGGCCATTGCCAGCGCCGCGCAACGTATCCAGCTGGACGGCAGCTCGATAATGGTGGCGGTTGGTGGCGAATCCATCAGCCTGGTGCAGAACGCCCACACCAACGAGCACTACGGTCAAGACCCGTGGCTGCTGGAGCATCGACCTGATGCCTATATCAGCATGCTCGAGACGGCTGAAAGGGTGGCCAGTCGTTACGGCATCTCCCGTGCCGATCAGGATGACTACGCCTTGCTCAGCCAGCAGCGTATGGCTCAGGCCCAGCGTGACGGGCTGTTCGACGAAGAAATCGTACCGCTGGATGTCGTCTCCAAAGCCGTCGACAAGGCCAGTTATGAGTATTACGACAAGTCCCTGCGTATCGACCGAGACGAATGCAATCGGCCGGGCACACAGCGTGCCCAACTGGCTGCGCTCGCACCGGTGCTGGAGGGTGAGCATCGAACCGTGACTGCCGGCAACGCCTCGCAACTCAGCGACGGCGTGGCGGCGTGTGTGTTGATGAGCGCCGAGCAGGCCAGAGCCAGGGGTTCAAGACCGCTGGGGATCTTCAAAGGCTTTGCCAGTGCCGGCTGTGCACCGGATGAAATGGGCATCGGCCCAGTGCTGGCGGTGCCACGCCTGTTGGCCCGCCACGGGCTGAGCGTCAATGACATCGATCTGTGGGAATTGAATGAAGCCTTCGCCGCCCAGGTGCTGTATTGCCAGCGTCAGTTGGGAATCCCGATGCAGCGGCTGAACGTTAACGGTGGGGCCATCGCCATGGGGCACCCCTACGGCATGTCGGGTGCGCGCATGGCCGGGCACGTTTTGCTTGAGGGGCGTCGCCGGGGGGCACGCTATGTGGTGGTGACCATGTGCGTGGGCGGCGGGCAGGGTGCAGCCGGTTTGTTCGAGGTGTGCCATGACTGACGACTAAGACCGGACATCGCTGTTTGCTGCGTCTCGACAACAACAAAAAGAGGGACTTTCTATGAAGGCTGTTCATGTTCGCGCCTTGCAGGCCGCCGGCTTGCTGATTTGCTTCCACGGCGCAGTCAGCGCTACCGAGGGCAATGGCAACTCCTACCCGCTTGGGGTGGAAACCAATATGTCAGGGTTGATGTTTCCCGAAGGCCTGACGTCGCTGTTGTATTACACCCATTACGATGCCGACGACGTCAAAGGCAACGACGGCAACGACAAAGCCAACGTCGCCCGCTACCACCTTAAATCCGACAGCGTATCCCTGCGCCTGAGCTATGTCTGGCCAGGCGTGAAATGGTTGGGCGCGAATGTCGAAACGCGCGTGGCACTGGCAGTACCCACCATTGATCTGACCTTGGACGTTGCCCGCCCCGTGCCCTTGGCGCCGCTGGACAAGGGCGGCACCTCTACTGATTTGGCCGACCTCAGCTTCGCCCCGGTATTGCTCGGCTGGCACGGCAAAACGCTCCATCAGATTGCCGGTGTCGAAACGTTCCTGGCGACCGGCGCTTATGACAAGGATGAGCCCGTGAACACCGGACGAAACTACTATCAGGTCGCACCGTTCTATGCCGCGACCTGGTTTCCCTCCGAGCATTGGGAAGCCAGTGCAAAACTGCGCTATGGCATCAACTCAAAGAACGAGGAAACCGACTATCGCTCGGGTGATGAACTCACTCTTGAGTTCAGCGCAGGCTATCGCTTCACCGGACCATTGAGTGCCGGCATCAATGGTTACGTTTACCGCCAGACCACCGATGACCGCCTTGATGGAGCATCGGTCAATGGCAACGGTAACCGCAGTTCGGTCGATGCCTTGGGACCCTACGCAATGTACCGCTTCAGCAAAGACTTTGCCGTGGTAGCCAAGTTGCAGGAGGAGTTTGCTGCGAAGAACAAGTCCGAAGGGACACGGCTGTGGTTGCAGGCGCGGTTGCCGTTTTAGAAAGTGTTAGGCCGCTGATCCGCCTGTTCGCGATAGCGGCTTGATGTTAAATATAAGTCCGTCATCGCGAGCTGGCTCGCTCCCAGAAGGGCGGGGAATCAGGCCTTGGATTTGCTGATGATGTTCCCCGCATGCAAACCGCATTCTTTCTGCGTCGCCTCTTCCCACCACCAGCGACCTTCGCGTTCATGCTGGTTCGGTAGCACCGGGCGAGTGCACGGTTCGCAGCCGATACTGATGAACCCGCGCTCATGCAGGCTGTTATACGGCAGCTCCAGCATGCGGATGTAGCCCCAAATCTCTTCGCTGGTCATTTGCGCCAACGGGTTGAATTTGTACAGGGGGCGCTCGGGTGTAGAGAACGCGGTGTCGATTTCCAGCACGGCGACGGCGCTGCGGGTGCCCGGGCTCTGGTCGCGGCGCTGACCGGTAGCCCAAGCGGTTACGCCGGACAATTTGCGGCGCAGCGGCTCGATCTTGCGGATACCGCAGCATTCGCCATGGCCGTCCTTGTAGAAACTGAACAGG
>Ga0163161_10003357_pt1 | contig 11224 bp, 8 predicted proteins | sample S45metaG_FD_129847 | JGI IMG/M metagenome (GOLD analysis project Ga0163161, IMG submission 129847) | Switchgrass rhizosphere microbial communities from Kellogg Biological Station, Michigan, USA - S4-5 metaG | ecosystem: Host-associated > Plants > Roots > Rhizosphere > Soil | place: USA: Michigan... | reverse complement strand
TCACGATCTGCCTGCTGTTCGGCCTGTTCGTCATCGGCATGACCTTCCGCCTGATCACGCGGCCGATCGTGCGCATGACCGAACTTATGACGCGCCTTGCCGCGCACGACCACACCATCGAGGTGCGCCAGCTCACCCGACGCGACGAGATCGGCGAGATCGCCCGCGCGCTTCAGGTGTTCAAGGAAATGTCGATCGAGACCGCCGGACAGACCTGGCTCAAGTCGACGGTCACCAGCATCTCCAACAAGCTGCAGGGCGCCACGACCTATCGCGAGTTCGCCGACGTCCTCGTGTCCGAACTGGTCCCGGTCCTCAAGGCCGGTGTCGGCGTGTTCTACGTGTTCCGCGAAGAAACGGCGCGACTGGAGATGCTTGGCAGCTACGGCTTCAAGCAGCGTCGCCACGTCACCACCGAGTACGCCCTGGGCGAAGGCCTGGTCGGACAGGCCGCGATCGAGCACCGTACGATCGTGCTGCAGGACGTGCCCGACGATTACACGCGTATCCATTCGGGCACCGGTGAGGGCTCCCCGCGCAGCATCGTCGTGATGCCGGTGACCTCGCGCGACGCGCTGCTGGGCGTGATCGAGGTCGCCACGTTCGCCCACCTCACGGGTACGGAAGAACGCCTGCTCGAGGAACTGATGCCCATCGTCGCGCTGTCCCTGGAAAACCTGGGACGCGCCCTGCGCACGAGCACCCTGCTCGAGCGCACGCAAAGCCAGGCCGATGAGCTGCGTGCCTCCGAGGAGGCGCTGCGCCGGCAGCAGGACGACCTGCGCTCGACCAACGACGAACTGAAGACGAAGACGACCGAGCTGCAGGAACAGTCGCAGCGGCTGGTCGCGTCCGAGGAAGAGCTCCGCGTGCAGACCGAAGAATTGCATGCGTCCAACGAAGAGCTTCGCGAGAAGAGCGTCACGCTCAACGAGCAGAAGGACGCCCTGGAGGCACTGCAGAAGGAAACCCAGGACAAGGCCGAGGAGCTCGCCCGGGCCAGCCAGTACAAGTCCGAATTCCTCGCCAACATGTCGCACGAGCTGCGCACGCCGCTGAACAGCCTGCTGATCCTGTCGCGCAGCCTTGCCGACAACGACGAGGAAAACCTCAGCGGCGAACAGGTGGAATCCGCGCGCATCATCCACGATGCCGGCTCCAACCTGCTGCGCCTGATCAACGACATCCTCGACCTGTCCAAGGTGGAGGCAGGCAAGATGGAACTGGTCGTCGACACGTTGCCGCTCGCGGACCTGACGCGCACGCTCAACCGCACGTTCAACCACGTCGCGCAGGAGAAAAAGCTCGTCTTCCAAGTCGAACTGGATGCCGGCCTGCCGGCGACGATCCGCACCGACGGCGCGAAGCTCGAGCAGGTCGCCAACAACCTGCTCAGCAACGCCTTCAAGTTCACGGCCAGTGGCAAGGTCGGCCTGCGCATCTCGCGACCGGCCGCGGGCGCCATGCTTCCCGCCGGCCTCGACCCCGCGCATGCGATCGCCATCGCCGTGACGGACTCGGGCATCGGCATCCCGCCCGACAAGGTCCAGCGCGTATTCCATGCCTTCGAGCAGGTCGACGCGAGCACCAGCCGCCAGTACGGTGGCACCGGTCTCGGCCTGGCCATCTCGCGCCGCATCGCCATCCTGCTTGGCGGCGACATCGGGCTGGAAAGCGAGCCGGGCCACGGCAGTACCTTCACCATCTACCTGCCCGAGGAAGCGCCCGAAGGCAGCGGCCCAGCCGAGTCGGTCCCGCTGCAGCAGGCCGCCGCCGAGGCAACGCTACCCCTGTCGCCCGGCCTCATTGCCGAGACCATCGACGACGACCGCGCCGTGCTGAGCCCGGGCGACACGATCATCCTAGTGGTCGAGGACGATCCGGCCTTCGCCCGCATCCTGGCCGACATGGTCCATCGCAAGGGCCACCGCGTGCTCGCCGCCGCGGACGGTGAAACCGGCCTGGCGCTGGCGAAGCGCTACCGACCCACCGGCATCCTGCTCGATGTGATGCTGCCCGGCATGGATGGATGGACGGTCATCGAGCGCCTCAAGGGCGACGGGGCTACCCGGCACATCCCCGTGCATTTCATCTCGGCGACGGACGACGCCAGCCGCGGCCTCGAACTCGGTGCGGTGGGCTTCCTGACCAAACCCGTGAGCCGCGAGTCGATCGCCACCGCTTTCGATCGCCTGCTGCACTTCGCCGAAGGGCGCACCCGCCACCTGCTCGTGGTGGACGACGACGCCAGCGCACGCGCCGCGGTGCGCGTGCTGCTGAAGGACGACTCGGTGGTCATCGACGAGGCGGCCTCGGGCGAAGAAGCCCTGGCGCGTGCCAACGAGACGCCGTACGACTGCATCGTGCTCGACCTCGGCCTGCCCGGCATGTCCGGCATCGAGTTCCTCGAGCACCTGTCGCAGGGCGGCCAGACGCCGCCGGTGGTGGTCTACTCCGGCCGCGACCTCAGCCGCGACGAGAGCATGAAGATCCGCCAGTACACCGACAGCATCGTGGTCAAGGGCGCCCGCTCGCCCGATCGCCTGCTCGACGAGGTCAGCCTTTTCCTGCACTCGATCCGCCATGGCGGGGAGGCACGCCATGAAGCATCCACCGCGGCCGGCGGCGTCGATGAAGCGAGCCTGCGCGGCCGCCGCATCCTGCTGGTCGACGACGACATGCGCAACCTGTTCGCACTGGCGAAGGTGCTGCGCGCGAAAGGCATCGACGTCGTCATGGCACAGGACGGCCAGAAGGCACTGGATACCCTCGATGCCGACACCGGCGTCGAGCTGGTGCTCATGGACATCATGATGCCCGTGATGGACGGCTACGAGACGATGCGCGCCATCCGTGGCAAGCCGGCGGTGGCGAAGGTGCCTATCATCGCGCTCACCGCCAAGGCCATGCGTGGCGATCGCGAGAAGTGCCTGGAAGCCGGCGCCAACGACTACCTGTCCAAGCCGATCGACGTGGATCGCCTGCTGTCCATGATCCGCGTGTGGCTGCCGACCAGGAGCTGAGGTGGACGTCGAGGACATTGAAATCCAGCTGTTCGTGCGCGCCATGCAGCTGCGTCACGGCTACGACTTCAGCGACTACGCCCCGGCATCGCTGAAGCGTCGCGTGCAGCAACTCGTGCGCACGCACGATACGGGCACAATCAGCGAACTGAATCGCCGCGTGCTGCACGAGGCAGGTTTCCAGTCACGCGTGATCGAGGGGCTGTCGGTACCGGTGTCGGAGATGTTCCGCGATCCGGCCGTGTTCCGCGCGCTGCGCGACAAGGTGTTCCCGGTGCTGGCTTCGTACCCGGAGATCAACATCTGGCAGGCGGGTTGCGCGCACGGGCAGGAGGTCTACTCCCTGGCGATCCTGCTCGAGGAAGCGGGTCTGTACGAGCGTTCGCGCATCTACGCGACCGACTTCAACGACGCGGCGCTGGCCGTCGCCGCCGAAGGCATCTACGCCACCCGGGAGGCGCGCGACTGGTCGCGCAACTACATGGAGGCCGGCGGCAGCCATTCACTCAGCGACTATTACAGTGCCCGCTACGACTTCATCAAGCTCGACCAGCGACTGCGACGCAACGTCACCTTCTTCAACCACAACCTCGTGACCGACGACGTGTTCTGCGAAGCGCACCTGATCCTGTGCCGGAACGTGCTGATCTATTTCAGCAACACGTTGCAGGACCGCACGCTGGGCCTGTTCCGGCAGAGTCTCGTGCGCGGCGGCTTCCTCTGCCTGGGCACGCGGGAGAACATCGACTTCTCGCCTTCGGCATCGGAGTTCACCGATGTGGATCATGCCCTGCGCATCTACCAGGTGGGTGGCGCCGGCGCGAGGCAGCTCAACAAATGATCCCGCACAAGGCCATCGTGATCGGCTGCAGTGCGGGCGGACTCAATGCGCTGCAGGTCCTGCTGCCGTTGCTCGACCCGCGCCTCGCCGTGCCCGTCGTCATCTGCTGCCATACCGGTTCGGCCGACGTTTCGCTGCTTGTCGAGTTGCTTGCACGCCATGCGACCCTGCCGGTGGTCGAGGCGAACGAACGCGCGCCAGTGGATCCCGGCGTGATCCACGTGGCGCCGAGCGGCTACCACCTGCTGGTCGAAGAAAACTTCCATTTCTCGCTAAGCGTCGACGCCAGGGTCGCCTATGCGCGCCCCTCGATCGACGTGCTTTTCGAGACCGCCGCCGATGCATGGCGAGAACACCTGGTCGCCGTGCTGATGACCGGCGCCAATTCCGATGGTGCCCACGGCCTGGCCGCCGTTCGCCGGGCCGGTGGCTTCGCCATCGTGCAGGATCCCCGCTCCGCCGAAGCCGATGTCATGCCGCTCGCCGGCCTGTCGATCGCCGGCGCCGACGCCTGCCTCGAACTTTCCGCCATTGCCTCCCTGCTTAACGAACTTTGCCTTCCATGAATCCCATTCGTCCCAAGATCCTCGTCGTCGACGACACGCCGGCCAACCTGGTCGCGATGCGCCGGCTGCTTGCCCGCGTGGATGCCGACATCTACGAAGCCAACAGCGGCAACGAAGCGCTCGCCCTTTGCCTCGACCACCAGTTCGCGCTGGTGCTGCTCGACGTCAACATGCCGGAAATGGACGGCTTCGAGGTGGCGCAGTTCATCTCCGAAACCGACCACCTCAGCGAAACGCCGATCATCTTCGTCACCGCGGCCTATGCCGATGACATCAACCGCATCAAGGGCTATACGGCCGGTGCCGTCGATTACATCGCCAAGCCGATCAACGACGTGATCCTGCAGTCGAAGGTGAAGATCTTCCTCGAGCTGTATCGGGCGCGAGCACTGTTGCAGCACGCACTGGACGAACTCTCCACGCGCAACGAGCAGCTCACCAACGAAGTGGCCGAGCGCACGCGCATGGAACAGCTCGTGCGGCACCAGGCGACCCACGACGCGCTGACTGGCCTGCCCAATCGCCTGCTGTTCCGCGAGCGGCTCGAGCAGGCCATCGCCGCCGGCAATGCGTCGGGTGGCCATTTCGCCCTCGCCTACATCGACATCGATGGCTTCAAGGGCGTGAACGACAGCCATGGTCATGCGGCGGGTGATGCATTGCTCAAGGCGATTTCGGGCCGCATCTCGTCGCGGACGCGCGGGACCGACACGGTCGCGCGACTCGGAGGCGACGAGTTCGCGGTGCTGCTCAACGACGCCGGCGACGCCACGTCCGCCCTTGCGCGCTGCCAGACCCTCTGCGACGCCATCGCCGAGCCGTACACGCTCGACGTGTCGGGCGCGCGCGTGCCCGCGCACATCGGCGCCAGCATCGGCGTAACGATGTTCATCCCCGGCGATGCCTACGATCGCATCGTCGCGGCAGCCGATACCGCCATGTATGCCGCCAAGCGCAGTGGCAAGAACCGCTGCGTGCTCGGCTGACTAGACGCCCCGGCGCGCGTCGATCGTGGCCAGGAAGGCTTCGATCACCGCGCCGCGATAGCGCTGCCTGTGCAGCAGGATCGACAGCGTACGTTTCAACGCAAGGAATGGCGTGGGAAGCACGGCGAGTCGACCGGTCTTGACCGCATCGACGATCGCGACCTGCGGCAGGCAGGCGATGCCGATGCCGGCGATGACGGCCTGCTTGATCGCCTCGGCCTGGTCGAGCTCCAGCACCACCCTGCCCTCGGGCAGTGCCGCCAGTGCCTGCTCGCTCAGCGACCGGGTAGCGGAACCCCGCTCGCGAAGCACCCAGCGCTCCCCGGCGAAATGCTCGCGCCTGAGCCGTGGCTTCCCGGCCAGCGGATGGTCGGGACGGGCGCAGACGACGAGATGGTCTTCGCGCCACGGTCGCGATTCGATGGCGGGATGGTTCACGGGACCTTCGACGCAGCCGATGTCGTAATCGTGGTCCAGCACGCCCTGTGCGATGCGCGACGTATTGGCCACGCCAAGGCGCACGGCCACGCCCGGGTGGTCGCTGGCAAACGAACCCAGCAGATCGCCGACGAGATAGTTGCCCACCGTATTACTGGCCCCGATGCCGATGTCGCCCGCCAGCTCCGCAACCGAGCCCTCCGCGCGGCGTCCGAATTCGGCGTGTCGCTCGATCAGTTCGCGGGCCAGCGGCAGCAGCTCGCGCCCCCTGTCGTTGAGTTGGAGGCGCCCTCTTTCGCGCGAAAACAGCGGCGAACCGATCTGCCGCTCCATCTCCGCCAGCGCCATGCTCGCTGCGGGCTGGCTGAGGAACAGCCGCTCGCTTGCCGCGCGCACGCTGCCGGCCGTGGCGATGGCGACGAAAACCTCGAGCTGGCGGGGGCTGATGGTATGCATAAGCCATACTTATACACCTGATCAGTGATTCTCAATGTATTTATGGGTGGGTGAGGCGGAAAATACGCGTATCGATCCGGGAACACGCCTCCATGTCTGCCGTTACCTCCCCTGCCACTCCTACTGGCCGCCTTCCGGGCGCTGCCCTCGCCCTGGCGGTCGCCGCTGTCGCCTTCGGCCTCGGTCGCCTGATGCCGCTCGTCGGTGGCGCGGTGTGCGGCATCGTGCTCGGCATACTGGTCCGCCACTTCGCGCCGCCGTCGGCGCGGTTCCAACCCGGCATCCGCTACGCCTCGAAGCAGGTACTGCAGTGGTCGATCATCGCGCTCGGATTCGGCCTCAGCCTGAGCCAGGTCGCGCATACGGGCATGGAATCGCTGTCTGTCACGCTCGCCACGGTAGCCGCGGCCGGCCTCGCGGCGTGGATGCTCGGGCGCGTGCTGCGCGTGCACGACAAGCTGAAAATCCTCATCGGCGTGGGCACCGCGATCTGCGGCGGCTCGGCGATCGCCGCCGTCGTGCCCATCATCAAGCCCGACGAACACGACACCGCGTTCGCCATCTCGACCATCTTCCTGTTCAACCTCGTGGCCGTGCTGCTCTTCCCGCTGCTGGGTCACTGGATGGGCCTGTCCGACCTCGGCTTCGGCCTGTGGGCCGGCACCGCCATCAACGATACGTCCTCCGTGGTGGCCGCCGGCTACAGCTACAGCCACGCCGCGGGCGATTACGCGACCATCGTCAAGCTGACCCGCGCCACCCTCATCATCCCGATCAGCCTGGGCATCGCCCTGGTGGTGGCATGGCGCGAAAAGCGCAGCGGGGCGAGCGACTTCAGCCTCGCGAAGATCTTCCCGTGGTTCATCCTGTGGTTTCTCGTGGCATCGGGTATCCGCACCGCGGGCCTCGTACCGGCGGTGGCGCTGCCGATCATCCACTTCATCGCGGAGTGCCTGATCATCGTGGCGCTCACGGCCATCGGCCTGTCCGCCGACCTGCGCCGCATGGCCTCCACGGGCCCGAGGCCGATCCTGCTCGGCCTCGGCGTGTGGGCAGCCGTGGCGGTGACCAGCCTGGTGGTGCAGCACCTCATCGGCCGCTGGTAGGGCGGCACAAAAAGTAACGCGCCATCCGCCGCAACGGATGGGGTGCTCCGTTGCGACGAATGACGCTTTCGAAAGCCCGGGCGGTGCATTCCCACCCGGGCGATGTCGCTTACGCCATCGCGTGGCTGCCGGGTATCAGCCCCGCTTGGCCAGCGTCAGGCACTGGTCGAGCAGTGCGATGGCCAGGTCGATTTCTTCGTGGCTGATGTCGAGCGACGGGGCGAACGTGATCACGTTCTTGTACCAGCCGCCCACGTCGAGCACGAGACCGATCTTCTTGCCGTTGTGGGTGAGTCCGCCGGCGAGGCCGATGTCGACCATGCGGTCGAGAAGCGCCTTGTTCGGCGTGAAGCCGTCGTCGGTGCAGATCTCGGCGCGCAGGGCGAGGCCGAGGCCGTCGACGTCACCGATTTCCTTGTGGCGCTTCTGCAGGTCGCGCAGGCCATCGAGGAAGTGCTTGCCCTTCTCGGCGACGCGCGTGCCGTAGTCGAGCTCGTAGCCCATCTTGATGACTTCCAGGCCCAGCGCGGTACCGAGCGGGTTGGAATTGAACGTCGAGTGGGTGGAGCCCGGCGGGAAGATCTCCGGGTTGATCAGTTCCTCGCGTGCCCAGATGCCCGACAGCGGGTTGAGGCCGTTGGTCAGCGCCTTGCCGAACACCAGCACGTCGGGGTTCACGCCGAAGTGCTCGATGGACCACAGCTTGCCGGTACGCCAGAAACCCATCTGGATCTCGTCGACGACCATCAGGATGCCGTACTTGTCGAGCACCTTCTTGAGGTCGATGAAGAAGTTCTTCGGGGGAATGACGTAGCCGCCCGTGCCCTGGATCGGCTCGACGTAGAACGCGGCGTATTCGGCCTCGCCCACCTTGGGGTCCCACACGCCGTTGTATTCGGTTTCGAACAGGCGGGCGAACTGGCGCACGCAGGCGTCGGAATACTCTTCCGGCGTCATGCCCTTCGGGCGACGGAACGGATACGGGAACGGAATGAACTGGGCACGCTCGCCGAAGTGGCCGAAGCGACGACGGTAGCGATAGCTCGAGGTGATCGACGAGGCACCGAGGGTACGACCGTGGTAACCGCCTTCGAAGGCGAACATCAGGCTCTTGCCGCCGCGCGCGTTGCGCACCAGCTTCAGCGAGTCTTCCACCGCCTGCGCGCCGCCCACGTTGAAGTGGCAGCGACCGTCGAGGCCGAACTTTTCCTTCGCGTCGACCGCGATCGTCTTGGCGAGCTCGATCTTGCCCTGGTGCAGGTACTGGCTCGCGACCTGCGGCAGCAGGTCGATCTGCGCCTTCAGGGTGTCGTTGAGGCGCTTGTTGCCGTAGCCGAAGTTAACGGCGGAGTACCACATCTGCAGGTCGAGGAACGGGATGTTCTCGCTGTCGTAGATATAGCTGCCTTCGGCGTGGCGGAAGATCTTCGGCGGGTCGACGTAGTGCACCGTGTCGCCGAACGAGCAGTACTTCGCTTCGTCGGCCAGCAGGGTCGCATCGTCGATCACGACCTGCGGGTTCTTGGTGAGGATGTTCATGCGGGGATTTCCTGGACGCTCGTCGCGACAATGGGCAGAACGGTGTGCGGCAGCAGGCTGCCGTCGATCAGGGAGGGAAGCAGTTCGACCGCTTCGTCGAAGCTCGCGATCGGCACGTACGGAATGCCGGCGGCGCGGCAATGCTCGATCAGGCGGTTTTTCGCGAACACGAAATCGACGCGATCGGCGGCGCAGAAATCCGACGCGCCATCACCGATGAGGAGCGTCTTGCCACCGCGTGCCTTCGCGATCGCGGCACGCGCGCATTTGCACGTGCCGCTGCGGCAGCCGGTCGCGCTATAGGGCGACGTTAGGCTCCACTCGCGCTCGCCCGCCTGGAGCAAGTGGTTCGCCACCGTCGGCAGGCTGTCGATGCCATGGCTGGCGAGGATCGCGTGGATCGCATGGTCGAGACCGTCGCTGACGATCTCCATCGGGATGCCGTGCTCGATCGTGGCCTTCACGAACCCCGGGAACCCGTGATCGATGTGGAGCTGGGCGAGATGGCGCTCGAGTTCGTCGCGGCTCATGTCGAGCAACGCGACCTGGCCGGCCATGCAGACGGCCGAACCGATGATGCCCGCGCGCCAGTCCCGCTCGAGGATTTCCCAGCCGGGACGGCCGTAGCGATCGAGCAGCGAATCGATGACGTCCTCGACGGCGATGGTCCCGTCGAAGTCGCAGAGGATGTTCCAGGAGGGAGAACTCAGCACGTCGTAAGCAGCCGGTTTTCAGGTTGCTGCGAAAGCTACGCGGGCATTCTTTCCCATCCCTTTCCTTGTGATGAAAGCGTGATGTAAGGTGCGGGCCATATCCCCGTGGCATCCTTGCCGCTGCCCCTTCCCCGGTCCCAAGCATGCCTCGTTCGTGCATTGTCGCTCTTGCGATCCTGTTGGCCTGCACCTCCGCGCACGCCGATGACGACACCACGCCCACCTATGCGTTCGGTGTGGGCGTGCAACGCATGCCGGCGTGGCAGGGTTCGAAGGACCAGCGCAACCAGGGTGTGCCGTATGTCGATATCGATATCCCCGGCACGGGCGAACTCTCGACCACCGACGGCCTGAAGATCGACCTCATCGCCGGGGCGCACTGGCATGGCGGCGTCTATGGCAACTGGCTATGGGGCCGCACGAGCGACCAGCTCGGTGAACTCGGCGGCAAGGTGGCCTCGCTGTCGCCGCGCTTCCAGGGCGGTGGGTACCTGGAATACGCATTCGACAAGCGTTTCAGCATCGGTGCCCACCTCGCGCACGATACCCAGGGCGCGGGCGCATACGCCGCGGTGTATGCCGATTACCAGCTCCCCGATGTCTGGTACATCCAGCATTCGCTCGAACTGCAGGTGCAGGGCATGAACCTCCCCGCGATGCGCCGCTTTTTCGGCGTCACGCCGACCGAAGCTGCCGCCATCGGCACGCGCTCATGGCGGCCGGGCGCTGGCGGACAATCCGCCGACATCGAGTACGACGCCTTCGTGCCCACGTCGCTGCACACCGGGTTCGCCCTGTCGATCGCTTACGGGAAGCTGATGGGCGACGCGGCGTCGAGCCCGCTCGTGCGCTCCTTCGGCGCGAAAACCCAGGTCACCGAGGCACTCGCCTTCGTGGTGCACTACTAGGCCGGGTCGGCGTTCGCGTCGTCGCGTTCGAGTGTCGTCGGGATGCCGAAGAGCACCCCGATCATCACCAGGTGTGCCCCGGCGGACAGCAGCGGCGACCACGGAGAAAGCACGTCGTAGGGCAGGATGTCGCCGATAAGGCTATTGGCGAGGCTCCATCCCCAGTGCAGGCCTACTGCCAGCCAGAGCGAACCGGTACGTACCACGGCCGTCGCGTAAGCCAGGCCGTAGCAGAGCAGCATGGCCCCTTCGGCGGGCCCTTCGCCAAGTCGCGACGCATGCGTCAGCAGGTAGATCATGCTGGAGACGAGCACGAAGGTGACGGGATGCCAGGCGATCCGCGCGGCGCGATACGGAAAGCCGCGCGTCAGGATGTCCTCGGCAAGCGACGGCAGGAACGTCACCACCAGCGCCCACGGCATCGACGAAAGAAATGACACGGCGGCGACCTGGGTGGATTCCGGTGCCCGTGCCGCGTACATGTTCAGGGCCATCCCCACGCATACCGCGACGTACTTCATCAGCAGCGCGAGCACGAGTCCGGCCGCCAGGAGCAGTGCCGTCGGCTTGCGCCATTCGAGCGCATACGCATCGTAACCGCGGAATCCCAGCCAGCGAGCCAGCGGCCACGCAACGACGGCTACCGCC
>Ga0163161_10003356_pt1 | contig 11225 bp, 7 predicted proteins | sample S45metaG_FD_129847 | JGI IMG/M metagenome (GOLD analysis project Ga0163161, IMG submission 129847) | Switchgrass rhizosphere microbial communities from Kellogg Biological Station, Michigan, USA - S4-5 metaG | ecosystem: Host-associated > Plants > Roots > Rhizosphere > Soil | place: USA: Michigan... | reverse complement strand
CGCAGGCGTTGTTATGCTTAAGGATTGCAAACGTAGGCCCGTCGTTTTTAAATTCGTTGATAAGGTTTACAGCAGCATCTACATCAAGAAGGTTGTTGTACGATAGCTCTTTACCGTGAAGTTTAGTAAACATCTTGTCAAAGTCGCCAAAGAAATAACCTTTTTGGTGCGGGTTTTCTCCGTAGCGAAGCACCTGTCCATTGCTAACACTCTCTTTGTAGAACGTTTCATCTTCATTAAAATAGTTGAAGATAGCCGTGTCATAGTGCGACGAAGTATGGAAAGCTTTAGTTGCAAAAAACTTACGCTCTGCAAGTGTAGTGCCACCATTGTTGTTAGTAATAACGTCAAGGAATGCTGCATATTCGTTTACCGAAGCAACGATTACCGTGTCTTTAAAGTTTTTAGCGGCAGCACGGATAAGTGAAATACCGCCTATATCAATTTTTTCTATGATGTCAGCTTCAGAAGCACCCGAAGCTACAGTTTTTTCAAATGGATAAAGGTCTACGATAACAACATCAATTTGCGGAATGTTGAACTCCTGCATCTGCTGCACATCGCTTTCGTTATCCTGACGGTTAAGAATTCCTCCAAAAACTTTTGGGTGAAGTGTCTTAACCCTTCCGCCAAGGATAGATGGGTATGAGGTTACATCTTCAACAGGTACTACCGGTATGCCCAGGTCTTTAATGAACGCTTCTGTACCGCCTGTAGAATAGAACGTTACGCCCTGCTCGTGCAGTTTTTTTACTATAGGTTCAAGACCTTCTTTGTCAAATACCGAAATTAGTGCCGATGAAATTTTTTTGATGCTCATTTTTGTGTGTATAAATAAAGTTGCAAAAGTAGTTATTGTACAGTTAACATTCAAAAGCTGTGAACACTAAATTTTGCAGAAAATGAAAATTTATTTCGATCAGGCTGTTATCATTTAAAAAAAATGTGGAATTTTACAGAAGTCAATCAAAATCAATCATGCTTTTATACCTGCGTTTACTTAGAGAAAGTCTTTCTTTTGCCCTGAATGCCCTAACTAACAACAAACTGCGTACGTTTTTGTCGCTGCTAGGTGTTACTATTGGTATTTTTTCCATAATAGCTGTACTGGCTGCCGTAGATTCCCTGGACAGAAAAATAAAGAAAGACATGAGCAGCGTGGATAAGAACACGATGTATCTTAAACGATTCTCTTTTGGGCCAAGCGATATACCACGATGGAAAAGAGAGCAATTTCCCGACGTGGCATATGATGAGTACCAATACCTTAAGGATAATACGCCTACAGTACAAGCGATGGCTTTCCAGATATTTACTAAAAGTGAAACTGCAAGGTATGAAGACAAATCGGCCAGCAATGTAAATGTTGTTCCCGTTTCCTATGAATTTACAGATATCCAAAGCCTTAAAATTGAGCACGGACGTTTTTATAACGAGTCAGAATCTAATTCGGGCACGGCGGTTGCAGTGATTGGCTATGAAATTGCACAGACACTTTTTGGTAACGATAATCCGCTTGAAAAGAAGGTCAGGATGTATGGCCAGAAATTTACTGTTATAGGGGTACTTGAAAAGCAGGGGCAGGGCATGTTTGGCGAAAATAATGATACAGCTATTATTATACCGGTAAACTTTATACGACATATGTATGGAGATAATAATTCTTTTATGACACCCATCATCATCATAAAGCCCAATCCCGGTGAAGACGGTGAAGCGGTAAAGGCAGAAATCACTCAAAAACTACGCAATTACAGGGGCATAAAAGCAGGGCAGATTGATAACTTCATTATTGATATACTTTCGGGCTTTACAGATCTTATTGATAATATAATAGGACAAATGAATGTTATCGGCTGGATTATCAGCTGTTTCTCACTTCTTGTTGGAGGTTTTGGTATTGCTAATATCATGTTTGTTTCTGTTAAAGAGCGTACAAACCTTATCGGTATACAAAAAGCTCTTGGTGCAAAAAACAGGTTTATACTGTTCCAGTTTTTGTTTGAAGCTGTGATACTATCTTTAATAGGTGGTATTGTGGGAATGCTTATGGTTTGGGGTATTGCAACCGTATTAACTAATGCAATTGAGTTCGAATTTATCCTGGGCTTTTCTAACATTGTTATAGGAACCGGGCTTGCGGCATTCATTGGTTTGCTTTCTGGTATACTTCCGGCAATATCTGCATCTAAGTTAGATCCGGTTGAGGCAATACGAAGCGGGATGTAAAGCAAAAATGCGATACGTCTAAGCCCCCACTGTCAACGTACCGCATTTTAAATAATAAAAACATCCAAATACTGCGTTAATGTCTTTCATGGTTCAGCATGATTGTAAAAAGCAGTACACCAAAATAAAAACACTACGTGTTGAATTTCGAATACAAATCTAACCGCTTTTTCTCCTAAACAATAAATTTTACTATAGACAAAATACGGACAACTCTTGTTTTTAACGGGTTTTTAGACGGTTATGCGTCCTTTTTAAAATGTGTCAAAAAATTGGGAAACCTATTTTGAAGTATTTAAAAGTATAGATTCAAGCTCCTGTTCGGTATCAATTTTCATTTTCTTTTTAACCCTGTACTTTTTCTTTACAATACTTTCAGGTGAGACCTGCATTAGCATTGCCATGTCCTTATAAGGGAGATTTAATTTAAGCAGTGCACAAAAATAAAGATCATTTTTGGTAAGTACCGGAAACTGTTTTTTAAGATCTGTCTGAAAGTTAGAGTATGCTTCGTTAAAACGTTTCCTGAATAATTTCCAGTAATCATCGTCGCTTGTTAAAGATTGTAGCTGTGCCTTTATCTCGTTGATGCACATTTTATCGGGGCTTTCGCCGCATTGTGCTACAAGCTTATTGATGTTTCCTTCAAGTGTAGCGAGAGATATCATTCCGGTAACAAGTTCCCTGCTTTTATATTCTAAATTTTTAATGTTCTCTTTATTTATGTTCCTGGTATTTTCATACTCTTTTATCAGCATGTCTTTACCGGTTTTTGCTTTTTCTAACTTCTGTTTGTTCTTCCAGCAGATTAGGACAAATGCCATAAAGGTTAGTATGAAAGTTACTGTTATACCTATTACAGGAATTAGCTTTATCATGTGCCTTTTTTCTAATTCGCCGGTAAGATTGGCGTTTTTGTTTTCAAGGCTTTTTCCTTTCTTAGACTGATATGTATTCTGATATTGTTGTTGCAGTTGTTGGGTAATAGTGTCGTTTGAGGATCTTTTTAGTGTGGCGTTTATTGCAAGTAAATTTTTGGCAGATGCCAATGCCTTGTCTTTCTTGTTACTAACTTTGTAAGTTATTGTCTTTTGTGTTTCAAAATGCATTCTTTCTGTCAGGTTGGTTTTTTGAAAGAATTCATCTTTGTCTACGAGCGCTATAATTTGAAGCGACTCTTCATATTTTTTTTGCCTGTTCAGCATGAAGATGTATTCTGAAGCTATAGAGATAGTTTTGAATGATTTTAGTTCTAAAGCCTTAGATAATGCATCCTCGTAATATACTTCTGAGGCAGAAAAATCCCCTTCTTCCATTTTTATCTTACCAAGTTTAGAATATGAAATGGCTAGAATCTCTCCGTCCTTAAAATTTTTAAGAATAGGTATTGCCTTGCTTATAGCGTTATATGCGTCTATATATTTGTGAAGCCGAATCATGCAGTCTCCGTAATTCAACAGGGCAGTGGAATAGCCTTTTAGATGTCCTTTCTCTTTAAACTGTTTAATGACATCTTTATAAAGGTCTGCTGCAAAAACAAGGTTTCCGGAATTTAAGTAGGTGTTTGCCAGTGAAAATTTTACAGTAATAATATCAAAGGTTTCGTTTGATTGCTCAAGTAGTGCGATTGCCTTTAAGAGATAGCTGATGGCTTTGTCACTTTTAACCATGAGGTTGTAGTTAGATGCCATTTCACCGTAAGTTAAACCTACACCTTTAAGGTCATTGGCTGTCTCATATATTTTCTCGGCTTCATTTAATAATTTGAGGGCTTCGGCGTGATCTGCTTTTTTCTTGAAGGCCACAGCTTTGTTTCGCAGCATGCGTGCGTAGAGCATTGGTTTCTTTGCAAGATCAATAAAACCTTCAGCTTTTTCAAAATAATATAAGGCAGAATCAGGTTTACTCTTAAGGTTGTAATACGTCCCGTAGTATAGGTAAGTTCCGGCATACACAGTATCGTGAAGCTTGCCTTTGTAGTTAAGCAACTGTTTTATATAAATCCTGGCACTATCAGGCTTAGAATTTAATGTGTTCTTTATAAGGCGTTCTTTTTCCAGTACATCCATGCCGGGGGATTGTGCATAGGTAAACTGCAAAAACAAAAATATTACGCATAGTAATTTTTGTTTCATCGTTTAAAAAAGCATCTTTTTGTATCTGGGGGCATGATGGAATGCTGTAGCAAAATAAGTTATAATATTTTCAAAATGCAATAGTTTGCTGTGACAAATAAAGTCAGTGTTTGCGGGGTATTTCAGATCTCAGTTAAATGTTTCAGATTTTTTTTACAACATTTTTTTACTTTAAGATAGGGGATAAGCAAAAAAAATCCCCCTCATTTGAGGGGGATGATTTTTATCTTACGGGCTGGTTTAGTACAAGGTCCAGATATAAGTTTATTTTGTCTTTAAGTTCTTTACGCGGCGTAATGAAATCAAGGAAACCGTGCTCAAGTACAAATTCCGCAGTCTGGAAACCTTCAGGCAGATCTTTACCGGTAGTGTCTTTTACAACACGCGGGCCTGCAAAACCGATCAGAGCACCAGGCTCAGAAATGTTTACATCACCAAGCATTGCATAAGAAGCGGTTGTTCCACCTGTTGTAGGGTCTGTACATAGTGAGATGTACGGAATTTTAGCGTCAGCAAGCTGAGCTAGTTTTGCGGAAGTTTTAGCAAGCTGCATCAACGAGTAGGCGGCTTCCATCATCCTTGCGCCACCAGACTTGGAAATCATTACAAAAGGAATGTTGTTTTTAATAGAATAGTCAATAGCACGTGCTATTTTTTCTCCTACAACAGCTCCCATAGAACCTCCAATGAAAGCAAAATCCATACATGCTACTACAAGGTCGTTACCTTTAGATTTACCTACAGCTGTCCTTACGGCATCTTTAAGTTTAGTCTTTTCGGTAGCTTCCTTAATACGGTCACCGTATTTTTTAGTATCCACAAACTTAAGGGTATCCTTAGAAGTCATGTTTTTGTCAAACTCTGTAAACTCATTGTCATCAAAAAGGATATTGAAGTACTCTTTGCTGCCTATCCTTACGTGGTAGCCGTCTTCCGGGCTCACGTAAAAATTTTTGGCAAGTTCGTCAGCATCAACAATTTTACCGGTAGGAGATTTGTACCAAAGTCCTTTAGGTACGTCCTTCTTATCCTCGGTTGGTGTTGTTATCCCTTTTTCTGTTCTTTTAAACCAAGCCATCTTATTCAGTTAAAGTTATTACTGTAAGCAGTTATTATAGTGTGTTAACGTTGTTAAGGTCTTTAAAGGCCTGCTCAAGCCTTGCGTTGAAAGTAAGTTCACCTTCACGCATCCATTTTCTTGGATCGTAGTGTTTTTTGTTTGGAGACTCAGGTCCGTCCGGGCTTCCTATTTGTGTTTTTAGGTAGTCTACGTTTTTAACAACGTAATCACGGATACCTTCAGTAAATGCAAACTGAAGATCTGTATCTAAATTCATTTTTACAACACCGTAACCAATAGCTTCCCTGATCTCTTCAAGTGTAGATCCAGAACCTCCGTGGAATACAAAGTCAACAGGGTTGTGGGCTAAGTTAAATTTTTCCTGTACATACTCCTGAGAGTTTCTTAGGATTTTTGGAGTAAGTTTTACGTTACCCGGTTTGTAAACACCGTGTACGTTACCAAAAGCAGCTGCTACAGTAAAACGTGGCGATACTTTGCTAAGCTCTTCATAAGCATAAGCAACTTCTTCCGGCTGAGTATATAATTTTGAGCTGTCTACATCTGAGTTGTCAACACCATCTTCTTCACCGCCTGTAATACCAAGCTCGATTTCAAGTGTCATGCCCATTTTGCTCATTCTCTCTAAATATTTTTTAGAAATTTCCATATTCTCTTCTAGAGACTCTTCAGAAAGATCTATCATGTGTGAGCTGAATAATGGTTTTCCTGTTTCAGCAAAATGTTTTTCGCTTGCATCAAGAAGTCCGTCAATCCAGGGTAAAAGTTTTTTAGCACAGTGGTCAGTGTGAAGAATTACAGTAGCACCGTAAGCTTCTGCTAAAGTGTGTATGTGTTTTGCTCCCGCAATAGCACCAAGAATAGCTGCCTGCTCGTCTGCATTAGAAAGGCCTTTACCGGCATTGTAAATAGAACCACCGTTAGAGAACTGAATGATAACAGGTGCGTTAAGTTTTGCAGCAGTTTCCATTACACCGTTAATAGTGCTTGATCCTGTTACGTTAATTGCAGGAAGGGCAAAACCTTTCTCTTTAGCATATCTAAAGATTTCCTGTACCTGGTCTCCGGTAGCAACACCGGGCTTAATATTATGAGCCATTTTGTATTGAATTTTAGAATTGAATTGACAAAAATAATATTTTAAATTTAGAACGGATAATTAATTCCGACATTTAGAACTGATTTAGAAAGATTATACTCTTTAAACCAGCGATCATTCTCTTCACGCCCCGGATTATAGGTCTTAAATCCAAGGTCAAAGCGAACCACAAAGAAGTTAAAATCGTACCTGAATCCAATTCCCGTGCCTAAAGCAAGATCTTTAAAGGATTCCAGGCCGTTAAAAGTTTTTGATTTGTCTTTTTCTTCGTCAAAAACATTCCAGATATTACCCACATCGCCAAAAATGGCTCCGTTAAGCTTTCCGAATATGTTGAAACGAAGTTCGGCACTGTAGGCCAGCTTAAGATTCGCTTCATTAAAGTCGTTTACACCTCCGCTGCTTCCGGGTCCAAGGCTGTAGGGCTGCCACCCTCGGTTGTCATTAGATCCCCCTGCAAAATAACTTCTTGTAAAAGGTATTGAGGTAGAGTTGCCGTATGGTATTGCAAGGCCAAAAAAGGCGCGCATGGCAAGTACTTTACCACGCCGAAGGTCCCAGTGTTTTATAAAGTCAAGTTCTCCTTTTAGATATTGAGAGTAAGCTACGTTAAATAGAGTGCGTCCTGTGTTGCTGCCGTTTGGATCAACAACTGTTCCTCCAATCAGTGAAAGCAATGCCCCTGCAGATTCTACCTTAGTCTTGAAGATAAAGAATGTATTATCATTTATATTTTCTCTGCTGGTAGTAGTATAGGTGTAGTTTGTGGCAAATATCAGGTTGTTTTCCGTAAGCCTCACACGTCGTTCTTCTATGCTTTCAATATTGTCTTTGTCGGTTTGAGAAACCTGTATAACGTCATTATTTACGTCATTTATAAAGAGCTCTGTTTTACCATTATCCCTGTCAAGATCTCCGTTAGTATTAAGGTACGATTCAGGAATCTGCGAACGGTAGGTGTCTGCTATTTCGTTTACCCTGTCGTAAGATGAGTCGTAAACACTAAAGTACTTAGAGGGGTTTATGTTTCTTATGTATTGTACGTTGAATAAATCCAGCCTTGCCGTGCGGTTTCTCTTTGGTGTCCAGTTGTAGCTCAGCACGCCTGTAAAATTCTCCTTATCAAGGCCAATGTTTTTCTGCCTGCTTGTACCAAGGCTCATTACGGTAGACGGCAGCATCTCCTTTGGGATCACCTTGTCTGTATTGAGTGGAAAGAATATTCGTGGCAGTGTAAGCTTCATGTCTGCTCCATATTCTAGGATATTAAAGAATGCCCTGTCTTTAATTGCGCCATCGCGTGACGAACCTATATTTCCGCGTGTGGAGATCTCAAGAGTTTCTGCTCCGCGGAATAAGTTACGGATGGTTACCCCTAAACTTCCTGAAATACCAAAATCCTGAATGTTAGAATGCGTAAAGTCGGCCGTAACATTAAAACGGAATTTTTTTCTTGGCGTAAGCGTAATATTGGTAATAAGCGACTGTCCTGTTGGGTCGTTAGGATCTTCTATATAACTTATGGAAGGCGAGTTGAATACCCTCAGGTTGCTTAAATAGCGCGAACTGCGCACCCTTCCTATGTCAGAATAGGTACTCCCCTGAGTTATAAAAATAGCGTCGGTTATGGCTTTTGGCCTGTAGTTTAGCTTTCCTGTACTATAAATATTAAAGTCTTTATATTTTGTACTGTCAATTGATTGATCTGCACTTGTAGGATTTGTAGTGTAGATGTTTACCTTACTTATTTTGTATAACTTGAAAGGTCTTACCACGGTAGAGTCGCCGCGTCGCAATGATTCGTTGTCTACAATAAGTTCTACGTTAGCCTTGTAGTCATTATTTACAGTATCAACTACATAATTTACGTTGTTCTGCTGAAAATAGTAGGCACCGTGATTCCTGAAGTAATTGGTAATCCTTTCCCTTTCGGCAGTAAAATTAGCTTCGTTGTACTGCTGGCCTTTTTTTATAACTGAATTTTTTTTTGTGGCGTTGTAAAGGCTGTCAAGTGCCGGGCTTTCTATAAAAGCGGCAATGCTGTCAAGCATGTACGGCTTTCCGGTAATAACGTCATAGTTAATAGCTGCTCTTTTGTCGCCAAGGGTGTCAATCTTAAATCCGGCACTTGCCCTGAAGAAACCTTGTTTGTAGTAGTAGGCAAAAAGTCTGTTTCTTGATTTCTTTGTCCTGTTTACATCAACGATTACAGGAGGTTCTCCAACTTTTTTAAGAAAATTGCTATACCCTGTAACTACAAATGAGTTGCCAAGGCGCTGTACCTGCTTTTCAGATAGCAGCGCTTTCATTCGTTCGTGCCTGCCGGGCTTTCTGTCAAGCCAAGCATGGTACGAAGAATCAGCATTAGGTTTTGCAAGATTAAAAAGGTGAAGCCTTAGGTGATACCCTAAAATGTCGGTATTTGGTTCCTGATAAAGCAAATTTTTAACTTCATCATCGGTCTTTTTCTCTCCATTAACGGTTATATCGGCTTTTTCAAGCAGGTGCTTGCCATCAGGAACTCTTTTTACAAGAGAACATGAATATAAAATCAGGCCCGATAATATAATTAGTGCTATTTTTGTGGTTTTATTTCTCAAGACGGTATAGCCAAATAGTAATTCAAAAATACATTTTTTATGGTTAGTAAAAACCAAATTAAAACAATAACGGGCTTACAGCAAAAAAAATACAGGAAACAGCATAAATTGTTCTTTGCCGAAGGTATAAAGGTAGTGCAGGAATTGCTGAATTCCAATTTTGAATTACACCAGCTTTTTACAACTCAGGATATATTTAAGGCTGTTCCTGACAGCAAAACCGAATTTATTACCGAAGCTGAGCTTAAAAAGATAAGTGCCCTTGCTACACCTAATGCCTGCGTGGCATTATTTGTTATGCCGGAAGAAAAAACCGTGCCTGACAGCGGACTTATCGTAGCGCTTGACGATGTGCGCGATCCCGGCAACCTGGGGACAATAATTCGCTTATGTGACTGGTTCGGCATCAGTCATCTTGTGTGTTCAGAGCAATGTGTAGATGTTTATAATCCTAAAGTCGTGCAGGCTACAATGGGATCGTTAACCCGCGTAAATGTTGTGTATACTGGTCTTGATGAATACCTGCAAAAAACTGCGCTTCCTGTTTTTGGGACTTTTATGGATGGCGAAAACATTTACAGCGAATCGCTTCCTGAAAACGGGATAATTGTAATGGGTAATGAAGCTAACGGAATATCTCAGGCTGTTGAAAACAGGGTAGGGCATAAGATTGCCATTCCACGTTTTGGTGATCTTCAGCAAACAGAAAGCCTTAATGTAGCCACGGCTGCCGCCATCATCTTAAGCGAATTCCGTCGTGATTTTAGTGGAAAGTAAAGTTGATGAAAACGCCACGTGTTTTCATGGATTCTACGTTGCTTGTGTAAGGACTGTTAGGATCATTATCACGTATAAGCTCATCATTTAAGCTGAATACACCACGTATAGACGGTGAAAATTTAAAGTATTCAAAGTAAATATCTATACCTGCGCCGATTTCATAAAAATTTGTCCATTTTTTCATCCTGAACCTCTGGCCGGTAATGTTATCATCTTTTACGTTAAAGCCACTGGAAAGGTTAAGGGAACGTGACACCCCTCCAAGGATATAAGGCCTGATGTTACCTGTTCTCTTAGAAGAAAATTTAAGTAAAAGCGGGAAATGGATGTATGTAGATTTTACTTCTCTTTGCTGGTCGGCAAGGGTTCCCTCCACATTGTGAAACGTCAGGTCACGCTGCGTATAATAAAGTCCCGGTTCAAATCTAAGGTCCAGGTATTCAAATAGACGAAGATTGCCCACAAGGCCCACGTTAAAACCTGTAGTGCGTTTTACCTCAATATCAACCTTTGGGTCGTCAATATAATCCCATTTAAAATCATAGCTGTTAAAGCCCAAAAAATATCCCCAGTGAATTCTTTGCTTGTCAAAGTTTTCAAGGTTGATGATAGGCTTTTTGCTAAATATTTGCGTGCCAAACTGCGCATGGGAGCACAGTCCGGTAAAAAGCAGTAGGTATAAAAACAGTTTCTTCATCTTATTGTTTTGAAGCAGAGTAAATTGTTGCCACTCCAAAAGTCTGCGGCATATTCTTAACCTCTATAAACCCAATTTTTCGTAAAATATTGTTCAGCGCTTCACCATGTGGAAAAACGGATGCCGACTCACTAAGGTAGGCATAAGCTGAACGGTCTTTAGAAAACATCCTGCCTATAAGCGGCAGCAGGTATTTGCTGTAAAAATTATATCCCTGTTTGTATGGGAATTTTGTAGGCACCGAAGTTTCCAGTATCACAAAAATACCGTTTGGCTTAAGCACGCGCAAAATTTCTGCAAGCCCTTTTTCAAGCGTTTCAAAGTTGCGTACACCAAAAGCTACTGTTATGGCATCAAAATAATTGTCTTCAAACGGAAGGTTCTCGCTATCGCCATATACCAGTTTTATTCTACTGTCAAGGCCTTTTTCGGCTACTTTTTTTCGGCCCACTTCCATCATGCCTTCAGAAATATCTGCGCCAATGATTTCCGTTGCACGTGTTTGTGCCATCAATATAGCCAGGTCGCCGGTTCCTGTTGCGATATCGAGTATCGCCTGCGGATTCTTCTCAGCAACAAGTTTTAGCACTTTTTTTCGCCATTT
>Ga0163161_10003354_pt1 | contig 11229 bp, 9 predicted proteins | sample S45metaG_FD_129847 | JGI IMG/M metagenome (GOLD analysis project Ga0163161, IMG submission 129847) | Switchgrass rhizosphere microbial communities from Kellogg Biological Station, Michigan, USA - S4-5 metaG | ecosystem: Host-associated > Plants > Roots > Rhizosphere > Soil | place: USA: Michigan... | reverse complement strand
GGCGTCATCGAACAAGATAAGGATTTGGCCATTGAAGGTCCTGAACAAATGACTGCTGTAACAGAAAAAACGGCAACAGCACAAGAATTAAAAGACCTGTTCTTCGCCAATAAGATTGTAAAACACACCAAGTCTAACACCATTGTTTTTGTAAAGAACGATTGCCTGATCGCCAGCGGTGTAGGACAAACCTCCAGAGTAGATGCCCTTAAACAAGCCATTGTTAAAGCAAAAGACTTTGGTTTCAGTATACAAGGTGCTGTAATGGCATCGGATGCCTTCTTTCCATTCCCTGACTGCGTTGAAATCGCAGCTGACGCGGGGATTACAGCGGTTTTACAACCAGGCGGATCCATTAAAGATGCAGACTCAATAAATAAAGCCAACGAGAAAGGTATTGCAATGGTTACTACGGGTGTAAGACATTTTAAACACTAATTTTTTTATCCCCAAATACAATAAAAAGACGTAGTTTTACATTAGTATAATACACAGATTTTTTTAAATTATAATTATCACCTATAAATGGGTTTATTTAACTGGTTTACGCAAGAGGTTGCTATCGATTTGGGCACCGCTAATACCCTGATTATACATAACGATAAAGTGGTTGTTGATGAACCTTCTATCGTTGCATTTGACAGACAAACAAACAAAATTATAGCTATAGGAAGGCAAGCCATGCAGATGGAAGGTAAAACCCACGATAATATCCGTACGGTGAGACCTTTAAAAGATGGTGTTATTGCTGATTTTAATGCCGCAGAGGCCATGATCAAAGGTATGATCAGAATGCTGAACGGTGGTAAAGGCTGGATGTTCCCCTCATTAAGAATGGTGATCTGTATTCCTTCAGGGATTACTGAAGTAGAGAAACGTGCTGTACGTGACTCTGCTGAAATTGCCGGAGCTAAAGAAGTATACCTGATCCATGAGCCTATGGCTGCTGCAGTAGGTATTGGCATCGATGTAGAAGAGCCTATGGGTAACATGATCATTGATATAGGTGGTGGAACAACTGAAATTGCTGTAATCGCACTTTCGGGTATTGTTTGCGATCAGTCTATCCGTGTTGCCGGAGATAATTTTGACTCTGACATTGTAAATTACATTCGCCGTCAGCACAACATTATGATTGGTGACCGTACGGCAGAAAAGATCAAAATAGAAGTGGGTGCTGCTTTACCTGAATTACAGGATCCACCTGCAGATTTTGCAGTACAGGGAAGAGACCTGATGACAGGTGTGCCTAAACAGATTACGGTTTCTTATACAGAAATTGCACACTGTTTAGACAAATCTATTTCCAAGATTGAAGAAGCAATCCTTAAAGCCCTGGAGATTACTCCTCCGGAACTTTCAGCCGATATTTATCAGACAGGTATTTACCTGACCGGTGGTGGTGCTCTATTGCGCGGGCTGGACAAACGTGTTGCGGCAAAAACCAAACTGCCTGTTCACGTTGCTGAAGATCCGCTAAGAGCAGTAGTGCGCGGAACCGGTATCGCACTTAAAAACATCGGTGGATTTAAATTTTTAATGCAATAAAGATTGATGTAATCACATCGTAGAAAAATATGCGTAACCTTTGGATCTTTATAAACAGATATAACGCATTTTTCTTATTTATCATCTTTTTTACCATAGGCATTGTTCTTACTGTTAAGAACAATGCTTACCAGCGAAGTGTAACCCTGAATTCTACAAATGAAGTGGTTGGACAGGCCTATGAGAAACTGAACGTATTCAAAAGATATATGAACCTGGGGCAGGTAAACGATAGTTTGGCAAATGAAAATGCCAAACTATATAGCCAGCTCCTGAAGATGAAGAATATAGACAGTGCCAAAAACACCACAGTTAAAGATACGACTACACACCAGCAGTACACTTATCTTGCAGCCAGGGTCATTAAAAATTCGATCACACTTAGAAACAACGTCATCACCATTAATAAAGGAAGCCTTGATGGCATTAAGAAGGACATGGCCGTTATTTCACCTCAAAAGGGTGTGGTTGGTTTTATCAGGGATGTATCTGATCACCTGGCCACTATACAGTCTTTATTGCACAAGGACACCAAGATCAGTGTAAACGTTAAAAAGAACAATGCACTGGGTTCCCTGGTTTGGGGAGAGAAGAACTTCAATTACCAGAAAGCCTATATCAAGGATATTCCGAATCATTTTAAAGTAAACCTCGGTGATACGATTGTAACTTCAGGCTTCAGCTCCTTTCCTCCCGGCATTCCTGTTGGCCGGGTAAGCAATGCCGGCATTGCGACAGGAGATAATTTTTTAACAATTGAAATCAATCTTTTTAACGATTTTAGTACCTTACAGTATGTTTACGTTATAAAAGATAAATTTGCCGAAGAGCAAAAAGCTTTAGAATCAAAATTACCAAATGAATAGCAGACTAGTCCTGATCAACATACTGAGGTGGTTTATCCTCCTTTTCATTCAGATTCTTCTGTTAAGAAATTTGAGCTTTTACAACCTGGCTACGCCTTTTGTTTACGTTTTGTTCCTGCTCCTGCTTCCTTTTGGTACTCCGAACCTGATCTTATATCTGATTGCCTTTGGTACGGGGTTAACCCTGGATGCCTTTTACGATACGCTGGGCGTTCATGCAGCGGCCTGTGTAGCACTAACCTTTGTACGCATCACTTTCATCTCCATCAGTGTGAACAGGGACGGTTTTGATGAACCTGAGCCAACCTTAGGCAATATGGGTTTTAAATGGTTCTCTTTGTATGCCTTGTTGTGCATATTTTCTCATCACCTGGTCCTTTTTGTACTGGAATCTTTCAAGCCTGCGGAGCTTTCTTATACCCTGCTGCGTTGTTTAATGAGCGGGGCTTTTACGTGGCTGCTGATTATACTCATCGAATTCTTATTCTATAACAGGAGGCAGCGCTAATGGATAATCTGTTTAGCCGTAAATATGTAGTACAGGGAATTTTCATTGTACTTGCGCTGACCCTGATCGGCAAACTGTTCTATATGCAGGTGCTTAGCGATAAATATTTCCTTTTATCCAATAATAATGTACTCAAGAAAATCTATACCTTCCCTGCCCGTGGAGTCATCTTTGACCGGAAAGGTAAAGTACTGGTCCAAAATGAACCGGTATATGATTTACTGGTGATTCCTAATCAGGTCAAGGAATTTGACACCGTAGAATTCTGTAATCTGATTGGCATTGATATGCCAGGCTTTAGAAAACGTTTTCATAAAGCGACCGTACAATCCCGATACCAGCCTTCGACCTTCGAAAAACAATTGTCTGTTCAAACTTATGCAGCCCTGCAGGAAAAACTTTCCCGCTTTCCTGGCTTTTTTGTTCAGGGAAGAACGGTAAGACATTATCCGGATAGCGTTGCCGGACAATTTTTTGGCTATGTAAAAGAGGTAACGCAAAAAGATATTGATGATAATGACGGTTATTACCGGCCGGGCGACTATATTGGAAAAGCTGGCGTTGAAAAACAATACAATGATGTACTGCGCGGAGAACGTGGGGTCATCAATATGTTGTATGACGCAAAGAACGTACCTCAGGGCAGTTACCAGGAAGGCAAATTCGATACCCTGGCAAAATCAGGAGAAAAGGTCGTTTCATCCCTGGATATTGACATTCAGAAACTGGGCGAACAGCTCATGGCCAATAAAGTTGGTAGTATTGTAGCCATAGAACCCGCCACCGGTGAAGTTCTTGCTTTTGTAAGCAGCCCTGGTTATGATCCCAACCGTATGGTGGGCCGCCAGCAGGGCAACAATTATATGGATATTTTTGGCCAGGCCAACAGGCCTTTCCTGGTCAGGCCAATTTCAGGATATTATTCACCCGGTTCCTCCTTTAAGCCTCTGGATGATTTGATTGCCCTTCAGGAGGGTGTAATTACCCCGGATATGACTTTTAATTGCCCGGGCGTTTATTGGGCAGGTAATCATCCTGTAAAATGCGAACACGTGGATGGCAACATCAGTTTAAGAAGGGGCTTGGCCCGTTCCTGCAACGTATATGCCTGCCACGTGTTCCAGAGACTGATGACACAGGACCGCTTTAAGAGTACAAAACAGGCTTATGATGAATGGCAGGCCAAAGTGAGAAAATTTGGTTTAGGCCAGAAACTGGACATCGACATGCCATTTGAACGTAAAGGAACCTTGTTTACTTCTGATCAGTATACCAAAAGGTTTGGCAAGTATTGGGGCTATACAACCGTGATTTCCCTGGCCATTGGACAGGGTGAAATGAATGCAACCCCCTTACAGATGGCGAATATTATGGCCATTATTGCCAACAAAGGCTATTATATCAAACCCCACCTGATCAAATCAATTGGAGATAAACATATCATTAAGAAGGATTATGTGCAGAAGAACTATGTAGATGTAGATGCCGCACATTTTGAACCCGTAATTGACGGTATGCAGGATGCTGTGAACAGTGGTTGGGGAACAGCAGCAGCTTCCCGGATTCCGAATATCTTGATGTGTGGAAAAACAGGTACGGTACAAAATCCTCATGGCAAGAACCACTCTGTTTTCATCGGTTTTGCCCCAAGGGATAATCCAAAAATCGCCATTGCCGTAATTGTGGAGAACGCAGGGTACGGAAGTGCATATGCGGCGCCGATTGCCAGTTATCTGACAGAAAAATATTTAACAGGCAACATTTCAGCAGGAAGGCTGGCCCAGGTAGAGTGGATGAAAAAACAAAGTGCCTTACCTGAACTGCCAAAGCCAAAGATCAAGCTTCTTCCAAAAAACACCGACTCTGCGGGGAAACAGCCATCAGTTCCGGTTGCTGAACCTCAGAATAAAACAGCCGTTAATCCTAAAAATACAGCAGCTACACCATGATCAATCCGCAGCAGAGCAACAGGTTCTTTTTTAATGTAGATTGGGTAACCATCCTGATCTATATCGCTTTGTGTGCTATAGGTTTTGTAAATATTTACGCTTCTAAATACAATCCGGAAATAAGCGATTTGTTCAATTTTGGCAGTAATTATGGGAAACAGCTCATCTACATTGGGACTGGTTTAATCCTGGGCTTCTCTATCCTGCTGATGGACGCCAAATTCTTCAGCATATTTGCTCCGGTGATCTATGGAATCACCATGTTCCTGCTCCTGGTGGTACTGGTAGTTGGGCGAAATGTTGGTGGTAACCAGGCCTGGATCCCCGTAGGTAGTTTCCGCATACAGCCTTCTGAATTTGCTAAATTTGGAACGGCCCTGATGCTGGCCAGGTACATCAGCTCTTTTAATCCCAAGCTGACCAATTTAAAACCTATACTTATTGCGGCCACCATTATTCTTTTGCCAATGGCGCTGATCATGCTGCAGCCGGACGCAGGGTCTACACTGGTTTTCCTTTCTTTTATGTTCCCTTTATACAGAGAAGGCCTACCGGGTTATTTACTGGTCATTTTCTGGGGCGCTGTAGTTTTATTTATCCTGAACCTTTACCTTCAGCCTGTTGTCCTGATTTCTTCTATTTTGGTGCTGGGCGCTATTTTTATATTTTTCAACAGAAAGAAGATACAAAAGATGATCATGATTGCTGTGATTATCTTTTCCGCAATCGGTTATCTGTTTGTGGCAAAGGTCTTGTTTGAAAAGGTATTGCAGCCTCATCAGCGCACACGTATCGAATTGATCCTGGGGCTTAAAACGGATCCAAAAGGTGCAGGTTATAATGTGAATCAAAGTAAAATTGCCATAGGTTCCGGTCAGGTGCTGGGCAGGGGATTTTTATTGGGTACCCAGACCAAATATGGCTATGTACCAGAACAGAGCACAGACTTTATTTTCTCTACTATTGGTGAGGAATGGGGTTTTGCAGGATGTTTTGTTGTAATTGGTTTGTATGTCTTCCTGCTGGTCAGGGTGGTCAATATTGCCGAACGACAGCGCTCTGTATTTTCCAGGGTATATGGCTACAGTATGGCCTGTATTATCTTTTTCCACGTATTTATAAATATTGGTATGGCCATAGGCTTAATGCCGGTGATAGGGATTCCCCTACCCCTCATTAGCTACGGAGGTTCTTCCCTGTGGAGTTTTACCGTATTGATCTTTATCTTTCTGAAACTGGACTCTAACCGGATGGGCTTTATTTAGCGGGGAAACGTCTGTTCAGCAATTCATAAAAACGATCTACAGTAGCCTGTTTCGACTTCCAGTCGTTCTTTACTGCGTAATTATTTTGCAGAAAAGCATCTGCTGTTTTGAAATCAGGCATCTTATTGACCAGATCGATGACTTCTGCATAAGCCAGGTTATACCCGTTAAAAAGATCTTTAATATACAGCAATTTATCATTCAGACTAATGGCTTGCTTCAGATCTGTAACTTCTGCCTTTGCAGGCTCTGATTTCATACCGCCACCCAGCAATTCGTTCAATGTCGGTTTCGCCGGTGCATCAGGAATGGCATTTTGAACCGGTTGTTGGCTTCTCTCCGCTATATCTTCTTTAAACAAATCCTGCTGTAGTATACTTTCCTTAGCTGGAGATACCGGAGTCTCCACAATGTTTTGAACCGGAATTTCTTCAACCATCTTTTCTTCATGTGCTACAAGAAAAGGTTCCGGACCCAATTCATCCTCTTCGTCCGGAGTGACAGTGTCTTCTTCTTCTTTCTTCTCTCTCAGTTTTTGCTTTTGAGCAATGATGCGCTGCTCTTCTTCACTTAAAGGCCTGTCAAAAATATCACCAACCTCCTTCTCTTCGAATTCAAACTTGTCAGATACCGGGTGTTCGCTTAAAATAAATTCAAAAGTTGCAGGATCTTTATCCAGTTTAAAAATCTCTTCATTTAATACTGCTGCTTTAGGAGGTACAATTACAGGTTCTTCTTCCTCTTTCTGAACAGCAACTGGAATTTCTTCAGTATCCTCTGCTTTTGCCGGAACAACTAAAGGCTGCTCTGCAATAACTTCCTCTCGTTGTACCTCAGGTTCTGGTTGTGTTTTAGCCGCCGCCGCATGATTGGCCTTTCTCACAATCTGTACATGGTCAGTTAAGAAATTGGCATTGGCCAGAAACAACTCTAACTCCAATTCATTAAGATTTTGAGGGTTTTGAGCTAAAAACTGGTATTGCTCCTGAAGTTCTGAAAGTATCAGTCCGATTTTTTTAAAAAGATCCTCTTGGTTCATCATAGATTAATAACGGTAAAATGGCTGTTTTATGTTGGTAACTTGACACTCAAAAGTACTACAAAATTTCGATATTAGCCGGCTCTAAAGATTCAACAGACAAGATGTTATTCAGCGAACAAAATTACAGCAGGGGAGCATACCGTGGGAGCATTGAAGTAATTTGCGGCTCTATGTTTTCCGGAAAGACAGAAGAACTCATCAGAAGGCTTAAAAGGGCAGAAATTGCAAAATTAAAGGTGGAGATCTTTAAACCTAAAACTGATATCCGTTATGATGAAACTGCCGTGGTTTCCCACGATCTGAATTCTGTACAGTCTACCCCTGTTGATAACTCTTCAGCTATTCTTTTCCTCAATGCCGACACCCAGGTGGTTGGAATTGACGAAGCCCAGTTCTTCGATGAAGATCTTCCCGAGGTTTGTAATAAATTAGCGGCCAAAGGCATCCGCGTTATTATTGCCGGTCTGGACATGGATTTTTCAGGCAAACCTTTCGGACCTATGCCTGCTTTAATGGCCATTGCTGAAATGGTGACCAAAGTACACGCGGTATGTGTATGCTGTGGTAGCCCGGCCATGTATTCTTACCGGAAAGTAGCCAGTGGGGCCAGGGTATTGCTCGGAGAAAAAGAAAGTTACGAGCCAAGATGCCGTTACTGTTATCATACCAAAGACTAATTTACCACAAGATTTTACCCAGTTCCTCCAGGAACAGCGTAGCTGCTTTCTTCTTGTATACCCCTTTTTGCCAGAGAATGAAGGCTTGTTTATAATGTTCTTTACCCGCAATAGGAATAGCGATCAGGCTGTCCCAGGTTAAAATGGCCTTTTCGTTCAATATCGTGACCCAGGAAGTACTCTCCACCAGTGTAAGCAATGAGTTGACCTCATTCATCTCAATCCGAATTTTAGGCCTGAGGTTCTTCTTACTGAACAATTCATTTACATAATCCCTGGAACTGAAGCCTTTTCCAGGAAGAATCAGTTCGAGTGTTGCCAGTTCATTTACGGAGATTTTTTTAAGCGAGGCCAGGGGGTTTTTCCTGGAAACCACCATCATGATCCTGGATGAAAAAAGGGGTTGCATTTCGAGCCCTTCATTATCGGATTCTTCGTGAAAGGTTAAAATAATATCCAATTCTGCAGCTTTCAACTTTAACTCCAGCAACTCTGGTGTACCATACTCAATAAAAATCTTAATCCCAGGATATTTGGAGGAAAACGGAGAAAGTGCCGGCAGGACCATAGAGCTGAAAGCATAGGTTACTCCAATCTTCAGGTCGCCCGCTTCGAGATGATTGAGTTCATTGATCGCCTGCTTTGAACGTTTTACATCCTGCAGTATTTTCCGTGCATGCAACAAAAATACAGTTCCCGCTTCCGTAAGCCGGACATGCTTTCCAATCCGGTCAAAAAGCAGCATTCCCAATTCCTCTTCGAGCTGTTTGATCTGTTGCGACAAGGTAGACTGGGTAACAAAACAGGCAGCCGCAGCTTCAGTAAAGTGAAGGTATTCTGCTGCATTTACAAAATAATTCAGTTGTCTGATCTCCATAATTAATCGTTAAAATTAATCAAAATCATTAAAACAATCAATTTTACAACTCGATAGTTTATGTCGAAATTTGTCATGTCTTTAAGACACCTGTGAAACATGAATATATTTAGATCTTTAAAGTACCGTAATTTCAAACTCTTCTTTTACGGCCAAAGCATTTCATTAATAGGAACATGGATGCAAAAAACAGCAGTAAGCTGGCTGGTATACCGCTTAACGGGCTCGGCACTTTTACTTGGCCTGGTGGCTTTTGCCAGTCTGATCCCTTCTCTGATCCTCTCCCCTTATGCAGGGAGTTTTATAGACAGACACAACCGTTATAAAATTCTGGTGATTACCCAGGTGGTGTCCATGCTCCAGGCCGGTGCACTGGCTGCAATCATTTTCTTTAAGTTCTACAATATTCCATGTATCATCTTTCTAAGTCTGGTACAAGGGATCATCAATGCCTTTGATGTAACCTGCAGGCAATCTCTAATGGTTGAAATGGTGGATCAAAAAGAAGATCTTCCAAATGCCATTGCCCTTAATTCCACCATGACCAATATGGCCCGTATTGTAGGGCCTGCTTTTGCAGGCCTTATCCTCAGTACTTTCGGTGAAGACATTTGTTTTATTGGTAATTTTCTCAGTTACATCCCCGTACTGGCCTGTATGTTTATGATGAAACTGAACCTTAGTATAGTGGAGAGACCTCAGAAAAGCATCTGGGAAGAGCTGGAAGAAGGTTTTAAATACGTTTCAGGTGACCGTGAACTAAGCAGCATGATCTTGATGATTGGGATAAGCAGTTTGTTCGTCATCCCATTCAACACCCTGATGCCTATTTTTGCTAAAGATCTGTTTCATGGAAATGCTGGTACGTTCAGCTGGTTCGAAAGTGCTGCGGGGCTGGGCTCTGTGATCAGCGCCATGTACCTGGCCAATTTAAGATCTGCAAAACCTTTAATGCGGATCATGGTAATTGCCAGTACCGTATTTGGATTAAGCCTGATTCTTCTGGCTTATTCGGGAGTTTTATCCCTGGCCTTGGTTTTTATGACCTTTAGTGGCCTTGGAATGATGGCTCAGACCTCATCGATCAACACTTACATCCAAACACATACCATCCCTGCGATGCGGGCAAGGGCCATCAGTTATTACATTATGGCTTACCAGGGGATGATCCCGATAGGAAGTTTGATTATTGGATGGACAGCACAAGCCTTTGGACCAAGGCTGGCAGTTTGTCTTGCGGGCTTGATTGGTCTTTGTGCAACCGGACTATTTGTGGTCTACAAAACCAAACGCTCCGGACGTCAGATCTCTATGCAAAACCTGCTTCATCTTAGATAACCGCAGGTTTCAAACGCGTAGGTGCAGGCACTGCCTTTTTAGATTTTGACTTCTTCATCTTGTTTACCCAGATCAGTGTGCCTGTAACCGGCAAACTGGTCGCAATAAGACAGGCAAAGAAATAAATAATCTTGGTGAACATGCCATACAGCTCCCCGGTGTGAATCGCTTTAATCGATCCGGAAACCCGCTGGTTAAAAGGCAGATCAGCAAAGCGTTCTGTTTTGATCACCCTTGCCGTATATTGATCCATGACAATCCGGTCTGCTGCGGCTGGCGCAAAAAAACCAATCTTTGTTTTACTGATGTTCAGTGCGGCAGCAGAATCGGCAGGGAGATTCAGGAGATAATCTCCAGGATAATTCAACACCTGGGAAGCCGCATGCAGGTAGTCTGCAATCAGAGGTTTCTCTATTTCGTCTTTGGGAACCACCGACTGCGGCCCTTTTTTTTCTTTTTCTTCCTTTTCCTGAGCATAAGTTCCGAGCATTTTTCTTAATCCGGTCCTGTACCAGTCAAAGCCCCATTGCGGGCCAGTAGAGCCCATGCAAAAAAGGAAAATACAAGCATAAAATCCAAGGGTATTGTGTAAATCATGATTGGTTCTTTTCCAGCTCCCACTGGTTTTTATCTTAAAGCCCTGTTTCCAGGATTTGATTTTCCTGGGTACCCAAAGTGCAATGCCCGAAAGTACACCTATAGTAAAAAGAATAGCTGAAACTCCGGTAATATAGCCTCCCAATTTACGGTTATCCAGTTCCCCAAAAATGGGCTTCTCAATTTTATCCAGCAACAACCACCTGTGCAGGCTGAAAATGGTGGTCATAAAATTAACCGTAACGGATTTAACTTCTTTTGAATTGCCCAGTATCTGAGCGGTATAGGGGTTCACATAATAGACAACAGGTTTAGTTTTCCCTTTTTCTTTGTCTTTACCCTTCTCCTTACCCCCAGTTTTATCTGCTCTTTTATGCCCCCCTTTTTTCTTGTCCCCTTCTTTTTTTCTTACGCCGAACTGCCAGGAACGCCCGGCATCAGCAGGTACCCTTACGGAAACAACCTTCCCCTTACTTGCCGTTTCCACAACAGACATTAACTGTTCAGCAGACAGGACATGCTGACCTGCCTTTTGTTCAACCTGATACAATTCTGGTGTTGC
>Ga0163161_10003352_pt1 | contig 11231 bp, 10 predicted proteins | sample S45metaG_FD_129847 | JGI IMG/M metagenome (GOLD analysis project Ga0163161, IMG submission 129847) | Switchgrass rhizosphere microbial communities from Kellogg Biological Station, Michigan, USA - S4-5 metaG | ecosystem: Host-associated > Plants > Roots > Rhizosphere > Soil | place: USA... | reverse complement strand
TTTGCTCTAACGACTTCGGGCGAGAGTTTCACGGGCGACTGCAACGTCGTCATGACGTCTTTCTTGGCGCCAAACGAGGCAATCCGACCGTTTTGAACGATCGCCACAAGATCCACGGCGGAAAGTGCGCTGGCGCGATGCGCGATCACGATGGCGATCCCGCCACGCGCGCGAATTCCTTCGATCGCCTGGGTAAGCGCCGCCTCGCCTTCACCATCGAGGTTGGAATTCGGTTCATCCAGGATCACGAGGAACGGATTGCCGTACAGCGCGCGCGCCAGCGCGACACGCTGCCGTTGGCCCGCTGACAGAGCCGCTCCGTGTGGGCCGAGCTTCGTGCCATATCCTTCGGGCATTTTCAGGATCATGTCGTGCACGCCCGCGGCCCTGGCGGCCTCGATCACCTTCTGATAGTCGGGCTCCGGCTCGAAGCGGGAAATGTTCTCCTCGATGGTCGCGTCCATCAGGCTGACTTCCTGCGGCAGATACCCGACGTGTTGCCCGATTTCGTCCGCGCGCCAATGGCTGAGATCGGCGCCATCCAACCGAACATGCCCGCGCAGCAGCGGCCAGATGCCGGTAAGGGCACGAACCATCGTCGTCTTGCCGCCGGCGCTTGGCCCGATAATTCCAAGCGCTTCCCCTTGCTGCAGCTCAAAGCTGATATCGCTGAGGATGACCTGTCCGGATCCGGGCACCGCGATCGTGATTTTTTCTACGCTAAGGCTCCTGGAAGGCGCCGGGAGCTTCATCGGTTGCTCGGCGGCGGCAAGTGCGATGACCGTTTCGCGTAACCGTCGAAACGCCATGCGGGCCGCGACAAACGATTTCCAGTTGCCGATCGCCAGATCGACCGGGGCCAGCGCGCGGGCTGACGACACCGAGCAGGCGATGATTGTACCGGCGGATAGCTCACCCTTGATCGTCAGAAAGGCTCCGAGGCCGAGTAACGCAGACTGCAGCACCATTCTGAGAACCCGCGAAATCGCCGACATCGTTCCGCTGATGTCGTTGGTCCTGGTTTGCAGTTCCAGGTGCTCGCTATTCGCTTCGGTGAAGCGGCTGACGGCGCGATCCGCAAATCCCATGGCTTTGAGGATATCGGCGTTGCGGGCATTGGAGTCGGCAATCGTGTTCCTTGCGATCGCAGCGGTTCGCGTTGACGCGTGCAGGCGCTTGGTGAGGATTTCGCTGAGCACCGTGAGCACGGTCAGAACAAACGCGCCGCCAAGCGTCAGGGCACCGAGCAGCGGATGCAGGAAATACACGAAGGCGAGATAGATCGGTATCCAGGGCAAATCAAACAGCGCCGAGGGACCCTGGCTTCCGAGAAAGCCGCGCACGGTGTCGACGTCTCTTCCGCGCTCCAATGCCTCCGACGTCGAGAAGCCGAAGCGCGGCATGTCGATCGCCACACGATGCGCCATCGGCGCGATCTTCTTGTCCAGGCGCGAGCCGACGCGGACCATGACCTGGGAACGAATGACGTCGAACGTCCCCTGGAAGAGATAGAGCCCGATCGCAAGAACCGACAGCAACAGCAGGGTTGGAATACTGCCGCTGGTCAATGCCCGGTCGTAGATCTGCATCATGTAGAGCGAACCGGTCAAAGCCAGAATATTGATAAGACCGGAAATCAGAAACAGGAACAGGACGATACCACGAAGTCCGCTGGTCAACTCAGCAAGGCTGCGCCGCTGCGCCGGACTGATGTCTTTGGAAACTGTCATTGGCTTCGAAATGCCCCTTCAGCCTTGAAATGCCACTTCAAAAAGAGCGTCAGGTTACGCCTCGAGTGCCGTGATGCGAATGGGACAGGAGTCCAAACCTGGTTTGACCGAAGCTACATCCGTTTTCAGACCTTGGTCTGAAAGCGATTAGACATAGGTCAACGGTTGTTCGAGCCGAACTTCTGATGAGCGCTGGTGGGGCAGACCTGACTGACTACTACTCAAGTATCGCCTGGTGTAGCCGCAATGGTTCTTGCAAGGCATCGAGACGGGCCAAGTTGACGGCCTGCAAGACCCCAATCGTCCCGCGCAACGACGCTCGATCGCGCGGGCCTCAGACGGGGTTAGTCTCAGAGCGTTTATCCGATGACGAAATCGAACACCAGCTTCGCATTGAGCGCGATGATGATAGCGGCTGTCAAACCCGCGAGGGCGGTAAGCCAGCGCGGCGCCATGAACGGGCCCATCTTGGCACGGCTCGCGGTAAACATCACCAGTGGCACCACCGCGAACGGCAGTTGCAGGCTGAGCACCACCTGACTGAAAATGAGCAATTGCCCGGTTGACCTCTCGCCACCCCAGATGGTCACGAATACCGCGGGCCCAATCGCGATCGCCCGCGTTACCATGCGCCGCAGCCACGGCGCGAGGCGCAAATTGAGAAAACCTTCCATCACAATTTGCCCGGCGAGCGTGGCGGTGATGGTAGAGTTCAGCCCGCAACACAACAATGCGATGGCAAACAGCGTCGGCGCGAGAAAAGAGCCGAGCAGCGGCGCCAGAAGGGCGTGCGCCTGATCTAATTCGGTGACGTCGGTCTTGCCGACGCGGTGGAACGTCGCCGCCGCCAGAATCAGGATCGACGCGTTGATGCCCAGGGCCAGCCACAGCGCGACGGTGGAATCGATGGTCCCGAGCTTGATCGCCTCGCGCTTTTCCTCGATGCCGTCGCCATAACCGCGGGTCTGCACCAACCCGGAATGCAGATAGAGATTATGCGGCATGACAGTGGCTCCGAGAATTCCAAGCGCGAGATACAGCATCTCGCGATTTTTGAGGATGTCCACGGTCGGTGCGAAGCCGCGGATGACCGCCCCCCAGTCGGGATCAGCCATCGCGATCTGCACCGCGAAGCATACCGCGATCACGCCCAGCATCGCCACCACAAAGGCCTCGATCCAGCGGAAGCCGAATGCCTGAAGCGCAAGGATCAGAAAAACGTCTGCCGCCGTGATAACCACGCCGATCTCGAGCGGAATGTGGAACAGCAGATTGAGGCCGATGGCTGTGCCGATCAATTCCGCGAGATCAGTTGCGGCGATGGCTATTTCCGCAGACAGCCACAGCGGCCATACCACCCAGCGGGGATAGGAATCGCGGCAGGCCTGCGCAAGATCGCGCCCAGCGCCGACACCGAGCCGTGCGCAAAGCGACTGCAAGATGATCGCCATCAGATTGGAAAGCAGCGCCACTGTGAGCAGCGCGTAGCCAAATTTGGAGCCGCCGGCGAGCGAGGTTGCCCAGTTGCCAGGATCCATGTAGCCGACTGCCACAAGATAACCGGGCCCGAAGAATGCAGCCAGCTTGCGCCAGAACGAGCCGTCCTTTGCGACCCGCACCGAACCGAACATGCCCTCCAGCGAAGGTTTGCCGCGCGCTGTACGCCAGCCAGGGGCGCCCAGCGGCGGGCTGGGGACGGCCGGTGGCCCGATATCATTCGGTACAATGGGGGATTGTGCATCCATAGCATGCTCCCGTTGTAAACCTCGATCTCCCGCCACTGGGCGAGGCTCGGGGGCGAAGTCTGCTCGACGTCAAACTAAAGACCCGCGCTTGCGGCGTTCAGCAAAGATTATATAGTCCCTATCGAATTGCAGTGGTAGCTTCAATCTGTAGTTGCGCTGCAGTCCGGCACGAGCTGTGTTTGACTTACCTTGGGCGCGAGCGAAATAGTATCATGAGCAGATTGCTTTTGGTCGAGGATAGCGTCCGGTTGCAGGAGCTATTGGGCGAAAGCCTACGCGCGGCGGACTATTCTGTCGACGTCGTGGGAACCTTGGGCGAGGCTCGCGCTGCCGCTGCTACAGTCAACTATGATCTGCTCATCGTCGATCTCGGCCTTCCCGATGGCGATGGCATTTCGTTGATTCATGAATCGCGGGCGTCCGGCTGCGGCAGACCGATCCTGGTGATCACCGCGCGAGCCGGGGTTGACGCCCGCATTGCCGGTCTCGACAGTGGCGCCGACGATTATCTCGTCAAACCGTTCAGCCATCTTGAGCTGCTTGCTCGAATTCGCGCGCTCCTGCGACGACCGCATGACGTCCGTGAGCCGACTATCCAAATCGGCCGCCTGCTGTTCAACGAGACGACGAGCGAGGTTCGTGCAGATGGACGGCTGCTTGATTTGCGTGCTGCTGAAAGGCGGCTGCTCGGAATGTTGATGCGTCACGCGGAGCACATTGTCCCGAAGGTCAGCATCGAGGAACGCTTTTCCGAGTACGGGCGAGAACTGTCTGGCAACGCGGTCGAAGCGCATGTGTCTCGATTGCGTAAGGCGCTGGACGAGGCAGACTCCGGTGTCATCATCGAAACGATCAGAGGAGTCGGCTATGCCTTAAGGGACGCTTCGGGATGACGAGTATCGATTCCGACGCGCAACGAAGCCTCGCCACGACGATCTGCGTCAACCTCGGAAAACTGGCGCTCGCCAACCTCATCGTTTTGTCGGTGCTTGTCATCAGCTTCAACTTTATGAGTTACGACCATTTGTATTTGGACCACTTGGCCCACGAGGCTCGGTCATTGCTGAACGGCGTGAAAACGGGACCGGACGGGCTTTCGTTCGCTATTCCGAAGGATGTAATTCACTACGAAGGAAAGCACGAAAAAGCCTACGGCTTTCGCGTCCTCGATGGGACCGGCCGTGCCATAGCGGGAAAGCAGTTCGCGTTAATTGAGGCGGTCTCTCCATGGTCTCCGAATTCCGCCATTAAAACGGACACATGGTTCATGAATCTGCCCGGCGGCGGGCCTTTTTCTCCTTATTTTGCCGGCGGAAAACGGCTTCAGGTCAACGGCACCGATGTGCTGATCGAGATGATGACGCTTGGCGACCCAGCCGGCATTGGTTGGTGGGTCGTCCTTCACGAGACAGCGGAGGACGTTTGGCTACCGATATTACCGCTTGTGCTATTGACGCCGGTCGTGACAATCCTTTCTGTCCGCCGCGCTCTCCGGCCCCTCACCAGTGCAGCCCATCAGGCTGAGGCGATAGACCCCCGAGACCCGACACAGCGGCTGGAACTTACTGGCATGCCCCTCGAAACGGCGGCATTTGCTTCTGCCATAAACCGCCTCATGGAGCGGGTCAGTGCCTTGGTGCAGTCGGAGAGGGTCTTCATTGCGAGCTCCGCGCACGAGCTGCGAACGCCGCTTGCGATAATGCTGCTCGAGCTGGAAAAAATCGATCGCCCGCGCGCTCGCCGGCTGGAGGCGGATGTCAAGGCCATGGCGGAGAGCGTCAGCCGCAGGATCCTGCTCGCGCGCTTGGAGATGCTGCAATCACCGGAGCTGGTCGATCTCGACCTTGAGGCCATCGTTGTGGAAGCAATGGATCGATTGAAGCCATGGGCGGCCGCGCAGGATCACACGATCGATGTCCGTCTAAAGGATCCGCAGAAATTTCACGGTGACCCGATAGCCGTTCGCGAAGCGCTGTGTAATCTGGTCGAAAATGCAGTCAAGCACACGCCTCCAGGTACTTCGATCTTCGTTACCGTCGGTCCCGAGGCTACGATCACGGTCGAGGATAGCGGGCCAGGTTTGGCAACCGAGATTTCAGATCAGCTGTTTCAACCCTTCCGCAGAGGTAATCAGTCAGCAGAAGGTGCCGGGCTTGGCCTTGCCATCGTTCGGCAGGCAATCGAGCTGCATCACGGCTCTATGCAGGTCGGTCGTTCACGATTGGGCGGAGCGATGTTCAAACTCCATTTCGCTTGAATGCGCGGCCCGTGCCGGAACACCACGCAACAAATCGCACCAGCCCGGTAGGCATGTCTGGCGGGCAAACTTTGCTCATGAAGATGCGGGGCGCTCCAGGAGGGCGTGCAGGGCAAGACGGCTGAGCGCGCGTTCAGCGACCGTCTCGAGTTGCGCATGTTCCATTCGCACTGGACCGGCTGCAACTCAGATACCCGAACCTCGCCGCGCCGCTTCGATCAGACACGCCCTCAGCATGCGGGCGCGGGAAGATCGAGGGAACGAAGCGCGCCGCCTGAAACAGCCGCTCGCCGTCCGGTTCAGACCCGGGTTAATGATCGAGCCGAACTTCTGATTGGAGCGACCGCGCAGAGCTGATTGACTTGCGCTCAAGCACCTGTGTGGTCTGAGCCAGATCCCGTTCAGTCACTACTGCAAACGAGTCTCGGCGTGGTGCTCGCTAAATCTTTGAGCGGCAATGACCGCCTCGAGACGGTTGCGAACCTGAAGCTTCTGCATCAGGCCTGTCATGTAGTGCTTGACCATCTTTTCGCTGATATCAATCGCCCTTGCTATTTCCTTGTTGGTCTTTCCAGCCATTAGCAGTCGCACGATCTGTTGTTCCCGAATGTTGAGGACTACCGCCTCGGCGGCTTTGCGCCTGAGAGAAGCATCCCGGAGGCCGCCGATTACCCTGCTGGCGAAGCTCTGGGTGATGTAGGTTTCGCCGGCTTGAATTGATAAAATGGCCTGTAGTAGTTCGGCAGCATTGCTTCGCTTCAGCACATATCCGCTGGCGCCCGCATCAAGCACGCGAATTGCCGCATCAACGGCGGTAGCACCGGTAAACGCCAGGATCTTTGTCGACGGCAAAATCTTGATAGCGTTCGCAATGGCAGCGCAAGCATCGCCTTGCAACAGGGGGTCGAAAATCACGACGTCCGGGCGAGCATTCTTGCAGATTTCGACGACGTCGAGTGTCGTTGTCCCTGTGCCGACGATCTCAAACCCTTCAGTTCGGCGCAGTAGACTGTTAATCGCATCGAGCATCAGAGGATGGTCGTCGATGATAGCGACTGAAATGGAACTCATTTGCCTCTGGCCTCACTCTTTGGCTAGCAATTCGGGTCGCCCAAAACACCACTAAAAACGTTGATGAAATATCGTCAGCGCGGGCCACAATTCGGAGGAGAGTCCAGATGGCAAATCAACGCAGTGTATTTCGTACACTTCACGCGGTAACCAACATCTTCCGTTTCAACGTGTCTGTAATATCAAATAGTTGCGCGAACGATTCATCGCCGACGGGATAGGTTCAACATTGCGTCTGATCTCCGACAGCTTGCGGCGAAACGCCGACCAGTCTTCGCCCAGGGCCGCAGAAGAGGGTATTGTACGTCTCCGGGTCATAATAACACATGATTTCACGAACAAACTCGCGTGGCTCGATTCCTAAGGCGCGAGCCCAAACAAGATATTGGTCGAGAGGGATGCGACCTCGTCCCGATTCCAGCGCCGAAATAATCGTGTAGTACCGGGCACCCACCTCCCGACATAGTTCTCGTTGGCTCAGGCCGCGTTTCTCCCGCCATCCGCGAAGACGGCGTCCGGCCTGCAGGCGCAATTCCCGGGTCGACGGATCCAATCTTCGTTGGGTATGAGAAAACATCGCAAGTCCTCAATCGGTCGGCGCAACCATGACGTCTTGAAGACAGCGCCCGTCAGAGGTGACGCGTAGCGCGCTGAACATGACTGCATCCTCCACCTACCCCTCAGCATCGCATCGAGCCGAGCGCGAAGAACCATTGCATCCTAAACTGACAGCCACCTGACACGACGGTATGAAATTTGCTGTATCGCTGCGGCGCCGCAGGGCATGCCCTCGCCTACTGCGAGGGCATGGTGCCGATATGGATATCGACCGCAATAGATTTGCCAGCACGCCGGCAGTTCTACAGAGAACATTCCGTCAGGCGATCAACGATGCCGGCCTAGTGCAGACCGATCCCTTCGGCATTGATCGCACGTTTCACCCAAGTCGTGAGGGCATGCGGGAGAGGCACGTTTTCCTCTTGGGCCCGTTGCTTGATCTCATCAAGCAATGCCGATGACATGTTGATTTCGACAACATTGTTCGGCCCGCGCGCTATGGAAAACGACCTACCACGATGAGCGGTGCTTTGTTGGTTGACCGGGTCGTCGTCCGCGTGAATGGCGCTGTGCGCTAAGAACGAAAGCGACCGGGCGACCTCTAAAAATCGCGCTCTGTCGCCACCTGGGGGAAGCAGGTGAGCGAACTCCAAAGCAGCATCGATCAACTTTTTACGCTGCCCTTCCGTGGGGAACGCATCGCGACTGGCGTCGTACATCGGCCTGTTCATTTAGTTAATCCCCTATTCTACTTGAGAGAACCCCGAAGGCACAAGCCTGTTCCCCAAAATGTGGCGGAACGCGGAGCTGCTTATTTAGAACAGTTCAAGCCGGGCGCGGAGTATGTTGCCCAATGGGGTCAGCGCGCCTCCGAACCAACAAGAAACGGGTCAACAACTCACCGCGGTGGAACAATCCAGAGCCGCGGGCGAGCTTGCGCAAAACAGAACGTCTCGGCTTCGGAACGACCGATGTCCATGCAGAGAACCGCGCGCTGGCGAACGCGGCCTGCGCCTTCTCGATCGAGGTCAGTCCGGTCACGCCGACCTAGCCGGCCCAGCGCGCCTCGAACGAGCATGTAAGCTGTGGCCTGAGTCGCGACCGACGATCCTCACCTGCTGCAGTCGATCGCTCGGTAAATTTTATCTCTCGTTGTTGAGTGAGGATCGCAAGCAAGGGCGAGCTGACGCCAACAGTCGGACCCAGCAGCTTGTCGTCTGGTGTGGGACGATGGAATCAGGCGGGGCTGAATGGGCCCACGGAAAGAACGCACGCGCCGCCAAGTGTCAGGGCGCCGAGCATAGGATGCAGGAAATACACGAAGGCGAGATAGATCGGTATCCATGGCAAATCAAACAGCGCCGAGGGACCCTGGCTCCCGAGGAAGCCGCGTACGGTATCGACGTCTCTTCCGCGTTCCAGTGCCTCCGAAGTCGAGAAGCCGAAGCGCGGCATGTCGATGGCTACACGATGCCGCCTCGAGTGTCATGACGCGAACGGGACAGGAGTCCAAAACTGGTTTGACCGAAGCTACATCCGATTTCAGACCTTGGTCTGAAAACGATCGGACATAGGTCAACGGCTGATCGAGACGAACTTCTGATCAGCGCTGGTGGGGCAGACCTGACTGGCTACTACTCAAGTATCGCCTGGTGTAGCCGCAATGACTCTTGCAAGGCATCCAGCCAAGTTGACGGCCTGCGCGAACCCGCAATCGTCCCCGTCACAACGACGCTCGATCGCGCGAGCCTCAGCTAAAGATCTAGGGGAGCGGCCCAGCTAACTGTCCTCGGCCCTTAACGAGAAAACGCGCGGAAGAACGATTGACGCGACACCATGCCGCATGCCACACTTGCGTCAGAAGTGTGGGATCTTTATGAATTAATGCACTTAACTATATGATATTACTAGATAATGCGGCGCATTACGTGAAGTATGCGAAATACGCTGCGTTGATTTGCCATCTGGACATTACCCGAATTTATGAGCCGCGCAGACGAAATTTCATCAACGTTCTTAGTGGTGTTTAGGCAAGCCGAATTGCTGGCCAAAGAGCGAGGCACGGGGCAAATGAGTTCTATTTCAGTCGCTTTGATCGACGACCACCCTCTGATGCTCGATGCGATTAGCAGTCTACTGCGCCGAACTGAAGGATTTGAGATCGTCGGTACAGGGGCAACGCCACTCGACGTCGTCGAAATTTGCAAGAATTCTCGTCCGGACATCGTGATTATCGAGCCCCTATTGGCTGGCGATCCTTACACTGCCATTTCAAACGCCCTCAAGATTTCGCCTTTGACAAGGATCCTGGCGTATACCGGTGCTACCGGCGTCGAACCAGCAATTCGAGCTCTTGATGCGGGCGCAAGAGGATATGTGCTGAAGCGAAGCAACGTTGCTGAATTAATACAGGGCGTTTCATCAGTTCACGCTGGCGAAACCTACATCACCCAGAGCTTCGCGAGCAGGGTAATCGGCGGGCTCCGGGACGCGTCACTTAGGCGCAAAGCCGCTGAGGCTGTCGTCCTCAACATTCGGGAACAGCAGATCGTGCGACTGCTAATGGCCGGAAAGACCAACAAGGAAATAGCAAGGGCGATTGGTGTAAGCGAAAAGATGGTCAAGCACTACATGACAGGCCTGATGCAAAAGCTTCAAGTTCGCAACCGTCTTGAGGTGGTCATTGCCGCTCAAAGATTTACCGAGCATCAGGCCGAGAATCGTTTGCTGTCGTGACTGAACGGCAATCTGGCACCTATCCCGGTTTCCGAGTATTCGCGACGTGATTTCGTGATGAGCATCAACGTTCTAACAAAATTAGTGTCGATCGTAATTGTGCTTTCCTCGTTGTTGATCTGGCTTGACCATGACCATCATGCCGGATGCACAGTGAACTGCCCTACGGATATCTCCGCTCAACGGCGTTGATCCACCGCTATGTAGTGGCTCCCAAGAGTGTGAGCGGCCCCAATCGCCGGGACTCGCGCTGACAATCCCCTGTCATCACGTCATGGGCAATGGGGATCGATGACGGGCATGGAACGCACTCAAGAATCCAGCATTCGGCGCGGCCGTTGCGCGCGATACATTTGCGCAGCAATCGCCGCCTCAAGGCGGTTGCGAGCTTGAAGTTTTTGTATCAGGACAGTCAAGTGATTTTCGACCGCCTCCTCACTCACCCCGATCGCAATTGCAATTTCCGCATTTGTCTTGTCCCTCATCAGCAGGCGGACGATCTGCCTTTCGCGAATGCCGAGAATGACGGCTGCCGCGGCTTTGCGCCTCACCACGATGTCTCGAAGGCTCGCGATAACCCGGCTGTCAAATGTCTTTGTTATGTAAGTTTCACCCGATTGAACCGAGCAGATTGCCTGGATCAGCTCGGTCGGATTGCTTCCTTTCAATACATAACCGCTCGCACCCGCATTCAGCGCCCGTACTGCAGCGTCGATGCCTGTAGAAGCCGTGTAAGCGACAAGTTTGGTCGAGGGAGAAACCGCAACGGCAATCGCAATTGCCGCATAGGCATCGCCGCTCAAATGAAGATCCACAATCGCAACATCGGGGTGGGCTTGTCTGCAAATCTCTACGATGTCGCCGGCCTTCGCCCCGGCCCCAATTACCTTGAAACCGTGCGCTCGTTTCAGAAGAGAAGAAACCGCCTCAATCATCAGCGGATGATCGTCAATCAATGCAACAGAAATGGAATTCATGACGCCCTCCCTACACGACGAATTGGTCTGGATCGCTGACGGGGGAGCGAAGTTGTCGCCCGGTGCGCCGTCCTGGGTTCCCTCCTCGATCCAGTCGTCGCCCTCGCCGCCCGTCGCCGGCAGGTTGGTTTTTGCGCCGAGGATGAAGTCGTCGCCG
>Ga0163161_10003350_pt1 | contig 11234 bp, 8 predicted proteins | sample S45metaG_FD_129847 | JGI IMG/M metagenome (GOLD analysis project Ga0163161, IMG submission 129847) | Switchgrass rhizosphere microbial communities from Kellogg Biological Station, Michigan, USA - S4-5 metaG | ecosystem: Host-associated > Plants > Roots > Rhizosphere > Soil | place: USA: Michigan... | reverse complement strand
GTGTGCCGACGTCGCCGAGCGCGGCATCGTGCTCACCGGCGGTGGCGCACTGCTGCGCGACCTGGACCGCCTGATCTCCGAAGAAACCGGCCTGCACGTGCAGGTGGCCGATGACCCGCTGACCTGCGTGGCCCGCGGCGGTGGGCGTGCGCTGGAGCTGGTGGACATGCACGGCAACGAGTTCTTTGCGCCGGAGTAAGCCGTACCGGCTGTGCTCCCTGCACGCGCCCCTGCGGCGTGATGCCCGCTGCGTGCCTGCCACGCCGGGTATCGCAACGCCGGGGCGTTGTCGCATCCTTCTTTCGTTTTCCTCCAGTCGAAGCCAGTCGTGCCGCCCTACGCCGGTCCCCCCGTAGCCTCCCGCCAGGGCGACGCCGCCAGTCCACTGCGGCTGCTCGCTTACCTGGCCCTGGCCATCACCCTGATCGTGCTCGATGACCAGGCCGGCTGGCTGGCGCGCCTGCGCGCGCAGGCCAACGTGCTGGTGCAGCCGGTGTGGGCGCTGGCCGGGCTGCCCGGCAAGCTGGGCACCCAGGTCAAGGACAATGCCGCCAGCCATGGCCAGCTGGTGGAAGAGAACCGCGCGCTGCGCAACAAGCTGCTGATCGCCAACGCTCGCCTGACCCGGCTGCAGACCGCCGCGCTGGACAACGCGCAGCTGCGCGAGCTGCTCAACGTGGCCGAGCGCAGCGGGCTGGACGTGCAGCTGGCGCCGATCCTGGACATCGACCTGGATCCGGTCCGGCAGCGCCTGGTGCTGGCCGCCGGCAGCCGCGACGGCGTGCACCTGGGCCAGGCCGTGATCGATGCCGGTGGCCTGATGGGCCAGGTGATCGCCACCACCGGCAGCAATGCCACGGTGCTGCTGCTCACCGACCCGGACCACGCGGTACCGGTGACCGTGGCCCGCAACGGCGTGCGCCTGATCGTGTACGGCCGGGGCGACACCCTGGAGCTGCGCGACATTCCGCTCAGCGCGGGCGTGGAAGTGGGCGATGAGATCGTCACCTCCGGCCTGGGCGGGCGTTTCCCGGCCGGGTTCCCGGTGGGGAAGATCACCGCGCTGCGCCCCGATGATACCCACGCCTTCCTGGTCGGCGAACTGAAGCCCGCCGCCCAGCTCGACCGCGGCCGCGACGTCCTGCTGCTGCGCCCCGGCGCGGCGATTCGTGTGCCTGCGACGCACGAATTGCCTCAGCCAGATCCGTCTGAGACGAATCAGGCTGCCGGGGGGGCATCCCCCCTTAACCCCGCGCCGTCGGCGCGCCCCCTTGAACAACAAGGGGGCTCTGCCCCAGCCGACGCTGCCGTAGTGCCGGGCTCTGCCCGGCAGCCGCAGCCGGTAGCGCCGGCCGCTGGCCGGCAACCCCAACCGGTAGCGCCGGGCTCTGCCCGGCAATCCGAACCCGTGGAGAATCGCGAATGAGCCGCCTGCGCGATAAACCGTGGGTGCTGCCGCTCAGCGTGGTGCTGGCGCTGCTGCTCGGCCTGCTGCCGCTGCCGGCGCTGCTGCAGCCGCTGCGGCCGTACTGGCTGGCGCTGGTGCTGGCCTACTGGGTGATCGAGGCCCCGGACCGGGTCGGGCTGGGCATCGCGTTCGCCAGCGGCGTGGTCGCCGATCTGCTGTACGGCGGGGTGCTGGGCGAACAGGCGCTGCGCCTGGTCATGCTCACCTTCATCCTGCAGCGCTTCCGCGCGCGCATCCGCTTCTTCCCGATGTCCCAGCAGATGCTCGCCATTGGCGGCTTGCTGTTCAACGACCGCATCGTCAGTTCGGTGGTGCACATCGTGGTGGGCGAACCGACCCTGCCGTGGTCGTACTGGTGGGCCCCGCTGCTGGGCATGGGCCTGTGGCCGCTGCTGTTCATCCTGCTCGACGCGGTCCGCTTCGGGCGTCGCGGGCGCTGACATGTACGTGCGCCGCCAGGCCAAGAATCCCCACGCCGAGGGCGAACAGTTCCGGCGTCGCGCCGCGCTGGGCTTCCTGGGCGTGCTGGTCTGCCTGCTGGGCTTGGGCGGCTGGTACTTCAAGCTGCAGGTGCTGGACCACGACATCTACGCCACGCGCTCGGAAGCCAACCGGATCAAGCCACGTCCGGTGGTGCCCGGCCGCGGCATGATCTACGACCGCAACGGGCGCCTGCTCGCCGAGAACGTGCCTGCGTTCCGGCTGGACATCACCCCGGACAAGGTCAAGGACATGGACGCCACCCTGGCCGGGCTGGCCAAGATCCTCGCGCTGAGTCCGGAGGACATCGAAACCTTCAACAAGTCGCGCAAGGCACGCCGCAAGTTCCTGCCGGTCACGCTCAAGCTGCGGGTCACCGATGAGGAAATGGCGCGCTTCGCGGTGGACCGCTGGCGCTATCCCGGCGTGGAGCTGGAGCCCTACCTGACCCGTCGCTATCCCTATGGCGACCTGTTCGCGCACATCATCGGCTACGTGGGCCGGGTGGACGACAAGGACCTGGAGGTCCTGGGCGAGGGCAATGCCGCGCTGACCCATATCGGCAAGTCCGGCCTGGAGCGGTATTACGAGTCGCAGCTGCGCGGCAAGGTCGGCTATGAGCAGGTCGAGACCAACGTGCAGGGCCGCGCCATCCGCACCATCGGCCGGGTGGCCGCCCAATCCGGCAGCGACCTGCGGCTGTCCATCGACGCCGACCTGCAACGGGCGATGGTGGCCGCGTTCGGCGAGTTCGAAGGCGCGGCCGTGGCGATGGACCCGCGTACCGGCGAAGTGCTGGCGATGGTCAGCCTGCCGTCGTATGACCCGAACCTGTTCGTCAACGGCATCTCGCATGCCGATTTCCAGGCCCTCAACAGCAACCCGTCGCGGCCTCAGTTCAACCGGCTGGTGCTGGGCGGCGTGGCCCCTGGTTCGACGATCAAGCCGCTGATCGGCCTGGCCGGCCTGGACAGCGGCACGCGCAAGCCGGAAGACAAGATCCTGTCCACCGGCATGTTCTACCTGCCGGGCACCTCGCGCGGCTGGGGCGATGCCAACCGCGGCGGCCACGGCTGGACCGACCTGCGCAAGTCGATCACCCAGTCGGTGAACACGTACTACTACAAGCTGGCGCTGGACATGGGCATCGAGCGCTTCGACCAGTACATGGGCTACTACGGGTTCGGCGCGCCCACCGGCATCGATCTCACCGGCGAGATCGGCGGCATCCTGCCCTCGCCCCAGCACAAGTACAAAACGCGCAAGGAACGCTGGTACCCCGGCGACACGGTCAACGTGAGCATCGGCCAGGGCGACTGGAAAGTGACCCCGCTGCAGCTGGTGCATGGCGTGAGCGGCATCGGCAACGGCCAGCTGCGCACGCCGCACCTGGTGATGCAGCAGCGCGCCGGCTTCGACGCCGACTGGACCGCGATGCCGGCCGGCGAGACCAAGCCGGTCAGTCCCAGCCCCGGCAACCTGCAGGCGGTGCGCGAAGGCATGATGGGGACGATGCGCCCGGGCGGCAGTGGCGCACGCGCCGCGGCTGGCGCGCCGTACACCATTGCCGGCAAGACCGGTACGGCACAGGTGATCAGCCGCCGCGGTACCGCCGCAGTGAACCCCAAGAGCCTGCCCATGCACCTGCGCCACCGTTCGCTGTTTGTCGGCTTCGCGCCGGCCGAGAACCCGGTGATCGCCGTGGCGATCGCGGTCGAGGGCGGCGGTTACGGTGGTTCGGCGGCCGCGCCGATCGCGCGCAAGCTGTTCGATGCGTGGCTGCTGGGCAAGATGCCCGACGGGCTGGAGCCACTGGACAGCGAGCGCGGCACGACGGCGATCGGCATCACCGGCTTCGAGAGCAGCGACAACAACGCGCGTGCGGCCGGCGATGCGGCGGCGGCGGCGCTGGAGTCGCTGCCGGTCCAGGTCGGCCTGCCGGTAGCCCCGGTGCCATCGCCGGTGCCCGGCGCACCGGTGCCTGCCGCCACGGCCCCGCCTACTGCGCCGGAGCGCTCACGATGAAGGTGTTCCTGCGTTGGGCGACCGACATGGTCGTGCGTTTCAGCAGTTCGCTGGACTGGGTGCTGTGCCTGGCGCTGGGGGCGCTGATGCTGATCGGGCTGGCGGTGCTGAAGAGCGCCGGCGGCGACGGGCTGGTGTTCGCCCAGGGCGCGCGTTTCGTGGTCGGGCTGGGGGCGATGTGGGCCATCTCGCGTGCTTCGATCCTGCGCATCCGCTCGGCCACGCCGCTGATCTATGCGATTTCGATGATCCCGCTGCTGGCGGTGTTCGTGCTGGGCACGGGCAAGTACGGACGGCAGTGGCTGGATCTGAAGCTGTTTTACCTGCAGCCGGCCGAGCTGTTGAAGGTGAGCCTGCCGATGATGGTGGCCTGGTACCTGCACAAGATGCCGCTGCCGCCGCGTTTTTCCACGGTGATGGTGAGTGCGGTGATCATCGGGGTGCCGACCGGGCTGGTGATGCTGCAGCCGGACTTCGGGACCGGGGTGCTGATCGCGGCGAGCGGTGCGTTCGTGCTGCTGCTGGGCGGCCTGCCGTGGTGGTGGGTAGGGGTGGCGGTGGGCGGTGTGGCGGCAGCGGCGCCGGTGGCGTGGATCTGGCTGCTGCGTCCCTACCAGAAGGACCGGATCATGATGTTCCTGGACCCGGAGATGGACGCGCTGGGCGCGGGCTGGAACATCATCCAGTCCAAGATCGCGATCGGGTCGGGCGGGTTCGACGGGAAGGGCTGGGGCCAGGGGTCGCAGTCGCACCTGAACTTCATTCCCGAGCAGACGACGGACTTTGCGTTCTCGGTGCTGAGCGAGGAATTTGGCTGGATCGGCGTGGCCACGGTGCTGGTGCTGTATCTGGTGGTGATCGGGCGTTGCCTGTGGATCGCGTCGCAGTCGCGGGATTCGTATTCGCGCTTGTTGGCGGGCGCGACGGGATTGGCCTTCTTCGTCTACGTGCTGGTGAACGGCGGCATGATTTCCGGGCTGCTGCCGGTGGTGGGCGTGCCGATGCCGCTGATCAGCTACGGCGGCACGTCGGCGGTGTCGCTGCTGGCCGGCTTCGGGCTGGTGATGGCCGCACGCAGCCACCAGCCGGTGCACGGCGGCTACGGCTAGCCCGTAGAGCCGGGCTCTGCCCGGCTGCTCTAACCCACCGCACCCGGGCGCAGGTTGGCCAAGACTCAGCTTGCCCAACAAACCGCATGCTACGGTCGTCCGCTTGCGCCGGGCTGCTCGGGTCCGCTTTTTGTTGCCGTGTCGCCGTTTGCTGTGCGTCGCGCATTTCCAGGAGTCGCCCCTATGGTCGAACACCTGCAGCGCGTACGCGCCGCGTTTCATTTTTTCCTGCATTCGCTGGATCTTCCGCTGCTGGTCGCGTTGTGCCTGTTGATGCTGGCCAGCCTGGCGGTGTTGCACAGCGTGGAAGGGCCGGTGCAGGCGCAGGCCATGCGTTTTGCGGCGGGGCTGGCGGCGATGTGGGGGTTGTCGCGGCTGCCGGTGCTGCAATTGCGTGCGTGGTCGCCCTGGATCTATGCGGTGTCGCTGCTGCCGCTGCTGGCGGTGTATGTGGTGGGTACGGGGAAATACGGGCAGCGCTGGTTGAACCTGGGGGCGTTCTACCTGCAGCCGTCGGAACTGCTCAAGCTCAGTCTGCCGATGATGATGGCCTGGTATCTGCACCGGCAGACGCTGCCGCCGCGGCCGAAGGTGGTGCTGGTGGCCGCGCTGTTGATCGGAGTGCCGGCGGTGTTGATCCTGCTGCAACCGAACCTGGGCACGGCCACGCTGGTGACGGCCAGTGGGATGTTCGCGCTGCTGTTGGCGGGTCTGCACTGGGGCTGGGTGGCGCTGGCGCTGGGCGGGATGTCGGTTGCAGCACCTCTGGCGTGGTTCGGGCTGCTGCGGCAGTACCAGAAGGACCGTGTGCTGACGTTCCTGTACCCGGAGAACGATCCGCTCGGGACCGGCTGGAACATCATCCAGTCGCGCATCGCCATTGGCTCCGGTGGCATGCACGGCAACGGCTGGGGGCAGGGCACCCAGGCCGCGCTGGATTTCCTGCCGGAGTACACCACCGATTTCGCGTTCTCGGTGCTGGCCGAGGAGTTCGGCTGGGTCGGGGTGCTGGCGGTACTGGGGCTGTTCCTGTTCGTCATCGCGCGCTGCCTGTGGATCGCGGCGGGCACGCGCTGCGGCTACGCGCGGCTGCTGGCCGGAACCACCGGTCTGGTGTTCTTCGTCTACGTGCTCGTCAACGGCGGGATGATCTCCGGCCTGCTGCCGGTGGTGGGGGTGCCGATGCCGCTGATCAGTTATGGCGGCACCTCGGCGGTGTCGCTGCTGGCCGGCTTCGGGCTGGTCATGGCGGTGCAGGGCAGACAGCCCATCCACGGCCGGCAGCGCCACGGGCCACTGACGGCCGGCACCTGACGGTAATGCCGGCCGCTGGCCGGCGGCTGCCACACCCGGCCGGAGGTAGAGCCGACCGTTGGTCGGCTGCACCAACACAGAAGCGCCCCCGTGGAGGGAGAGCCGACCGTTGGTCGGCTGCTCCAACAGAAGCGCCCCCGCAGAGGTAGAGCCGACCGTTGGTCGGCTGCTCCAACAGAAGCGCCCCCGCAGAGGTAGAGCCGACCGTTGGTCGGCTGCTCTGAACATCGGTCGGAAGGGATGGCCCAAGAACCGTGGCGACCGTTGCCGACGCACGGCACCCGCCCAGCGCACGCCATCCGCAGAATTGCGGAATGCGCGTCATCTGCTGTCGTGTTTGGTGCAGGTTTCGTCAAGAAAGTGGCGCAAAAGTGGGATGTGGCGCACACATATGACGTCACTTGATCCTGATCAATGGACTTGTCGTAAACGGCCTGCACAATGGCGGCCCGTCAGCAGGGTGCAGTGAGCCAAGCGCTGCATCTGGGGAGCTTGACGGGGAGTAGTTGACCTTACGGGTACAAGGAGCGAGGCGCGCGCTGGGGAGTTGCGCGCCGCGCTGGTACCGACCTGGTCGGTTTGGCCGGTTGCGTCCATGGGGATGGGGGCGCAGCCGGCACGACCTTTTTGGCCATCGGCCTGCGCGATCCTATCGGGGTGTGCGGTTCCCCCGCAGCCGACGCGCGCGTTCAACCTCGACCGCCGCTGGCGCCAGGTGATTCCCGGCTTTATCTGAATGGGGCTGCGATCACGGTCGAAATACACACGGGCTTAACGAGTCGGCGCTGGCTGACGCAATTCGTTGTGATTCATGGTCTTAGGGGTTTTAATTCATCCTTGACCTGCTAACCTGCCGCGATGATTCGACGCACTCTGGCCTGCATGCTTACGCTCGGTTTGGTCGCCTGCGCGACCCAACCGCCCTCTCCGTCACCGTCACCGCAGGCATCGGGTGCACCGAACAAGCCGGTGCCCGGGCAGAAGGGCCCGGCCGAAGCTGCGCCGGAGGCCGCTGCGGCCACCGCCGCGCCGGTCGACCTGACCCCGGTGCCGTTCGAGGTGGCCCGCGCCAACTTCGTGCGTGATACCGCCCAGCGCTACGGCATTCCGGCCGCGCAGATCGAAGCGACGCTGGCCCAGGCGCAGATCCGCGACCCGATCATCGCCGCGATGTCGCGTCCGGCCGAGCGGGTCAAACCGTGGAACGAGTACCGGCCGATGTTCATCAGCCAGTCCCGGATCGACGGCGGCCGCAAGTTCCTGGCCGAACACCGCGACGAACTCACCCGCGTACAGCAGCGCACGGGCGTGCCGGCCGAAGTGATCGTGGCCATCATCGGCGTTGAAACCAGCTATGGCCGCAATACCGGCAGTTACCGCGTGCTCGACGCGCTGTATACGCTGGCCTTCAAGTACCCGCGCAGCGGCGATCCGGCCAAGCTGGAGCGCGAAGTGCGCCGCGAACTGTATTTCCGCGATGAGCTGGCGCGCCTGTTCGCGCTGACCCGCGACGAGAAGCTGGACATCACCGCGATCAAGGGCAGCTACGCCGGTGCGATGGGCATGGGCCAGTTCATGCCGTCCAGCTACCAGGACTTCGCGGTGGACGGCAATGGCGATGGCCGCCGTGACCTGTTCAACAGCTACGACGACGTGTTCTCTTCGATCGCCAACTACTTCGTCAAGAAGGGCGGCTGGGTGCGCGGCGGCCCGGTGGCGGTACCGGCCACGCTGGCCGCGGGACGCGAGGAATTCAATCCCACCGAATGGGCGCCCACCTGGACCCTGTCCGCGTTGGCCCAGCGCGGTTACCAGCCCAGCGTGAGCGTGCCGGCCGGGCTCACCGCCACCCCGATCACGCTGGAAGGCAGCGCCGGCAAGCAGTACTGGCTGGGCTTCCAGAACTACTACGCAATCACCCGTTACAACCTCTCCAAGATGTACGCGATGGCCGTGTTCCAGTTGTCCCAGGCCATCGCTGGACAGGAGCTGCCCCCGGCATGAACGCACGCGCACGCTGCAGATGGCTGGTTCCCGGTCTGCTGATCCTGGCGCTTGCCGCCTGCAGCAGCGCGCCCAAGAAGCCGGCCAGCGCCGTTACCGCCAAGCCCGGCGGCACCCTGGTGCAGGGCAAGGGCAAGGGCGGACGCCCGGCCCATTGCCCGGACGGCTCGCCGTACAAGGCGGCCACCGAAGATCCCAGCACCCGCGGCGACTACCGCGCCGGCGGGCTGTACAAGCCGGGCGTCAACGACAGCACGCCCACCTATGTTCCGAACGTGGCCTGCATTCCCGAGCCGGACGTGGTCGACCTGCCGCGCTCGCCGGTGGGCAACAAATCGCCGTATGTCGTGCTGGGCAAGCAGTACCAGGTGCTGGACAAGACCAGCGGCTATGCCGAGAAGGGCACCGCCTCGTACTACGGCGCCAAGTTCCACGGCCGGCTGACCTCCAACCGCGAGGTGTACGACATGTACGCCTTCACCGCCGCGCACAAGACCCTGCCGCTGCCCAGCTTCGCCCGGGTGACCAACCTGGACAACGGCGAATCGGTGATCGTGCGGGTCAACGACCGCGGGCCGTTCCATGATGGCCGCGTGGTCGACCTGAGCTATGCCGCCGCCGTGCGCCTTGGCATCACCCAGCGCGGCACCGGCAACGTGGAAGTACGTGCGCTCAGCCCGGGCGACGACAACCTGCTGGCTGACAAGCCCTCGCGCCGCGAGCGCCGTGCCGTGGCCGCCGCCAGCGTGGCCAGCGCCGCGCCGGCGCGCACGCCCAGCGACATGGACAAACTGGTGGGCCGGCTGCCGTCGCCGCCCTCGCCCAGCGCGGGCCGTCCGGCCGCCACCCAGGCCGCACAGATCGACGATGCCCCGGTCACGGTGAGCGCGCTGCCCGCCGCCCCGGTGGCCGTTGCCGCTGCGGCCCGCCCGGCGCCGCGCCCGGCACCGGCCGCCGCGCCTGTCCCGGCAAGTACCCTGCAACAGCAGGTGGGCAACGTGTTCCTGCAGGTGGCCAGCTTCGCCAGCCGCGACAACGCCACCCGCGCGCTGGGGCAGTTGTCCTCGGCCGGCATTGTCGGGGCCAGCATCAGCGACATCGTCAGCGGGGGCCGCACCCTGTGGCGCCTGCGGGTTCCGGCCGCCGACCACGCCAGTGCATCGGAACTTGCCGGCCGCATCGTGGGTCTGGGCTTTGGATCGCCGCAGATCGTGAAGGATTGACCGGCACGGCGGCCGCCGCCGGCCGCCACACGCCGCACCGTTGCATGGGCCTACAATGGCCCACCCCTCTTTCCACCTTGGCGCCCTCCAGGAGCTTGCTGTCCGATGAAATTCCGCTTTGCCGCTGCTGCCATGGCCACGACCCTGTTGGTGGGCGTGGTCTCTGCCCAGACCCCGCAGCCGGCCCCGCAGCCGACGCCTGCTCCTGCCGCCGCCCCGATCACCGTTGCCACCCCGCCGGCGCCCAAGCCCAGCGTGTCCAAGGCCTGGGTGCTGATGGATTACGCCACCGGCCAGGTGCTGGCGGGCGAGAATGAACATGAACAGCTGGCCCCGGCCAGCATCACCAAGGTGATGACCTCCTACGTGGTCGCCGCCGAGGTCAAGAACGGCAAGGTCCGTCCCGACGACCAGGTGATGATGAGCGAGCGCGCCTGGCGCGAAGGTGGCGCCGGGACCGACGGCAGCTACAGCGGCTTCCCGGTGAACCAGACCGCGCGCCTGGAAGACATGGAGAAGGGCATGGCGATCCAGTCCGGCAACGATGCCGCGATTGCCCTGGCCGAGCACGTGGCCGGCAGCGAAGAGGCGTTCGCTTCGCTGATGAACAGCTACGCCGCCAAGATCGGCATGAAGAACTCGCACTTCGTCAATGCGCACGGCCTGACCGCGCCGGGCCACCACAGCACCGCCTTCGACCTGGCGCTGCTGGGCCGGGCGATGGTGCGCGACTACCCGGAGACCTACGCCTACAACAAGGTGAAGGAATTCACCGTGGGCACCATCAAGCAGCCCAACCGCAACCTGCTGTTGTGGCGCGACGGCAGCGTGGACGGCATCAAGACCGGCCACACCTCCGAAGCCGGCTACTGCCTGATGAGCTCGGCGCAGCGCGGCGACCAGCGCCTGATCGCGGTGGTGCTGGGCGGCAGCTCGGAAAAGCAGCGTGCCGATGACAGCCTGGCGCTGCTCAACTGGGGCTTCCGCTTCTTTGAAACCCACCGCATGTACGAACCCGGCAAGGCCGTGGCCGAGCACAAGGTGTGGAAGGGCAAGACCGTCACCGTGCAGCTGGGCGTGGCCCAGCCGCTGTTGGTGAGCGTGCCGCGTGGCCGCTACAACGACCTCAAGCCGACCATCGACGTGCCCAAGACCCTGGAGGCGCCGTTCACCGCGGGCCAGCAGATCGGCTCGCTGAAGGTGACGCTGGATGGCAAGGTGGTGGCCGAAGCCCCGCTGGTGGCCGTGGCCGCCGTGGAAGAAGCCGGCTTCTTCAAGCGCCTGTGGGACAGCTTCTGGATGTGGTGGGAATCGGAGTGATGCCTGCCCGACCGTAGTGAAGAAAGACCGGCGCATGCCGGTCTTTTTTTTGGGGGCTGCGATGGGCCGATTGATGGTGTGCCGACCAACGGTCGGCAGCTACAGGGTGAACCGGTGCGTTTATCCGGCCGAACCGCTGCGAATCCCGGGCGAAACGGTGCGATTCCGGGTAGTGCCGGCGGACAGCCGAGGCAAAAAAAGACCGGCGGGTGCCGGTCTTTTTCTCTTTGGTGTGCCGACCAACGGTCGGCAGCTACCCGCTTCACCATCAGTCGCTCGCTACAGCGAGCG
>Ga0163161_10003349_pt1 | contig 11236 bp, 8 predicted proteins | sample S45metaG_FD_129847 | JGI IMG/M metagenome (GOLD analysis project Ga0163161, IMG submission 129847) | Switchgrass rhizosphere microbial communities from Kellogg Biological Station, Michigan, USA - S4-5 metaG | ecosystem: Host-associated > Plants > Roots > Rhizosphere > Soil | place: USA: Michigan... | reverse complement strand
GTGCTCGCACTGGCCGCCCTGGCGCTGGTCGCCACGGGCGGCGCCCGGGCGGAAACCGTCTACAAGTGCGTGGCGGGTGGGCAGACGATCTACCAGCAGACACCGTGTGCGAAGAGCCAGCGGCAGGAGACCTTGCAGCTCGAGGACTCGGCACCGGCCAGCGGCCAGGTGGCGCCCATGCCCGAAGCACCCCGCCGGGACGATGCCGTGGCGGCGGCTCCGCCGCCTCCCCGACCGCTACCACCGATGCCTCAGATGTTCGGCTGTGTTCGAGCGACCGACGGCAAGGCCTACACGAGCGCCGATGGCAACCCTCAGCCTTATCTGGCGCCACTGGGCGTGCTCGGTGTCGCTAGTGGCTCACTGTCCGACACGTACGGCAATCCCAACTCCGCTGTTGCCTCGGCCCCGGAGTTGAATCGCGGCAAAGGCAACGTCGGCGCGATCGCAACGAGCAATTACGTCTGGGTCCAGGACCAGTGTCGCCAGCTAAGTCCAGCGGAAACCTGCCAGGCCCTGCAAGCCGACGCCGACGCCACGCAACGGCAGATTCGCAACGCGTTCAAGAGCGACCGCGGACCGCTGGACGCGAAAGCTGACCGGTTACGCGATCAGCTGCAGTCCTGCCGTTGAGGCCTCAGAACCCGTAACGCAGGAACCCGCCATCTACCGCGACGATTTCGCCGGTGACGTAGCTCGAGGCCGGCATGCAGAGGAAGGCGACAGCGCCCGCTACTTCCTCGGGTTCACCGATACGTCCCATCGGCGTGCGGTCGAGGACCTCTTCCAGATACTCGGCGTTGGCCAGGGCCGGCTCGCTGCGTTGCGTGCGGATGTACCAGGGGGCGACGGCGTTGACGCGGATGCCGTCTTCCGCCCATTCAACGGCGAGGTTCCGGGTGAGCTGATGCAAGGCCGCCTTGGTCATGCCATAGGGCGACCCGGTACGCACGTGCGTGATACCGGAGACGGAGCCGATATTCACGATGGCGGCGTTGGCGTGCTGCACGAGGTGGGGATACGCGGAGCGGCACATCTCGTAGGCGGAGAAGACATTCAGCTCGAAGAGCTGCCGGTATTCGTCCGGCTCGTAGTCGAGTGTGGCGCGAGGCGTGTTGCCGCCGACATTGTTCACCAGGATCGACAGGTTCACTTCGAGGTCGGCGACCCAGTCGAACACCGCCAGACGATCTTCCTCATCCGACAGATCGGCGGCCATCGCCAGGATCTCGACCTCGGGGCATTCCTCCGCGAGTTCGTCGCGCACTTCTTCCAACTGGAGTTCGTCGCGAGCTACCAGGAGCACATCGGCCCCGAGGACCGCCAGCTCGCGCGCGCAGGCGTAGCCGATGCCCTTGCTGGCTCCGGTGACGAGGGCGGTGCGCCCGTCGAGGCGCCAGCTGCTGAGTCGTGGGTGCATGTGGGGTCTCCTTCGATGGATGAATCGTACAGCGTGCCCGCGATTCGACGAAGGGTTGAGACCATCGACCGCTTGCGACAGGATGGAGCGATGACCGACCACGACGCTTTGCTTTCCATCGACCGGGCAACGGTGCTCCGTGAGAACCGGCGACTTCTCGACGCGCTCTCGTTAGTGATCGCACCGGGCCAGCACACCGCCATCCTCGGTCCGAACGGCTCGGGCAAATCCACCCTGGTCAAGTTGATCGAGCGACGCATCTATCCCCTCGTCCACGACGATGGGTCGGCAGTCGTGCGTGTCTTTGGACGCGACCGCTGGAACGTCGCCGAACTGCGCTCCCTCCTTGGCGTCGTGTCGTCCGATCTGCGCCGGGAGTTCGAAGCGAGCAACGAACAGGCGTTGAATACCGTGCTCTCGGGCTTCTTCGCATCGATGACGCTCGGGCTCGACCATGTTGTCGATCCCTCGATGCATCGCCGCGCAACGGAAGCACTTGCGCGCGTCGGCGCAGCCCATCTGGCCGATCGCGACGTCTCGACGCTATCGACCGGTGAAGCCCGGCGAGTGTTGATCGCACGCGCACTCGTTCATCGTCCGCGCGCGCTGCTACTGGACGAACCCTGCGCCGGGCTCGACCCTGGCACGCGGCGACGATTCCTCGACCTGCTCAGCGAACTGGCTCGCGAGGGAACCACCCTCATACTGGTCACGCACCATGTGGAGGAAATCGTTCCCGAGATCGACCACGTGGTGATGCTGCGTGAGGGCCGCCTTTTCGATCAGGGGCCGAAGGAACGCCTGCTCGCCGACAACCACCTCTCGGAGCTGTTCGGCTGGCCGGTGGAGGTGGAACGGGGTAACGGTTTCTACGGCGCGCGATTGCGCTGACCGGCGCCGCGCGCGAGACTCAGCGCGACCTCCGAGGGAATCCTCATGATCCGCACCGCTCTTCCGTTCGCACTCGTCCTTGCCTGTGCCGCCTGTTCGAAGCCGGCGCCCCCGACGCCGCAGCAACCGCCGACACCGCAAGCCCGCGTATCGACGCCCTGGGATTCGATGGAGGCGCAGAAGAAGAAGGCGCAGGACGTGCAGAAGACCGTGGACGATCAGGCGAAGGCGCAGCGTGAGGCGGTGGATGCGCAGACGCAGTGAGGCGTAGATCAGGCGTTATCGCCAGCACCCATCGCCGCTGAAGCGGCTCCCACAAAATAATCGCCGATGAATCGGCTCCTACAGGAGCGTTATTGTAGGAGCCGCTTCAGCGGCGATGCTCTTACCGCGGTGAGCAGAAGCAATACGCGTAAACGTGCGGCTTACCCGCTTCCGCCGTGCGGAACAACGCAAACTCCGGCGCCAGCCGCGGCAACTCGGCCACCCAACTCGGCAGACGCAGGCCCCACGACAGCGCCACATGGGTCTCGGAACTATCGCCGACATGGGTCAGGAAGCGCTCGAAGGCGCCCATCGGTTTCTCGGCGTAACGCACGTTGAAATCCTTGCCGAGCTTCGCCTCCGCGGCGGCATCGCGGATGGCGTCGTCGAGGCTGCCGATCCGGTCGACGAGGCCGCGATCGAGCGCCTGCTGGCCCGTCCACACACGGCCCTGGGCGATCGCGTTGATCGATGCGAAGTCCTTGCCGCGCGCCTTGGCGACGTTACCGACGAAGTCGCGGTAACCCTTGTCGATGATGCTCTGGATGAGGATGCTCACCTTCGGGTCGAGCGGGCGGGTGATGTCGAACGCACCGGCGAGCGGGCTCGTGGCGACGCCGTCGCTCTTCACGCCGATCTTGGCCAGGGTATCCGGCACCGTGTAGAACATGCCGAAGATGCCGATCGAGCCGGTGATGGTATTCGGCTCCGCATAGATACGATTAGCATTCATCGATATCCAATAACCGCCGCTGGCGGCGACATCGCCCATCGAGACGATCACCGGGATGCCGGCAGCACGCGTCGCCGCTACTTCGCGACGGATCTGTTCGGCGGCGTACACCTCGCCACCCGGCGAGTTCACGCGCAGCACGAGCGCGCGGGTGCGGCGGTCGAAACGGACGGCACGGATCAAGGCGGCCGTGGACTCGCCACCGATGCTGCCCTGCGCCTGCTTGCCGGACGTGATTTCACCTTCGGCGACGACGACCGTGACACCCTGCCCGGTCTGCAGCATGTCGGTCGTGGAGAGCCCACGGTCGGCGAGATAACCGTCGAGTTCGACCTGACGGAAACCCTGGTCTTTCTTGCCCGCAGGCACGCCGCTTTCGCGCAGCATGGCCACGAACTGCTGCTCGTTGGCGATACCGTCGACCAGCTTCTCCTGCACGGCCAGATCGGCCAGGCTGCCGTTGGCGTCACGCACGCGCTCGGCGAGATTGTCCACGTCCGCGCGAAGTTCGGCCGGCGCGATGTGGCGCAGCTTGGCCACTTCTTCAATCCAGGAGGTCCATAGACCGCCGAGCCAATAGGCATCGGCTTCCTTCGACTCGGGCGAGGCGTGATCGAGGATGAACGGCTCGGCGGCACTCTTGAACTGCCCGACGCGGAACAGGTGGACTTCGACGCCAAGCTTGTCGAGCAGATCCTTGTAGAACAGGCGGTAATTGGCCAGACCGGTGGCCATGACACCGCCCTGCGGATCGACGTAGAGCTTGTCGGCATGGGCGGCGAGGTAGTACTGGCCCTGATCAAGGCTCACGCCCCAGGCGAGCACCGGCTTGCCGGCGGCGCGGAAGCGATCGAGGGCTGACCCCACCTCACGCAGGGCGGCGAAGCCGCCCGCCTGCAGCTTGTCGGTGCGCAGCACGATCTGGCTGATCCGACTGTCTTTGGCCGCGGCGTCGATCGCGCGCACGAGATCGCGCACCTGCACCTGCTTCACGCCGTCGCCGGACATGCGGGAGATGGTTCGCGAAAGCGCATCGGCACTGTACTGCTCGACCAGCGCCCCCTCGGGCGCCAGCACCAGCACCGTCTTGTCTTCGACCTTGTTCGCACGGCCGCTGACCATGAGCACGACCACGAAGATCGCGAGGATCCCGAAAAAGATCGCATTGATGATGATCAGCCGGGTGATGTTGAGGCCCCGGCCAAGGCCGCGCAGGAACCGGCCGAAACCACCTCCGCGCCGCGGCGGCGGAACGGGCAGCGGGCGACTGGGCAGGGGTGGCGGCGTGGCGTCGTGACGGTCCGGCATCTAAGCGGGTTCCTCGAAGGTTGTGTCGAGCGTAGCGCGTCGGCGCGATGGCATCACGTGTGGATTGGCAGGGGCGCCGATCCGCCGTCTTCCGGCCAGCGCCCCGTGGCGCTGCTCCGCCAGAATCGCAGGAAAAGGAGGATCGCCGCCATGCTCAGCCCGGCGATCAGGCCCATCCACATGCCCCGCGCGCCCATGTCGTGGGCGAAGGCAAGGTACCAACCCACCGGAACGCCGACGCCCCAGTAGGCGAACATGGTGATGCCCATCGGTACGCGCGTGTCTTTAAGGCCACGCAGCGCGCCGTTGGAGGCGACCTGGATACCGTCGGAGAACTGGAAGAAGCCCGCGAGGATCAACAGTTGGGAGGCCATGGCGATCACGGCCGGGTCGCTGGTGTAGAGGCTGGCGATCGGGACGGGGAAGAGCAGCATGATTCCCGACGAGACGAACTGCGTGACCAGCACCAGCGCGATGCCCGACATGCCGGCATAGCGCACCCCCTTGATGTCGCGCCGGCCCGCGGCATTGCCGACACGCACGGTAATGGCCATGGACAGGCCCAGCGGGATCATGAAGGCCACCGACGCGACATTGAGCGCGACGTGATGGCTGGCGGTGACCGTTTCGCCCAGGCGACCGATCATCAGCGCGACGGCAACGAACATGCCCGCTTCCATCAACAGCGTGACGGCCATGGGCAAGCCGATATTGAGCAGCTGGCCGATCGCCTTCAGGTCCGGCTTCGCCATGCGCTGACGGAGGTTGAGATCGCGGTAGTTGCGGTGCCGGAACACGTAGATGGCGAATCCGATCATTTCCAGCCAGAGCACGATCGCCGTGGCGATGCCGCTGCCGCGGGCGCCCATGACCGGGAAGCCGAGCTTGCCGTACATGAGGACATAGCCCAGCGGCGCGAGAATGAGCAGGCCGCCGAAGCTGAAATACATCGACGGCCGCGGCATGGACAGCCCCTCGGACAGACCGCGCAAGGCGAAATACGTCGTCAGCGCCGGCGCCGCGAAGCAGATAGCGTGCAGGAAGGCCGTCACGTCCGCGCGCATGGACTCGACGACGCCGAACAGCGCCATCAGCGGCGAGGCGTGCCACACGGCAAACGTCATGATCGCGCCGAGAACCCAGGCGATATACAGGGCCTGATGGAAGATCGCCCCCACTTCGCCGCGCCGGCCCGCGCCATCGAGCTGGGCCACGGTCGGCGGCACGGACATCATCGTGCCGAGCCCGAACACGAGCGCCAGCACCCAGATGTTCACACCGGTAACGACCGAGGCCTGCGTATGCGCACCCTGGTGCCCGGCAAGCACCGCGTCGACGACGTTGGGCGCCATGGCGGAGAGCTGCGCGAAAATCATCGGGAGCGCCAGCCGGACGGTGGCGCCGATCTCGCGACGCGCGCGGGCACGGTCGAAGGACATGATGAAAAGCACACAGGGAGGGCCGCCCATTGTAGCCGCCTCCCATGCCATCATCCGAATTCGTAGGGGGAAAACACGGGGTTATAAGGATGAACGAACTGAAGCCGTCGCCCGTCCTGCTGTGCGCGAACTGCACAGCGGCACTGCAGGGCGCCTTCTGTCACGACTGCGGGCAGTCCGTCAAAAGCGTGATCCAGCCGGTATCGCACATGCTGGAGGACGCCGGGGACCTGTTCTTCCATCTCGACGAGCGCATCGTGCATACCCTGCCGCCGCTCTATACGAAGCCGGGCTTCCTCACCCTGGAATACTTTTCCGGCCGGCGGGTGCGCTATATCGCGCCCTTCCGCCTCATGTTCGTGTTCTGCCTGCTCGCTTTCTTTTTCATGCACCTGGCCATCGGCGACTTCAAGGTCGGTAACGTCGAGGGCACGGCGGCGCGGGACTCCATCGACGCTTTCGCCAGCGCGAAGACGGCCGACGAAGTCCATGAGCTTTACGACGACCAGATCCATGAAGTGCGCACCGCGCGTAACGACCCGTCGTTGCCCGGCGCCGCCAAGGCGGGCCTGGGTGCCGCCGCCGGACTCATCCACCAGGCGGCGAACGCGCGCCTGACCGAGCTCAAGGCACCCCCGATTCCCACCGAGGCCGGCGAAATCGCGCCCACCGAGGAGCAACCCGGGCGGGGCGAGGCCAAGGTCGAGCAATGGTTCGGTAGCGATTCGAAGATCAGCGTCAGCTGGTTCCCGGACGCCCTGAACCGGCGGCTCAATGCTGGCTTTGGCCACTTCAAGGCCAACCTCATCCCGATCCTGAACAAGGGTCCGGGCAAGGACGAGGCCGTCCGTCGCATCCTGGACGGCTTCTTCTCCGTCCTGCCCCAGACGATGTTCTTCATGATCCCGGTGTTCGCCCTGGTCCTGAAGGTGTTTTATGCGTTCCGTCGGCGGCTCTACATGGAACACCTCATTGTCAGCCTGCACAGCCACGCCTTCCTCTTCATTTCCTTGCTGGGCCTGATCCTGCTGAGCTTCGCCCGGGAGGCCATCGCCCCGCGACTCGCCCTGGCCGGAACCGCTATCGGCTTCGTGCAGTTCGCCATGTGGGTATGGATGCCGATCTACCTGTTGGTGATGCAGAAACGGGTCTACCGGCAGGGATGGCCCATGACTATCCTGAAGTACTGGCTGATAGGCAGCGTCTATTTCTGGCTGCTTTTGTTTGCCGTAGTGATCGCTGCCATCGTGGGCATGACCCACTAGGATTTTTTCCTACCGTCCAGCCGGTTGTGCACAGGCCCGAAGACCCCTTCGCTTTTGTCAAGGATTTATAGACGCCAGATGAACGTCGCCAGCGTCGCATTTTTAAGTCATTGATTAAAAGCTATATTTCAGCTTGGTTAAAATCTACCCAAGCTAAGCTGAAGGGCCCAACCATGCGCCTTGGATGCCCCCCATCCGGAGCTCATCCACAGACTTATCCACAGGACTTGTGGATAACACGGAAACCCTCTTGCGGGCGGGCACTTACCTCGGATTCCTCTTTTGGGGGATGTCTTATCAGCCCAAGCCTATGGCGCGCTGGTCAATCATTGACCAGCGAAATCGGCATAGGTCGTTAAACTAGGGGTCGCATGACCGCCGTCCTCCGTGTTGCCTTACCCGTCCCCCTCCTGACCCTATTCGATTACCTGCCGCCCGAGGCAGGGAGCGCGCAGGCGGGATCGCGCGTGCGCGTGCCCTTCGGGCGGGGCGAGATGGTCGGGATCGTGATCGATCCCGCCGCGGAAGCCGCCGTCGGGGTTAAGCGTCTGAAGCGGGTGAGTGAGGTGCTGGACGAGACGCCGCTTCTGGACGCCGAGTTGCTGGCCACCCTCGCCTGGGCGGCGGACTACTGGGCCGGCGCGCCAGGCGAGGCCTTCGCCAATGCCCTGCCCCTCGCGCTGCGCGAACCCCGGCCCCTGCCAGCCACCGGCCGTGAGGTCTGGGCGCTGACCCTCCAGGGCCGCAGCGCACGCGATGCCCGCAGCCGCAAGGGTGGCTCGGCCGCTTTGCTCGATGCACTGGCCGACGGCCCGCGTGCTGCCGACGACCTCGCCTTCGCTTTGCCGGAGTGGCGCGCGGCGGCCCGCCGCCTGGTCGAAGCCGGCCTGGTCGAAAAATCGGAGCTCGAGGAAACATCGCTGCCCGCCAGCCCTGCGCCGGGCCCTGCCCTGAGCGAGGAGCAGGCTGCCGCGGTCGCCGCCATGGGCGAAGGCTTCGGTCGCTTCCAGCCCTATGTACTGGATGGCGTCACCGGTAGCGGCAAGACCGAGGTCTACCTTGCCCTGATCGAGCGTGCACTCGCCGACGGCAAACAGACCCTCCTGCTGGTGCCGGAAATCGGTCTGGCGCCACAGACCGTCCGCCGCCTGCGCGAGCGCCTCGGCGTGACGATCGAAGTGCTCCATTCCAATCTCGCCGAGGGCGACCGTGCGCGCGCCTGGCTGCGGGCCCGCAATGGCAGCGCCAAGGTGGTCCTCGGTACGCGCTCGGCGGTGTTCACGCCCTTGCCGCACGCCGGCCTGATCATCGTCGACGAGGAACACGACGCGTCGTACAAGCAGCAGGAAGGCTTCCGCTACCACGCTCGCGATCTCGCGCTCGTCCGGGCCCGCGCCCATGGCGTGCCGGTGGTCCTGGGCTCCGCCACGCCATCGCTGGAGACCCTGGGCAACGTCGAGGCAGGGCGCTACCAGCGCCTGGTGCTGCGGGGCCGACCCGGCGCGACGCAGTCGACCCGCGTGCAGATCGTCGACATGCGCGCGCAACGCCTCGACCACGGCATGTCGCCCACCCTGATGAATGCCGTGGCCGCCTGCGTGGGCCGCGGCGAACAGGCGCTGGTCTTCCGTAACCGGCGCGGATACGCCCCCGTGCTGCTCTGCTACGACTGCGGCTGGCACGCGGACTGCCCGCGCTGTGACCGGCCCATGACCTTGCATGCCGGCCGCCGCCGGCTCATCTGCCATCACTGCGACAACACGATGGCCGTACCTGTCGCCTGCCCGTCCTGCGCGTCGGCCAACATCAGCCCCCAGGGCCAGGGCACCGAGCGGCTGGAAGAAGCCCTGACCGCCCGCTTCCCCGACGTGCCCGTGGTACGCATCGATCGCGAGACCACGCGACGCCGCGACGCCTTCGGCGAGATCCTCGACGGCCTGCGCGAGGACAAGCCGGCCATCCTCGTCGGCACGCAGATGCTGGCCAAAGGCCACGACCTGCCCAACCTCACTCTGGTCGCCATCGTCGGCGTCGACGAGGGGCTGCACAGCGTCGACTTCCGTGCCAGCGAGCGTCTGGCCCAGCTCGTGGTCCAGGTGGCCGGGCGCGCCGGACGCGCAAGCAAGCCGGGCAGCGTTCTCCTGCAGACGCATCACCCCGATCACCCGATGCTGCATGCGCTGCTGCGTGGTGGCTACGGAGCCGTGGCGACCGAACTGCTCGAGGAGCGCCGGCTGCTGGAACTACCGCCTTTCGCCCATCAGGTACTGCTGCGTGCCGATGCGCTCGGACGTGCCGAAGTCGATGCCTTCCTGGCCCAGGCGCATCTCGCCATCGGCCCGCCGGAGGATCTGCGTATCGCCGGGCCCATGCCCGCGCCCATGCCGCTGCGCGCGGGGCGCCATCGGGGCCAGTTACTGATCGAGGCCAGCTCGCGCGGCCGCCTGCACACGTTCCTCCGGCCATGGCAGCACGCCCTGCTCGGGCTGCCGGAGGCACGTAAAGTGCGCTGGTCGCTCGACGTCGATCCCATCGATCTTTACTGACAGAACGCCGCATGGCTGAACCGAAACCTATGGATGCCTACACGGCGGGGCCAATCGGCGCGACAATAGAGGTCTCCCAGGTAACGGAAACCCCAACGTGACCACTCAGCTCGAGCAACTGCGCAAGATCACCACCGTCGTAGCCGATACCGGCGACATCTCGGCCATTGCCAAGTACAAGCCGGAAGACGCGACCACCAACCCGTCGCTGCTGCTGAAGGCGGCCGGTATCCCGACCTATTCGGGCTACATCGACGAGGCCGTGCAGTGGGCCAAGGGTCAGAGCAACAGCCGTGAACAGCAGCTGGTCGATGCCGGCGATCGCCTCGCCGTGCTGGTCGGCCGCGAGATCCTCAAGATCGTCCCGGGCAAGGTTTCCACGGAAGTGGACGCGCGTCTCTCGTTCGATACGAATGCCTCGATCGACAAGGCCAAGCGCCTGATCGGCTTCTACGAAGAAATCGGCATCAAGAAAGAGCGCATCCTGATCAAGCTCGCCTCGACGTGGGAAGGTATCCGCGCCGCGGAGAAGCTGCAGAAGGACGGCATCAACTGCAACCTCACCCTGCTCTTCAGCTTCGAACAGGCCGTGGCCTGCGCCGAAGCCGGCGTGTTCCTGATCTCGCCGTTCGTCGGCCGCATCTTCGACTGGTACGTTGCCAATACCGACAAGAAGACCTACGCGCCGGCGGAAGATCCGGGCGTGCAGTCCGTCCGTCGCATCTACGACTGGTACAAGCTCCACGGCTATGAAACCGTCGTCATGGGTGCCAGCTTCCGCAACATCGGCCAGATCCAGGCCCTCGCCGGCTGCGACCGCCTGACGATCGCGCCGGAGCTGCTGAAGGAACTGGACGAGAACACCAGCGACCTGCCGGTGGCGCTCAAGGACACCGGTGCGAAGGAAGCCAAGCCGGCCAAGCTCGACGAGGCCAAGTTCCGCTGGGGCCACAACGAAAACGCGATGGCCACCGACAAGCTCGGCGAAGGCATCCGCAAGTTCGCGGTCGACCAGCGCAAGCTCGAAGAGCTGCTGGGCGCGAAGCTGTAAGTTTCGATTCAACGGTGTAACAAAAAGGGGCCTCACGGCCCCTTTTTTTGTCCCTCGGCGCCCAATTTTCTGTAGGAGCCGATTCATCGGCGATCCCGCGGCAGCGGGCACGCCACCGCGAGCTCCCGTTCGCCGATGAATCGGCTCCTACCGACGGATCTTGAAACCGAGCAGGCGCTCGACCGTCTTGCCATAGGGCGGGCGCAACATCGCCGAGACGTCGAAACGCGCCTGGCGGTACACCGAGCGCGCATGACTGAACGTGCGAAAGCCGTCGACACCGTGGTACGCACCCATGCCTGACGGACCGATGCCGCCG
>Ga0163161_10003344_pt1 | contig 11246 bp, 7 predicted proteins | sample S45metaG_FD_129847 | JGI IMG/M metagenome (GOLD analysis project Ga0163161, IMG submission 129847) | Switchgrass rhizosphere microbial communities from Kellogg Biological Station, Michigan, USA - S4-5 metaG | ecosystem: Host-associated > Plants > Roots > Rhizosphere > Soil | place: USA: Michigan... | reverse complement strand
CCATGTACGAAAGCCTTGAACCGTCTGTCCCTCCGCGTATAGGTTTGATAAGCGGTTCAATGCCAAGTTCTCTCATCGCTTTCTCTGCAATGTCAACGATATGCATTACAGGCTCCACCTTTTCTTTCATGTTGTAGTAGTAATCCCTTACTTCAGGAATAACCACATCACCGCCAAATTGTTTTTGGTATTCGGCGTTTATGCCATCGGTAATCGTTTGGATTGTAACTTTACGAGCTTCAAACTTTTCACGGTCATGGTCGCGGATAATAAGCTGTACCGTAGTTTCTTCAATGCTTCCGGTAATGCCCACTACGTGGAAGAAGCCTTCATAATCTTTAGTTTTCTCAGGAACTTCTCCGGCAGGCAGCTGGCTGATGAAACTGTTAGCTAAAAGCATGGAGTTAATCATTTTACCTTTTGCATAACCCGGGTGAACGCTGATACCTTTAAAAGTGATCTTAGCTCCGGCAGCATTAAAGTTCTCATATTCAAGTTCACCTATCTGGCTGCCATCCATAGTGTAAGCCCATTCGGCACCAAATTTTTCAACGTCAAATAAGTCGGCACCACGGCCTATCTCTTCGTCTGGCGTAAAACAGATGCGTATTTTTCCGTGTTTGACCTCAGGGTGCTGTATCATGTACTCCATAGCGGTAACGATCTCAGTAATACCGGCTTTGTCATCAGCGCCAAGAAGGGTAGTGCCATCGGTTGTAATAAGCGTCTGGCCTTTATACTGAAGCATATCTTTAAAATAACCGGGAGACAGCACAATGTTAAGTTCTTTATTCAGGATGATATCGCCGCCATCATAATCAGGGATGATCTGTGGTTTTACGTTAGCGCCTGTAAAATCGGGAGTAGTATCAAAATGCGAAACAAAACCAATAACCGGCACTTCATGATCAACATTAGATGGAAGGGTAGCCATAACATACGAATGCTCGTCTATCGTTACATCTTCCATGCCAATTGCTTTAAGCTCTTCTACAAGCTGTCTTGCAAGGTTCCATTGTTTTTCTGTACTTGGAGTAGTTGGTGAGTTTGGATCCGATTCGGTATCAACAGTAACATAGCTGATAAAACGGTCTATAATATGCTGCATCTTTAGTTTTGTTTTTAATTTAAAGTGCAAATTTACGATTTTGCGCTGTTTAGCGGTTATTTTTTAAGAAGTTTTCTGTAATCGATATTCTGTTTTAAAAACTTAAACGGGAATTTTCATTATAAATGTTGCGCCCTCGCCCAATGCCGAATGTGCGGTGATAGTACCCTTGTGCTGTTCTATGATTTTTTTACAGATACTAAGGCCAATTCCGGTGCCTGTATATTCGGTTTTAGCATGCAGCCGCTGGAAGAGCTTAAATATTTGTTCGCTATACTGTTCTTCAAACCCGATACCGTTATCGCTAAAAGTTATCTGCAGGCAGTCAATTATCTTCCCCTGGTCGGTTTCGTGTTCTACGATTTCGCCCTTAATTTCAATAACAGGGGCATCGCTGCTGTATTTTAATGCATTGCTTATAAGATTAGAGAACAGCTGGTGCATTTGTAACGGAACGGCCATTAAATTTGGCAGGTCATCTTTTATAATCACTGCCTTTTTTTCTGAGATGAGCAGCTCATAGTCAGCAAGTACGTTATTAATTATGGTATTGAGGTTGGTCTCCACAAACTGGTTTTCTTCCGATATGCGGCTGTACATCAAAACATCCTGAATAAGCTGTGACATCCTTGCGGCAGAATTAAAGATCTTATCCATGTACCGTTGCGCAGCTTCGCCCCTTAAATCCCATTCCTGAATGGTGCTTATAAAGGTTTGTATCTTTCGCAACGGCTCCTGAAGGTCGTGGCTGGCAACATAATTAAAGGATTCCAACTCTTTATTGGTCTTTTCAAGTTCTATATTTTTCAGCGCAAGCAATTTGTTAGACGTATTAAGTTTTTGTGTCCTGTCGTTTACCATTGCCTCAAGTTCTTCCTCAAACTTTTTCTGGTCGTGAATATCGGTTAGTGTGCCCACCCATTCTGTTATTCCACCGTTCTCGTTTAAAAGCGCAATCGTGCGAGACATGTGCCATCTGTACACTCCGTCTTTTCTTTTCAGTAAAAAGATATCACTATGTTTTTCACCGGTTTGCATGGCACGCATCCAGTTAGAATACACGACATCCAGCATGTCTGGATGAATAACAGGTTTCCATCCCATGCCTTTTGCCTGTTCCGGTGTAAGCCCGGTATAATCAAAATAACGGTCGTTAAAATACTTTATCATACCGTCAGGAGACGCAGTAAAAGTTATCTGCGGCATGGTTTCAAGAATCATTTTAAGATCTTTCGCGCTTTGTTCCTTTGCGCTTTGAGCAAGGTATTGCTCTGTTATTTCGGTTACCAGGGATATAACACCTGCCGGCACTCCGTTTTCCATTAACGGCTGGTAGGCCGATGTAAAATAGCGCATCCTTTTTACCCCGTTGTAATTAAACTCCACGGGGCGTAATGGCCTGTGTACTGTATTACCTGTCTCAAAAACATAACGCATATCTATACCGATAGGGTGATCTTTAAAGTGCGGAAAAAGGTCAAATATCTTTTTGCCAAGTACATCTTCCCGTTTTAAATTATGTATGCCCAGGTAAACGTCATTTGCGGTATCGTATACGAGGTCTTTTCCCTTCAAAATGATGATGCTAACAGGGGCGAGTTTGACAAGTGTGCGGAATTTTGATTCGCTTTCTTCAATTTTTTTACGGGCAATAACCTGCGGGGTAATGTCGTGTGCCAGTACAACAATGCCTTTTACCTCTCCGTCTTCCTGTAATATGGGCTGATAGATGAATTTTACGAAGATTTCCTGTGTTATTCCATTGGTAACAGAATAAAAGTGTGATTCTTCCTCTATATATTCTTTCCCGTTATTATATGAGTTTGCAAGTTTTTTATCAAAGCCTTGCATAGCAGCTTCCGGCAGTCCCTCAAACAGCGGCCTGTTAATCATCACTTCCGCTGTTTTGTTCCATAGCTTCAGCATATTTTCATTGGCAATTTCCACGATCAGGTTCCTGCCGCGCAATACGCAGATGGCAACAGGTGCCTGCAGGAAAAGGTTTTTAATCTGCCTTGAGGCATTGTCCCTTGCTTTAATGATCTTTATCTGCGACCGGATACGCGCCAGGAGCTCTTTTGCCGAAAATGGTTTTACCAGGTAATCATCGGCTCCCGTTTCATACCCTTCAATTTTTGATTCTTCACCAGCCCTGGCGGTTAGAAATATAATAGGCAGCAGTGCTATTTCCGGATCGCTTTTAATCTGGCGAAGTAATTCTTTGCCATCCATTACCGGCATCATTACATCGCTTAGCAGCAACGATGGCCTTTCTTTGTATATGGCATCGAGTGCCTCAGCTCCATTTGCTACAGTAATTACCCTATATTCCTTTGATAATATCGAAGTAAGGTGCCTGCGCATATCGGCATTGTCGTCAGCAACAAGAATAGTATCTACGTTTTCCTGGGGCGTCATGTTGATATCGGCAAACGTACCCGAAGCCATATCTGCCATGGCATCTGCTTCTGTAAGGTAATGATTTATGGGATTTGCGTGCATTTCCTGCATCTCCTCATATACGGTTTCGATATCAAGGTGGGCTTTTCCAAAAGGAATGGCAACACTAAAAGTGCTCCCTTTCCCTTCTGTGCTTTCTACCGAAATCGAGCCGCCATGCTGTAAGATCAGCTCTTTAATCATCGATAAACCTATGCCAGAGCCTTCATAACTTCTGCCACCGGCATTGCGTATGCGATGAAAGCGGCTAAACATATTAGATATTTCGCCTTTTGGTATGCCTACGCCGGTATCGCTAACTGTCAGTATTGCATTATTAGTATCTTGTGTTATCGTAACTGTGATGCTGCCATTTAGGGTATATTTAAAAGCATTGGAAAGCAGGTTAAATACAATTTTCTCCCACATATCCCTGTCAATATAAACCGGTTGGGATAATGGCGAAGCTTTCACGATAAATTCGAGGCCTGCCTTCCGGGTGATAGAACTAAAGTTAGATGCCAGATTTTCTGTAACTGATGCGAGATCAACAGGGGTAAACCGGGCCCTGAATTTTCCACTTTCCATCAGGCTAAAGTCTAATAAGGTATTAACGAGTTTTAAGAGCCTCAGCGCATTGCGATGTACGGTCTCGGCTATTTCCTTTTTAGGGCCATCAAGGTCATGATTGGTTGTGAGCTCTTCAAGCGGACCAAGCATCAAAGTTAGCGGTGTCCTGAATTCATGGCTAATGTTACTCACAAAGGCAGTTTTGGCACGGTCTATTTTGGCTAATTCTTCAAGTCTTTTACGTTCGTTATCAATAGCATCAACATTTTGTATGGCGGCAGAGATATTTGCAGCTACAGCTTCATAAAATGCCATGTAGTCCTTATCCAGCCTGCGTGTAGGGTTTATACCGCAAACCAGGATTCCCGCCGCTTTGTTCACGGTGGTAGTCAGCAGCAGGGCTATGGCATTTGTAACGGGTTGGCATGCCTGTCCTTTAATCAGCAGCTCGTTGTCTTGCAGCTCAAAGGTTTGCCATTTTCCGGTCTTAATGACCGTTGTAAGCTGAATTTCACTTTTTAGGGTAAACTCTTTAGGAAATTGTTCAGAACCTGTAAATTCTATACCTGCCTGCTGTACCATATTTACCTTTTTTCCTTCGCTGTTAAGCAGGTAAAACAGGGCAAATGGAATGTCGGCATTATTTTTTTGTATTGTTGCCGCTGCCGATTCAAATGCTGCGCCAACCGTTTTTTCTATCAGTGATTTTGCTGCGAGTTCTGCCAGTGTGAGGCTTCTCCTGGCGTTCAGTACTTTTCCGGTCGTTTCAAAATTAGGGCAAAACAAGCCTGCCACTTTACCAAATTCATCAAAAATGGGGCTATAGGAAAAGGAATAAAATACCTCTTCTAAAAAGCTGCCACGTTTCATGAACAAATGAACATCATCATTGTTTGTCGACTTACTTTCTTTATACACTTTATCCGATAAAGGCCCGCAAATATCCCAGATTTCTTCCCATACCACCGATGCAGGTTTACCAAGCGCCCATCTGTGTTTATCAATACCCAGCACCTCTATGTAAGCGTCATTATACAAAAATGTATTGTCAGGCCCCCAGCCAATCCATATAGGATTTTTAGAATTCAACATAAGATTTATGGTAGTCTTTAGGCTCTGCGGCCAATGGGAGAGGGGCCCAAGCGAAGTTGCCGACCAGTTAAAATGACGTATCATTTCGCCCAGCTGGCCTTCGGAAGTAAGAAAATCCGGGTGCGTATTTTTATCTTTTATGTCATGCATAGTGAGGTGGTTACAGGCAAGCCCTAACCAAAGTTAACAAATAAGAATGTTAAAATTTTACGAAAGCCTTTCCAGTTCTGCTAATAAATTTTTTAGGGCATGTTCCTCAAATTTTTCTCTGAAATGCAAGGTCTTAAAGATGTAGTCCATATCCATAAAATGCTGTAACACCTTTTTTCTGCCCGGGTTGTACATAAAGTCAGGAAATATGCTGTATTCTTTTCTGATTTGCTCACTATAGTTTATATAATCTTTTGCCGGTGCACCTACGATAGCCATATCGGCATCGATAAAGAGGTTGGTGTCATTATCCGGGCTCATGTCGTGGCTTTTAGTAGCAATGATCTGTTCGCCGCATTTTTTTATTTTTTCTTTAGATTAATTGATTAGTGTAAGCGCCTTAATGGCTGCCAAAGCACTCCTTTCTTCATTGTCTTTTGATGTTACTTTATAGATGATATCATGATAGAAAAGCGAAAACAGTACGGTGTCCCAGTCTGTTATCTGCTCACGGCAGTTTTCAAGCTGAGTGTACATGTTTTTAAGATGTGTGAGATTGTGATAGGAACGCTTGGGTAAGCTGTATTGAGATTCAATTTCATTCCATAAGCGTTGTGCGGTTTCAGGATTGTTACTGTATTTAGTCACCAGATTTATAAAGACATCTTTTAGCATAGCCTGTAAATTTATTTATCTGTTTATCAGCTAATAATTTATTTGTCTATCAAATCTAATAACTTTTACACTTTAATTTTTAATATGGCATCTAATTTATAAATTTGCAATCCAAACAATCTTATATGTACAAATCCTTGCTAAGGCCGATACTTTTCCGTTTTGACCCGGAAAAAATACACCATTTTACTTTTTCATCAATTCGTTTCCTTGATAGTATCCCGGGGTTTCCGGCTTTGTTCAGGTCGTTGTATGAAGTAAAAGACCCACGCCTTGAGCGCGAGGTTTTTGGGCTAAAATTCAAGAACCCGGTAGGTCTGGCGGCAGGTATGGACAAGGATGCAAAGATGTTTAAGGAGTTTTCAGACCTTGGATTTGGTTTTATAGAGATTGGTACGCTAACGCCAAAGGCACAAGAGGGAAATCCTAAGAAGAGGTCATTCAGGCTAAAGGCAGACAGCGCCATCATTAACCGTATGGGCTTTAACAACGGTGGTGTACAGGAAGCTGTAGAGCGCCTTAAAAAGAATCCTTCAGGAAAAGGACACGTGCTTATCGGTGGTAACATTGGTAAGAACAAGGTTACTCCAAATGAAGATGCCGTGAGCGACTACGAGATTTGTTTTGATGCACTTTATGATCATGTAGATTACTTTGTGGTGAATGTGAGTTCGCCAAATACACCAAACCTGAGAGAGCTTCAGGATAAAGAACCGCTGACTAACCTGCTGCAAACGCTTCAGGATAAAAATGCGGCCAAGCCAAAACAAAAGCCTATCCTGCTTAAGATAGCGCCAGATCTTACTGATGACCAGTTACTTGATATTATAGATATTGTTAAGGTTACCAAGATTGCAGGTGTTATTGCAACTAATACAACAATTTCACGTGAAGGTCTTGTATCTCCCGATAAAAATGAAATGGGCGGACTGAGTGGTAAACCGCTTACCAAACGTTCTACGGAGGTTATAAGGTTCCTGTCTGAAAAGAGTAATAAGGCATTCCCAATCATTGGGGTGGGAGGTATTCATACCCCTGAAGATGCCATAGAAAAACTGGAAGCAGGGGCAAGCCTTGTGCAGTTGTATACCGGCTTTATTTATGAAGGCCCGGCGCTTATAAGAGATATTAACAAAAGGCTGCTGAAAGGGGCTTAGTTGCTGAGTGACTGAGGTTTTTAGGCTTAATGGGAAACATAAGTGCTAAACCGCTAAACTACTCAGTAACTCTTTAAAGAAAACGTTTTCGTAAATAAGCGAATTCTTATTATCTTTGAACCTTTATGGAAAAGATTAAAATTATCGAATGTCCAAGAGATGCCATGCAGGGCATCAAGGCTTTTATACCTACAAAAAAGAAAATTGACTATATCCAGTCGCTTTTAAGGATAGGATATGATACAATAGATTTTGGTAGTTTTGTGTCACCTAAAGCCATTCCGCAAATGCAGGATACGGCAGAGGTGCTTGCAGGGCTTGACCTTTCCAGGACCGAAAGCAAACTGCTGGCTATAATAGCCAATACGCAGGGTGCACAGCTGGCTTCACAGCATGCTGAGATACGCTATCTAGGCTATCCGTTCTCAATTTCAGAGAACTTCCAGATGCGTAATACCCATAAGACCATTGCCGAATCAATAATTACTCTTGAAGAAATACTGAATATTGCCGATGCTTCTAATAAAGAAGTCGTGGCTTATCTTTCAATGGGGTTTGGTAATCCGTATGGTGATCCATGGAATGTGGAGATCGTAGGGGAGTGGACCGAGAAGCTTGCCGCTATGGGCGTAAAGATCCTTTCTTTAAGCGATACCGTAGGCAGCTCTACGCCAGATGTTATTGAATACCTGTTTGCTAATCTTATTCCTAAATACCCAAACATCGAATTTGGCGCGCATTTGCATACCGTACCGGACAAATGGTTTGAAAAGATAGATGCGGCTTACAAAGCAGGCTGCAAGCGTTTTGATGGCGCAATTCAGGGCTTCGGCGGATGCCCGATGGCAAAAGACGACCTTACCGGAAATATGCCTACAGAACGTATGCTGTCTTATTTTACAGCAAACAAGGCTGACACTAATATGCACCCGATGAGTTTTGAAAGCGCTTATAACGAAGCGACGAAGTTATTTGGGGAGTTTCATTAACAGTTTTATCACTAGTTAATCTTTCCCTTAATATTCATGCTGCCGTGAAGTATTCTGACTATTTCAATTTCATTTGTATCATAGAATAATTTTTTTCCGAGATTATTTTTTTACCTGATAAATTCCTTTTTCGGTATTCCAGATCAATTTTTTATTATTGTCGTTCCAAAATTTTAACCACCATTTTGCATCCTTAGCTGTATCTTTTTTATCGTCTCCAAACAGCATACCCAGGTAGCCGTATGTGTATGTGTCAGGATTACAATAATTAGCAGGTAATTTTTTATCAGAAGGCATTTCCTCAAGATTATAGATGTCTTTTAGGCATTTCTTAGTGAGTACATCTTTTTCAGCACTATCCTGAAGAGAAATAATAAGCGCATGGGCAGCATCTAAACTGCATATTTCAGGAATTCTCCCTTTTGATGTGTCTATATGTTTGTATTCTTCAACAGGCTTTCCGGAAATATAATCTAACCATTTTATTTTTAGTTTTTCAAGTTCTGCACTTGTTGTAGTAATCGTTACAGAGCCGAAATCTTTATGTGTAAGACTTTGCAGGATTTGGTTCGCTCTTCCGGCAACTGTAAATAAATCATTGTCCATAACCAATCCCTTTCCTTCAAACAGGATGTCCCCGGTGACAATTCTTTCCCAGATGATTAATCTGCCTGTTCCTTTTAGCTTTGTCTCTTTTTTATTTGTTATCTGTTCTGCTAACTCTATTTTATAATCAGCCTCTTTAGTATAGTTGTTTAACGACGCGTTCAAGGTTAAGAACACTTCGCTCCAGTATTCATCATTTATATTTTTCTCAAGTAACTCTGCCGGTGTAAGTCTTTGAGCAGCGTCAAACATATCCTGATTATAATTTTCTATATTTTGCTGACTCCATGAAACGAGTCTTTTTTGGGAATGTATGGATTGAAAACAGAAGATTGCGAGTAGTATGGTTAGTGTTTTATACATTTTAATTATATTGTTGATCAAATAAACGAAAATTTATAATAGCAATTGGCAGTACTATTTTCTTTGGAGTTATTCAATCATATTTTATATTTGATTTAAATGAATAATGAAGAAAACGTTATAATAACAAAATAAATATATTCTATATTGCCATAAAAACATTTTATCGTATTTGTACTTTTACAATTCCTAAAAAAGTGTTATATTTGCACGCAATTTAACTACAAATTGCAGCATGAAAGCACACACTAATAAAATCATCGGCGAAGGTCTTACTTACGATGATGTCCTGCTAGTACCTAACTACTCTGAAATATTACCACGCGAAGTTAGCATTCAGTCTAAGTTCTCAAGAAACATAACTCTTAACGTTCCTATTGTATCTGCAGCGATGGATACTGTTACCGAAAGCGCAATGGCAATTGCTATGGCTCGCGAAGGCGGAATAGGCGTTCTACACAAAAACATGACGATTGAACAGCAGGCAACTGAGGTTCGTAAAGTAAAAAGAGCTGAATCAGGAATGATCATAGATCCTGTTACGCTTCCGCTTACAGCAAACATCGGCGATGCTAAAAACGCTATGCGTGAGTTTGGTATCGGTGGTATTCCTGTAGTTGATGCAGAAGGGACACTTAAAGGTATTGTTACTAATCGTGACCTTAGGTTTGAGAAAGACAATAACCGCTCTATACTTGAAGTAATGACAACTGAAAACCTGGTTACTGCCGCAGAAGGCACAACGCTTCAGGTTGCAGAAGGCATCCTTCAGAAAAACAAAATTGAAAAACTGCCTGTTGTAAATGATAATTACAAGCTGGTAGGGCTTATCACTTTCAGGGACATTACTAAACTGACCCAGAAACCGATAGCTAATAAAGATAAATTCGGAAGACTTCGTGTTGCTGCTGCCCTGGGTGTTACTGCAGATGCGGTTCAGCGTGCCGAAGCTCTTGTAAATGCAGGTGTTGATGCTGTTATTATTGATACGGCTCACGGACACACAAGAGGTGTTGTGACTGTATTAAAAGAAGTAAAAGCAAAATTCCCTGAACTTGACGTGGTAGTAGGTAACATTGCAACTCCTGAAGCTGCCCTTTACCTTGCAGAAAATGGCGCAGATGCTGTAAAAGTTGGTATCGGACCAGGTTCTATATGTACTACACGTGTTGTAGCCGGTGTTGGTTTCCCTCAATTCTCTGCGGTACTTGAAGTGGCTGCTGCCCTAAAAGGTACAGGTGTTCCTGTAATTGCCGACGGTGGTATCCGTTACACTGGTGATATCCCTAAAGCACTTGCTGCGGGGGCCGACTGTGTTATGCTTGGTTCGCTGCTTGCAGGTACTAAAGAATCTCCGGGTGAGACCATCATTTTTGAAGGAAGGAAATTTAAATCATACCGTGGTATGGGATCTGTAGAGGCGATGAAAGAAGGCTCTAAAGACCGTTACTTCCAGGATGTTGAAGACGACGTTAAGAAACTGGTACCGGAAGGTATCGTAGGCCGCGTTCCTTACAAAGGCGAACTTTTTGAAAGTATGCTTCAGTTTGTTGGCGGACTTCGTGCAGGTATGGGCTACTGCGGATCTAAAGATATCCCTACACTTCAGGAAACAAGCCGTTTTGTACGTTTAACGTCAAGCGGAATTGCTGAGAGCCACCCTCACAACGTAACAATTACTAAAGAAGCGCCTAACTATTCAAGGTAAGACTTACTTAGTCTAAAGTCAATAAAGTCGAAAGGCACAAGTTTTATAGCTTGTGCCTTTTTTTATGCAATAGATGGTTTTTGAGTTATTTCATAGTAATCGCCGAAGGAGACCAATTTTGAATATAATTTAAAATTTAATGCTTAAAATTTTCAATTTTATATTGTAGTGAAAAAAAAATATGTAAATTCGATTTTTATAATAGAATAGTATAGAATAGTATGTTCTTTAAATCATAATCAAGTTACCAATGAAAAATCGATTTACTTCCCGTTTTCCTTTTTTGCTTTTCCTCATAGTGTCTTTTATGTTTACCGGTTGCAAAGTGACAGAAAAGTCACTTTATGTAAAGTCAAAGCGTGATTCAAACCAAATTACAGTTTGGCTGG
>Ga0163161_10003343_pt1 | contig 11247 bp, 11 predicted proteins | sample S45metaG_FD_129847 | JGI IMG/M metagenome (GOLD analysis project Ga0163161, IMG submission 129847) | Switchgrass rhizosphere microbial communities from Kellogg Biological Station, Michigan, USA - S4-5 metaG | ecosystem: Host-associated > Plants > Roots > Rhizosphere > Soil | place: USA... | reverse complement strand
TACGCCGTAGAATTTTTCTACCGGAAGTTCTTCCAGAAACTTTTCCATCTTGTCGGGATGAATGGTTTTCTGTCCGTTCGGTTTATTGATGTCGGAAGCGACTTTAGCTAAAAATTTATTAACGGCAATTCCGGCAGAAGCCGTCAAACCGGTCTGTTCAAATATTTTCTGACGAATTTCCTTTGCAATCTGATTGGCAGATTCTATTCCTTTTTTATTTTCGGTAACATCGAGATAGGCTTCATCCAGAGAAAGGGGTTCTACAAGATCAGTGTATTCATAAAAAATTTCCCTGATTTTTCTTGAAATTTCTTTATAACGCGCAAATCTGGGAGGAACAAAAATAAGATGCGGACACTTTTCTTTCGCAGTTTTACTGGGCATTGCAGAGCGTACTCCGAATTTTCTGGCTTCATAGCTCGCAGCTGAAACCACACCACGATGTCCTCCTCCGACAGCAAGTGCTTTTCCTTTCAGTTCGGGATTATCGTGCTGCTCCACGGAAGCATAAAATGCATCCATATCGACATGAATTATTTTGCGAACCGGAAAAGAAGAATCCATATCACAAAGATATGGATTCTCTTATTTCTGTTTAAAGTTTAATATTCAAGGTTTGAAGTTTTTTAGTCTAAACCTTTTTCTCAACCTATTTCAAAAGCCTGTCGATAGTAGCCTGAATTTCCGGGTCATCAGGAGTGATTGCGTAGTATTTTGCGATTTTAGATTGTTGATCGACCACCATATATCTCGGAATCCAGTTGAGTTCGATGTAATCGTTGAAATCGTTTTTCCAGCCTGTAGAAAACCAGTAGTTTTCTTTTTCTTTCAGGTTAAATTTCTCAAGACTTTTATCGAAACCTTCTTTTGAGCGGTCAAGAGAAAAGAAAACAAAATCTACATTCGGATTATTTTTTTCAAGTTCGATAGCTTTTGGAAATGCTTTCAGACAATCTCTGCACCAACCTGCCCAAAAATCAATCACGACAACTTTTCCTTTATGCTGATTCAGAACTTCCTGAATGGTAACGGTTTGTCCTTCTTCATTTTCTAATTTTTGTTTAAGTGCTTCTTTTGAAAACTGGGTTTTTGAGACTGCAGGAACCTCTTGCGAACATCCTAAAGTAAAAATACCCATCATAAATATAGCAAATAGCTGTTTCATTTTCAATTTTTTACAAATTTAGACAATGAAATTCAATTTTCGAATGGTTTCAAATAATGAATAAAATTAAAATTGAGAAAATGTTTATTTATAAAAAAAATCATATCCGCTGGATATGATTTCTCAATGCTTTACGATAAATAAAAAAGCTTATTTTTTGATTATCTTCCGGAAATTATTTTGCTCACCAGTAATCACATTTACAAGATAAACGCCACTTGGTAATGTGTGCATATTTACAATTGTTGAACTTTCATTAATATTTTTTGATAAAATGAGCTTTCCGTCTGTTGAAGAAATTTCGATTTTTGAAATCTTTGATTTAGAATCAATGTGAATAATGTCTGTAGTTGGGTTAGGATATACTGTTATATTATGATGACTTTCGGTATCGTTCGTACTCAGTAAGTTATCAAAGTTCATTTTTAAAACAAATGCATTATAATTACTTGTTGGATCTGTTCCTAATGATATCCCTGAAAAATTGACTATTCCTTTATATTGACCTGCCAATATCATATCATTGGTGTTTTTTCTAAAACGAATTGCTAAACCACGATCTTCTAAACCACCGCCAAAACCTTTTCCCCAGAAATAATTTCCATCCGTGGTAAGCGCAATAACAGAAATATCATAATTGCCCGAAGTTGATGAAAATAAAGGTTGTCCGTTACCGTCAACCATTTGTACAAGGTAATATCCTGTAAGAAAAACACGGTCTCCGTTGACTGATATATCATGAGATTTTTCTTCATATTCGTAGATTCCTTGTTGAGCCCCAAAATTCTTTACCCAAACAAATTCGCCATTACTATTCAGTTTTAAAACATAAGTGCTCATACCTCCGATCGAAGTCATGTTATTGACAGCACTTGTACTAGGATTGAAATCCACGGTTCCTCTGAAAGAACCTGTACAATATACATTTCCATTACTATCGCTGTCAAGTGCATATCCTGCATCCCACCCGGTGGGTGAACCGAAAGATTTAGCCCATTGAAAGCTTCCATCGGTGAGATTGTATTTGGCAACAAAAATATCATCCGATCCGTTTGAGGAGTCTAAATTATTGGTCGAGCTTCCCGGATCAAAATCCACTAATCCTCTGTAATTTCCAGTAAGATATAAATTTTGATCATTAATGCTTAAATCTTCAAGCCTCTGTTCTTTGCCTGAATTACCAATCTGCTTAGCATACACAAAATCACCATTCGTATTAAGCTTCATAAAGAACATATCCGAATAAATATCAGAAGTCATATTGAATGTAGCAGGTCCCGGATCAAAGTCGATGGTTGTGATAAAATTTCCTGCCATATAAATATTTCCTGCAGTATCTACTTTCATATTATTAAATCTGCAGTCGGAAATATCGTTTCCTCCAACTTGCTTGGCCCAAACAAAATTACCATTGGAAGTAAGCTTACAAAGGAACTGAAAAGTCCCATACATTGTTGAAGTATTGGGAAGAAAATATGTGCTGTTCGGACTCGGATCAAAATCTACACGATAATCATAAATTCCGCTGACGTAAACATTCCCGGCGCCATCTAACGCAATTTTAGGAAAACGGTCAAGATTCTGATCAACTACACTCACATCATTTTGAAATACACCGCCCACTTGTTTTACCCAAATTAAGTTTCCGTTGGGATCTAATTTCACACAAAATAAATTTCCTTTCGTCTGATTGGGATTTAATGTGTTGATAGGGCTATATACAGGTCCCGGATCAAAATCTACAACCCCTTTAAAATAACCTACAGCATAAACGTTACCCGTCGCGTCTACCGCAACATCTGAAGCGGTATCAATATAGATGTCGCCAAAACTGACCGCCCAATTTGTTGTTTGTGCGTTAAATGCCTGATAAGTGAGGAAAAAAATAAAAAATATTGAAGTAAAAATAAATTTCATTTGCATATCGATATAGTGAGACAATAATTATTTGAAAGGGGGTGTATTCTGGAAAAATTATTTTTTTAATACGTAATCCAGAATGATCTGATTAAATTCTTCTTTTCTGTCAATGATCACATTGATTGGCCAATAATAAACAAGTTCTCTCAGATAATCAAAAGTTTTTAAACGTACATAATCTTTCTCAGTCGTCAAGATCAGTTTGTATTCTCCCAACTTTTTATATTCTGCAACGATATTTTTTATATCCGCATCTGAAAAGTTATGATGATCTCTGAATTTTAAATGTTTTACTTTTTGAGAAAACTTTGCTAAGTGATCCAGTAAAGGTTTAGGATTGGCAATTCCGGTGATCAGAAGAATATCATAGTAATTCAGATTGTTATCGGGAAGCATTTTTTCTCGTGAATACACATTTTCGTCATATCCGATTGAAGAGAAAAACACCTTTTGCTTGTAAGAAGGTTTGATTCTCGATATGTAATATTGCTTGGTTTCCTCTGTCAGTTCATCCGGACATTTGCTGACCATGATAATATCTGCACGATCTGCCCCTGTTCTGGATTCTCTCAAATCACCTGCCGGAAGAAGATGATCTTTAAAATAAGGATCATTAAAGTCAGTCATCAAAATGTTGAATCCTGCTTTGATTGCTCTGTGCTGCATGGCATCATCCAGAACCAAAACATCAAGATCCATATCATCGATCACTTTTTTGGCTCCGGGAACTCTATCTTCAGAAACTGCGATCACAAAACGGTTTTTGAAACGCTCAAACAACTGCATCGCTTCATCGCCTACAGTTTTATAATTACTGTCGTAGTTGGTCACATCGTAGCCTTTCGTCAGTCTTCCGTAACCGCGCGAAAGTACACCCGTTCTGTAATATTTTGACAGAAAAGTTGCTAAATACATAACCATCGGAGATTTTCCGCTTCCACCCACAGAAAGATTTCCGACATTGATGATCGGAGTTTTGAATTTTGTAGATTTAAAAATTCCCAGGTCGTACATACTGTTCCGGACTCCCGTAACCATGTGATAACCGAGGGAAAAAGGATAGAGATACCATCGTTTCATACGTTTGCAAAAATAGCAATTTTCGGGTGTATTTTTCTGCATTTTTAGGATGATTTTTCAACATTTATTGTAAAAATATCATTCTGTGGTATCATCAAATTAAAGTATTTTTGTCAATCAATTTTACAATTTTGAGATATTTTATAGAATTTTCGTACAACGGTAAAAATTATTTTGGTTATCAGATTCAGCCGAAAGACATTTCTGTACAGGAAGAATTGGAAAAAGCACTTTCTACAATTTTGAGGGAAAGCATAAAAACGGTAGGAGCGGGAAGAACCGACACAGGAGTTCATGCGAAAAAAATGTTTGCGCATTTTGAGACTGAGCAGGATTTAAGTGATCATTTAAGTCATAAAATGAACAGTTTTTTACCGTCAGATATTTCTATTAAAAGAATTTTCCCTGTGAAAGATGATTTTCATGCAAGATTTGATGCTACTTTCAGAACGTATGAGTATTATATTTCCCTTGAAAAAAATCCTTTTACTCAAGATTCAGCTTGGCAACATTGGAGAAAACCTTTAGATATCAATAAAATGAACGAAGCCTGTAAAATTCTTTTTGAATACGAAGATTTTACAAGTTTTGCGAAACTTCACACCGACAACAAAACCAATCTCTGCAAAATATATAAAGCAGAATGGGAACAAAATGGTAGTGAACTGAAATTTACTGTTTCTGCCAATCGGTTTTTACGAAATATGGTAAGAGCAATTGTAGGAACAATGGTTGAAGTTGGTTCAGGGAAAATACAACCCGAAGATCTCAGAAAAGTGATTGAAAATAAAAACAGGGACTCAGCCGGAACTTCGGCTCCCGCTCACGGACTTTTTTTGGTGGATGTGGGATACGAATTTTAATAAAAACTAATTTAAAAACTAATAATTATGATGTCAATTTTTATTCTAATCGGAGCTTATAAATATTACGCCGGTTTAGCTGAAAGATTTGGAAAAACAAAATGGCAGTTTGGTGTTTTAGCGAGTGCAATTTATTTCGGATTTCAGATCGCCTTTTTGATTTGCTATGGAATGTTTGAAGCATTGATAAACCCAGCTTCGGTTAACGAAAACAATTACACAGGTTTTTCTCTGATCAATATTATCAGCTGGCTTTTTGCAATTGGAGGAGTTTACGCAATTTATCATCTTCTTGAAAAAAAGTTTGAGAAAGAAAGCCTTAAGAAACCATCTTTGGAAATAGATGAGATTGGTATTAAAGAATAATTAAAAAACCCTTTTATAGATTTAAAGAAACTGAAATTTAAGATTTATCCAGTCAATAAAAGGAATCGAAATTTTTCTATGACTATTTGATGGAGTTGTAAAGGCTGTAAAATTTTAAAGTCTTATTTTTGCAGAGAATTTTTTCAAATTAATTCTTTACGTCAATTTCGATAATGAAAAAACAAGATACTTGGGCAATAGTAAAGAGGCTTTTCTTCATCGGTATGAAGTTTCGTTCCTGGTTTATTTTTACCCTGATTATTTCCATCATACTGTCCATAGTTTCCACTTACAGACCTTATCTTACCATGCAGATTGTGGATAATGATATCACAAAGCTGAAAGATAAAGCTTTGATGATGAAGCATATTTATGGATTGGTCGGACTGGTTTTTGCAGAAACGGTTTTAAATTTCTTTTTGGTTTATTTTTCAAATTACATTTCGCAGAATGTCATCAGAGATATTCGTGAAAGGCTTTACAATAAACTGATTTATTTCAGAACAGCATTTTTTGATAAAACTCCTATCGGACAATTGGTTACCCGCGCTGTAGGTGATGTAGAAACGATCGCAACAGTTTACACGGACGGTTTTCTGATGGTTTTTGGAGATGTTTTGAGGATTATCTTTGTTTTGTTTATGATGTTTCAGGTAGATGTGCATTTGAGTTATATTTCTCTTGCTATTTTACCTTTGATGGTTGTCATTACACGGTTTTTCCAGAAAAGACTCAAGAAAGCTTTTGGTGATGAAAGATCATGGACATCCAATCAGAACTCATTTGTTCAGGAAAGATTAGCCGGAATGCCGATTATTCAGGTTTTCAACAGACAAAAAGCTGAATTTCAGAAATTTGATGATATCAATATTACTCTGAAAAGTGCTTTGCTGAGAACTGTTTTTATCTTTTCATTGTTTTTTCCGGTTGTTGAATTGATTTCTTCACTTTTTATTGGTTTCGTGCTGTTTTATGGAGGTTATATTACGATCAGTGCGGGAGTTGTGATAGCGTTTATTCAGTTTATTTCAATGTTGATTCGTCCTCTGAGACAGATTGCGGATCGTTTTAATAATATTCAAAGAGGAATTGTGGGTGCCGAAAGAGTTTTGGGGATTATGGATGAAGATTACGCCATGCCGAACAATGGTAAAGTTTCTAAGGATCACTTTGACGGAAAAATAGAGTTTAAAGATGTACGTTTTGCGTATGATGATAAGCAGGAAGTTTTAAAAGGTATTGATTTTAAAGTAAATCCCGGAGAAACTGTGGCAATTGTGGGAGCAACCGGAGCCGGAAAATCTACCATTATCAGTTTGATTACGAGATTGTATGATATAAATTCCGGAGAAATTTTCATTGATGATGTTGAGTTGAAAGATTATGAACTGTATAATCTGAGAAGTCATATCGGAGTTGTTTTACAGGATGTTTTCCTGTTCCACGGAAGTATTTTTGAAAATCTGGCTTTCGGAGATGACAGCGTGACTTTAGAGAAAATAAAAGCTGGTGCAAAAGAAATCGAAGTTGATGATTTTATCGAAAGTCTTCCCGGCGGTTACGAATATGTGGTGAGCGAAAGAGGCTCCTCTATTTCGCTTGGACAGAGACAATTGCTTTCTTTTTTAAGGGCTTATTTATCTGATCCGAAAATTCTCATTTTGGATGAAGCAACCTCATCAATCGATCATGAAAGCGAAAAACTAATTCAGAGAGCAACTGAAAAAATTACTAAAAACAGAACTTCAATCATTATTGCGCACCGACTTTCAACCATCGAAAAAGCCGACAAAATCATTGTGATGGAAAACGGTAAAATCGTTGAAGAAGGAAAGCATCTTGAGCTTCTGGATAAAAACGGATATTACGCGACTTTATACAAAGCGCAGTTGCGCCACGAGATAGAAGTGAAGGAAGAATTATAAGCCGTAAGGAAGAAATCCTAAATCTTTTTTCCAATTGTCACCATATTTTTCTGTGAGTTCCTTTGCGACTAATTTGTTGTTTTCTTTTGCCTTTTGTGAAAGAAACTGACTGATGACACAATTTTGATAAATTACAGCAATTCCGTATTTTTTTCTAAATTCTTCGTGATTTCTAGATATGATTCCAAACTGCATAAAGTGGGGCGAATTTTCATCTGCTAATACTGTTGAATTATTTTCTGTACCCGGTTTTGTTTTAAAAGATTGGTCTTTTGTATGCTTTTGAGCGAAAGTTAAAAATGAAAATGTCAGCAAAGTCAAAATCAAAAATGAGTTGAATGTTTTCATGGTTAAATGTATTTCCTTTTGGATGATAAATTTCTGTAAGGGTTAAGTTTAAAATCACTTTTGATGGATTTTTATTTTAAATAAATGAAAATAATTATTGATCAGTTTTCTTCAATTTCGTATTCTTTCTCCAATATTTTCTTTAATTCTTCCTTTGTAACGCCTTGTTTGGATGAAAAATTCATGTCAACTAAATTTTCATCTGCATAGTATTTTTCTTTACCATAAACTACATCAAGAATATCTTGAAGGTAAAGTTGCTTTGCTTCAATTTTATATATTTTATCATCTTTAATGTCATATGAAATTGTCTGAACCTCATTTTTATGAAACAACATATTTTCATCAACCTTAAGATTGTAATTTTTAGTTTTATCGATGAATGGTTTGCTGAAAAGTAAAAAAACGGAGGGTATTATCAAAGCCGCAGTGAAATTCCATAATGCGTGGTAAAGAAAACCGTAATAAAAATTGATTCTTACACGGATGTAGCTTAAAACAAATCCGCCCGATAATTGGCTTAAAAGTATTAAAGGTGACAATATATAAAAAAGGTACGAATCATTATAGTAATTACTTGCATGAACAAGCCCGAATAAAATGCTCGTCGAGTAAACCAATAAAGGAAAGTAGCGATTCCAGTTTTCCCGGCTGATATATTTAGAAAATACCGAATTGTATCTAAGTACAGATCTGAAAATAATTTCCTCAAAAAACGGAACTAAAAGTACCATTAATAAAATGATTGAATATATCGTATTGAATTCATATCCTAAACTTGCGCTTTTTACCGTCATCAGATTGCTGATCAAGTAATCAATCGGTAAAACAATGATTAAAGTAAAAGATAATTCTAAAATCAAAAGTTTGAAAATTACTAAAAGTTTGTTTTTTGTTGAGAGATTGATCTGCTGATCATTGGGTTTCTTTAAAAAACCAAAAAAGTCTGATAAAATTGACTTTGTATTTGCGCTGTACATAATAATTTTTTCTAAATGATTAGTGACGAAATTAAAAATTATGTTACATCAAAAAAGCTTTATTTTAAAGCATTTGTTAACATTCAGTTAATATATAATTCACTTTTGATTAATAATTAAATAATTAGGTACACTTATTGTTACTAAGATTAAACATAAAAAATTGTGCGAACCCTATGGTTAATTCAAATAAAATTATTAAATTTATTAAAAATTTAACCATCTATTGAAATTAATGGGGGTTACATTGAGAATTATTGATAAATTTTAACTTAAACCAAAATATAAAGATGAACAATATCCAAGACGAATTTCAAGTTTTAAAGGAAGAACTGAAAAAATTAAATATAGATGTAGAGAAAGTGGTAAAAGTAGGAAATGGAAGTATGGATTTCCATGAAGTATTTTACAGATCTCCACGATATGATGATGTGAGAACAGTGTATGTGCAACGTCACACACTCGATCATCTTATAGAAAAATTTAAAGATGCTTATAAATAAAAAATACCGTTCACAAATCGTGAACGGTATTTCATTTATGATGAAATATTAAAATCTGTAACCCAATGAAAATCCGCTTCGGAAACCTGCCCATGGTCCGTCAACTTTTATTCTTGCGCCATTAGCGTTGGTTTCTACGGTGTAATCTACGACAGGTATATCTAAGTTTTCAATCTCTCTTTTTAATTCAGTCTGCATTTCCGGGGTGAGAATGATATTGCTTGTTAAGTCAAAATCTCCTCTCCCAGACCCATAATGTGCTCCTGCAATCCAGAAATCAAGAATGAAGCTGTGTTGTTTGTTTAGGAAAAACTGTGCTCCCACCATCAATCCGCCGCTGTTTCCGCTTGCGTCTCCTAATCCTTTTAACGGGATAGGAATCGTTGTTCCAAACGCGTTGTAATCATAAGTGTAATCAAAAGTATTGGTAGAAACTTTTGAAAATCTGTAATAAGGAGCAAAGTAAAAGCCTTTTCCGTAACCCTGACCAATGTAAAATCGTGGTTCAATAGTGAAATTGGTCGCTTTTATTTTAAGATTCTGAAAATCTTTCTCATCTTCTTCATTCAAAAAAGCATTCATAAAAGGAACCTTTCCTTCAGCGACAGTTCCAAAACCTACATTGATGGCAAACCATCTGTTGATAGATCTTTCATAAGAAAGGTTGATGTTTCGGAATGCGTATCCTGTTATGTTTGTTTTAATGATGTTCATCTTATCTTCAGGAACGGTATTGAGTTCCGAAGTAGTGATTTCCTGTGCGCTGATTCCTGAAATAAGAAAGTACGGTACAAGGAAAAATAGTTTTTTCATGTCGCTATATTTTGGTGTAAATTAAATAAAAAAGTCGTTGTTTTGGATGAAATGTAAAAGAACAATAAATTACCATTCTGTTAAATCAAAAACTGTTCTAAAAAACATAGAACGGCTAAAAATATTTTTGAATAATCAAAGATAATTACTTTTTGATGAATTTTACACTCTCGGATTGAGATTTGTTTCCAGAAACTTCAATAAAATAAGCTGAAGGCGATAATTCTGAGACCTCTACTTTCCCTGATCTCAAATCCGATGTTTTGATCAGCTTTCCGTCTAAGCTGTAAATATTGGCTTTAGAATATTTTGATAAATCACCTTTGAATTCAATAAAATCCTGTGCAGGGTTTGGGTAAATTTTGAATGCATCTCTTTTAACTGAATCTGATGTCGCAAGAAAAGTTTCGTTCAAAGCTTGAGCTACATTCGTCGTCTGCGGAGTTCCCAGAACTGTAATCACAGCATTTGTGGTGCTCAATAGAGGGAATTTGTGTGTGCTGTCATAGTAAGTATATGCTGTATTAACTACGCTTCCTACGGGAAAACCAGACAGGGTGAGTGAAAAATTCTGAACAGATTTTACTCGTAAAACATTGGTATAAGTTTTTGCGCCGATAAGAAGGGTTCCTGATGCATCTGCTGTAATTGCGATTGTACCACTAAAATTTCCTGAACCCGCAGTTGCAGAAAATGTGCCTGAAGCGGTATCATTCTCAGAATATCCGAAAGATGCAGGATAACTGATAAATGTTCCGTTGTTGGTAGAGAAATTCAAAGTTGCGTCCGGAGTTACCAATCCTGTTATTTCCAGTTTTGCTGCGGTTTGTTTATAGTACACCGTGTTGCCGCCTCCGACCATTTTGATTGTGGTTCCGGGAAATGTTGAAATATCACCTGCAGTGGGAGTAGAGTATGTAGTAATTGATGCGGAACCTTGGGTCAAACTGCTGTTGGAAAAAGTTGTATTAGCTCCGGTTGCAGAATTGTCAACCGTTCCATTGACATTCACATTGTTGACGGTTTCGCCACTAATAGGATCATTAAACGCTTTGGTAACAGTGGTTTGCGCCGACAAAACCGTGGCAGATGCTATTAAAAAGAATAAAGTTGGTTTCATATTTTACTTTTTTATAAAGATAATCAAAAAGTAAATTGCTTATTTAACCTGAGTTCGGTTTAATCAAAGTTTAAAAATAATTGGCCGTCATTTACTTTTTTTAAATTTAATGACGGTTTTTTTGGAAAGAAACAGTAAGCTGTTAAACCGCCCAAAATATTCAT
>Ga0163161_10003340_pt1 | contig 11253 bp, 13 predicted proteins | sample S45metaG_FD_129847 | JGI IMG/M metagenome (GOLD analysis project Ga0163161, IMG submission 129847) | Switchgrass rhizosphere microbial communities from Kellogg Biological Station, Michigan, USA - S4-5 metaG | ecosystem: Host-associated > Plants > Roots > Rhizosphere > Soil | place: USA... | reverse complement strand
GCTCCCGGTCGTAAAGAGCCGCCAGTCCCGCGTTAGTGGACAACCCTCACAGGTCGCAGGGGCCTTGATCCCTGATAACACTCAGCATTCTTGGCGGGATGACGTGGGGATGGTTTTAAAAGTTTGGCTTCAAGAGGCGTTTGATCATGGCATTGGTAGGCAGACGGGATGGGCGGAATTTTGGCTATGGCCGGCAATTGAGTTATGCCGGGCCACAGGCGTTGCGCGATCTGTTTGGCGGCGGGCATTACGGCACGGTCAAGGCGCACAGTGATCGCTGGCAGGCGTTTGTACGCTGGTGTCGGTCGGAGGAAGGGCCGGGGTTTAACGATGCGCGGCAGATTAATTGGCAGACCTTGCTGGACTACGCCCGACATCTGCGCCAACAAGTTGAACAGGGTGAGCTGGCCATCGCCACTGCGCAAAACCGGTTGTCCAGTGTGAATCGGACCATGGCCGCGCTTCGCGGTGATCAGTATGTGAAAGTGCCGAGCCCGAGTAAGGCGCTGGGAATGCGGCGCACCACTGTTCGTCGTTCAGTGCCGCAAGGCCAAGACCGCGAACAGGTGAAGCGGATCGTAGAGGTACTTTGCGAAAACCAGCAGACGCGCGTCGCGGCCATCGCTCAGTTAGCGCGAGCCACCGGTATGCGTTTGCGTGAGGCGATTTTGGCCGACCTTCCTCGACTGCAACGGGAAGCCGAGCAACTCGGGAGGATCAACATCCAGGACGGCACCAAAGGTGGCCGCGGCGGAGCAACAGCACCTCGCTGGATAATGGTGGATAACCATGTTCGCGAAGCACTCAGATATGCCGAGCAGGTCTTACCGCTTGGCAGCCGCAACCTATTAGCACCGAACGAAAGCTACCTTAATTTCCAACAGGGAATCGTCCGCCCCGCACGGGAGGTCCTCCATACGCACAACCTCAAAGGCTTCCACGAATTGCGGGCAGCCTATGCGTGCGAACGCTACGAGCAAATCACCCAGCATCTCGCCCCCATCAACATTGGCAGGTGCTGCCAGCTCGACCGGCGCCTCGATCAGGAGGCACGCGCACAAATGAGCTATGAGCTGGGGCACGGTCGTATCGACGTAGTTTCGGCGTACATCGGCGGCCGACCATGAGCAAACCATTCGATATGGAGCTGTTTCTAACGGGCGTGCTGGCAGGATCACCTGCAACACGACAACGCCACCTTCGTCAGGCAAACACTATCCAAGCAGCCATTGCTGATCGCTGGCAACGCGAGAATCCATGGACTTGGCAGAGAAAACACCTTGCGTGGTTTTTGAACCACCACCTAAACCAGCACGCTGAATCGACGCGCTATTACTATTTGCTGACCACGCAATTACTCATTTATCGCCTAGGAAAATCCTGGCAGTTCAACCGCTAAATTAAGGTCAGAAAACGGCCAGAAGCAATGGAATGGACTCCTCCTCACCTCGGCATCTTGAGTGCCAGACTGAATGAACGAACCGTGCTAAACCGCTAAAGCCTGGTGCCATATCAAATTTCCACACAGCCATTGAAAATGGCCTTTAGCCACCCCATTTATTAAGCATGGGCTCAGATGACACCAGGGAAGGAATTAAACATGATGGCCACGACATGCAGAGCCATAAGAAGACGGGCTCTCACAGCAGAGCGTTTAGCCCCGTATTTGCGAACTATCCCTAAGATTCATCATCAAGCCGTATCCATTCACGATTTGCGTGATGGCAGGTACATGCGCGATAGCGATGCGCTGCAATCAAATAAATGCCGCAGCTCTGATCTGAAACCCTTCCACTCCTTTTATTCACCCAACGCCAAATCTCGCTTACTGAGCACATTCACGCGTCATAAAATTTGTGGAAGGCCTGAGCATTCGGCTGCGCAAAAAAAGACAAAGGATCAGCTGCGTGCTTCTCTAAAACGCGCTGGAGAGCAGTCAAAATTCAAACGGTACCGCTGATGAACGCCCCCCTTGCACTTGCCAATAGCTGGATTCTTCTCGCAGGCAGTATTTCAACTGCCACCGATAACACGCAGATCGACAAGGCGCATGAATTTGTCGATGCCTTCGTCAAAGAAGCCCTCGCGGGTGGAGGAGGTTTCGTAGCGTATTTCGCCGCCGAACCAGTCAATGCCGACAACAAGCCTCTTCTCTTTGATTGGACGGTCGCTCAGGCCATCAATCAGGTCTTCCCGGGTGAGCACGAAAAGCCGCGACTAAAGGTTGTGGCCTCTCATGAAAGGCTGAAAACGAAAGCCAGCCGAGAGCAACGCGACCTCTTGAACGGGATGATTGCTCGAGGAGTAGCAGAGCTAGTTCCAATGGACGAGGAAATCGTGACCGGCGGCAATGTGGGCGATGAGCAGGTGGCTCATGCCACGCTGATGGTCGTCTTGGGTGGAGGTAAGGGGGTAGTGGATAGAGCTCGGAAGATGATAAAAAAGTCAGCTCCCGTTCTAACACTAGACTTGGAACTGGGTGCAAACAGTGAGGACGGTGAAGGCGCTCTTAGCGTACTGAGGTCTTTTCGAACCACACCTCTGAACTACATGCCGTTCTCTGGAAACACAGTTGTAAAAAGGCTTCCTTCACTTTCTCTTCAAGAACCGGTGCTGCCAATTTCCGATATCGCCAAGCGGATTGTTAACATTTTTTTTGAGGAGGAGCAGGCGAGAATTTCGGCGCTGCCGCCAGACGTACTTGTGTTGACAGCTTTACCGATCGAGCTTGCAGCTGCGAAGCAGGCCCTTGGCATTGCTGAAGATGCGGTCGCTATTACCACAACCTCAGGCCTTCACACCTGGAAGGCGCCGGTTATTCGCCGAGATGGTGGAGTAGCTAGCTGCATGGTTGCGTGCTTTGCAAATGCTGGCAACGTCGATGCAGCCGTGGTGACTGCGACGCTGCTCACTGAATTTAGGCCCGATAATGTGGTGATGATGGGGATTGCGGCCGGCATTCGCAAAAAGTGTGCTCTAGGGGAAGTGGTAATAGCAGAGCGCATCGTCGCCTATGGCGGGCAGGCCGTGTTGGCTAATGGCGTGATTGAGCCCCGACCTGAAATGACAAGGTTGGCGTTCCGGGTTCGCCAAGATCTCGCGAGTTACCTATCCAATCCTGCCGGATTGACGGCGCGTCTTACTCCCATATACGAGCGTATGGATATTGTCCTTCCTGCGAGTACCAAGGGCACTAAAGTGGCGCAAGGCGTCGTCCCTAAGGCGGCAACCGTCGCAAGCGGGGAGTGGCTAATTCGTGACCCTGAAAAATTTCTTCAGTTGCGCGAATTGCACGGAAAAATTGAAGTGGCCGAAATGGAGGGCGCCGGGGTCTTCGCGGCTTGCGAAGCACATAACAAGCCGGTGTTGATGATTCGCGGCATCAGCGACTTCGGAGACTCGAAGAAAGACAGTCGGTTCCATCACTGGGCTTCACAGGCCGCCGCTGCAGTCACTGTTGACTACATCGCCTGTGGTCTGTCGCTGAATTCTTAATGCCAAAACTAACCGCGTCATTGACCAATAAAAACTGGGAGAACAAATGTCGCTGACAAACTCAAACCTCCAGTACTACGACAGCAACGTGTTGCGGCTTTCGGCTGCAAAGCGGACGGAGTACCACGGACAGGTCGATAATCTCATTAGCGAACTGCGCAAGCACGTCATAGCCCAGTCCGACTTAAAGATTACGAGAGTGGTCAAGGCGGGTTCGTTTGCGAAATACACCATCTTGACCAAGACCACAGAAGACCCTATCGACGTCGACGTAGTGTTCTACATCAGCGGCCAGAGTCTCGATAAAGCGACGAGCGACAGCCTGAACGACCTGATCCACTCTTTGCTGTTGAAGATATATCCCACCAAAGACGTTGAAGATTTCGAGATCCAACGGCGCGCGGCAACTGTGACATTTGTGAAAAGTGGTCTAAGCGTCGACGTGGTACCTGTCATTCAGGACGAGACCAACCTTGACCATGGTTGGCAGTTCGACAAGGACACGAAGGAAAAGAACCTGACCTGTGCGCCTTGCCACATTCAATTTGTCAGCGATAGGAAGAAAACGGATAAGCACTACCGCACCTTGGTTCGAATGGCTAAGCGCTGGAAAAATTTTGCGAATCCACCTGGGCTGAAATCGTTCCACATTGAGCTAATCCTGGCTTACTTGCTGGATCGTGATGGGCCGGCTCAGAGCATCGAACTGCGCTTTCGCGAATTTCTAGGTTACATCGCTCAGACGAAGCTGGGTGAGCGAATCGATTTTCCGGAAAACAACGGTAAGACGAAAAAGACGTTTTCAGATCCTGTGGTGATTGTTGATCCGGCCAACCACGAAAACAATGTCGCTTCGCGAATCACAGAAGACGAGAAGGTGAAGATTTCCCTGGCCGCCTATGACGCTTGGGAAACTGCGCATTACGCATCTACTCAACAAGACGAAGCAACCTGGAAAGAGATTTTCGGCAACCGCTTCAAGATAAGGGATTAAAGATGACCGCGTCTTACTCGAGTACTGAGACCACTACCTACACGGTCGCTGATGTAGAAAAGGTCGTTAGTAGCATTAAGGCAGACCTGATGATGATTGCCGGTAGCACAAAAGCGATGACCGAAGACGTGGCGAAAAATTATGCCTATGACATCGAGTTGCTTGCTAAGAAAAACTATCTGAATAAAGTTGATGTCACTCTGATGTCCGCTGCGGAAAAGGAAATCGTGGCTGTCAAATATCAGTTTCAAAACGAGGGAGCGTCTGGTACCAGAAGACCCGGTGGGGTCCTGTGGCCTGCAACCCCAGATGGCAAGATTCGCATAGTGCTTTCCCCCACCGATAGTTATTGGGCAGAGATCGAGCAGGTAGCCAAAATGCCTCTGAAGATATCGTGGGGTTCAACATCTGCGGACACCAGCCACACCAACCTTTCAATCTCAGGTGAGCGCGGGTACAGCAGCAATGGGTTTGGCGTAAACAGGAATGATTTTGTATGAGTAATTCAGCTGTATTCGAGGTAAGGAAAGACCTTCCGGACAAGCAATTAGACACGCTAGCTAGCAAGCTTCTTGGCTTCGAAGCTCGGTACTTGCGAGTTCAGAAAAAGTTGCAACTTTTACTGCAAGCAGATGAACTCGAAAAATGGAGCAAAAAACATCACAAGCAGGTACTAACGGTCGTCGGTCTGCTTGCTGATCAATATCCGCTGGCAATCTTCCATGGCGATGTTGGTACCGGAAAGACCGCAAACGCCGAAGCAATCGCAAACCGCTTGGCACGTGACGCAAAAATTGAAGATGCCATACTCTTTAAGCTTAGCAACAAGGTCCGCGGCACCGGCAAAGTCGGTGAGATGGGTACCTTGATATCGCAGGCGTTCGACGAAATTTCTAAGTCAATCGGAAAGGGGAATGGCCGCGCGTTTCTGATCATTGACGAAGGTGACTCCCTTGGCGCTTCGCGCAGCCAGGAGCATAGCCATCATGAGGACAAAGTTGGCGTTAACACGCTGATCCAGGCCATTGATAATCTTCGCGACCATGGAGGGCGAATATTCGCCATCCTTTGCACGAACCGGCTAAGCGCACTGGATGCGGCTGTGCTACGGCGTGCGTCGATAGTTGAGGAATTTCTACGTCCCTCAGATGCTGAGCGCCATGAGTTGTTCACCAAGGATCTTTCCGATATGGATATTTCCGCAGGCGAAGTGAGCAAGCTTGTAAACGCTACCGCCGCCAAAGACGGTAAGCCTGCGTGGACATATTCTGATATCCGCACCCGCCTCTATCCAGCTGCAGTGTCGCTAGCGTTTCCCGACTCGCCGCTGAAGGTGGAGCATTTTCATCAGGCCGCTCGTGATATCCAGCCTTCGCCAGTAATGGCAGGATGACTCAACTACCGCTGACCGGAGTAAAAAAATGAGCCAAAAACGAGAAGTCTTTATTTCGGTGGACATCGAGACCGCTGGTCCCGTCGTCAGTGAGCACAGCATGCTTACTGTAGGGGCATGTCTGGCATATCAGCCCGAGATTGAGTTTACTGTAATGCTTAAGCCGATTACCGACCGAGCACTTAAGGCGGCCTTGGATGTTTCAGGTTTGACCCTGGAACAGGCCGAAAAAGATGGGCTACCACCTGCGGAGGCCATGGCAAAATTTGCAGACTGGATTGCGGAGAACGTCCCAGAAAATTGCTCGCCGGTCTTCGTGGGTCTCAATGCTCCCTTCGATTGGTCTTTCGTGAATTACTATTTCTTGAAATACCACGGAGAGAACCCATTTGGATTCACTGCACTGGATATCAAAGCTCTGTTTATGGGAGCCACAGGATGCAGTTGGTACGACACCAAATCGAGCTCCATCGATAAGAACGTACTCCCTTCCCTTCAAGGGGATCATGACGCTTTGAACGACGCCAAATATCAGGCCGAACTATTCCGTCTCGTTCATGAGAAAAGTCAGCGACGCTAGTCCGGTCAAGGCTTGACTCAAACACGGAAAATGATCTCTTCAGAAACCTTTTTTTCTTCAAGTTTAGCCCTTGTGCGATTGAAGGAAGCGTATGAAGTGAGCCGTACGCGCCCTTAGCATTATTTTAGCTGCTCAATCCAACAGATGAGTTTAAAAATATGGACGTTCCAACACCTACAGGAGCCATTCTGGCTTTGATCAAGGCCTGTTTTAAACACAATGACCATCTAGCCCCTCTAGTCAAAAGCTATGTGTATTTGTTCAGGAAGGACATTCGCATCTCGATGGCTTGTTTGGTACGATATGAATTTGAGGGGAAGATTATTCTAGTAAGGAATCGTCATCGGCAGGAATATATTGCACCTTTCGGAGGTGTAATAAAATTCCATGAAGACGCTAGGACGGTGCTTGATAATATTGAGTTTCAGTCTGAACAAAAATCCTCAACTGATAAAGACTTAATTTACGACCTTCGTGGGTATTTAAAATCCCGCTACTTTGGAACCTTCATGACTTGGTTTAAGTCTAGAACAGGGCGTGAACAAGTAGATGCACTTCACCGAGAGTTGAGGGAGGAATTTGCAGAGTCTGGAATCCCCCAGCACATTGCAAAGCCATTAATTGAAGCAAAATACTCTCTTGTTAGAGTTATCCACGAAGGACCTTACGGTCATGATGAGCATAAGCATGCAACCTTCCGTTATCTTGAAATCTATAAGCCAGTTATGTCTCAGGGTGTTGAAGAGGCTTTAAAACACCTCGCAGAAATAAGCACATCTTCAGACTCTAAAACTCAGTTAGTCAACAAACAAGAACTGGACAAGCTTAGGACACGGTTAGGAGTTCCCATCGCGGGTCATGCCCGTTATCTAAACTCAGCTAAGTGGCATGGCTTCGAGCCCGCTGCGCTCTGAAGTACGTTAGGAATGTCCTGCGTGAAATTATGGCTATCCGTGAGCATCTCCTGTGGGGGGTTCTATTGAGCCCCTAATCAAGTGGCCGGTATCAGCTCTTCGGACTTCGCTGACGATTGAACATCACGAATGGCAGCTTCTGGCCGACTCTGTTGAAAACAGTCGATTTTCTGAAACGACCAGAAGATCGAACGATGAAAGCGCCTTGTTAGGACGCTGCCACGTGAAATCGAGTCCGGTAACCGATACCGAAAGTAAAAATTTCAATCTCAGGCGCATACTTTTCTGCTGCCGAAACTATGCTAAACTTTTTCAACACAATCGACCGGAAGTGGACCATGGACACTAGGCACGTGATTCCGTAAGGTGCTACCTACAACACGAGCAGAAAAATATATGGACCTCGAATCGTGCCGCTCTTTTTTCGAATAATTGGCGTTCAACTGTCGATCACTTTGTCCGCTGAGCAGCCAAAGGCTACACTTTTGGCTGCTCGTTGGCTTAAACGTTAGACCATAAGATCAAGAAGACATGGACTTAGTTGATACATTGCGAAAGAAGATCGACGTCCTTGATGAGGGCGATTATGTCCCAGGGCTAAAGGCTGTGCTGTTGCACATAGAAACAGCATTCAGACACTTATCTCGCGGCCAAGACAGTGAAGACGACACTGCATTTACCGACTCTATTTATCGAACTAATCAAGCGTTCGAAGGAAGTATAAAAGAGGCCTACCGAGTTCTCGCAGGTCAGGATCCGGCAAAGAAGCGTCCGTACGACATAGAGAACTATCTTGAAGAAAATAACATATTCCGGACTAGAGTCCTTAGTCAACTGACGAACTATAGAACCGAGTGGCGCAATCCTTCAACGCATGACTACAAATTAGACTTTGATGAAAGTGAGGCATTCCTTGCCATAGTATCTGTCTCAGCTTTTTCATGTTTGCTTCTAGATCAAATCGCTGAGCGGCTTGCCTACATGCGGTCACAGGCGGAAGCTGAAGCTCAAAAGGGTGCATTAGCGGCTAATTTGGCGGCAACGGTTAACGCCGACCTTTTGGTCCGGGTGACGGAACTCATATCACAGTTCTGCGCCATGTACATGCCTTCTGTTACCACATCCTTTAGTAGGGTAAGTGAATCCCAAGTTGTTGGCGCTCTTCACGGGTTCCTTTCCTCCGCCGCTCCCGAGTTATCGGTGCAAACCGAAGCGCGATTGGACGCCGATAAGCCGTTTCGTGCAGATCTGCTGATTGAACGCGGTGACGAGCGCGTGATTATCGAACTCAAGCGGCGCCTCATGCGAAATAATTACCAGAACGTCATCGCGCAAATTGAGCATTACCTACTCATCAGTGGGATTAAAAACGGCATTTTGTTGTACTTACCTGACGTCCCTAGTGAGATGGATCGAATCGAAACTACGGTCCGCGGCATTGATGCTCGGCTTATTATCCTAACGCCAGAAGGTTCTAACCCTTCGCCTAAGCAGACGGCTTCCCGTCTGCAGCCTCCTTCCGTCAGCGAACTCCTACGCTAGCGAGAACCTGAGAGAAAGTATTGAATCGCCCCTGACTTAATAGACACATTGAATGGCTGCTCCTGTCCGCGACACCGCCCCCTGATCAAATACCCCGTTATAAATTTGACGACTTAGACATCAGACCACGCGCCCCCCCCCAAGCCTGACACTCCCTCTCGAAACTGCCGACACTCTCTGCATGATCGGCCTCTCCTGCTATCTAAATCTGCTGGTGCAAATGAATTCGTAACAATACCTTCCTGAGCACTCACAAAGTTTCTTTATCAGTGATATCAAAAAGGTGGCAATTCTCTATCTTGGCTGGTTATTCTCTATCCGTTTTGGCGAGCGCCCCGCCCGCTGTCACAAGGACGAGTAAACGCTGATGAGCATTGCGCAACACGAACTGAAAGAAATGAATCAACTGCTGGAAAGTGGCGTAAACATCTCAGAAATCGCACTGAAGTACCCAAGTTACGACTACTGGGAAATCTACGGAAATGTGAAGGACTACAGCTTGCTAGGTAAGAAGCGGATCATTACCAATCGTCTTAACACCCTGCGCAATAGTACAACCAAGGCAGAGCGAGCAGACTTGATTGACGAAATCGATACGTTGATTACCGAAATGTACAACCTCACCAAAAGTAACGGAAAAAAGCTGGTCGACATCAGCAAGGTTCTGAATCGCTGATCACTCAAAGACTCTGAACACGCGTTATCTGCGTGGAGAATCCATGCGGAATAAGGGGTCAGACCACGCTTTCAATTCAAGAACGAAAATCGTGGTCTACCCCCATTTTTCACCCGTAAATTTTTAAGGATGTTAATTTTGAACTTAGAATCAATTAACGATGGGATTGAAGATTTTATTGGATTCTACGACGAGAAAGGCTTTTGGGTTGAGGAATGGATTGATTTTGATGACCAAGTCGAGCGTAAAAAACTTAGAGGTATAATTCCGGAACCTGTCATCTGGCATCACGCGGAAAAATTCGCTGCGGCTGTATGTATTGATGGAATGATGCTCCTTCGAATGACGGAACTTGCCAAAACAAGACCACCAATGAGTGATCCAGACCAAATAAATCAGGCCGTTCAGTGGTGGGATGAGCATATGGATTATGCAAATGTAATGCAGTTATTTATAGAGTCAGAGTCTATAAAATGCCTGGACTCCGGTGAAATTTCTTTTTCCGCGGTCTCAATTGCAAACACTTGTCGAGTTGGCTTTAGGGGAGGCATGCCTGTGCGAAAAAGCCATTCAAACAACATATCTCTAATGGCAGCAAGATGTACATCTTTAGTAATGGATGGGGCTCGCGTGGCCCATCACGACATTGGAACATGGTCGAATTTTACCAAGGTTAAAAAAGCTACCATAAGCACTGCCCTACAACAATTTGAAACAGCCGTTGATGATCCTGTATTGATTAAACGTCTTGCATTCATTGCCAGGGCTAAATCTGCATATCAGAATCACGATTTTAGAGGTTCGTTTACAATGCTTTGGTTTGTGATCGAGTCTGTAGCTAAAGAACTATGGCTACTAAAAGCAAAAGGTAAGAACACCAAAAAACCTACAATGTATGAAATACTGATTGACCTAGAAAAAGACAGTATCATTACCTCTGCTCAATATGGAGCTATAGATGATCTCCGAGATCGTGTACGAAATGTGCTGATGCACCAGCCCGTCACAGCCATCTGCCTGCCTGATGATTGCTTTAAAGCTGCTGATTCAGCGATGCAATTGCTGCGAAACAAGGTAACCACACCGGATATCACTCTTAAATGGAATTTCGGAGTCCAGTTTTGATCGTCTAGAGTGGTCTCTACAGTGACCTCCAGCACGCAGTTTGCACCGTTTAAGTACCTCCAGTCCGAGCTAGCGGACTCAGTTTGAGTCGACGACTTCGCCGCTGACTGATTCTGAGCATGGCGGTAATAGTCGGCGACGTTCAACCTCAGCAGGTTTACCGGGCCATACGCTGCTCTGGATAATTTATGTGCAGGCCGATAACGTGCTAACGCCTTATGAATCCCGGATTCGATTCCACTGACGACCATAAATAGCTGATTTATTTATAGTTACTAGTTGGGGTACGTAAAAATTTCCACCGAACTCCAGACGCCCGAAAAACCTAGCCTCCCCGAAACATACCGTTCGTCTGGTGCCGCACCATACAAAACAAAGCCCTCGTAGAAATACGAGGGCTTTGTTGTTTCCGGGGTTGGAGAATCTGCTTCTACCCGACCTTGATAGCCCCCCCAAATTCGCCTGCGCACCCTGCCGTTACACATTCGCTTCAGCGTGACGTTGACGAGCGACTGCACCCACCTGAAACACACG
>Ga0163161_10003339_pt1 | contig 11257 bp, 10 predicted proteins | sample S45metaG_FD_129847 | JGI IMG/M metagenome (GOLD analysis project Ga0163161, IMG submission 129847) | Switchgrass rhizosphere microbial communities from Kellogg Biological Station, Michigan, USA - S4-5 metaG | ecosystem: Host-associated > Plants > Roots > Rhizosphere > Soil | place: USA... | reverse complement strand
GTCGGCCGCGGTGCCAAGCGCAAGGGCACCAAGTACTTCGGCCCCTACAGCCACGCCTGGGCCATCCGCGAGACCGTCGACCAGCTGCTGCGGGTGTTCCCGATGCGCTCGTGCAGCAACGGGGTCTTCAAGCGGTCCGGCCAGATCGGCCGGCCGTGCCTGCTCGGCTACATCGACAAGTGCTCCGCACCCTGTGTCGGCAACATCAGCGCGGAGGACCACCGCGCGATCGTCGACGACTTCTGCGACTTCATCGGCGGCAACACCAACGCCTTCGTCAAGCGCATCAGGACCGAGATGTACGCCGCTTCCGAGACGCTCGACTTCGAGAAGGCCGCCCGGCTGCGTGACGATCTCGGCGCGCTCGAGAAGGCCCTCGAGAAGCAGGCCGTCGTGTTCGGCGACGGCACCAGCGCCGACGTGATCGCCCTGGCCGAGGACCCTCTCGAGGTCGCGGTGCAGATCTTCTACGTGCGCGGGGGCCGGATCCGCGGTCAGCGCGGCTGGGTCGCCGATCGTGTCGAGGAGGGCGGTACGGCCGAGCTGGTCGAGGACTTCCTCCTCCAGCTCTACGGCGGAGCCGACGGCGACGAGATCCCGCGCGAGATCCTGGTGCCCCAGCTGCCGCCGGAGCCGGAGACGATGGAGGCGCTGCTCAGCGACCTGCGGGGGAGCCGGGTGAAGGTCCGGGTCCCGCAGCGGGGTGACAAGCGGAGCCTCCAGGAGACCGTCGGCCGCAACGCCGGCCAGGCCCTGGTCATGCACAAGACCAAGCGGGCCTCGGACCTGACCGCCCGCAACCAGGCCCTCGAGGAGATCCAGGTCGCCCTCGGCCTCGACGACGTCCCGCTGCGCATCGAGTGCTTCGACATCTCCAACCTCCAGGGCACCGAGGTGGTGGCTTCGATGGTGGTCTTCGAGGACGGCCTGGCCCGCAAGAGCGAGTACCGCCGGTTCGTCATCAAGGGCCCCGATGGTGAGGTCGGGCAGAACGACGTGGCACATATGCATCAGGTCATCACCCGGCGGTTCCGGCGGCTCCTCGACGAGCAGGCGAGGTCGACCGAGGTGGCGACCGAGAGCGGTCCGATGCTGGTCGACCCGGAGACCGGCCGGCCGCGCAAGTTCGCCTACGCGCCGGGCCTGGTGGTCGTCGACGGTGGGCCGCCCCAGGTGGCGGCCGCCCAGCGCGCCCTCGACGAGCTCGGGATCGACGACATCCCGGTCTGCGGCCTGGCCAAGCGCCTCGAGGAGGTGTGGCTGCCCGAGCGCGAGGACCCGGTCATCCTGGCCCGCTCCAGCGAGGCCCTCTACCTCCTCCAGCGGGTCCGCGACGAGGCCCACCGGTTCGCGATCACCCACCACCGCTCGCGGCGCAGCAAGTCGATGGTCGAAAGCCTGCTCGACGACGTCCCCGGGCTGGGGGAGGTCCGCCGCAAGACGCTGCTCAAGCACTTCGGCTCGTTGCGCAAGCTCCGGGCCGCCACCGTCGCCGAGATCGCCCTGGTGCCGGGGATCGGCGAACGCACCGCGATCGCCATCAAGGCTGCGGTGGAGCAGTCGAGCGGCAAGACTGTCTCCGTGAACACCGCCACCGGCGAGATCGACGAGAGCTGATGTCCGACCACCACTTCTCCGGGCACGCGGACGGCGCCGGCGAGCTCGTCGTCGTCACGGGGATGACCGGCGCCGGCCGCAGCACGGCCGCCAAGGAGCTCGAGGACCTCGGGTTCTACGTCGTCGACAACCTGCCGCCCGGCCTGCTGCGCCAGGTCGTGAGCCTGGTCGACGAGTCCAGCGGCCCGGAGCAGCAGATCGGCGTGGTGGTCGACGTACGGTCCGGGTCGTTCTTCCAGTCGCTCCACGCCAACCTGGCCCAGGGCGCGACCGGTCGCCACACCACGCTGCTGTTCCTGGACGCCAGCGACGACGTCCTGGTCCGCCGCCAGGAGGCGGCGCGGCGGCCGCACCCGCTCCAGGGCACCGGCCGGCTGCTCGACGGGCTGCAGCGCGAGCGCGAGGTGCTGGCCGACCTCCGCAGCGACGCCGACCTGGTGATCGACACCTCCAACCTCAACGTGCACCAGCTGACGTCCCGGATCCGCGAGTCGTTCGGCGACCCCGACGCGACCCGGCTGCAGATCAACGTGATCAGCTTCGGCTTCAAGTACGGCATCCCCATCGACGCCGACTTCGTCGCCGACATGCGCTTCCTGCCCAACCCCTACTGGCAGCCCAAGCTGCGGCCGAAGAGCGGGCTCGACCCCGACGTCGCCGACTACGTGAAGGCCCAGCCCGGTGCGGTGCAGTTCCTCGCGGCCTACCTGCCCGTCCTCGAGGGCGTGGCCATGGGCTACCTCGCCGAGGGCAAGCGGTTCATGACCGTCGCGGTCGGCTGCACCGGCGGCAAGCACCGCAGCGTCTCGATGTCGCAGGAGATCTCCCGGCGGCTGGCCGACTTCGGCTACGACGTGGCGACCATCCACCGCGACCTCGGGCGGGAGTGAGATGACCCGACCGGTCTCGGTCGTGGCGCTCGGCGGCGGGCACGGGCTGCACGCCTCGCTCTCGGCGCTGCGCCGCGTCGTGGACCGGTTGACCGCGGTCGTCACCGTGGCCGACGACGGCGGCTCGTCCGGGCGGCTGCGCCAGGAGTTCGGGGTGCTCCCGCCGGGGGACCTCCGAATGGCCCTGGCGGCACTCTGCGGCGACGACGAATGGGGTCAGACCTGGGCCCAGGTGCTCCAGCACCGGTTCGCCGGCGACGGCGACATGCGCGGGCACGTGACCGGCAACCTCCTGATCGTGTCGTTGTGGGAGCAGCTCGGCGACCACGTGCAGGCGCTCGACTGGGTGGGCCGGCTGCTCGGCGCGTCCGGGCGGGTGCTGCCCATGGCCCTCACCCCCCTGGTGATGACCGCGCAGATCCGCGGTGTCGACCCGGGCGCTCCCGACGCCGTGACGACCGTGCGCGGCCAGGTCGAGGTCGCCACCAGCGAGGGCGTCATCCAGTCCGTGGCCCTCGAGCCGGCCGACCCGTCCCCGTGCGCCGAGGCGGTCGACGCCGTCCGCGAGGCCGACTGGGTGGTGCTCGGCCCGGGCTCGTGGTTCACCTCCGTGATCCCGCACCTGCTCGTGCCCGAGCTCCGCCAGGCCCTGGTCGAGACCGGTGGTCGGGTGCTCGTGGTGCTCAACCTCGAAGCCCAGGACGGCGAGACGCCGGGCTTCGACCAGGCCGACCACCTGTCGGCCCTCCTCGAGCACGCCCCGGCCCTCCAGGTGCACACCGTGCTCGCCGACATCCGCAGCGTCCCCGACCGCGCTGTCCTCGACGACGTCGTCAAGGCGGCCGGTGCGCGACTGGTGGTCGCCGACATCGCCGCCGATGACGGGTCGGCCCGGCACGACCCGGCGAAGCTCGCCGCGGCGTACGACGCCCTGATCGTGGCGGGTTGATCGAGGCGGGCGACTCCCCGCGAGGGTGATTGACGTGCGTGGCAGGATTCGCGACATGGCGATGACGGCACAGGTGAAGGCGGAGCTCGCCAACACCCAGATCACCAAGACCTGCTGCCGGAAGGCCGAGGTGGCGACCATGCTGCGGTTCGCCGGTGGCCTCCACATCGTGGCGGGCAAGATCGTCGTCGAGGCCGAGCTGGACACCGGCGCCGCGGCCCGTCGGCTGCGCAAGGACATCGCCGAGGTCTACGGGCACCACGCCGAGTTCGCCATGGTCCAGGGCAACGGCATCCGCAAGGGCTCGCGCTACCTCGTCCGCGTCGTCAAGGACGGAGAGGCGCTCGCCCGCCAGACCGGCCTGCTGGACCAGCGTGGCCGGCCCGTACGCGGCCTGCCGCCGGCGGTCGTCTCGGGCGGTGGCTGCGACTCGGTGGCGGCCTGGCGCGGCGCGTTCCTGGCCCACGGCTCGCTCACCGAGCCCGGTCGCTCGTCCTCGCTGGAGGTCACCTGCCCCGGCCCCGAGGCCGCGCTGGCGCTCGTCGGGGTGGCCCGTCGGCTGGGCATCCAGGCCAAGGCCCGCGAGGTCCGTGGCGTCGACCGGGTCGTCATCCGCGACGGCGACGCGATCGGTGAGCTGCTCACCCGCCTCGGCGCCCACGAGTCGCTGATGGCCTGGGAGGAGCGGCGGATGCGCCGCGAGGTCCGGGCGACCGCCAACCGCCTCGCCAACTTCGACGACGCCAACCTGCGCCGGTCCGCCCGCGCTGCCGTCGCCGCCGGCGCCCGCGTCGAGCGTGCGCTGGAGATCCTCGCCGACGACGTACCCGACCACTTGAGGCTGGCCGGCGACCTCCGGCTCAAGCACAAGCAGGCCTCGCTCGAGGAGCTCGGCCAGCTGCACGACCCGGTCCTCACCAAGGACGCCATCGCCGGCCGGATCCGCCGGCTGCTCGCCATGGCCGACAAGCGCGCCGAGGACCTGGGCATCCCCGACACCGAGGCGTCGCTGACTCCGGAGATGCTCGCCGACGAGGCCTGAGGCGGGTTACCGGTACGTACGCCGGACGCCCATCGATCCTTCGCACCCGCTTCGCTAGGTTGGATCGTGACAACCCCGCGTTGAGGAGTGCTTCAGTGACTGTTCGTGTTGGCATCAATGGCTTTGGCCGCATCGGCCGCAACTTCTTCCGCGCCGTGCGTGCGTCCGGCGCCGACATCGAGATCGTGGGGGTCAACGACCTCACCGACAACAAGACCCTGGCCCACCTGCTCAAGTTCGACACGATCCTGGGTCGGCTCGACGCCGACGTGTCGTCGACCGACACCACGATCAACGTCGGCGACCAGGAGATCGCGGCCTACGCCGAGCGCGACCCCAGCAACCTGAAGTGGGGCGAGATCGGGGCCGACGTGGTCGTCGAGTCCACCGGCTTCTTCACCGACGCCACCAAGGCGCACGCGCACATCGACGCCGGCGCCAAGAAGGTCATCATCTCCGCGCCGGCCTCCAACGAGGACATCACCATCGTGATGGGCGTCAACCACGAGCTGTACGACCCGGCCAGCCACCACGTCATCTCCAACGCGTCGTGCACGACCAACTGCCTGGCGCCGATGGCCAAGGTGCTCAACGACGAGTTCGGCATCGTCAAGGGCCTGATGACCACGATCCACGCCTACACCGCCGACCAGAACCTGCTCGACAACATCCACAAGGACCCGCGTCGCGCTCGCGCGGCCGCGCTCAACATCGTGCCGACCTCGACCGGTGCTGCCAAGGCGATCGGCCTCGTGCTGCCCGAGCTCAAGGGCAAGCTCGACGGCTTCGCGCTGCGCGTGCCGGTGCCGACGGGCTCGGCGACCGACCTGACCTTCGAGGCCGGCCGCGAGACCACGGTCGACGAGGTCAACGAGGTGGTCAAGGCCAAGGCCGACGGTCACTACCTCAAGTACTCCACCGACCCGCTGGTGTCCTCCGACATCGTCACGGACCCCGCGTCGTGCATCTTCGACGCGCCGCTGACCAAGGTCAACGGCAACCAGGTCAAGGTCATCGGCTGGTACGACAACGAGTGGGGCTACTCCAACCGTCTCGCCGACCTGATCACCCACGTCGGCACGAGCCTCTGACCGGATGAGCGGCATCGACTCGCTGGGCGACGTCCGGGGGAAGCGGGTCCTGGTGCGCTCGGACCTCAACGTCCCCCTCGACGGGAGCACCATCACCGACGAGGGCCGGATCAGGGCGAGCGTGCCGACGATCAAGGCGCTCGCCGACCGGGGCGCGCGCGTCGTCGTGGTCGCCCACCTCGGACGTCCGAAGGGCGAGCCCGACCCGAAGTACTCCCTGAGGCCGGTGGCCGAGCGGCTCGGTGAGCTGCTCGGCCAGGACGTCGCCTTCGCCACCGACACGGTGGGGGAAAGCGCCACGCAGACCGTGTCCGGGCTGCAGGACGGCCAGGTCGCCGTGCTGGAGAACGTCCGCTTCAACGGCGGCGAGACCAGCAAGGACGACGAGGTCCGGGCGTCGTTCGCCGGGCAGCTGGCGAACCTGGCGGACGCGTTCGTCTCCGACGGCTTCGGCGTCGTGCACCGCAAGCAGGCCAGCGTGTACGACGTGGCGCAGCTACTCCCGCACGCGATGGGTGGCCTGGTCGCTGCGGAGGTCGACGTGCTGCGCCGCCTCACCGTCGATCCCGCTCGGCCGTACGTCGTGGTCCTCGGCGGCTCGAAGGTGTCCGACAAGCTCGGCGTCATCGACAACCTGCTCGGCAAGGCCGACAAGCTGCTCATCGGTGGTGGCATGGTCTTCACCTTCCTCAAGGCCCAGGGCCACGAGGTCGGCAAGAGCCTGCTCGAGGAGGACCAGCTCGACACCTGCCGGTCCTACCTCGAGCGTGCGCAGGAGTCGGGCGTGGAGATCCTGCTGCCGACCGACATCGTCGTCGACACGGCGTTCCCGTCCGGCGACCGCGAGCCCGAGCCCCGCGTCGTACCGGCCGACGAGATCCCGGCCGACAGCCTCGGCCTCGACATCGGCCCGGAGTCCGGTCGGGCCTTCGCGGCCGCCCTGGCCGACGCAAAGACGGTCTTCTGGAACGGCCCGATGGGCGTGTTCGAGACCGATGCGTTCGCCGAGGGCACGCGTGCCGTCGCGCAGGCGCTCACCCAGGTCCCCGGTCTCTCCGTGGTGGGCGGTGGCGACTCGGCCGCTGCGGTGCGCAAGCTCGGATTCGACGAAGCCGCCTTCGGCCACATCTCGACCGGTGGCGGCGCCAGCCTGGAGTTCCTGGAGGGCAAGGAGCTCCCCGGGATCGCCGTCCTCGAGCGATAGGAAGCAGATGACCCGCACGCCCCTGATGGCCGGCAACTGGAAGATGAACCTCAACCACCAGGAAGCGGTCGTCCTGGTGCAGAAGCTGTCGTGGACCCTCAACGACAAGAAGCACGACTACTCCAAGGCCGAGGTCGTGGTGCTGCCTCCGTTCACCGACATCCGCTCGGTGCAGACGCTCGTCGACGGCGACCAGCTGTCGATCGGGTACGGCGCCCAGGACGTCTCCGCGCACGAGTCCGGCGCATACACCGGCGAGATCTCCGCCGGGATGCTCGCCAAGCTGGGCTGCAGCTACGTCTGCGTCGGCCACAGTGAGCGGCGGGAGTACCACGCCGAGTCCGACGAGCTGGTCAACGCCAAGGCCAAGGCCGCGCTCGGCGCCGGCATGACGCCGATCGTGTGCGTCGGTGAGCCGCTGCCGATCCGCCAGGCGGGCGAGCAGGTGCCGTACACGCTCGCTCAGCTCGACGGCTCGCTGGCCGGGTTCACCGCGGAGCAGATCGGCGGTCTGGTCGTCGCGTACGAGCCGGTCTGGGCGATCGGCACGGGCGAGGTGGCCACCCCCGACGACGCGCAGGAGGTGTGCGCGGCGGTCCGCGAACGTGTCCGCGAGGTGCACGGCGACGCAGCGGCGGATGCCGTCCGCGTCCTCTACGGCGGCTCGGTCAAGGCGGCCAACGTGGGCGGCATCATGGAGAAGGCCGATGTCGACGGCTGCCTGGTCGGCGGGGCCAGCCTGCAGGTCGACGAGTTCGGCGGGATCTGTCGGTTCTACGACATGCCGGTGCTGTGAGGATGCGGACCGTTCGACCGGTGGAGCCGTTGCTGGATCTGCCGCACTCGTGACGTAGCATCTCCCCTCGTGACAATCGTCTTCACCATCTTGCTCCTGCTCACGAGCTTCATCATGATCGGCCTCGTCCTGCTGCACAAAGGCCGGGGTGGCGGGCTGTCCGACATGTTCGGCGGCGGAGTCTCCAGCTCTCTGGGAGGATCCTCCGTGGCGGAGAAGAACCTCGACCGGCTGACCGTCGGCATCGGTGTCATCTGGTTTGCCTGCATCGTTGCACTGGGCCTGATCCTGGCCTACGAGTAGGACCTGCTCCAACCCTGCATCAACCTGGGCCACGGGGGCCGAGGGCCACGACTAGCCCGATCGTCTGGGCCGAACTGAACAAGCAAAGGGGTCACTCACAGTGGCTGGTGGTGGAAACGCAATTCGTGGGTCCCGAGTCGGGGCGGGTCCCATGGGTGAGGCCGAGCGGGGCGAAGCCGCGCCGCGGCAGGCCGTGACGTACTTCTGCTCGCACGGGCACCGCTCGGTGGTGACGTTCGCGATCGAGGCCCAGGTGCCCGACTCGTGGGACTGCCCCAAGTGCGGTCTGCCTGCGTCGCTCGACTCCGACAACCCGCCGCCGGCGCCCCGGATCGAGCCCTACAAGACGCACCTCGCCTACGTGAAGGAGCGCCGCTCCGACGCCGAGGCGAAGGACATCCTCGAGGAGGCCCTCAGCCTCCTCCGCTCCCGCCGCAAGGCCGGCGACATTGTTTTCTGACGAGCGGAGCTCGTCTGTTCGCCGCGCCTGAACGTCGCGCCTTTCCCTCCTGCGCTCAGTCGCAGGTGGCCTTGACGGTCGCGGTCGTCTGACAGGCTCCTTCGCTTCGTCAGTCCAACGCGCGACGGGCGCGAGCGAACTAGAGCTGCGACGCTGAGCCGCGGTCGAGGAACCAGATCGTCTCGGCCTCGCCGGAGACGCCCGCGGCCGGGATGTCGTGCACGTCCGTACCGGCGGCGAGCGCCTGGGCGACGGCTCCGGCCTTGCCCTCGCCGTTGACCAGGAACCAGACGCATCGGCTGCGGTTGAGGGCGCCGAGGGTGAGCGAGACGCGCTCGGGCGGGGGCTTGGGCGAGCCGGTGACGCCGACGGCGACCTCGTCGTCGACGTCGAGCTGGGGGGAACCCGGGAACAGCGACGCCACATGGCCGTCGGGGCCCACGCCGAGCATCAGCACCTCGAACGCGCCGGCGCCGTGCTCGCGGAGCTGTGCGGAGTACGCCGCCGCGGCCTCGTCGACGGATCCCGCGTCGGCCGTCGAGGGGATCTCGTGGACCTTGGCCGGGTCGAACGGCAACCGGTCGAGGAACAGCTCCCGGGCCTCCCGGGCGTTGCGGTCCTCGGAGTCGGGGGCCACGAACCGTTCGTCGCCCCACCACACGACCACCCGCGACCAGTCGACCCCGGAGCGCGGACCCATGCGCCCGAGCTCCTGGTGGACGGCCGTCGCGATGGAGCCGCCGGTGAGCCCGATGTGCGGCTCCTCGCCCCGGGCCTGGGCGTCCTCGAGTCGGGTGATCAGCTCGCCCGCCGCGGACGTCGCCAGGTCGGCGGCGTCGACGTGGACCTCGATCCGAGGAGCGGGGCGAGGCGGGACCTCGGTCACGACAGTCGCTTCTTCGCGAACGAGCGCGCCACACCGGCGTAGACGTCGTCCTCGTCGAGCCGACGCAGCTCCTCGGCCAGCAGCGCGGGCACGCCCAGGCGCTTGAGCGCGATCGGCCGGTCGGGCCGGTCGGGGGAGGAGATGGTGGCCAGCTTGCCGTCCCCCCGGCTGATCCGGATCGGGCCCTGCTTGGTCTCGAGGACCACCTCGGTGATCCCGGGGCCCTTCGAGCTGTGGCGGGACACCTTCACCTTGAGGCGGTCGGCGAGCCAGGTCACGAGCAGGTCCGCGCTCGGGCTGATCCGCTCGGCGGTGACCGACGCCGACGTGGCGGCGGTCTGGTACTGGTCCAGGGCCGAGGCGAGCAGCGCCCGCCAGGGCGTCAACCTCGTCCAGGCCAGGTCGGTGTTGCCTGGTGAGTACGACGAGCACAGCGTGTGCATGGCCTGCTGCTTGCCCCTCGTGACGGCCGCGGCGTCGGTGATGCGTCGCTGCGCCAGGGCACCGAGCGGGTCGCCGGCAGGGTCGAGCGGCGCGTTGGTGGCCCACCAGATCGCCACCGGTGAGTCGGGCAGCAGCAGCGGCAGCACGACCGAGTCGGCGTGCTTGACGACCTCGCCGCGCAGGCGGATCAGGGCTGTCTCGCCTGTCCAGCCGGCGAGGGTGCCCACCTGGGCGTGGATGTGGGGGGCGCCGCGGGCATCGCCGAGGATGACGCCGAGCGAGCGGGCGGGATGCTCGTGAGCGGCCATCCTGGCCGACGTCATCGCCTCGTCGGCGTGGTCCTCGTCGACCACGACGATGAGGGTGAGCACCATGCCCATCGCCGGGCTGCCGGCCTTGATGCGGTCCTTGACGAAGGCCGAGGAGATCGCGGACGCGGTGGTGTCGGTGAGCTCGATCATGTCGGGGTCCCTGCGAAGGCGTGAGCGGAAGGAGCGAAGCGGGGGGAGCGAGTGGCTTCGTGGGGTGAGGTCATCAGGGCCTCCTCCAGGTCCGGCCGTCGCGCGCCAGCATCGCAGTGGCGGACTCCGGGCCCCAGCCGCCGGAGGGGTACTGCTCGGGGCGGCCGCCCTTGCGCTCCCAGTAGTCGAGGATGGGGTCGAGGATCCGCCAGGACTCCTCGACCTCCTCGTGGTGCGGGAACAGCGGTGGGTCGCCGAGGAGGACGTCGAGGATCAGGCGTTCGTACGCCTCCGGGCTGGCCTCGACGAACGAGCCGCCGTAGGCGAAGTCCATGTTGACGTCGCGGATCTCCAGAGCGGTGCCGGGCACCTTCGCCCCGAACCTCAGGGTGGTGCCCTCGTCGGGCTGGACCCGGATCACCAGCGCGTTGTGGGTGAGCTCCTCGGTGGCCTGCGCGGTGAACGGCTGGTGCGGCGCCGGCTTGAAGACGATCGCCACCTCGGTGACCCGCCGGGCCAGCCGCTTGCCGGTGCGCAGGTAGAACGGCACCCCGGCCCAGCGACGGTTGTCGATGTGCAGCCTGACCGCGGCGAACGTCTCCGTGGTCGACCGGGCCTTGATGGCCTCCTCCTGCAGGAAGCCCGGCACCTTGACGCCGCCCGACCACCCCTCGGCGTACTGGCCGCGTGCCGTGGACAGGTCGAGGCGACGGGGGAGGGAGATGGTCTTCAGGACCTTGAGCTTCTCGGCCCGGAGGTTCGCTGCGTCGAAGGAGATCGGCTCTTCCATCGCGACGAGCGCGAGCAGCTGGAGGAGGTGGTTCTGGATCACGTCGCGGGCGGCACCGATGCCGTCGTAGTAGCCGGCGCGGCCGCCGATGCCGATGTCCTCGGCCATGGTGATCTGCACGTGGTCGACGTAGTTGGAGTTCCAGAGCGGCTCGAACATCTCGTTGGCGAACCGCATGGCCAGGATGTTCTGCACCGTCTCCTTCCCGAGGTAGTGGTCGATCCGGAAGATCGACTCCGACGAGAAGGCCTCGGACAGGGTGGCCTGGAGCTCCTTGGCGGACTGGAGGTCGTGGCCGAAGGGCTTCTCGATCACCACCCGGCG
>Ga0163161_10003337_pt1 | contig 11258 bp, 11 predicted proteins | sample S45metaG_FD_129847 | JGI IMG/M metagenome (GOLD analysis project Ga0163161, IMG submission 129847) | Switchgrass rhizosphere microbial communities from Kellogg Biological Station, Michigan, USA - S4-5 metaG | ecosystem: Host-associated > Plants > Roots > Rhizosphere > Soil | place: USA... | reverse complement strand
GCGGATGCATGGTCTTGACCACTAGGGTAAATGCTGATCGCAATTGTTGGTCCTGCGCACCAACCTACTCAAATCATTGGGAAGGCGAGATGAACGGTAATTTAATATTACTCGCGTTCGTACTCGGCGCGGTTTCTCAGGCGTCACTGATCATTAGTGCCATAGCTGTATACGTGGTGAAGTTTCCGACACGGCTGGTCGGCGCGCTTGCCGCGTTCGGCGCCGGAGCACTCATCGCGGCCGTAGCCCGCGATCTGCTCCCGGAAGCGCAAGAACTCCACCTTGGAGTGGCCTCGTTATGGGCTATGGCGGGAGCACTGACTTTCCTCGGCGGCGAGCATCTCGTCGAAAAGAAATTTGGGTCGGGTGGCGCCGCCGGTGCGCTGGGTATTGTAATTGGCGCGGTGGTTGATGGAATTCCCGAGTCGATCATTTTCGGCATTCAGTTGGCCAGTGGCGCACCGATCAGCCTCGCTTTCCTCGCGGCCGTCTTCGTGTCCAATATTCCGCAGGCCATTGCGCCTTCTGCCGAGCTGGCTGCCATTGGGTGGAACTGGCGCCGCGTCGCGGTGCTGTGGAGCTGGGTGGTGCTCGCCTGCGGCGTCGCGAGCATGTTGGGATATGGCGTTGGCTCCGCCAGCGATCTGTTAAAAGGCGCGCGCATGTCGGCGTTTGCCGGCGGTGGCATTCTCGCCATGCTTTCCAATTCGCTGGTGCCGTTCGCGCACGAGCGTACCAAAGCCGCTGGCCTGTGGACGGTCGTGGGCTTCTGCGCCTCGTTTGCTATGGCGCAGAGTTGATCAGGTCGATCGCGATCAGGAGGAAAGAGCATGGTGGTGCTGCTCGGCATCGTCGTCATATTGGGCGTGCTCGTGATCCAGGGCTTGGTCAGTGCCCTTGCCCTCGCAGCGGCGGGTCCATTCGTCGCAAGGGCGGTGGAGCGGCACAGCTTTTGGCGCAACGCCCTTATTACCCTCTCTCTCATCCTGATCCTGCTCGCAGGCCACCTGGCACAGATGGCCGGCTGGGCCATGGTATTCATCGCGATTGGCGAGTTTTCCGAGTTCGCAGCCGCGCTGGAGCACTCGGCAGTCAATTACTCCACCTTGGGTTATGGCGACATTGTTATGTCCCCGCACTGGCGAATTCTTGGGCCGCTGGAAGCTGTCAGCGGGACGCTGGCATTTGGCTGGACGACGGCTGTTCTCGTGAATGTTGTGGGCCGACTGGTGCATGCAGGCCACCGCTGATCGATGGAAGTGAGCACAAACGACGCTTTGCCCAATTCGTCCCGTAGCTGCTACTGCGTTCCCCCATGCCAATAAAACAACCTAGACTTAAATTCAGCTACCAAGATCGACATGTTCAGGAAGACGGGTACCTGCGGTCGTTGCAGTATAAAAAAGCAGTTTCGCGAACATACGTCACTGGTTGAGCAAACCGTGATCAGTGTCAGCCAAGGAGGGTCTCAGCGGCGACGAACTAGGAGGCTTCCTTGTGGAATTTTCTGGTTAGCAACAAAGCGGTGAACTCCTGGAAGAAACTCCAGTGAGTGGCTCGTGGAAAGCTTTTTTCGCGCCAACCACGTTGGCGCTGAAGTTCGCAATCAAGACACTTCTCGCCGCGGGACTGGCGCTTTGGCTGGCGTTTCGTTTCGATTTGCAGCAGCCGCAGTGGGCCTTGATGACCGTCTTCATCGTGTCCCAGCCTTTATCAGGGATGGTGGTGTCCAAAAGCATCTTCCGCTTGGCAGGCACGCCTGGTTGGCGCTGTTATGTCGGTGCTGATAACAGCTCTGTTCGCGCAGACTCCTTGGCTCTTTGTGCTGGCGATTTCTCTATGGTTGGGGCTGTGTACTGTCGCCTCGACCAGCCTGCATAACTTCGTTTCCTATGCCTTCGTGCTATCCGGCTATACCGTGGCGATTGTTGGCTTGCCAATGCTCAATCAGCCGCTGAATGTGTTCGATCAAGCCGTTGCCCGCGCCACTGAAATCAGCTTGGGAATTGTCTGTGCATCATTGTTCAGCGCGTTGATTTGGCCGCAACGGGTTGAACAAAGTCTTGAAAAACAAGCACGCACGACCTTACTGGCCAGCCTGCAGGCCGCAAAGATAGAAATCAGCACCGCAGTACGTGAAACCAAAACCTTGCTTGCTGCGCTGGGCAAGATTGTCGCGACGGATGTGCTGCGCGACCATGTCCGGTTCGAAGGTTTTCGTGGCCGCCATCGCGCGCGGGTACTGCGCTCGCTATCGCGCGAATTGCTTGGCCTGTTGCGCATGGCACGCGGTGTGGCGCTTCAGCGTAATCTGCTATCGACTGACGATATTCAGCGCTTGCAACCTTGGCTTGAGCAGGTCGCCGAGCAGCTTGAGCAACCCGACGATGCCGCGAGTTCAATCCTGCGCGATCGCCTGGCGCAAGCTTCGGCGCAAGAACAACACTCCAACGTCGTGCGGTGTTGTCTGGACCGCTGCTCAGCACTGCTGCTCAACTCCACAAGGGCTGAGCAATCAATGTCGGCGGTTGCCAGCGGCGAGAGGGTCGCTGGTGATCCGGGTACTTTATCCTGGCACCGAGATGGGATGCAGTCTCTGTTCTATGGTTTGCGCAGCACCTTGGTTGTGTTTGGACTCTCGGCTTTTTGGTATGCCAGCGCTTGGCCATCTGCAGTCGGGGCAATCGTGCTATCGGCCGTTCTCTGTAGCTTGTTCGCCAACCGCGAGAATGGTGCTGCCATCGCCATGGGTATGGTCCGCGGTTTCCTCTATGCAATCCCGGTTGCGGCTATCGTTACACAATGGATGTTGCCTGAATGGAGTGGTTTTCCACTGCTTTGTCTAGCCCTCGGTGTGCCGTTATTCTTTGGTGCGCTGGGGGTAGCCGAACCACGTCTGGCACCAACGCCCACGGCGTTTGTCATGCAGTTCATCATTCTGGTGTCGCCGAGCAACCAGATGCATTACGACTTCTCGGCATTACTCAATTCGTCAGTAGGTTCACTGGTGGGGGGATGCTTCGCGGTGCTGGTTTTTCGTTTGTTAACCCTGCCACCGGGCTGGTTTAACCGACGACTGCTCAAAGCGGTCTGTAATGATCTTGCTCGACTGACACGCTATCCCTTGGCACGCGCTGATAACTGGTTCGGTGGGCGCATGGCGGATCGTCTGTTACGTCTGGCTCAACTATCACCTGGCGCTGATTCGAGACATTGGGATGATGGCCTGTTGGCAATGGATCTGGGCAATGAGTTGATTCAGCTACGGACATGCTTGAGCGATACCGACAGCAGTTTGCGTAACGAGTGTGAGCGGTTCCTGGCACAGCTTGGACAGCTGTTCGCATTCGGCCCGGTCCCTAAAAGCGCTCCTCTATTAAACGATCTGAGTGAGCATCTCAACAGGGCATTGCAGCGCACCCATTCGCAAGCCTCGCAACTGGCGCAAGCATCATTGGATGAAATTCAGACACTCTGGACGCGATGGTGCCAGCGGGAGAGCGAACATGGGATTGCATGAGTGGTCATGGGGCGGAGTGTATCTGAGCCCTCTGTTGGTCTACGCGATTCTGGCACTCGGTCTGACCTTCTGTTTGTTCTGGCTGCTGGAGTTCACGCCTGTATGGCGATGGGTCTGGCACGATGCGTTATTCGAGTGCGCGGTGTTCGTTTTGATCTTCGTGACGATAACCTGGAGCCTCTCAGACTTGTAGAGTGTGAAGGGCATTAAGAGAAATGCTATGCGTGTTTATGTTCGCGTATTGTTCACCGCCCTGATCGCTGGCGCCGCCGTACTCGCGGCGATCTGGCTATGGAATTTCTACATGCTGTCGCCCTGGACGCGGGATGCGCGCGTAGGCGCCGATGTGGTAGTGATAGCGCCGGACGTGTCGGGTTGGGTCACAGAGCTACCTGTTCAGGACAATCAACAAGTGAAGGCGGGCGACTTATTGATGCGTATCGATCGAGATCGCTATCAAGAAAATCTGGATTATGCAAAAGCAGTCGCCGAGACTCGCCATCGACAGTTTTTGCAGCGAAGCCACGAAGCTTTGCGGCGGAATAAATTGGGCCTCGCCGCCATTAGTGCCGAAGACAAGGAAACAGCGCAACTCAACGCCTCGATTGCTGGCAGTCAATATCAGGAAGCGCTGGCCCAGGTGAAGCTGGCCGAATTGAATCTGTCGCGTAGCGATGTACGTGCGCCGCGCAACGGCCAGGTGACGAACCTTCGGTTGACCCGAGGCAATTATGTGCAGGCCGGACAGGCCGTCATGGCAGTGATTGATCAGCAATCGTTCTACGTCACGGCTTACTTTGAAGAGACCAAACTACCCCGGATTCGCTTGGGCATGCCGGCAAGAGTCCTGCTGATGAGCGGCGACATCCCTTTGGAAGGTCGTGTCGAGAGCATCAGTAGCGGTATCACCGACAGCAATACGACTCCCGATCACCAGTTGCTGGCCAATGTTCAACCGACGTTTAATTGGGTTCGATTGGCACAACGAATTCCCGTACGAATCAAACTGGAGAACGTGCCTGCCGACACTCACCTGAGCACAGGGATGACCGCCACGGTAAACATCCTGGATGGTGCAGAAAAATCAGGCACATCCTCAGAAAACAGGGCAGTTACGCCTTGAAAGTAAAGGCAGGAGATCTACAGTTCGCTCTTTCTGACAATGATCTCGGCCAGCGCTTGGCGCATCGGCTCGCCAGAGACTTTCGCAAAAAATTCAGTGTGGTGATCGAGGGACTGCTCGTGAGTTGGCAGGTACGCCGTGCGGTAAGCGTCATGAGCCTGATCCACCTAAAACAGGAAATTTGCTGTTCTCGCATGTTCGGTAAACGCCTCACAGAGATCGCACCGATCAACGAGGCAGTCCCCACATCCGCGAGGTGGGGAGGCCGGTCAGATGAATCTCAGATCTAATTTTCAGAATGCTCTGTAACGATCAACTGTGGATGAACGTCCAGAGGTCGGTATTCAGTTTGTCGATAGCGGCTTTGAAGTCCTTGACGGTGATTTGCTGACTCTCGTTCTCTAGCTGGCTGCCGAATACCTTGCGCACCACTTTGGCCATTGTCTGATTGGTTCTGGCGTCAATGAACTCGGCTTCGATGAACACATTAGTGTCTTGATCCCGGTGACCGGTGGCTGCCTGTGTCGCTCCGACAACGGCCGCGATCGGCATGACTTCATACCACTTCATGCCTTCGTTCGAAGCGCTGACGCCAGTGATTGCCGCACGCAGGATCAGGGGGTGTGACCCGGCTGGTGCAGCGGCCGCGCTGGACGCCCTCCGGTATTTTTGGCCCAGAATGCTTTTGGCTTTCCTGGACATATAGTTCTGCAACTCGGCCAGAGTCTGCTGATTGACCTGTTCATTGGGTTTCGGCGCAGGATAAAACTCCAGCGTTCTGAACGCTATGGTGTCATACGCATTCGGGTTCCACGACGGGCTCACCCAGCGCATTGTCTTCTCACCCGTGGCGGTCGTCACTTCTTCCAGGTTGTTGTAGTTGGACAAGAAGCCGGAGTACTGCTCGCGCTCAGTGACTTGGGAGGTGCAACCGCCGAGTACCAGGCTGGCCAGTGCGACACCGACAAACAGTTTATGGGCCAAGGTCATAGTGGGTTCACTCCACGATTAAGTCGTGTACCGTCAACAGAACATCAGAAACGCCAACTCATGTTTCCAGTTGCTGTCGGTGTCCTTGTCCAGAGCATAGGTGGCTCCTGTGACAATGCACCAGGTTTCGTTCACCGGCACGATAACGCTGCGATGGCTGCCCCTTTTTTGCTGGATAAAATTGAACCACCCGTGTAACCGCTGGCTACGGGTCATTCATAGTTCGATCTTTCTATTTTCATAAAAGCGGGACGCTCAGCGTCTATTGAAGGCAATGGTTCGTGCAACGCGCTGGCTCTTCTTTCCACAACCCTGAAACTCAAGCGTACGGATGTTCCCTGTTGTTCATGGTGGGTCAGATTAGCTTCACCACCAAAACTTTCCATGATCTGCTTCACCATAATCAGCCCTATGCCTAGCTTGCCTTGCTTGGTGGTGTAGAAGGTTTTGAACGCCATCATTTCTTGTTGGCGTGATGTTCCATTTCCGGTGTCACTGATGATGAGATGCAGCCATTGATGGGTTTTCTCCACATTTGCCTGGATGGTTAATTTTCCCCCGCCCTGCATTGCCTCTATTGCATTGGCAATGACGCTATTCAGAATTTGAGAAAGCAAAAGTGGATTACTGATGATCCGGAGGGTGGGCTCATTCTTGAACTCGACCTGGATTCTTGACTGAGCCAATTGCGTGCTGAAGCCGGCCAGAGAGGCCTGTACCGCAATCATCGGTTCCACCATTTCTGCCTCGCCACGAATCGGGCGCAAGCACAGCAGCAATTCGTGCACCCACTGCGCCATCCGATCCACTTGGCCGACAATATCGTCGATATTCTTCTTGGAGGGTTGGCCGTCCATTTCACTCGCCAATTCTGCGCTGGAGCGGATGCAGGCCAGTGGATTACGCAGGCTATGAGCGACCGCCGTGGACATTTCGACCAGGCCCACGTAGGTCTTGTTGGCGACGAGCTGGGCTTCCTGTGACGCCAGCTGAATCGATGCCCGTCGAACAATCCAATACAGCCCGAAGTAAAGGAGCAAACCGCCCGCCGCCGTAGACAGCCAGATTATCCAGTGGCCACGATTGAGCCGTTCGATCAGATCGACTGGTTCCTTGTAAATTTCCACCATTGCCAGAGTATTCCCCTGATCGTCCATCAGGGGGATGTAGCTCTCGATGAAGAACATTTTGGGATCGAGCAAAAATTGCTGTTCGGGACGGCGTTCATCAGCGTTGCTGTATTTGGTGGAAATCCGGTCTTTCGAGTTGAATGCCGCTTCAAGTGGTTCGTCGTTCAGAAATTTTTGTCCGATAAGCTTCGGATTGGTCGACCACATCACTGTCCGAAGAGGGGAGTAGATGTTAATCAGGAGTGAGTCCGGGAGGTACGAAAGGTGGTCGAGGAACTCGGAGCGGGCACGGTGCCTGTTCAGCGCCATTTCTTCCGATAGCACTCCATATTGGGTGGCTGCCAAAACGTCGCCCATCCGCATCCCGGCCAACTCGTGGTGACGTATCTCACCCTGGGCGATGGTCTGGATAAATTGCGCTGACAACAGGGCGTCGCGCTCCAGGCTTTCGATGACCAGGAAACGGGTCGACACTGACCCCAGCCCGAAGGCTATCGCGCTGATCAGGAGGAAGCTGATGATCGAAAACCACCGCAGGAGATCGGGTGGTTTTGTCGGCGTATTTGAGTCGGCCGCTCCCCGACCAAGACGTCTGAAAAAAGCTGAATTTGGCTGCATGGGGAGTGTCCTTATGCATGCTGCTTGTCCGGATATAGCACCTTGAACCATTCAATGAGTTCTAGATGAATACACAGCATTCTCTGTGCCAAAAACCTCAGGCGTACATAACGCAGGGTAAGGCAAGCAGTAATCGTTCTGTTTAGGGCCTGGGACGGAGCAAATGGAGTTTTCCAGGCATTGGTCAGTGCGAAAAAAACGCACTCCTGGGGAAATAGAACCAACTCTGGGGACAATTCCCCTGCGAAGGGGGAAGTCTGGGGGGTCTATAGAAACCAGCCAGCTGTTTTGGGGGGAGAGGGACGCTGGTCAGTGTCAGCGTATGGCCGACTGCTGCGTGTTACGAAGGACTTCCTCTCGATGCGCGCCCCGTTCCGCTTCTGAGTCGACTAAGGGAAAACTTTAGCCGGGTTGAAGATTTCCCCCCTGCGGATGCTGTTCATCTCAATACCGGCGCGGTGCCTACTCACTTACCTTGCGTAGACAAGAGGCATGTCGTCGTGGCGGGCTGTTCCATTGAGCTCGCCTGGCGTTTTGCCCCATAACAACAAGAGGCCTGGCAATGTTCAAACCCAACGTCCAATACATCTGCGATGTAATCCGCCTGAGTGTGGCTGGTATCTACCCCGCAACTTTCCAGTCGCCAATTTGTGCACCCGCGACCGACGCACTGCGCGCGTGAACGTTTGCTCTGACGAGCACCTTGGCAGCGTTAATAAGGCTCGGTGTTCGGCTGCCTGCGTTGTTTGTTCTCAGTTTGATACTGCTCCTATAAATACAGTGCCCAAGCACATACAGATGTGGAGATGTTAGATGTACCAGGGAAAGCAATCTTACCGTGGGCTCAGTATTGCCGGCGTGTTGGGGATGATCTGTTCGCCATTGACAGCCTTTGCCGATGTTGTTGATGACAGTCACTTCAAAGTGGATACACGTAACTTCTACTTGCATCGCAACTACACCAATAACAATGCGCCCGTGTCTGAAGTGCATAGTTGGTCTCAGGGTTTCGATGCGCAGTTCACTTCCGGTTACACCGATACGGCCTTGGCAATCGGCCTGGATGTGGATGCACAATACGCCGTGCGCCTGGATTCGTCGGGCAACGACGGTACGTTGCCGTACAACGTTAGCGAACAGCAGACGGTCCCTGACTACGGTCGCGCCGGTGCGACCTTCAAGGCGCGCTACAGCAAGACCGAGCTGAAGGTCGGTGATATTCGCCCGCAATTGCCAGTGGCGTACGATGACACCAGTCGGCAGTTGGACACGATCTACCAAGGGGCTGTAGTCGAGTCCAAGGAAGTCGATCGGTTGACGATGACCGGTGGCCGTTTCTGGACTGCCGTTACACGGGAATCTTCTGATCACGCAAAACTGTACAAATTTGGCACCCCCGCCAATCTCGACAGTGACGGCCTGGACTTTGCCGGGGCAACTTACGACATTACCAAGAACTTACAAGCCAGTTACTTCTATGGCGTCTTGCAGGATATTTATCAGCAGCACTATTTTGGCCTGACGCACATGGCTGATCTGGGCAATGGCTACAAACTTAAAACCGACTTGCGCTACTTCAATAACAATGAAGCCGGCAGTGCTTTGGACGGTGAGATTGACAACCGTTCCTACGGCGCCTTGTTCAGCTTGCTCAAGAGTGCGCACATGTTTGGCCTCAGTTACCAGCGCATGCTCGGTGACAGCGTGTTCCCAACGATGAACGGTTATATCCCGCAACCTTACCTGGTGCATTGGGGATCGGTGGGATTTATCCGTCCCGGTGAAAAGTCCTGGGGCGCGCGCTACAGCTATGACTTTGCCGGGATGGGCGTGCCGGGGCTGAAGTTCTTCACCCGTTACTACAAGGGAACCGACTGGGACCGCGGCGGCAACCTGAGCGACAACCAGGAAAGCGAACGTTATCTGGGGCTCAACTACGTGGTGCAGAGCGGGGCGCTGCAAGGCCTGGGGCTGGACCTGCGCAACATCGATGTGAAACAGAAGTACGGCTACGACTACAACGAGTTCCGTTTCGCCACGACTTACACCTGGAAGTTCTGGTAAGCGCTGTCGCAGGGCGCGACTCGCTGGTGTTTTACCCCATAACAATAAGAGGCCTGACTATGTTGGAACCCATCGTTTTTTACATCTCCCACGCAATCCGCCTGCCGGCGGCAGGCATCTGTCCCGCAACTTCCCAGTCGGTGTGCTGCGCACCGTCACCCGGCGCGCTAAGCGCTTGAGCGGATTCCAAGAGGAGCAAACACGAGTGAATATCCAAGTCGATAATGCGGTCCTGCCGAAGAAGAAAACGTACATTTACGAGTGGTATGTGGTCGGCCTGTGCATGATCGCCTACATCTTTTCGTTTGTGGATCGGCAGATCCTGGCGTTGATGATCGAGCCGATCAAAGCCGACCTGCAGATCAGTGATACCCAGTTCAGCTTGTTGCACGGGCTGGCCTTTTCGTTGTTCTACGCGTTCATGGGCATGCCCATTGCCTATCTGGCCGACCGTTTCTCCCGCCCGAAAATCATCGCCGTCGGTGTGGTGTTCTGGAGCCTGGCGACTGCTGCCTGCGGCCTGAGCAAGAACTTCCTGCAGATGTTCCTCGCCCGCATCGGCGTCGGCGTCGGTGAAGCGGCCCTGTCGCCTTCGGCCTACTCGATGTTCAGCGACATGTTCCCCAAGGAAAAACTCGGCCGTGCAGTGGGTATCTACTCGATCGGCTCGTTCGTCGGTGGTGGTCTGGCCTTTCTGGTCGGCGGCTACGTGATCGCCATGCTTAAGGACATGAACACCATCGAGGTCGCCTTTCTCGGCGCGATGAAGGCCTGGCAGCTGGCGTTCTTCATTGTCGGCCTGCCTGGCATCCTGGTCGGCCTGTTGATCTGGCTTACTGTGCGCAACCCGGCGCGTAAAGGCCTGCAGGTCGATGCACAGGGGCGGGCCAAGAAGGTCGCGATGAGCGATGGCTTGCGCTTCCTCGGCCGCCACCGTGCCACCTTCGCCTGCCATTACCTGGGCTTTTCGTTTTACGCCATGGTCCTTTTCTGCATGATGAGCTGGAGCCCGGCGCTGTATATCCGCAAGTTCGGCCTGTCGCCCATGGAGGCGGGCTACATGCTCGGCACTGTGCTGTTGCTGGCCAACACCGCTGGGGTGCTGTTCGGTGGATGGCTCACTGACTATCTGGCCAAGAAAGGTCATCAGGACGCCGCCATGCGCACTGGCGTCATCGGTGCCCTCGGCATGGCGGTGCCGGCCGTGCTGTTCCCCCAAGTCGATCAACTGTGGCTGTCGGTGACCCTGCTGGTGCCGGCGATGTTCTTCGCCTCGTTCCCGATGCCAGCGTCCACGGCGGCGATGCAGATCCTCGCGCCGAATCAGGTGCGCGCGCAGGTCTCGGCCGTGTTTCTGCTGATCAGCAATCTGCTGGGGTTGGGCGTGGGTACCACGCTGGTGGCGCTGTTGACCGACCGTTACTTCGGTTCGCCGGCGGCGGTGGGCTCGTCGATGTCGCTGGTGATCGCCGGCGCGTCGGCGTTGACAGTGCTTCTGCTATGGCGTGGTTGCCGCCATTTCCGCGAAAGCTATGCTCGGGAGCACCCGACCCAGGCGTGACATAAATAGTCCATGAGCGGCACTTCGGCCTCGCTGCGTATCAACGCAGCGGGGCCGATCTGCTCCAGTTCGGGAGAGCCACTGATGTTGAATGACGTACACCTGCTGGAACGGCACAGCCTGCTCAGCTCGGCCGATTACCGCGAGATCAAGGACAAGGTCAGCCAATACCTGTGCCCGCACAGCTTCAACGTACTGCGTGACGAACCCATTTACACCCGGCTCAACGGCGTATTCTTCGGCGCTTCGGCG
>Ga0163161_10003334_pt1 | contig 11260 bp, 11 predicted proteins | sample S45metaG_FD_129847 | JGI IMG/M metagenome (GOLD analysis project Ga0163161, IMG submission 129847) | Switchgrass rhizosphere microbial communities from Kellogg Biological Station, Michigan, USA - S4-5 metaG | ecosystem: Host-associated > Plants > Roots > Rhizosphere > Soil | place: USA... | reverse complement strand
CGTGTTACTCACCCGTGCGCCACTTTATGCACTCCCCGAAGGGAGCTTTAATCGTTCGACTTGCATGTCTGAGGCACGCCGCCAGCGTTGATTCTGAGCCAGGATCAAACTCTCGTTGATTTCCTAGTTCATTTTTTTGCCGGATCCGTGAAGATCCAGCGGGAAGTTTAACAAGCCCCGAAGGGCAAGTTAACCTTGTTTGTTGTTCATACGAATTAACACATGGACTCACATATTCAGTTTTCAAATATCAACTTCACAACCTCAACTTCTCCGTCGAGGCGAAACTATTGATTATACAGAAGCACTTGTTGCTGTCAAGCAACCATTGCAACTTTCTGTATTTGTTTATCAAATCTGCCCTAAAGCAATGCTCTGAGGCAATTTACAATTTTGTTACTACCCGCTGGCTTTGTCAAGCGGCCGTCCCATAAACTGCATGTGACGGCCGCCCAACGTGGGTATAAGGCGATCGGCTCGCTTTATCCCGCCCGAATTCCTTCGAGCCGAATAGGATGAGGTTTCCTATCCGACAGTTGCCAACTTATTTCGGATATTTACTTTGAAGATCTGGAGCGGGCGACGGGGATCGAACCCGCAACTTTCAGCTTGGGAAGCTGACACTCTACCATTGAGTTACGCCCGCTTGATGCGAAGATTCTAGCATGAAATTGCTAATTGTAAAACGCTATTTCCTGGCCGCCAAACAGAGATCAATAACCTCCCGAATCGCGCCACGCCCGCCGTCGCACCTGGTCACGTAGTGGGCGGCTGCTTTGACCTCATCGAGGGCGTCGCCCACAGCGATCGCAAGCCCGGCTAAAGGAAAAACCTCGGCATCGGGCGTGTCGTCACCAACGTATGCTGTGTTTTCCGCAGACTCGCCGGCAGCAGCGATTAGCTCATGGAATGCCGAGACCTTTTCCTTGCGCCCCTGCCAGATGAACTCCATTCCGAGCTGACGCGCCCGCATCTCGAGAATCGGGTTTGTCCGGCCCGAGATGATGCCCGAGCGGAAGCCCGCCTTGTGCCAGTAGGCGAGGCCCTGCCCGTCGCGGACAAAAAAAACTTTCAGTTCCTCGCCGGTCGGGCCGAAATAAAGGCGCCCATCGTTAAGGCAACCATCACAGTCAGTCACCAACAGCGTGACGCGACGAAAGCGTTCCGCGAGCTCGGGGCTAAGTTCCATTGATGCCCACCTGCATCCGGCGAACACGTATGCCGGGGAATTTCTTTGTCGCTTGCACCGTCCTCAAAAAAGCGTTTGCCTCGGCCAGCGTACGGCCGGCGTATACGCCAATGAAAGCGATCTGATCCGTCACGCCCGTGTAATAGTTAGTTCCCGATTCGACACAATTGAGAACAAAGACTTTCTTGCCCGGGAACATATCCTGTATCTCAAGCCGCTCGGTTTCACCAAAGATCGGGTGCTCGCAATCGCCCCACTCGGGCTTCATTTTTTTACTCTTGAGAACAATGCCGTAGAACCATTCGGAATTTGCAATGACAAAATTCTTACCAGTATCGAAAGGCAGGTCCCATGCCTGGAAATTTTCCCTGCCTTTGCACATCGCGAGCGGATTGCCGCATACCTTACCCAACTTCGCTTTGCGTTGTGCTGTTGCCGTAAGTGCAAGGCCAAGAACCACTGCCACCACCAGCATCCACAAGAAAAAGTATCTCCTCATCATCATCTCCTATCTCACTTCAAATACATCGACCGCCATCAGCCGCCAGCCGCCGCCGACCTTGGCAAGGCGATAGACTGCCATGCCGGTCTCAGCTTCCCTATTCAGCAATTTGACGTTCATGTTCGCCTCGACGAGGACCGTATTCGCATCTATACGGTCGACCCGCGTCACCTGCGTCTGCCACTGCTGAGTCGAACCGGCCACACCGGCGACAAATCTCGTGACCTCGCCGGGCAGAACGAGCGCGTTAACGTCCGCTTTCTTGTTTGCCGTCGCTGCCCGGTCGAAATCGGCAAAGAATGTCTTTACGCTTGCATCGACTGACGAGGCTGGATCGATCTTGTTTCGCAAATTCCGTGCAGCGAGGCTTGCTCCGTATTCCGCGTCTGATATGATCGCCGCTTCGGCAAACTTGAGTGCGGCATCATTTTGGTTTGACTTGGCCGCGAGCTCGGCAAGACCGACATTTGCCCATGCAAGGCTTCTCGCCGTCGGCAGTTTTTCATCCAGCACCGCCCGGAATTCCTTCTCGGCCTCGGCAGTCTTGTTCTGGGCAAGCAAAGCCCGCCCGAGCAGTATGCGAAGATCGTCAAAACGCGGCAGGTCGCGCAGAAGCGTTCTGGCCGTTGTCTCGGCCCCGGCAAAATCCTGCTTGTCAAAAAGCCGCTTCGCCGCAAGCAGCGGATCGCTGTCGGTCGACTCGCGCGGGGCAACGTCGTCGGAATAATCCGTCTGTGGATACATCTTGTCCGAATCGACCTCGGCCCGAACGATCTTTGCGGGCGTCTTGAATATTACCTCGCCAAAATTCTTCGTTCTGATCGTCGCGGGCGCCGTTATCCGTTCGCCTGACGACGTCATTGCAGTAACATCGACCGTCACATCCGCCGAGCCGTCGTTACGCAACGCCACCTTTGTGTCACCAGCGCCGGCGACCGGAATACCGGCGAGCAAGTTCGTGTCGGTGACCTTGTCGAAAAGAGGGTCCAGCAATTCCTTTTGCGCGGGAAACGCGGCTCGCAGCTCGGCAAGATTCACATTGCCGTCCTGCATCGCGATGCGCAGGGCGCTTGAAAACTCGGTCTGCCCGAGGCGCTTTGCCAAAATTCGCCAAACCATCGCGCCCTTGTTCGCGACCTCAGGATAATAGTAATCGTCGATCGGCGCGACCATCGTCAACGGTGCATCCCGTTTCGAGACCGCAGCATATGAAACCCGCTGCCGCAGCCGCTCGACGTCCGCAACGTCTTTGCCGTATTTGCTTTCGAGAAACTGCGTCGCAATGTAACGTGACAACCCTTCCGTGATCGCACCATAACCGTCACCACTGACGGTCACCGCGCTGCCGAGCCAAAGCTTTGCCGCGGCTTCGGCGATGTTCATCGTGGTCAGCGAGTCGATCTTAGAACGGCGAAAAACTGCCTCATCAACAATCACTGTACCCCCGCTGCTAAATCCAGCGCCGCGGCGGCCGGCGACTATCCTGAGCGGTTCGTCCGGTGCCTTGCCAAGGATGCCCGCGGCAAAAGTCTTCGCGTCAGCAAATAGGACGGCTGTTTCAGCAGCACGTTTCTGTGCATCTGCGCCGGTATCTTTCGGGACATAGATCGAGACGCCGCTGAGGTTGGAAACATCCCAATTCCCCGCAACAAAAAAAGGCTGGCCATTCATTTTCGAATCAATGCCGCCCGCGGCCTCACTCCCCGCCGATAACACTTGGTGTCCTGCGGCTGTCACCGCTAGATGTACGGGGGCTGCGTCGGCGCCGCGCGCGAAGTACCAACTATTCGGCGTCGGATACCAAAACGACAACGGCAGGAATTGCGCCCCCATAGGCGACAAGGCGGCAACACCGCCGTTGTCCTTTACATTCAATTTGTAATCGACCACGGCGTTCACCGTTCCGCCCGGAGGTACGACTGGCAGGCGCATCACGACACGTTGCAGGCTGATCGCCGCACTCGCTTTTTCTTCACTCTTCGAGAAATCAGCCGTGGTGTTGTTGATCTTTACCGCCGTGACGTCCGCGGATGGCGATATACGAAGAGTCAATGTTCCGGCCGGGCCGCTCGAAACGTTAACAACCGTGAGCGTGGCTTTGACCGAGATGCTGCGGCCACTATCGGGCAGCGTTACGTTCAGATCGTACTTCTGCACGCGCCATGTGGCCGACGCCCCCGCCGTTTGGCCGAGACAAACGCCGACCGAAGCAGCCAGGATGAGCAGTCCGAGTGAGAGTCTCACCGATATGTTGCCCGAACCCACAAAGTGCATCCGCATCTATTGCAGCCCCTGCGAGGCTTTGTAAAAGGTGAAACTATCCGCAAACGCCTGCGGCAGCTTAATGTCGCCCTTCTCTTTGTAACTCTTTATCTTGCCGTCTTTGATGTTGTGGATATTGATGTTGTCATTCGCGACGTCGGCAAAAAGTAACCATTGGTTCCTGCCGCAATTATTCATCTCGCATCCGCCAGCCATCAGCGTATCGCCATCGACGGTGATCGGACTTTCAATAAGCCAGCCCTCGGTCATGGCCGGCATATCCCCGCCAAGGAGCTTTCCGAGTCGGTCCTTCATATCTGGAGCATCCCACAATTCGATCTCACGAACCCGATGGCCCGCAAGCTCTTTTACTTGCTTCAGGCCACCGCCTGTATAAACAACCCTGGCCGTGCTGCTGTTGGAGTTGGTACCCGAACAGCCCGTAAGCGGGATCAGCGCAATGGTCAGTGCGAGGAGGATCGTCATTGGAATTTTTAAGATTGGCTTCATAGTTTTGTTATAGACGGAGTACTTGATATCAGCCTGACACAAGCTCGTGGATCTGTTTTAGCGTCTTGAGAAGTTTTTCCAGTCGCGACAACGGAAGTTGGTTCGGCCCGTCGCTCGGTGCCCTGGCTGGGTCGTCGTGGACCTCCATAAAGACAGCGTCGACACCGCACGCGACCCCTGCCCGTGCGAAGTTTTCGATGTATTCCGATTGCCCACCCGTTGCTTTACCGAGTCCGCCAGGAAGCTGCAAGCTGTGCGTTACGTCGAAAACCACCGGCACACCGAACGACCGCATCACAGGGAACGAACGAAAATCGACAACAAGGTTATTGTATCCAAAGCTCGCACCGCGTTCGGTCAACAAGATCTTTTCGCAACCCGCGGCCTGCAGTTTTTCGACAATGTTCTTTGCGTCCCATGGTGAAAGAAATTGTCCTTTTTTCACGTTGACGGCCTTGCCCGTTTTCGCCGCCGCAACGAGCAGGTCGGTCTGACGGCAGAGAAACGCCGGTATCTGCAAAATATCCGCAACCTCAGCCACCTTCTCAGCCTGCCACGGCTCGTGGATATCGGTTATTACCGGCACGCCTATCTCGTCCTTGACCTGTGCGAGCACCGAAAGCCCGAATTCCATTCCTTCGCCACGAAAACTCTCTATCGAGCTGCGATTGGCTTTATCAAATGATGATTTGTAAACCACGCCGAGACCCACATGCTTACAAATATCGCTGATCTCCTGCGCCATGAACAGCGCATGCTGCGCCGACTCGACGACGCACGGCCCGGCGATGATCGCTAGGCCGTCGCCGCCAAAACGAACTGCCCCGACATCAAACTTGTTAGTCTCAGCCATTAAAAATAACAGGATTTACAGGATAGACAGGATATAGATATAACTCAAATCCTGTCTATCCTGTTCATCCTGTCCACGATCAGATAGCTACTATTCTCCGCCCACGATCTCTGCCCGTTCGGGGATATCGACCTGCTTGTCGCTCGCGACGTCGTGTTCGAGATTTTCGCTGTGCAGGCGGTTCTGCCACGCGGCTTTGACAAACGAGTCGAACAGCGGATGAACCGCGAGCGGCTTCGATTTGTACTCCGGATGGAACTGGCATGCGATAAAGTACGGGTGTGTATCGCGCGGCAGCTCGATCATCTCGACGAATTTGCCGTCAGGCGACACGCCGCTGAAGACGAGGCCTTCCCGCTCTAGCGGTTCGCGAAACGCCGGATTGAATTCGTAACGATGACGATGACGCTCACCGATCTGCGCGGCGCCGTGGTAAACGTCACGTGCAAGCGAGCCGTCTTTTAACTCGCACTCCCATGCACCGAGCCGCATCGTGCCGCCGTACTCGTCCACGTCTACGAGATCGCGCAGTTTGAATATGACCGGAAACGGCGTCTCTTCGTTGAACTCGGTCGAATCTGCATCGCGCAGCCCGCATGCGTCGCGTGAGAACTCGATGCACGCCGTTTGCATCCCAAGACAAATGCCGAAATACGGTGTCCCTGATTTCCGGGCGTATTTGATCGCCCGAAGCATTCCCGAAATGCCGCGCTTGCCAAACCCGCCCGGCACGAGAATCGCGTCAAAGTCGTTCAGGTCGTTCTCATAGTCGTCCTTCATCAGGTTCTCTGATTCGACCCAAGTGACGTTAACGCGAAGATTGTTGGCTACGCCGGCGTGCGTCAGCGCCTCGTTGAGCGACTTGTACGAATCCTCAAGCTCTACATACTTGCCGACGATCGCGATGCGTACGTTGCCGCCGGTCGGCTCCTTGATCGTGGCGACAAGCTCACGCCATTTCTTTAGATCCGCCGTTGGAAATTGTTCCTTTAAATGAAGATTGCTGACAATGAGATCGTCCAGGCTTTGGTCGTGGAACGCGAGCGGCACTTCATAGATCGTACCGACATCGAGCGCCGAGATTACCGCATTCTCCTGTACATTGCAGAACAGCGCGATCTTTTTTCTCAGGTCAACCGGTAATGCACGGTCCGAGCGGCACAGCAAAATATCGGGGGCGATACCGATCTCTCGCAGCTCGCGGACGCTGTGTTGGGTCGGCTTGGTTTTCAGCTCGCCGGCCGCGGCGATGAAAGGTACGAGCGTTACGTGAATAAAGATCGCATTATTGCGGCCTTCTTCATTGCCCATCTGACGGATCGCCTCCATGAACGGCAGCGACTCGATGTCGCCGACGGTGCCGCCGATCTCGACGATGAGAATGTCCGGCTCGTGCATCTCGGCCACCTTGCGAACCGCGGCCTTGATCTCGTCGGTGATGTGCGGGATGACCTGGATCGTCTTGCCGAGATAATCGCCGCGGCGCTCCTTTTCGATGACCGAAAGATAAACGCGTCCGGTCGTCCAGTTATTCGCCTGGGAAAGCTGAGCGTGCGTGAACCGCTCGTAATGCCCAAGATCGAGATCGGTCTCGGCACCGTCGTCGGTCACAAACACCTCGCCGTGCTGGAACGGCGACATCGTGCCAGGGTCGACATTGATGTACGGGTCGAGCTTCATCATCTGAACCTTCAACCCGCGTGCCTCGAGCAAACAGCCGATCGAACTCGCCGCCAGCCCCTTCCCAAGACTCGAAACCACACCGCCTGTTACGAATATGTATTTGGTCATATATTTTGTTGGTCGTCCGTTGTTCGTTGTTCGTTGTCTATTTCTTATGAACCGTGACCCGTCTCGGCGTCTCCGCCCGCTTTGCCTTCACGTTTCTTTTTCCGATATCGGCCTTCTTTCATCTGCATCCGAACTTCCTTTGCTCTTTCGGCTCCCGGGTCGGTGACGTCATGCAGCGCATTCATCAACGCTCCGACCATCGTCGTGTTCTCCGCCGCATTCCGCTCAAACTCATCCGATGTTCGCGGCCGCGGATTGGCGAGCACCTTGATCGCCACAAGCCCCGCGACGATCAGCAAAACGATAAACCCGAGTCCGAGCAAGTCACTCATTTTTTGCCATTCAACAGGCTTCGCACCTTTTCGAGGTCTTCCTGCGTGTCCACACCGATCGAGCGATTGGAAACCTCAATGACGCGGATCTTCGCGCCGTTCTCTAATGCCCGAAGCTGTTCGAGCATCTCGATCTTTTCGAGTTTCGACTGCGGCAGCTTTGTAAATTTAAGCAGGTACTCGCGGCGATAGACGTAAAGGCCCGTGTGTTTTCGAAATATCGCGAGAAGGCCTGGATCGTCATCGATGGCGTCACCCGGATCGCCACCATACTTTAACGCGACTTCGCGCGGAAACGGCATCGGCGAACGCGAAAAATACAATGCGTATCCGTTATCGCCGGCGACGACCTTGACCACGTCACCGTTAAGTAACTCGCACCACTTGTCCGTTATAGGCTCGCTGGTCGTGGCGATGTCGGCTTGCGGGTCGGCAAGGAACGCATCAACGGCCGCGTCGATCGTGTCGGGTGAGATCATAGGCTCGTCACCTTGCACATTGACGATGATCGAGCCTTCCGGAAGCTTCTCAGCAACCTCGGCGAGGCGATCGCTGCCGGAATGGTGATCGGGCGACGTCATCACAGCTTCGCCACCGGCGACTGTCACGGCGTCGAATATCCGCTGGTCGTCAGTCGCGACAATAACACGCGAGACGGACTTCGCCTTTTTTGCCTGCTCCAAGGTATGAAGTATCAATGGCTTACCGGCGATATTGAGCAGCATCTTGCCCGGCAGACGCGTAGACGCGTAGCGTGCGGGGATGACTGCGATCACATTTTGTCGAGGATTTTCGCCGTGGTGCTCCACGGGATTTTAGATTATCCCTGATCGGCGGAAATAGCAAGATAACAAATGAATAACTTGTGAAGTCATTCGGCGTTTGGCTACACTCGTTGGGATGGAGATCGAAGAACAGCTCGAAAACCACCCGTTCATTCCGGTCTCGCACGCCGACGCCGAGGCCATTCTCGAACACGTTCCGACGCCCGATAATCCGCCCTTTGGACCACTCGAGGGCATCGGCCTTTGGATCGCGAGCGTGCTTTTTATCCTTCTGGTTCCTGGCTTTTTTCTGCTGCCGTACCTTGCTTCGCTTGACCGGCCGATCACCGAGACTGATCAAATCATCGCGTTCGCAAAGACCGACCCGACGTCGATCTTCCTGCAAATACTCGGGATAATTCCGGCCCACATTCTGACGCTCGGGCTGGCCTGGCTGCTGGTCACGCGAGGAAAAAGGTACTCATTTCGCGAAACACTCGGCTGGGAGCGCGGCGGTTTCCGCTGGTGGCATTACTGTATGATCCTGGTCGCATTTCTTGTCGCAGCGGCCGGCGTCGAGGTGTATTTTCCGCAAGAGGAGAACGAACTGCTCAGGATATTGCAGAGCTCCCGCGCTGCGGTTTACATTGTTGCGTTTGTCGCCACATTTACCGCCCCGATCGTGGAAGAGGTCGTCTATCGCGGCGTCCTCTACTCGGCTTTCCAACGAAAGTTCGGCATTCCGGCTGCGTTTTTCTTTGTAACCCTGCTTTTCGCGGTCGTTCACGTTCCGCAGTATTATCCGAGCTACTCGACCATCTTTCTTCTCTTCCTGCTCAGCATGACATTGACCTCGATCCGCGTAAAGACGGGGAACCTCTTCCCTTGTATCGTCCTGCACACGCTTTTCAATGGCCTGCAATCGATAATGCTCATCCTCGAGCCATACGTCAGCAGCGAAAGCCTTCAGGAACAAGCCGCGACGCTCATCTCGCGACTGCACTAGGCCCCGATAATAAAAGGAAACAACCTTTGCCCCTTATTCGTTATCTAATTGTTGCGTGCGGTTGACTAGCACGCCTCGGCAAATGGCAACCTTTAAAGACCCAGATCAATGTTTTGCCCCGCTCGAAGTGATCGAGCGATTGCTGCAGATAAGGGCTGAGCTGGGTTTTAGCGAGACGCTGTATCTCGACCGGTCACAGGAATTGACCGACTTTCTGGATGCATACGGCTTCGATATTTACGCTTTTTCTACTGACAACGACAAGATCAATCTGGACGATTTCTCAACGCCGGTCGTGCCGGGCGGCGACAACGTTCACTGCTCATTGACCGCACACTAATTCACGAACGCTCGAAGCGAAGGTAAAAGGCAAAAGTAAAAAGGCAAAAATGCCGCTTACTTTTGCCTTTTCCTTTTTACTTTTTATTTACTTTTTACTTTCTGTTTATTGTGCTTTGACAATAAACAGCGTCCCATCGTCGTCGAGGAATTTTCTTTCCGTAAAATCCGCAACGCCTTTTCGGATGTGATCGATCAATTGCTTGGCCGGAAGCTGCACTTGCAAGCCTTCTAGCACCCGCTTCGCCAGCCGGTCCTGGCCGTATTCTTCGCCGGCCGCGTTCGCCGCCTCGGTAATGCCGTCGGTGTAAATGACAAGAACCTGGTTTTCGTCAAATCTGATGAAGTGCTGATGGAAATGTAGATCGTCAAACATACCGAGCGGCATATCGCCATACTCGACAAATCGATATTCGCCGTCGGGCTTGATCAAGAGCGGCGGGTTGTGACCTGCGTTCGAGAACACGAACGTCCTATTTGTCGAATCCAGAATGCCGTATATCGCCGTGATGAACTGGTTATCGTCGATCGAATCGCGCAGCAAATTGCTGACCTTTGAGAACGCGATGTGCGGCGCATAGCCGACTTGCACGCTCGCCCGCAGCGACGCACGCAGGAACGCCATCAACAAGGCCGCCGGAATTCCCTTTCCCACCGCGTCGGCAACAATGATGCCGATCTGGTCGTCGAATATCCGCACCCAATCGTAATAGTCGCCGGACACCTCTTCGGTAGGGAAAATATACGCGCTGATATCGAAATTCTCGACCTCCGGATCCGTCGCCGGCAACAGCTCGAGCTGTACCTGCCGGGCGATCTCGAGCTGCGCCTCTATGCGTTTCTTCTCTACGACCTGCTCGTGCAGGCGGACCTTTTCAATAATGATCGCGACCTGCGACGTGAGAAGCTGGAGGACCGACAGATCATCATCGGAATAGGCATCCAGTTTGTCGCTTTCGAGGTCGAATGCCCCGATCACCTTATCGTTCGAGATGATCGGCGCGACCATTTCTGACCGTGTTCGCTCGCGGGCCGGGAAATATCTCGGATCCTTGCTGACGTCGGGCGAAATTATCGGCTTTCCGGTCTGCGCGACCGTCCCGAGAAAGCCCTCGCCCATTTTCAGCCGCGGCTCGATCAACTCAAAACTGATCTGGTAACCGCGTATGACTTTTGACCTAAAAACGTAAGGGCTTTTGTCCTCCGGGCTCATCTCGATGAGATAGATACCGGCCGCGTCGTAGGGAATGAGCGAGCTCAGGGTGTCCATGACAAGATTCAGCACCTCATCCAGATCAAGCGATCGGCTAATGGTCTTGGTTATATCGAGCAATAGACGCAGCTTGTCTACGGTCGAGAGCCGTTCGATATGCGCGGGTTCTGGAATGCCGTTAACCATTTTCGAGAAAACCTTTTGCCTTGTAGGTTTCCCATAACCGCGAAACCTTGATCCTATACTCTACCAAAGCCCGGCTGACGTAGAAATGACGCGCGATCTCTCGCGATGTCCTGCCGGCCTCGACCATCCGCTTCAGCGAGCTATACGGGACCAGTGCCGCGGCGCCGGTGGAATAGGCCTCTTCCTCGATGGCGTGGTTGTAATCGCGGGCGATGATCTCGCCCTTCTTATCCCGCGTTTCGATGGCCAGCCGACTTGGTTTGTGACCGAGAAAAACGTGACAGATCTCTTCCATCAAGGTAGCATTCTGCCG
>Ga0163161_10003330_pt1 | contig 11265 bp, 31 predicted proteins | sample S45metaG_FD_129847 | JGI IMG/M metagenome (GOLD analysis project Ga0163161, IMG submission 129847) | Switchgrass rhizosphere microbial communities from Kellogg Biological Station, Michigan, USA - S4-5 metaG | ecosystem: Host-associated > Plants > Roots > Rhizosphere > Soil | place: USA... | reverse complement strand
TGGCCTTCTCAAGGTACCAGGCCCGTCTCGCGGGCCTTAGGGTGGTGCTGGGCGTTTTCCGAGTGTTAAGCGCAGGCCACTTCGGGGCAGTCCGCAAGGACGGTCACTTGTACGCTGTTGAAGTAGATCGGATCGCCCGACTCTGGATGTGTCAGGTTGCCGAGCGCCGTGCTTGCCGCCTGCTGAAAGTGTTCAATCGTGATGTCCAGATCATCCAGTACAGCATGATCGAGGTTAATAGTGACTTGCATTTGACTTCCCCACTTTTTTGCCAACTACCGGCTGGCTATCGGGCGCCCAGGGCGCGTTTTCCTCGAAGATAAATTAGGATTTGAAAGGGACAACCAACGACCCGTCCGGGCGTTTTAGGCTTGTTCTGGAATAGGGCCGATCTCCTGCCTTTACTGTTTCCCTGATAATCGTCCACTGTTCGGTAACAACACCCTTCGGGTTAGCTATTTGCACTTGGACTTCCTTCCGATCCTCACTTAAAACGATGCAATCATGGGAGCCTGCGAGCGGATCATCGCCGAATATCTTATTCATCGCTAGATCACCTTTGGGACAATCATCGAACCCGACGACTGGCACCGACTTTCCATCAACGAGTATTTCGAAACCCGGAGGAATAACAAGCGTCGGTTCATGGTCGATTGCCATCTTGGTGAAGTGATCGCGGTGCTGATCGCAACCAGTTAAGCTCACAGCAGCAGCGGCAGACAGGAAAAGTGCAGAGAATGTTTTCACGGCGTTTCCCGTTGGGTTAGCGAGACAGCGTTGTGGCAATCAGCGCACCGCCCAAGAACGCCGTGAACAGGCCGCTAGAATCATTGTCTTTTGCGCCCTTCATCTGATTGAGCGAGCGCGTGAGGATCGCAGTCTGTTCCTGTAGCAGCCCGATCTGCACGGCCATCAGGCGTTCGGTACTGGTCGGTTCATTGATCCCGACTGCTTTACAAATCTGGTTGATGCGTTGCTCGACCTCGGCCGCCTCGATCTCGATGCGCAGCGATGTCAAGAACTCGACCATTTGGCCACGAGTAGGGTCGGACGCAAGTAGTGCATCCAGGTAGGGCTGCTTGATTGGGATAGAACGAACAGCTTCTCGCGCGCGTTCGATATGCCCTTTTGTGGCTGGCAGCATTGCAATTTCAGTTGGCGTCATAGTGGTCATTGTGGTCCTATTCTTATCCGGTGACTTAAAACGGCCTGCCTGGCCATGGCCGAGGATACGCGCTTCGGGTTCTGGCCAACCATGCGCCAGTCGTCATGCCACCAGGCGATGACTTGGCCGGCCGTCGTGGTGTCTGGTGCAGCGGCCACGACGTCCAATTCGGCGCTCACATCGGCACACCATTGCGCGCCCTGCTCTTCGCCCATAAACGCATCGACGGAACGCTGATAAATTTCAATTGTCTGGTCTTGGCGCACGATCTTTTCCTCGATCAATCACGGCACTCTGCCAAGACAGCATCATCAGCAGATACACCATTTGCAATTGCCATAGCACGGTAATTCTTGTGCAGCTCGTGGCCACCGTCATGCACGTCGTACTGCAACTCGCCGCGCATGTACCGTAGGCGCACCGTCAGGTTATGGTCGGCGCCTCGCATCAAAAAGCCCGCACATATGGCTGGCTTTTTGCTCCCCGCTTCGTGGCATCCAAACGTATGTTCCGCCATATCGTAAGCCGTGCCAGCCGAATGCCGGAACGCCTCCGCTGGAAACTCACCGGTCGCATCGACCCGCCATGGGCACTTGGGGCATGGTTGCTTTCGATAGCAGCCCTTCCCACCTTCAACCGTTACGACTTGGCTATTGGCGTCGGCCGGTCGAACTCGCGTGATCCTGGGCATATCATTGCGCATGGCGTCATTTCCGTGGGTTAGGCATCTGATTTTCCGGTTAGTTCTCGGTTGCGACAATCTCACGCACGTCATCGCCATTCCGTGCCAATACTCTGGCACCTTGAGCGATTGCATGCGTCTTTGACTTAGCGTAGCACTTCATCAGAAGCACCAACGGGCCGTTTTCGTTGCGGCGATATTGAACAATATAATTTTTCATCTTTTTTTCCTTCTACCCATCGTTCGCACAGCGCACACTGCGCTGCCTATGAGCATTATTATACGCTATTTATTGTTTGTATCAACGTTAATTACTTTGTTTTTGCTGCGTCCACAGCACTATGTCTCGCGGACCATTCGCCCACGAAGTGCAACAGTGCGTTCTTGACCGGCGTCAGGATTGGAGCTGGCGTGTTGCTGTAGCTATCTTCGGACAATGCCACCATCTTTTGCATCACCGTCGATCACCTTGCATCCCGTTTTTATCATCGAAAGAATAAGTACAGCGATGATTATCACGCCAAATACAGGCGGCGATTCTTCGTGAACGAACACGAAATAGATAGCTGAAAAAATGGCGATCAGCAAGAACGTAAAAGCGAGTTTGATACAATTTTTTTTCATAATGTTTTTTTCCTTGGGCTAGCAGTGGGCCAGCACTCGGGCGCCGCCAGCACCCTTCTTTTCCGTCCTATTACAGGCGCCGAAGCGCTAATTAACCACACAGCAAATCTGCACGATTTTGTGTGACTGAAAAAACCCTCACAAATGGTGCTTGAGCGCGTGCGAGCCACGCGGCCCGTGCTGAATCAAGCACAGGCATACCGATGAACTGATACGGCACGATCACCCTGTCCTTGATACGCTGCGCCATCTGCTCCGTTGTCGGCAACGGAGGCGTTGCGGTTGCGCGGAGAGCTATGTATGCCCATTGCCTTTGCTGTTCGATATTCATGATCTTCCTCGATCTAAACGGTACGCCAGCAACAGGCCAGCATACGGGCACCACCAGGGCGCGGTTTCCGGCCCGAGTTAGCGGACGCGGGTTTTATTCCATTTGAACGCCGCGCGCGCAAGGATCGCTACGCCGCACACGGCGACGATCCAAAACATAGCGCCGTAGGGGACGGGCGTAGCGAATGCTGCGTCATTCGGCAGCGGAACATGGGTCACGGCGTTGTGGGCACCGCCGATGGCCAGCGCGAGGCCAAGCAGGGTTTCAAGCAAATGGAAGCGCAGAAAATCGAGTAGTTGCATGTTGTAACTCCTTGGAATGTGTGTCCGCATTGTGGCGGGCGTTAATGAGCTGTTTTGACTTTAATCAACATGCGGCCCGACATTTTCCTTCAAGCGTTTAACACGCGTTCAGCCTGGCGGCGAATGCGGCCGGCTACAGGCCGCGCAGTTTGATCGTACCGCCGCGCTCTCCCTGAATCTTCTTCAAGTTGTTCTTGTCGTAGTCGTCAAGCTCGGCACAGTCAGCGTCCGAAAGTCCCATCTCACTCACTACGTCGGCGGCTGCAACCGGCTGATCGTGCAGTCCAATCAAAAGCGAAACGGCGACCAGTGCACCTTGCTGAAATTCTGAAAGCTTTGTTTGCTGCGGCATAATCATGAAATTCCTATCCGTTTACGCGTATGGCGCATACCTCAATTGGATCTGGCCCAAAGTGAGGATGCGTGATCGTCTGCACTTCAAAACCGAGCCACGGACGCTCGATGATCCTGTCCGTGTCGCCGGCACGCGGATATCCAAGCTTGATGTACACACGGTCGAACTGCCTTCCATCCAATCGCTTCCACCAGGTTGATTTGGCGCGGTACTCAAACAGCTTTGTCCCGGCCCGTACCTGCTCGAAGTACTGGCCCTTTAGATTGAGGTGCAAATCAGCCACGGCGATTTCCTTGGTCATTTGTTACCGGCCGGCGCATCAAAAAAAGATGGTCCAGGTACGGCGGATTGCACTTGAAATCGGTAGCCAAAATCGTCGTCGTGCAGGACCCCTTCTAGTTCGCCCTTTTTGAGCTTGGCAAGTACGGTTTCGAGCTGACCGATCACGTCTTCCCTATTACTGTGCCGTGTCCCTTGCAGTTGGATCGTAATCTGCTGAAGAGGGTACGCGTGCTTGATCCAATTTTCGTTCGACATAATTTTCCTATTCCTCGTTCCACTCTGCATCATCCATGCCGAAAGGAGCGCCAGTGATTGGCGACAGATCTCGACCTTCAACGACACCGGCTTGGAACTCAGCGTGCTCCTTAGTGCCTTCCAGATACGGGCAATCAAGGGGCATTACGCCATCCAGCCGCCCTTTCAAACAACCCAGTACACCCGCGTTGAAAGCTTCGCTGTGATTCTCACCAGCGCGGCCCGCTGCCACTGCGTTTGCGTAAACCCTTGGAGCAAGTATTTCTTCCATGCGGCCTCCTTCTGGTCAGGCACAGCGCCCAACCTTATTCACTGGCAAAGCCGGCTCATGGCCGGCTTGCGTGCTGCGGGGAATTTCCTTGCGTAGCGATTACTGCTTCAACTTATCGAAGATGGCAATGATCCGGTTGCCCAAATCGTCTTTTCGCAAAACGATCTGGACGAGCTTCCAAATCCCCCAGGCGCCACCTACGACCAGAATCGTCAACTGCATCGCTAAACGCGATTCATGCCTGGCGAAGTATTCTATCAGCACCCAACTGCCCGCCAATGCAGCTATGCTCCCAGCAACATGGGCGAAGATCGCCATAACCATGCCACGGGTCATCATGCTTCGATACCTTCAGCGGGCATATTCAGCGACGACAGCGCCCCCATACCGAAAACGATGACAAAGCCAATAGAAAGGACTTCGAATAACATCGTGTCAGGTAGCAGGAAGACCTTCACTGCAACAGTCAGCAGTGCAAGCAATAACCAGTCGATTGTATTGATATGTTTGAGCATAAATCTCTTTCAGATTCGGCATCCGGCCGATTGCGGGGCGCGAACGCCGTTTTCCGATGTTGTGGTTCAGATGTGGGAAATCTCTTTTATTGCTTTTTGTTGAGCTTCGTTCTCAGCAATGCGAGCTGATTTCTCTTCGTGCGTTAACTGGAGATTTCGGATCACATTGAGATCGTGCAAACTTAAGGTCGGACGAAGCGTGCACCTTTGCCTTATCTCATCCTTCGCGATCAAACACCAGTTGTAGTCGGCAATTTCCTTAAGTGTTTTGGTTTCAAGGGGCGACTTTCTGTAGCTCACTTCCATTCCTATGCCTATAACAATACCCAAACAAACCAGCAATACGCCAACCATCACTATTGATGCTGGTATGAGAACTCCACCAGCCAATATAAGCAAGGCGGGAAGCATGCGCCCAACAAGTAAATGGATGACATCTTCTTCCTCTGGGACTTGGACATTATTCAATCTCTTCTGCATATTTTATCCTCGCTGGTCAGCACGATGCTGGCCTTCTCATTGCAACAGGCCCGTCGCGCGGGCCTTAGGGTGCTACTGGACGTTTTCCGAGATCAATTAAGTGACGACCCAAATGCATGGATGTCCGCATTGTGGCGGGCGTTAATGAGCTTGTTTTGACTTTAATCAACTAGCCTTTCGGTCATGGCCAAACATGCGAAATAATCCGATACCTGCTATCAATGGCAAAGCTGCGACGATCAGCTCAACTATTAATCCAACAAATCCGCTGACCACTTCACCAGATATGCCATCACCTTTCAAATAGCTAAAAGACCACGAGTAGGCGGGGCCGCCATATTCCCCATGGGTGATAAACAATCCAAATATTAACGACATGGCCATTAAACCAAACCCCGCGTCTGTGCGGCAGCCGTCGACCAATTCGCATCCCAAATATGCAAACCCCGTTGCGAAAAGCACAGAGATTATGCAAATAATTGTCAGTGATACATTAATACTCATAAGTAAATTTCCTTGTGTCCTCGGCCGGTCAGCACGGCGGTGGCTTTTTCATTGCACCGGACAGCATCACGTGCGGCCGTGATTGCTGCTGGGCGTTTTCCGTGGAGCGCCGGCGATTACGCTGGCCACCACCCAAAAATCTTTGCCGCTGCTAATGCTAGAGCAATAAGGACAATGAAAATTTTATGATTGAAAAATATTGCAAGAAAACCAAACAGTGCAACAATCAAAAAATTAACAGAAATGTTTGCCACGTCCCCATAATTCTGTGAAAGAAGTGAGGCATAGATTGCGACACCCAAGAGGCAAATAATTGCCACAGAATTAACGACAACTCGCTTGTACTTTTCCACGATAATCATATTTTTACCTCATTGGCCAAGCACAGCGCTCGACCTTCTCATTGAATCTGGCCCGTCGATGCGGGCCGTGGGGTGTTGCGGTGCGTTTTCCGGGTTAGATTTCCAGGGCTTTTTTCTGCTCGTTTCCGATGTTTTTCACACATGCTGTTTCAGCAAATCGAGATTCTTTGTCAAGTACAGCGAAGATATGATGAACGCGTAGGCATTTTTCATCATCCGACCCTTGCATTTGCACAAATTCGCTGAGGACGTCTTTGCCTACTGACGACTTCAATTTCTCAATGGTTGAAACGCGGAGCGGCTTACGTCGAAACATTTCGTCGTTGAAGCGCCAAGGTTTCGGCAATGCCAAGATCGCAAAAAAAAGGAGCACGATGCCAATCATCAGCAGATACCGACTCAAATGCCCGATATCGAGGTACAAAGAGCCAATGCCAGCAGTCGTGACCATTAATCCGAACCACAAAAAATTCTTGTGTCGCTGCGAAAGGATAGGCCGGCTCTCACTACGAATTGCCAGCCACAAAACGCTCTTTTCGGTCTTTGAAATCATTTGATATTTTCCAGTTGGATACCGTCCAGGTGCGGGCGCATGTGCACGTTTTCCAGGTTGAGTTACGGGCGCCACCAGGGCGCGTTTTCCTTGGCGTCAGTCTTGCTCGATTAGTGACATAAAATTATCAATGCGGCGAACTTCCGGTGGCTGTTGGCTCACCATTATCCGAAGCACTGTACGATGCGCTTCCGATGCGTTCACTAACTGACGCGCTCGGTCTTCTGCATCACGTAGTACCGCTTCTGCCTTGCGAGCATTCGGCTCGCCTAAGCGGCATTTAAAACGGTGCCTGCAACTTCGATGGCTGGTGCTCACCAGGCAGAATTTATACTGTGCCATTGCCAACGAAACTTCCGCATATATTGGGTCACTTGTCATCTGACTATCGATCATGGGTACGATTTCCTATGCGAAGTAGGCCACGGGAGCGACAGAGCAGATGGCATGGATGTTTTCCGAGATCAATTAAGTGACGACCCAAATGCACGGATGCGGGACAAGAGTGACTTGCGAGCAACGTCCTTGACTGGCTGGGTTAGCGTGCCCTGCGCGAGCCGGATGCCAAGCACCCGGCCTGCAACTTCCCCTTCCATAGCGTCTAATTCCGCTTCGTACTCGCTAGGATATTCTGCGTAATCCAGCGTTCGCGTAATATGGACCCAAACCGCGTGGTAGAGGTCGTGTTCGGAGGGCGAGCTATGCTCGACACTTCCATACTTGTCAATCGCCTCGATTAAGATGGCCCACGCTTGTTTACATTCCTGGTCATCGATTCTTGCAAGTCTCGATGCTAGATATTGAAGGCGGTTTAATGTCTGCATGATTTCCCGATCCGTTCTTCAGGAGCGTGTAGGAGCCAATGACAAGGCAGCAAGCTCGGGTACGACTTCGTAGCCAAGACGCTCTGCTTCAGCAACGGCTGCACGGATGCCGTTCACCAACACCAAAAACTCAGCCGGACCAGTCGGGTAGTCGATCAGGAATTCGCTCATATCGCCGCGCTTAACCGTTACGGCGAATTTGAAATAAGATGCGACGCCGACAACCTGCTCGGATTCGATGACCAGAACGTCTCCGACCTCAGCTGTTTGATTGGGAAGGGCATCGAGAGCGACGTCGGTGTTGTGAAATCTTAGTATTTTCATTGTGAATTCCTCGATCAGTCGTTGATGCGGCGCGCAACGCTATCCATGAGCGTGTCGTCGTGAATGCGTTCGCCGTCGACTTCCATCGCCGCCGCTTTCGCTGCCTCGGCGGTGGACGCTTCTACTTCCACCTCTTCCGTGTACTGGAAGGTTTTCGTTACAAGAAATTTCGGCATTTTGTTCTTTTCCGATTATTTTCGCCGCGCACACCGCGTTGCCCATGAGCATCATTATACGCTATTTTTCGTTTGTACCAACGTTTAATTGCATTGTTTTTGCTGCATGGATCAGTGCTCGTGCGAACCATGTTTTCAATTCACTCCGTCAATTCAACCATAAATGCCGGATCAGCCAACAAAGTGCACCATTCATTTTCGATCAATATTCTTTCCCAAATCGGTTTCATCATATTTTCCTTACCTGGCTGCGAAAAAGTCAAAACCAAAAAAATACTCCCTTTGGTTGTCGAGCGCTTTTTCACTTCTTCCATATGTCGCATACGCGACGCTCTTTGGAATGGAGAAATGCTCGCGATCTTCGTTCAGCGATTCAAACAAACCTGCTTCCAGCAGGGTTTTCTCAGCCAGCAAAATATTCTCATCCGACATCTGCACATTCGCCACTTCAGTGGCCCTTATCAGCATCATAGAAATGATTTGCGATTCGCCCATTTCTGGCACCAACTGTTTTACTGCCTCCGACCAAACGATGAGCGATGTAGGTCCCAAACCACGAACAATGGCAGAGACATCCGCGCGTTGGTTAAATACAATTTCAGTGGTCATATTCGTTTTCCTTGGGTCAGTCTATGTTTGCGTGGCCGCACTGGTGAAACAAGGTCGGCATAGGACTGCGCGGCATCCTTGATGATGAATACATTTGGCCCATAATTTCCTCGCTGGCCAGCACCACGCTGGCCTTCTCAATGCGCCAGGCCGCATCATGTGCGGCCGTGAGTGCTGTCGGGCGGTTTCCTATCCCTGTACTGGTGGCATCGAGCCAAGCATTTCGATGCGGACAAACTTGATCCCGGCTTCAAGCGCCTGATGTTCTACATCGTCCTTCGACGTGCAGCCAGCCACCCGGCCGTCCTCAACATCGCCACGAAGAATTCGGCCAGCCCATTGACCGCTTGCCGTCTTCCATATTTGCAAAATCACTTCCTCCATGATGTAGCTCTTTTCCGATCATTTCGCGTTAGACTTTTCGGCGGCCAAATAGACGCGTTCCATCCGGGTTTCAACGATCAACCCGACGGCGAGGACTGCTGCCCCGATCACCCACTTGTACCACCCGTCAATGAGGTACACCGGTAATGTCGCGAGTATCATAGTCACCGCGATTACGACCAGTTTCAATTCTGGCGATGCTTTCAGATTCATCATTTTTCCTCGAACGTTACGCAGCCGGAGCCGCGCCAAAATATGACGTGATCCAGTCATCGGTAACTGCTGAAACTTCGCGACACCCACTGCCATCCGTTAGCACGCCATACCAAACATACTGAATGCCAGGTATAGCCGCCAGCGTGCGAATCGCGTCGGCATAGGTATTTGGGTGGCCATCATGTTCTGGATGATCCGGAGTCCAATGGCGCCCCAACGTCCTTTTCCATACACGCCCCTCAAGGCTGGACTCTCCGAGCAACGGCGATGACCGCGCATCCGAACAATATTCAAGTTGACCAGTAGGAGAAACCCAACAGTGCAAGTCCGCGTCCTCGATCATTGAAAGGCCCATTACACCAGGCGCACTAACCTCACCAGGTTGAGCCGTAGTAAAAAGTACGACGATTTCTGCATCAACTGTCATGGCGGTGTTTTCCTTGCGCTACGCGGAGTGCTTGTCGCACCACGCTTTAATCGATTTGCAGGCTCTGCACGAAACGGGCTTGTCCGTCTCTTCGCCAGCTCTACCGTGCCCGATAAAGTCGGTGAGGCCGCAGAGAGTCACGTTGCCGCTCAGGTCATCCGGTTGGTAGTGAACCAGATTTTGATCCGGCTCAGTCACACGCGGCATCTTTGGTTTCGCCATGATTTACCTCGTTACTTGACCGGCGTGCACCGTTCCGTTCGGGGGAACGGTGCCATCGTGAATGCCACACCCTCCGACTGCCTCAAAACATCGAAAGAGACAACATATTCGCACTTAGCCTTCGTGCCATCGTCGTAGGTCAAAATCGCAACGACTTTGGCCTTGTCGCCCGGCAGAATTTTTACTTCCTGCGGCTCTACTTTGTGAGCACGCTTCATATCAGGCGCGTTAGTGGCCAGCTCTGCAGCTTGTGCTGTGCCGAACAGGCAAGTCATATATGCTGCCATGACGATAAACTTTTTCATCTATTTTCCGGGGCGTTACGCTGCGACGGCAGCTGGTTGTGAGTGGGCCAGTTTTGCGGCGCGATCTTGCTGCACGTACTGGCCCAGCAAGTTGAGCACGGCCTTCATACTGGTTTCACGGTTCTCGAAAAAGCAGTTGTCGTTGCGCTTGATGGCGTCAGCGATATTGGTCGCATGGAAGACCAACGCGTCAGCGGCATCCTCGGCTTCCATCATTCCTGTGATTTGCGTATACATGGTCTTTTCCGATCAGTGAAAGAGTTGAAATTCAATCAGCTCGTCTTCCGCCTTGTCCAGCACTTCGCCAGCTACCACATGAGAATTACGGCCACTGGGATAAACCACGGCCGGCTGCGCCAGGATGCCACGTGCCCACTCCGCTTGCACAACGGCGTTGTGCGATTCGTCCGTGAAAGCGAATTCTCGGTCGAGAGCTTGGATAACCTTCTGTTCGCCGTACCAGGTAGTTTTCATGATCTCGGTTTCCATTACTTGGCATTGACCACATGCGTGCCAGGCGCCGCCAGTTCTTCGGCTGTTTCTTTAGCGTCCAGGACTGCCTCGTCACGCAGCGAGAGGGAGTCCCACTGCATTTCGTCGGTGGTCAGTTTGCGGCCAAGATGGCTTTCCACTTGAGTCCACCAACGTTGATCGCGTCGGTCTTCGGCAACGGTGCTTTCGTTCATTCCAAACATAGCGGCTCCTTTACTGCTGTGCCAGCGCACAGCGCGCTGCCTATAAGCTACATTATAGTATCACCATGATACTTTTCAAGAGTTTTCTTGAATTTATTTCGCAGTCCTTCGCGCTCGATCAACAGCAGCCCAACAAGCTGCTTGGCCGTCTGCTCGGTGATGACTTGCGCGCCGGTTGCCATGCGCTTCACACTCACTTCCGAAACGCCAAGTGCGAGAGCCAGGCCGCGATGTGTGAGGTCCAGCTCGCGCTCGATTTCTTTAAACTGGTCGGGTGTCAAAGCGATTGTTCCTTGCTGCCCTATGCGGCTTTCCGCCGGGCGATTAATGGTTGTGACGGGTCGATGTCGGCCACTGCGCGACTGAGCATATTTGCGCGATCACGCGCCCGCAATGAATCGA
>Ga0163161_10003328_pt1 | contig 11266 bp, 11 predicted proteins | sample S45metaG_FD_129847 | JGI IMG/M metagenome (GOLD analysis project Ga0163161, IMG submission 129847) | Switchgrass rhizosphere microbial communities from Kellogg Biological Station, Michigan, USA - S4-5 metaG | ecosystem: Host-associated > Plants > Roots > Rhizosphere > Soil | place: USA... | reverse complement strand
TTACCTAAAACGTATTAGTAAACGTTAAACTTGCCTCAATTCGTTTTTATAATCATAGGGGTGTTTGTAACTTTATTAGTCTCCAAAAATAACCCTATGAAACAACCCCTGCTGGCCTTTAATGATAAGGGCATATACTGCGCCCAGGCCAACGTGTACCTGGATCCCTGGCGTCCGGTAGATAACGCCATTATCACCCATGGGCACAGCGATCACTCCCGCTGGGGACACAAGCAGTACATTACCCATCATATGAATGTGCCTATAATCAGGCACCGCCTTGGAGAGATCAATGTAACGGGAAAAGACTGGGGCGAAACGTTTACGATAAACAGCGTGAAATTCTCCTTTCATCCTGCCGGCCATATCATAGGCAGTGCACAGGTGAGGGTGGAATACAAAGGTGAGGTTTGGGTATTTACCGGTGATTACAAAACCGAAGATGACGGAATTTCTACTCCGTATGAAGTGGTAAAATGCCATACGTTTATTACGGAGAACACCTTTGGGCTTCCGGCTTTTAAATGGACACCGCAGGCAGAGGTCATGACTGATGTAAACAACTGGTGGGCGCAAAACAGGGCAGAGGGTAAAACCTCTATACTTTTTGGCTATACACTGGGTAAAGCCCAAAGACTCCTGAAATATCTTGATACTGATATAGGTAAAATATACACCCATGGGGCTGTAGAGAATATGACTGCCGTATTGCGCACCATGGTCGATTTCCCACCTACAACCCTTGTAACACGCGAGACAAAAAAAGAAGATTTACTGGGCAGTATTGTTTTAGCGCCGCCAAGTGCTCACGGCAGTACATGGATACGCAAAATGACGCCGTTTGTAACAGGGTCGGCAAGTGGCTGGATGGCTTTTCGGGGTGCACGCCGACGCAGGGCCATTGACAAAGGTTTTGTACTGAGCGACCATTGCGACTGGCAGGGCCTGCTGGAAAGCATTAAAGCTACTGGCGCAGAGAAGATAATATGCACCCACGGGTATAGCGATATATTTTCTACTTACCTGCGGGAGCAGGGCTATGATGCCCGTACCGAACAAACGCAGTATGAAGGCGACGAAGGAGAAACAGAAACCAGGACACCGGCAGAAATTGCCGAAGAAGAAAGAGGAGGTGAAGTATGAAACCGATAGGTTACATCCTTCAAAAAACAAACAAATAACCGGGATGAAAAATTTTGCCGAACTCATAAAAACGCTGGATAGTTCCAACAAAACTTCGGTAAAGGTAGATGCCTTAACGGAGTACTTTCGCAATGCCGGCGATGAAGATAAGGTATGGACAATAGCTATCCTGTCGCACCGCCGTCCGCCAAGGCCTGTTAATACTACGCTGTTGCGAATGTGGGCTGCCGAACTGGCTAATATTCCGCTTTGGCTGTTTGAAGAGTCCTACCATATTGTGGGCGACCTTGCCGAGACCATTGCGCTTATCATTCCAACAGCAAAAGACCATTCTGACAAGAGCCTGACCGAATATGTGCAGGATATGATAGCGCTCAAAAAGAAGACTGATGAAGATAAACGCGACTACCTGCATACTAACTGGCTTGCACTTAACTATTACGAACGATTTGTTTTTACCAAGCTTATTACAGGCAGCTTCCGTATTGGCGTAAGCCAAAAATTAATGACCCGTGCACTTTCTAAAGCTACAGGGGTAGATGAAGATATACTGGCCTATAAACTCATGGGTGAATGGAACCCCGATCGCATCAGTTTTCACGATCTGGTGGTCGAAGAAAAAGCGCAGGACTTCCAGTCGAAACCCTATCCATTTTATTTGGCGTATGCCATAGAGGGCGAACCCGAATCGTTAGGTGATGTGTCGCAATGGAGCGCCGAACACAAATGGGACGGCATCCGCTCGCAGACAATTATTCGTAACGGACACATGTACGTATGGAGTAGGGGCGAAGAACTGGTAACCGATAAGTACCCTGAATTCAATAGCTTTCTGGGCATAATTCCAGATGGTACTGTGATAGATGGCGAGATACTGCCATGGGTAGAGGGCAACATAGGCAGCTTTAACGACCTGCAGACACGTATAGGGCGAAAAACCGTTTCAGCCGCCCTGCTTAAAAAAACGCCGGTCATTATTAAGGCTTATGACCTATTAGAATGGAACGGGGAGGACATCCGCCAAAAACCTTTTGAAGAGCGCAGGCATTTACTTGAACAATTATACGAACGGGTAAAAACATTTGCTCTTCCGCTACAATTGTCAGAACGGATAACATTTAATGATTGGAACGAAGCCCAGATCGAAAAGCAGAAGGCGCGCGAACTAAGAAGTGAAGGACTAATGTTCAAGCGAAAAGATTCGCCCTATCTCGTAGGCCGTAAAAAAGGCGACTGGTGGAAATGGAAACTCGATCCCTTTGCTATAGATGCGGTACTTACCTATGCTATGCGTGGCAGCGGCCGCCGTTCTAACCTTTTTACCGATTATACTTTTGCCCTCTGGCAAACCAATGAAGATGGAACAAAGGAATTGGTCACTTTTGCTAAAGCCTATTCCGGATTGACAGATGCCGAATTCCGTCAGGTAGATGATTACATAAAAAAGAACACGCTGGAGCGTTTTGGGCCCGTACGCAGCGTAGTGCCCAAACTGGTTTTTGAGATAGGCTTTGAGGGTATATCGCTTTCGGGCAGGCACAAGAGTGGGGTAGCAACACGCTTTCCGCGAATACTGCGATGGCGACATGACAAAACTATGGAAGAAGCCAATACTATTGATGATTTAAAAGATATGATACCGAAGTGATACAAGCCACGAATTTAGCTGAGGCAGATAAAAAAAATAAATACTCGGAATGAACAGGGAACAACTTTACGATATAGCAGCAGGCTGGTTTGAAGGGCGTGGATGGAAACCTTTTCCGTTCCAGACCCAAACCTGGACCGCTTTCCTGCAAGGCAAACACGGCCTGCTTAACGCCCCTACAGGGAGCGGAAAGACCTATGCCCTATGGTTTCCTGTTGTGCTGAACTATATTAAAAGTAACCCTGAATATAAGACAAAACACAAACCCGGACTCAAAGCCATATGGATTACGCCACTGCGCGCTTTATCCATCGAAATTAAGCAGGCAGCCGAACGTGTAGCCAATGATCTGGGTACGCAGCTAACCGTTGGTGTGCGAACAGGTGATACTACAGCTGCAGAACGCAGCCGCCAGAAAAAAACTATGCCCGACCTGCTTATTACAACTCCCGAAAGCCTTCAGTTATTACTGGCTGCAAAAGGTTATGATGCAGTATTTAAGGGGTGCCAGGCCATTATAATAGATGAATGGCACGAATTGTTGGGTACTAAGCGTGGAGTTCAGGTTGAGTTGGCACTGTCACGGTTAAAAGCTATAGCACCAAAAATGCGCATTTGGGGTATTTCCGCAACTATTGGTAACCTGCAACAGGCTATGGAGGTGCTGCTTGGGCCAGAGTCGGAAGCACTGCAAAATTCAACGCTTATTAGGGCGCACATCAATAAAAAGATAAACGTACTCTCCATAATCCCCGATAAGATGGATGCTTACCCATGGCGCGGGCACATGGGGCTGCATCTTATAGATGAGGTTGCAAAAATAATCAAGCAAAGCCGCACGACGCTGGTGTTTACCAATGTGCGTGCCCAATGCGAGTTATGGTTTCAGGCGCTGTTGGAGAAATATCCTGAGTTTGCAGGAGATATGGCCATGCATCACGGCAGCATAAGCCGGGAGACACGGCAATGGGTGGAGCAGGCCATACGCGATGAGCAGCTGCGGGCTGTGGTTTGCACGTCGAGCCTTGACCTGGGTGTTGACTTTGCGCCTGTAGAAACCGTTATACAAATAGGCGGACCTAAAGGCGTTGCGCGGTTCCTGCAGCGGGCAGGCCGAAGCGGGCACAGGCCGGGAGAGGAGAGCAATATTTACTTTCTGGCAACCCATGCCATTGAATTGGTAGAAGCCTCTGCTTTAAAAAGGGCAGTACAGGAGACAGTTGTGGAAGACCGCGTGCCGTACCTGAACAGTTGGGATGTTTTGGTGCAGTACCTCGTAACCCTGGCGGTATCTGACGGATTTTATCCTGATGCGATATTTAATGAAGTAAAAAGCACTTTTTGCTTTCAGGGAATTACAGGAGACGACTGGCAATTCTGCCTTAACTTTATAACAAAAGGCAGCCAGAGCCTGCAAGCATATGATGAGTATAAAAAAGTAGAAATAGAAGGCGACGGAAAATTTAAGGTAAATAGTAAAGCCGTAGCACTGCGGCACCGTATGCAGATGGGAACCATTGTAGGCGATGCCGTTATGAATGTTAAATACTTTAGCGGCGGTCACATAGGTACTATTGAGGAATGGTTCATTTCCAAACTCAACCCGGGTGACGTGTTTATTTTTGCGGGGCGAAAACTGGAACTGCGCCGTATAAAAAATACAGAAGTTTTGGTAAGCCGTGCCGACCCCGGAGCCAAGGCAAAACACGCCAGCTGGATGGGAGGCAGGATGACCTTATCGGCCCAGATGAGTGAACTGCTGCGCGAAGAGTTGTATGCTGCCAATAGTGAGAACATGTCTAAGGAACTGCGATCACTGTCGCCAATGTTCAGACGCCAGCGTAAAGAATCTGTAGTGCCGCAGGCCAACGAATTTTTAATAGAAACATTTAAAACGCGCGAAGGATTCCACGCCATATTTTATCCGTTTGAAGGGCGGTATGTGCATGAGGCACTCGCAAGTTTAATGGCTTACAGGATAAGTCTGCTGTCGCCGATAACCTTCTCGCTTGCTTACAATGATTATGGATTCGAATTATTATCGGATAAAGAAATAGATATGCAGCAGGTACTGGATAACGAATTGTTCACGCCGCTGCACCTGCATCACGATTTACAGGCCAGCCTGAATGCTACCGAGATGGCAAGGCGAAAATTTCGTGATATTGCTGTAATCGCCGGGCTGGTGTTTACAGGCTACCCAGGAAAGATTGTGAAGACCAAGCACCTGCAAAGCAGTTCGCAGCTTATCTTTGAGGTATTCCGTGATTATGAGCCTGACAACCTGTTGTTTCAGCAGGCCTATCGCGAAACCTTTGAGCACCAGCTCGAAGAAGGGCGATTGCTTATGGCTCTGGAACGTATAAAACAACAGGAAATAGTGTGGAAGCAGTGCGAAAAGCCTACACCTTTCAGCTTCCCGATCATAACTGACCGCCTGCGCGAAAGGTTAACAAGCGAAACATTAGCCGAAAGGATAAAAAAAATGACCGCGAGTTATATGAAGGGAATTTAGATTTTAGGAGTGGGTATTAAAATAATAGATTTAAGATTATATACAATAGATAATAGATTCCTGCATGCTCCCTCTCTTTTGGAGAGGGGCTGGGGGTGAGGCTAAAAATGACATTAGAAACCACCATTAACAATCACACATTTGTCCTGCACTGCTCTGGCGCCATGTACTGGGTAGAAAAACGCATGCTTTTAATAAGCGATGTACATCTGGGTAAGATTTCGCACTTTAGGAAATTTGGTTCGGCGTTGCCGGGTAATGCCATATTTCAGAATTTTATAAAACTGGATAACACCGTTGAATATTTTAACCCCGAAAGCATCTGTTTTTTGGGTGACCTTTTTCATAGCACGCTTAACAACGAATGGAACCTTTTTACCGAATGGGTAGAGCGTACTCAACTGCCTATAATACTGGTAGCGGGCAATCATGATATTATAGGTCCGCATAAATACGAAGAACTGGGCATAACCGTAGTGAGCGAGTGGACACTTGACGGTTTCCTGCTTATTCATGACCCGCAGGAACGCGAAGATTATTACACATTGTCGGGACATATACATCCGGCTGTATTATTAGCCGGTAAAGGCAGGCAGTTTTTGAAGCTTCCGTGTTTCTTCCGAACGCCAAAACAGCTTATACTACCTGCCTTTGGCGAATTTACAGGAACGTATGTAATGGAACCTCAGGAAGACGACAAAGTATATGTGATAACAAAAGAAGATGTAGTTGAGGTGGCCCGAAAGGCAAGAGGATAACTAAGCTATAGAATTTCTGCACAGATGCCTACATGATCACTAAGAGATTTGTCCTCGTTAAAAACGGAAATTTTTACTTTCCTATCTTTTATGAAAGATTCACTAATGACGATGTGGTCTACATTGTCTTTAAGGTCTGCGGTCAGATTCTTTAAGTTTAATTTTTGAAAACTATCGTTGAAAGCATTTCGCGCTTTATGGCTTGGATAGGCATATCCCGAAAAAAAGGTATTAAGGTCTCCTGCTATGCAACAGTTTGTTCCGGTCAGCAAGCTGTTAAAATCATCAATCTGATCTGCCAGATCTGATACAAACCTATTACCTATTCCGCCAAAAACTCCCGTGATTGTTCCGTAAATTCTTAATGGCCCTATTGGTGTCAATACATCGGCACAGATATTCGTGTATAAATCTTTTGTCGTATGTGTTTTAACTATTGGATACCTGCTAAATAGTGTTACACGATTTTCGCCTGTTTTATACTGTTGGCCATCATGAAAATTGGGGAGTAAAACCGTGTTTGCCGTATACATGTTTCTACCGTAATCAAGCACTTCTGTGGTTTCTGTAAGTAAAACAATATCAGCTTCAAATTTGGTAAGGACTGCGGTAATGTTTTCCTTTTTAGAAAATGGAAGGCGCTCAATATTCCAGATTAGTATTTTCATAGCGGTAATTTAAGATTTCGCTTTGAATTTCATTTTTTATATAAAAATTAAAAACCTGCAGGGGTATAAGGAACCCTGCAGGTTATGAAACGCAAGGCATCCAACCAAACCGCGTTTCAGTTTTTTAAAAAATTAGGTCCCTTAAAATTACTTTCAAAGGACCCCGCTGAACCTAAATTAACTGCGTTTATTTTTATTGCGGCTTATTGCTGCCCCCACAGCAAAAGCACAGCAAATGCTTTTAATTTAATACTTAGTAAAAATATCCTAGTAGCCCTTAAATGCCAATAATAATGCGTTGACAAGCGTGTTGACAACGATTTTTTATTTTGGTTAGCGCTGTTTTACAAGGTTTTATGAAATGGGTCAAGATAGAAGAAAAAATAAAAGCGCGCTGTTGTTTACAGCGCGCTTTGTATATAACAGGCTATTTAGCTTAGAAAATAACCCTGTTGTTAAGCCGTTTTGAGCTTTCAGATGTTAGTATTTCGTGCAGCAAAGCTTCGTTAGAAGGCGTCTGTTTTGTAACGACAACCGAGTCTACCGAGAATGCCGTTAGGGCTTCAAAAACCGACAGTGTATTTTCTGCAGAATCTTTACGCCCGTTAAAAGGGAACGTATCGGGACCGCGCTGGCATTGTGCGTTTATATTGATACGCCCTAATTGTCCTGCCAGCTGATCGATATAAAATGAGATCGCTTTTGGGTCTTCGCTAAAAACGCTGGCCTGCATTCCGTATTTAGATTCGGTAACATAATCTACCGGAGCAGAAGGGTCGTCAAAGGCAACTACCGGTATTACCGGGCCAAACTGCTCTTCCCAATAAATTTTCATATCGCGGTTAGTTGGGTACAATATAGCGGGCTTCATAAGAGAATATCCCTGGTTGCCCCCGCCGTCTGTATCATTAATGATTTTTGCTCCATGTGCAATGGCATCGTCTATGCATTCTTTAAGATATCCCGGCTTTTCGGGTTCTGCAAGCGGAGTAATTGCTACGCCTTTATCCCACGGCATACCCAGTGGCAGCTTGTCTACTGCTGCGGCAAGCATGGTATTGAATTTATCTACAATAGAAGAATGTACAAATAGTATTTTAAGTGCGGTACAACGCTGGCCGTTAAAAGACAATGTTCCCGTTACCACTTCTTTCACAGTTGCCTCAAGATCGGCATCAGGAAGGATGATGGCAGCATTTTTTGCATCAAGCCCTAATACAGCATGAAGGCGGTTAGATTTAGGGTGCATCTTCTTAAGGCTGTCGGCCACACGGCTTGAGCCGATAAGTGCCAGTACATCTACACTGCCCGATTCCATAAGGTAAGGAACAATATCACGCCCGCGTCCATATACAGTGTTTACAACCCCTTTAGGGAAATGTTCTTTGAACAGGTCCAGAAGAGGATTGAATAAAAGCGTACCATATTTGGGTGGTTTGAACAGTACCGAGTTTCCATTGATAAGCGCCGGTATCAGCATAGTAAAGGTTTCGTTTAGCGGATAGTTAAACGGACCCATACATAGCACTACCCCGTAAGGCAGTTTCTTCATCTGGCCTATGAACCCACCTGTAACCCTGAACATGGAAGACTCATTGTGCAGCTGTTTTACCGTCTTGATTGTTTCTTCAATGTACTCAATAGTACGGTCAAACTCCTTCTCGGCGTCAGGAACGCTTTTGGCTATTTCCCATACAATTAGTTTTACGATCTCTTCGCGGTGTTCTTTAAGGCCTTTTGTAAAACCTTCCATAGCTTTAACACGCCCTTCCACACCCATTGATGGCCATTCGCCACGTCCAAAGTCGTGTGCGGCAAGGGCAGCCTTAAGTGCAAGTTCGGCTTCTTTATCGGTAGCCAGCGGATAGCTGCCTATCTCTAACGGGGCAGCTTCCTGCCCATCTTTCTTTACGAATATTTGCGAATATACAGTGTGTACCGGCCCAGTCCAGTCTATGAACTCACCGTTTATTAAAATACGTTTTTGATGCAGGGGCTGCGCGAGCCTAATGCTTTCCGGAATATCGTTCTCCTGCGGAAATGCCTGCTGTAAGTCATTTAATGTTTGCATAAATAGAGAATTTTAGATACACAAATTTCAACAAAATATTCTTACAACGGGTTGAGATTAACAAACAATTACTTGTACAAATCAACGAATGTTGTGTCCGAATTTACATAAAATCGTTTTCGTTTGAAAAAAAATATTTTTTCCTGAATCCTGCTGACATACGGTTGTCACAATGCCCTGCTAATTTTGTTTCAGAATAAGACAATAACCATTAATTTAAATTTTATATCATGGAAACGAAAACAGCAGCAGCACAAACAACAGTAATTAATTCGGAAGCATTTTTAAAACACTGGCAGGCACACAGGGGTCTTACCCGCAGGGTGATTGAGGCTTTCCCGGAAAAAGACCTGTTCCTTTATTCCATTGGCGGCATGAGGCCTTTTGTACAGCTCGCCATGGAGATCATAGACCTTACCAATCCCGGAATCGTGGGGCTGGTTACAAACGAATGGAAAAACATGAATGAGCTGCCACACAGTTCAGGCGAGGGGATGCCGACAACAAAAGAGGAGCTTTTAGTCCTTTGGGACGAAACTACCCAGCAGCTGGACAGGTATTGGGCAAAGTTTACCCCTGATCGTTTTGAAGATAAGGTTCTTGCTTTTGGAATGTACGAAGGTACAGTTGCAAGCACATTATTCTATTTTGTAGACAATGAGATACACCACCGCGGTCAGGGTTATGTTTACCTGCGTGCACTGGGCATTGAGCCGCCGTACTTTTGGCAGCGCTAAACAGGTTCATCATCAATCAATCACATAGTAAAAGCCGCAACTGTTTGCGGCTTTTTGTTTTACCTTTGTTTTATCAATTTACCTCCTATGATAAGTGAATCGCTTCTACTTGAATTTGGTGCTAATAAACTGAACCTTAAAAAGGGCGAAAACCTCTTTTATGCAGGAGATATGCCTAAATATTTTTACCAGATAGCAGAGGGCGAACTTAAAATGAACAATTTTAACGATGAAGGCAAAGAATTCATTCAGGGCATATTTACCGCAGGAATGAGCTTTGGCGAACCGCCGCTATTTATAGGCAAGCCCTATCCGGCAAATGCCGAAGCCTTAACCGATGCCTGGGTTTATGCGCTGCCTAAAGGTGTATTTTTTGACCTGCTTCGCAAAAATCCGGATGTAAATCTCGCACTAAGCGTTACGCTTTCGCAACGTTTGTATTTTAAGTCTATTATGGCTTCTGAAATTTCTTCGCAGGATGCAGAACACCGCATTATTAAACTCATTGATTATTTTAAAGAGATTGTGGGGCTTACATCAAATGAATATTATAAGGTATTGCTTACACGTCAGCAAATTGCCGATCTTACGGGGCTACGTGTAGAAACAGTTATACGCGCTATTAAGAACTTAGAGAAAAAAGGTTTGCTAAAAATTACTGCGGGAAAAATTTTCAGATAATTCCGCTATTATGATTTAGGTCATAAATCCCAGCCTTGCACCCGCCATAACTTTGTGTATATAAATCATAATACACGTAGTCATGAGCACTTATCAGAAATATGTAGACAGTTATGCAAGAGGTTATATAGGTTTTAACACGATTGCAATTTTATTCCAGAGTTGTTTCGGGTCTGCCGCTGCTATGGTAGTCCTTCAAAACGGAACCGCACCTTTGCAAATGGCACAGCTTTTTTTTGTGGTTATATTATGTATGGTGTTTAACGCCAGCGTGCTCTCTCAGCAAAAGCCAAAGACCGTTTTTAACCTGCTGCTCGCCAGTGTGGCTGTAAATGCATTTATACTTATGCTTAACACCTTGTTTATAGGTAACTAAATATACTGCAAACAAAAATTCCATAACATGATAAATGTCATAATTCTATGATACATAGTGGTATAAATTTGTGTAGGTAAATTTAAATACACTTAGTTATGAGCACTTATCAAAAATATTTAGACGGATACACGAGAGGTTTTATGGGGTTTAATACCCTGGCAATATTATTCCAAAGCTCGTTGGGCGGATTTACAGCGATGCTTGTATTGTTTCATGGAAACTCTTTATACCAAATGATCCAGCTTTTCTTTGTAATTATACTAACCAGTATATTTAACGGAACGGTGCTGGCGCAATTAAAGCCAAAGGCAGTTTTCAATATGCTGATCTTTACGGTTCTCTTTAATATATCTGTCATTATAGCTAATATGTTTTTTATACATTAATACACTGCATTAATCCGGGGGAAAGGGGGCAATCTTAATAGGTTGTCCCTTTGTTTTTTGAATATGTGGACATTTAGCGCAGGCTTTTTTTGTAGACCTTCCACAAACTTTTGTAGAATTCCTCACAGATATTTACGCTTCAAAAATATTTAAGTTACTGATAATTAGAATTTTGTAATTTTTTAGCTTGTGTGGTATAGTTCTTTCATAATCTTAAACAGATAACAACGAAAAAATATATACCATGAAAAATTTATTTTTAGCAGCTGCTTTGGTTTTA
>Ga0163161_10003324_pt1 | contig 11273 bp, 7 predicted proteins | sample S45metaG_FD_129847 | JGI IMG/M metagenome (GOLD analysis project Ga0163161, IMG submission 129847) | Switchgrass rhizosphere microbial communities from Kellogg Biological Station, Michigan, USA - S4-5 metaG | ecosystem: Host-associated > Plants > Roots > Rhizosphere > Soil | place: USA: Michigan... | reverse complement strand
TTTTTTCTATTTTCACATTCCAAACCAAATCACAAGTATGTCTGTAAATAGAGATAAAAAATTGAATAAATCCGATGTCAGGATTGGCATCTGGAAATTTATCCTTTCGTTCGTCGTTTTATCTTTAGTTTCTTTCTGTGCCGTCTTTTTCTTTTTTAAAAGTTATCATACCCAACGTTTGGGTATGGAAGCCGAAGCTGATAAATATTCAGAACTTCGAGGCCGCAGCAATGTCATGAATATTAAAGTCGACAGCATTCGTCATCTTATGACTTTACTGGATATTAATAAAGTTCAGAATGACATCCAGCTCCGCAAACAAATTACCGAAGAACTCTATGATGCGAGAAGTATCATGGGTGAAGACAGTGTAGATAATCTGAAGCATTATGCAGTTTTGCTGAATCACATCGGTCCTATGCTTGATCTTAAAACCAAAATCATTAGCGTTGCCAATCAAAAAGAGTATTACAGAAGCCAGCTTTTGAGATGCCAAGGGAAAAATGCAGGTGTGGTGAGAGAACTCAGAGTAGATCCTACAAGAAAATTTGCAGGAAGAAGAAGATAATCTATTTAAAAATTACATTATGCAGGGACAAATTACACTATCAAAAAAGGAAAAGCGCTTTCAGTTTTTATACCTTATTCTGATGCTTTTGGCGGCAATGATTTTACTGGGAATTCTTTTTTTGAACAGATTTGAATCTCCTTTCAATTCATCAGATGTGATCACTTTAAAAAGGCTTGAGCAAAAATCAAAATTTGATCTTGAACAAAAAAATATCCAGAAGATTGTAGACAGCACGTTTGTAAAAATATCTCACCTTAATGCCGAAAATCCGGAAGCCATGACGACTCACGAAATTGAAAAAAACACAGAGTTTATTTCGTCAACCAAAAAAAGATTTGTCACTCCGGATGAAAGAATAGACGGATATCCGCTCATTGCAGATTTTTATGAAATGTACATGGAAGATAAAAATATGGTAAAAAATATGACAGAAGATGTCAAAAGGCTCGAAGTAACCGTTAAAAACTGTGAAATGGGATACAAAAACAATGAGCAGAGACTTTTTGAAAGAGATATTGCTTTGAAATCCAGATAATTACCAAAACTATTGACAAAACACCTCACAAAAATTAAATATGAATTATTTTCAGAAGAACAGAAAAAACATCATCATTGGTGTCGTCGCTACTTTGCTGGTTGCTGCCCTCGTTGCATTGTGGCTTCAAAAAAAGGTCATCCATTCGTCAGATGACATCGTGGGAGCGGTTTATCCGCTGTCGTTAACGGTAGGAGATACACTTCATTTCGAGGACAAAACCCCTTTCGCAAAAAACAGAAAATGGAATTTTGCAGACGGAAACAGCTCTGATAAAAACAAAGGATATCATTTCTTTAATAAGCCGGGTTATTACAGCGTCACATTAATCATTGATGACAAATACACCAAAACTTATCCAATCGTAGTTTCGTCAAAACGTGTAGAAGCAAAAGATAGTTTGAGAATGACTACTACCATAGACGCTCCGACACAGGCAATGCAGTTTGAAAATGTAAATTTCAGAGCATTATCTGATGGTAAACTTTTTACATGGAGGTTCGGTGAGACGGCCGGTATCGATGCAAAAGATAAATTAGCAACATATTCCTACAAAAAACCGGGAGATTATGTCGTCACGTTATATACCGATGTAGACAAAGAGCCCATCTTACACAGAATAAAAATTGTTGCAGAATACAACGAAGTGGAAGAAGAAGTGGCAGTAGATGATTTTTACGAGCAGAGAGATAACGATTTTAAATATCACCTTCAGCAGATTGCCAACGGAAACAGCTTTAATATGCATTATAACTATTTGTTAAACAAATATTTGTGTAATAATGAAAACTCAATTGTTCAGGTAAGCGACAGCAAAGTCAATAACTTTTACCTGTATTGTGCAGGGCTACAGTTTGATAAAAATAATGTCATTCAGACTGTAAAACTGAATTATGATGATGCGCAAAACTGTGTCACTAAAGTAGACATCAACCAAAGCAAATAATGATCAGCCCGGACTTTTTTTTCCGGACACCACACCAATTATAAAGAAAATTAAGATGAAAAATAAATTTCCTCTAGCAGCTTATTATATAGGTTTATCGGTATTGCTTACGAGCTGCCAGGTAAAATTGCCTTCAAGAAAAACGCCAGAACCACAACAGTACGGTCAGATCGACAACGCTCCTGTTATTGATGGTTTTTCTAAAAAATCTGTGCCTTGGATTGCCATTTCAGACAGATCCAGAAATACGGCTTATTTGGATAAAAATGACGAAAAATCATATAAAGAAGTCGAATTTTTAGAGCCTTTAATGGTTCTCAAAAACAGAGACGGAATGGTAAAAGTAGCAGAATATATTCCTGATGCTTTAATGAAAAAAGTCTCATCAAAATCTGTAAAAACCTACGGCTGGATCCCGGAATCTGATCTTTTGCTTTGGAGCAGTTCCTTAAAAAGCGAAAAAACCGGTTATCCCGTACGGGTAGCAGTCGTTCCGAGTAGTCCTGAGGTGATTAAAAATGCTGAAAGGTATTATAAAAATGATTCTATCATGGTGTTTAACTCACCAAGTCTGATCGAACAGGCGAATATTAAAATTCCGAACGGTCAAATGGTGTATGTCTACAAAAAAGCGGAAAATAACAAAAGATTTTTAGTAGGTAAAAAGCCGTCAATTGATATGGACAGCATCAGTACAGGGCTTTACGGATGGGTAAGTTCAGATGTCATTTCAGCTTGGGGAGAGCGTTCCGCAGTTAAAATGAAAAATCCTACAGGCATTAAAGAAACGACTTTAGGCATCCATGAAGGTTCGCCGGGAGGTACAGATGCAGATAAAAGAATTGCGGTTTTACTTACCGATGTTGATAAAAGAACGCCGCTTGAGAATATTTTTCCGGTTAATTTGGCACTTACAGATACTGTTGCAGCAGATTCAAAAACAAAATATTTTACGAATGTATTAGATTACAGTAAAAATTATGTGTATAATGTTTTGGGAGTAGAGATTTACTTCGATCGTTACAGAGAAATTACCGAAAGAAATAAAAAAGCAAATATTGTTTTTGTGTTGGATGTAAGTGCTTCAAATGCACCTTACACCCCTATTGTAAAATCACTTCTTCAGGATCTTCAGTTGAGATTTGAAAAACCTTCATATTTTAATTCGGTTAAATATGGGGTGGTTCTTTATAAAAATAATCCGTGCGGTGAAAATGTAGTTCCGTCTCCTTTAAGCAAAGATTACAGCAAAATAACGACATTTATCGATCAGAAAATCAATGAAATGAACTGTCAAAGCACAGGCGGAAATCAACCGGTAAATGAAGGATTAATCGCAGCCGGAAATATGCTTTCCGAAGTTCCTGACGAAACCAATATTGTTATTACCATCGGGACTTCGGCCAACCAAGGCGGAAATATGTATGGGGTAATCAACTCACTCACTCAGGCGCAGGCAAAAATGATTATGTTCCAGACCAGTGCGCGATCTGCAGATACCTACAATGATTTTGTTCTGATGGCCGAAAATATCGTTACCAACACTGCAAAAAATGTAGCTGAGCTCAAAAAACAGAAGATCATCAACCAAAGTGATGTTTTGACGAAGAATAATTTTAATTTAATTGAAGGTGATGCAGGTTTCTATTCACTGGATTTTCCAAAACAGAGTATGGCTCCCGGATTTGTAATTTTCCCGAAAAAAGGAGACGTTACAGCACCGGGATTCCTTAAAAAATCGGTCGACAGCTTGATCGCTCAGGTGACTTTGGATAATCAAATGATCGATAAATCTTTAAATGAATATTTTCATTCATCAGTGGGAGCAGGAAAAACCGATGTTGATTTTAAGTATAAATATCTTTATCCGGGATTGACTAACCCCGTTCCTGCAGGAATTGCTGCACAGTTAATCAATTATGGGAATCCGTTTTTAGTAAAAGGATATATTCCAAGAGAACTAAAAGAATTCAAACCGGGAATGGAAAAGGGAATCTTAATTTCTGAAGCAGAATATGATCAGCTGAAAGCTTTTTATTCTGAAGTCTACGAAAAAACCGGAGCAGCGAGAACTGATTTTAAACAAGCAAGAGCACTTAGAGAATACGTTAAGCTTTTGAAAAAATACAATATGACCTTAAAATTCTTAGATAAAGGAGAATTGTATGAGCAGCCTATGTCCTATGCAGTAGGAATCAGTACAGGTTTTGATAATTCTGACGCTGAATTGATGTCAAAATATAAATTGAAAGGCTGGAAAAAATCGAAAATTGTCACCAACGATCAGGCAAGAACGTATTTTAAATATTACAAAGACTTAGCCGAAAGAATGCTTAATCACAGGAATAATCCTGCTGTAAAAATACAACAGAACGGACAGGAATTTTATTGGCTCAATGAATATTTCATGCCGACCACTTTACCGGTGGAAGAACCGGAGTATACTCAACATTAATAACTTATAATACAAAAAAGACGGAAATTTGCTTTCCGTTTTTTTTATGTTAAATTACTTTTTGCTATCTTTGATTACCAAACATCACAAAATATGTCAGAGCAATCATCATCTCATGACGGCAAACACTTTGTCGTACAGAAAGGAAAATGCGAGTGCAACCAGGGAGACCAGTTTCCACAGCATAAAGTGACCGTGCATCAGAAACATTATTGGAATGATGCAGCGGGAAGCACAGATTATCTTGCTGTTACAGAAGATGATCTTCAATTTACACCTTCAGGCCCCAGTTTCGGACGTTGCAAATTAAAACCATCCTCCAGCGGATATCTTCCTTGTGCATATGCGCCGGCAGGAAAATGGCAAAAAACCTATGAAAAAGTAAAAATCATGGGTAAAAAAGCATTGACAGAAGTTTCTGAACTTCAGTGTGCTGTAGGTGGAAAAATTACCATCAAAGATCACGGTCAACGTGGCGAGATGAGTAAGCAGAATGTGAAAAATGCTGATGAGAAAATCGTCAGACATATGAATCCTCTTGTCAATGTGGATGAGTTTAAAGAAACTGTTTTTGAAAGTGAATTAGACGCTTATTAACCTTTAAATCATTCTGCAATGTCAAAAGAAGGAGTTTCAAAAATATCAGGAAATGCTTCTCCAAAAATTGGTGAAGCGACAACATATACCGTAACCGACTGGTATCCTGCTACACCTCAAAATCAGCGAAATGCCGCAGGGGTAACGTGGGAATTATTCAAAAAACGGTCAAACGGAAGGTTTACCACCACCAATATTAAAAAAACAGGTTCCGGAACTTTTACATTTGGTGAAGTGGCTCAAAGAAACACGTATCTTCTTGAAGCCTATCTTCATGAATCCGAAGGAGATGGTCCGAGTACGATTGAGATCAATCCTCAACCGGTTGCAATTCCAAGAATTAATAAGGTCGAGCTTCAATATGTTGATGATTCTCCCGGAACAGTTTTCAGCTATACCGAAAAAATGCGCGCCAGAGCACAATGCGTAAATTTAACCGGTCAAAAATTGAAATTTTCACTTTGGGAAGATGACGCATCTGGTAACGGGCACAATTCCAACAATCTTTTAATAGAAACCAAAGAAGCAAATGTAGACAGAAGTGGTGTGGCAACGGCAGAATTTATGCTGACCAGAGCTTTGATGCAGAAAGCCATGCAGGGAGAAACAGACCCCCAGAAATTGGAATTTTACGTCACTGTAGAATATTTTTCAAATAGAAAGCATGCTACAGATAATGTGAATGTAAATAATCCTTCACAAACTCCGGTTTCAAGACCACAACAACCGGCAAGTAATCCTACCCCGACTCAACAGCCGGCACAGCCCACTTCAAATAATGTCCCGCCGAGAGCACCCAATTCACCGGCCGCTGATAAGCCCCAGTCTCAAAAAGAAGAAAAAGGTATTGTAGATACGGTGACCAGCTGGTGGAATAATCTTGACCTTTGGGATTGGGCAGAATCTCCGGGTACTATTGAACCTGCACAGCCACCGACTCCGCAACCTGCTGCAGGAAGAGCTGTGAGCGTTGTTCAGGATTCTGCCGTAGAAGATATTCTGGATGCTTATTTTGCTAAAAAAGAATTCACTAAAAAAACTGGTGAGGCAGCAGGAACTTTTGAATACAAAATAGGAAGTAACGGTAATAAAACCGCTACTGATGCCGAAAAAGACAGTATTGCAAAAATTATTCTCGCAAAACCTGCAGTAAAAGCTTTAGCAGATAAAAAACAATATACCACGTTAGAAGCGATCAAACAGGCTTTGACGAAAAATGTTTATAATAAAGATGAAAAAGTAACTTTCCAGACTTTTAAACTGGGTGAAGAATTAAAGAAAATAAACAGTGCACCGCTTGACTCGAAAGTATATTTGGTGGCAAAAACTTCAGGCTTAAATGGAAAACAGGCGACCATCATTATCAAAGAAAAAGACGGTCTCATAAAAGGTTCTGCCGGAGCTATTCTTCCAGTTTTGGAAATTACCGAGGCGCAAATGGAACAGGCTACTCCAGCAGGAACAGCAGTACCTGGAACCGAAAAAACACAATTTACCGGAACTATTGAAAATGGTCTTGTAAAAGTTCCTATTCATCTCAGACCAAAATCTGAAGACGAATTTAAGCAATGGAGAGAAAAAGTTGCAAAAGGAAAAGAAGACGGAGAATACACCTACAAATTCGGTGGTGAAAATAAAGTCACAGACGAAAATTCTAAAAAGAGAGTTGCAGAAACCATTCTTAAAAATGCAAAAAGCGGAAATCCTGCCAATCAAAAAATTGTAGAAGGCAAAACTGCATTTGTAGATGATATTATGAAAGTTCTTGAGATAAAAAATTATCAGAAAGACGAAACAATCAAATTTAAACTTTACAAAAAACAACCAGAATTACTCTATCTTCAGGCAAAAGCGCAAGGAGAAAAACAGCATGATAAAGAGTTTTTAAAGGCTGACGGAGCCTATTTCGAAATTGCCAAAAAATGTCCGAGATGTGAAGCCAAAATTACGGTTGAAGAGTTCAGAGAAATGTTTCCTGATGCTACACAGCTGTTCAACAAAGGAACCAATAGTATTTCACCAAAAACCATTGAAGCTTTCCTGGATGCTTTAAATAATACTTTAAAAGAATTTAAAATCAATACCTGCGTGAAAAAAGCATTTTTCCTGGCACAGATCACGAAAGAAACCGGCACATTTTCACGAGTAGACGAAAATCTATACTACACCACTGAAGCTGCATTGCATAGTTTCTGGCGAAGAACAACCCATCCGAGATTATATTCAAATCCAAGTGAATTCTATAAAGATCCTGAAAAATTAGGAAACTATGTTTACAGAGATGTTGCCGAAAACGGGGACGAAGCGAGTGGAGACGGATATAAATTCAGGGGAAGAGGGCTTATTCAGATCACCAGAAAAAAAGGATACCGAAGATTCGGTGAATTTGCCGGAAAAGATCTGGTTACCAATCCGGATTTGCTTTTGCAGGATCTTGATCTTATGACCCGTTCGGCAGGTTGGTACTGGAAGCATGGGGTACTGCTCGGAAACGGAAGCGAAAAAGATCTGAACACAGTTGCACAAACAGGAAATTTTACAGAAACTACGCGTTTGGTACACGGTTCTACGGATGATGTGGCTGCAAGACAAACGATCTTGAATACCATAAAAAAAGTTCTGAAAACAGATGAATGTCAGTTAACCGATTCTGATTCTGATATAGAATACCACATTCAGAGTTCGGGCGAGATACAGTATAAAATCATCAATGATAAGAGAGAATATGCTTCTTATTTTTATCATGACAGTTCCGGAAATATTCACGATCTTGGTAAATTTAAATTAACCAAAGTTGCCGAAAATTATGGTGGACTTTATAAAGATAAACTGGGAAAAGATAATGCCAACATTTATCTGATTGATATAAGAACCGTTAAACAGAGTTATAAAAAAGATACTTTAGGCTTTACATTGACAATCAACACAAGCCGTTATTATATGAATGATGTAACTCTGGCTGCCCTGTATGGCGCTATGTTAGAATGCGGTTATGGTGATTTTGTGTTCAACGGTTTTAGTAACGAGAAAGGTGAATCTGTAGGCGGTAGTAAATCTCACAAAAACGGGATGAATGGCGATCTCAGATACCTCAGAACCGATAAAAAAGGCGGATCAACAGATTTGTTTAATAACGGAACAGATGTCGGATGGAAAGGTTTAGATGAGAGCAGACAAAACAGCTTTAATGATGCTTTGTATAAATTTGGCTGGAAAAGCATGCTTTCGCAATCTTACGGCGACAAAAAAGAAAAGCTGCTTAATCATGCTACAAACGACTCAGATAATAACCATAATGACCATTTGCATATACAGGGGTTTGCACCAACATTAAAAGAAAATTAATAATGAAATATATTTTTTGTCTTCTTTTTTTAATTCAGATTAAAAACTGTAAATCAGAAACTCTGCCTCCTTCAAACGATGCTTCGACTGAAATCGTTAAGGCTGATAAAATCGTATCGCAGAATTACATGATAAATTCTATAGATCAGAAATCTGTAGGAGAAAAAATTCAGGAGCAGGAGAAAATAAAATTGTTAAATACATTATTGAAAAGCTCTTTTGACAGAGAAATCGAGCGACCGTATATGTGGGATATTTTTGTCTCATCAAACAGCGAATTGCTACAGTATCATCATTACAAAGATTTTCTGATCGGCGGAACGACTTTCAAATCATATTATATTAAAATCAATTATGAAGACGCTAATTATCAGGCAATATTATTGATCAACGAAAATCTGACGACCGAATACAACACTTTATTAGTCTATGAAGAATTAAATTCTGAAGAAAAATACCAGAGATATGCACAAGTAAATGGGGACAAAATTCAGATTATGTTTAAAAGCCCTTCGCCAATGCAAAAATTGGTTTTTCAGGCTAAAGACGGGTTGTTTTTAGACTATTTTGATACAAATGAGATCAGCAAAAAATGGGGTAAAAAAGAAAAAAATGATGTTTCTGAATATGAATTAAAAGGCAAAACCAATAATCACCTCAAAAATGGGTACTGGATTGAGAAAAAATATTCAATGGAATACAGTAAAAACATCATAGAAGACGGTACTTACATCAATGGAAACAAAACCGGCGACTGGAATTATTCTGTCGACGGTCCCGTAGACATGATAAAAACATTCGATAATGGGAAGTACGTAAAAACTTCACATCCGTAGTCAGGCAATTTTTTAAATTAAAACGATGATATAATTTTATGATGCTTCATTTCATTCGTCATGGCGACACTTTGCAAAGCATTGCCGATCAGATAAACCTCGAAAACCCTTTATACATCAAAGAATTTCACAATCAGAATTGTGCAGGAGAAGATTATATTGACCAAGATCTTATCGTTGGGAAAAGATTATTTCTTCCGGATCATATAGCGGTTCAGAATTACAATTCGAGGAATGACGCATTATTCAAAAGGCCCGAAAAAAACCCTAAAATAAATTTTATACCCGAAAATTTAGACATTCAGTACAAAGTAATTGTTACGGAAACGTCTTTTAATGAAGAGAAAAAAACCGAAAACACATTTACCTATATTTTTTCTTTAAAATGGATAAAAAGCGAGTACGATAGTCATACTTTTCATGTATCTAAAACCAATTTCACAAACATCAACGAAAAAATAGGTGATCTGGCGAGTAGCTGTATGCAGTCTCTCAATCCTTTTGAAATTCAGACCGATGTAAAAGGTGAAATTCAAACCATCCGTCTTTTGAAAGAAACGATTGATAATTTCCCCAAAATAAAGGACAAATTGCTGGATCAGTTTCCGGATCAATATGCGAAAATATATATTGACGAATTTGAATATGCTGTTCTGAACGAAAATTTATTTCAAAAAAAAATGAAGCAAGATTGGCTGCTTAAAACCTATTTTGCGCCATTAAGAAATGAATTTAAAAACGGGAAATCTCATTTTAAAATCTTTTTGGAAAACCAAAACTATCCGGTTGATATCCTACAAAACGGTAGCATAAATGAAAAAACTGATGAGGTAGTTCTCAATCAGACTCCACTTTTTGAGACCAATGAACAAACAGATTTTTCAGGAAATTATACCCTTTCCGCGCAAACCGGGATTGTAAAATCCATGGAAATTAAAAACACTTATTCGCAATACAATGTCCAGTATTCAACCAAGTTGAAAATCGAGCAGATTGCGTAATATTCTGAATTTTTATGGCAGACATTTCCGTCTTCCGCTCCCAATCTTTTTGTTACGCTTTGCTTCACAAAAAGGATTTCCGCTCAAGCCGGGCTGCAAAGTGGTCATTCTCAGAATTATAGACCTGAAAACTTTATTCAGCCAAATTTCATAATTTTTACCTAAAACGCAAAAATTTAATATTTAAAATCTGTAGGAATAAATAAAATTTCATATCTTTAAATCACCACAATCACATTTTATGTCACAAAATACCTCAGACACAATGCGGGGTTCCACGTTTCGTCCTTCCCAGAACGCTGCGGGAGTCTCAGAGAGCCATCATAACGGGATCAACCGTTTGGTAAAACTATCTTTGGTTATTGAAGGTAAGGTTATCCGATATTACAAGCATTTTAAATTACAGCAAAGCGCGCAGCGCCACCATGAGTTTACGCTCACTTTGGCGCACGATACTCTGGGCGATCGGCAGACGCACACTTTGGAAGAAGCCAATAAATTTTTAGGAAAACGCTTAACGGCCATTATTTCTTACAAAGACATCGACAAAAGTCCGGAACGAACTTTCGTGGGTGTCATTACGGGAGTCGGGTTCAGTCAGGAGAAAATGAGTTTGGGAAACATCGTTCTTTCCGGCTACAGTCCTACGATTTTGCTCGACGGCGCGCCTCATATCCAGAGTTTTGGCGGAAACCAGTCGGTCAATATGGGAATTATTGCCGAAGAAGTCATTAAACAGGGGCTTGACAAAAGCCGTTTTGACATCAGGATCGATACCAACGATTATTCTCAAATCATCTACAGCAGCCAGTACGACGAGACCCATTACAATTATCTGGCGAGAATGGCAGAAGCGTATGGTGAGCAGTTTTATTATGACGGCGAGGTGCTTCACTTCGGGAAACTTCCGCCGCAAAATACCCCGATCAGACTGACCTACGGAAGCAGTGCGAATGATATTAAAGTTGAATTAAAAGCAGTTCATAC
>Ga0163161_10003321_pt1 | contig 11281 bp, 16 predicted proteins | sample S45metaG_FD_129847 | JGI IMG/M metagenome (GOLD analysis project Ga0163161, IMG submission 129847) | Switchgrass rhizosphere microbial communities from Kellogg Biological Station, Michigan, USA - S4-5 metaG | ecosystem: Host-associated > Plants > Roots > Rhizosphere > Soil | place: USA... | reverse complement strand
TCAGAGGCCGACAGGGGCTCGGAACGGTCGAGGTCGAGATGCTGACGGGCGTCTCACATCAAGTGCAGTCCGAGCTGTACGCGGCCGGCCAGGTGCCGAGCGCCAGGCGCGTGCGGCGCTTCGGGGGCGGAAGCGGCGGCTGCTGGCTGATCGACCGAGCCGACGTCGAGACGGTGCGCCGCCTGGCCGACGCTCGCGCCGACGAGCTTGCACGGCAGCGTGATGCCCGTCGCGACCCTGCGTCCGGGCGCTACCTGTCTATCGTGGCGGGGGCGCCCTGATGCCGTGGGCACGGTTCGACGACGAATTCCCGGATCATCCGAAGGTCCTGGCGGCGGGGCCGCTGGCGGCATGGCTGCACGTCTGCGCGATCTGCTACGCCTGCCGGTACCTGACCGACGGGTTCATCCCGCATGGCCAGGTCCGGCGGCTCGCGGATGTCGAAGACCCGACGCTGCTGGTCGGCCGGCTGGTCTCAAGCGGGCTCTGGGAGGTCGTGCCTGGCGGCTACCGCGTTCACGACTTTTTGGAGTACCAGCCGGCTAAGGCGGGCGTCGAGCACGAACGCGAGCTCACGAAGAAGCGGACGGCCGAGTGGCGTGCGCGTCAGGAGTCGAAACGTAACGGCGTCCGGGACGACGTCCGGGACGCTGTTGGTGACGACGTCACGCACGGCGTCCGGAGCGGCATACGTACGGGTGCCCCGGCCCGGCCCATCCCGGCCCATATCCCGGACCGGCCCGGAGATACCTCTCCCCCCCTACCCCCCTCCCCGCAAGCGGGGAAGGGGGAGGAGCTGACGCCGGCGACGGCGGACGATGTCGAGCTCTGGGAGCGGGCACGGGCCGAGCTCACCGACGGCTGGCTGCCGTCGAACGTCGAGAAGGCCAAGGCGCTCGAGCCGCTCGGCCGCAGTGCTGACGGCGGGCTGCGGCTTCGTGCTCCGCCGTGGGCGACGGACGCGGTCTCGCCGCATCAGGTCAGAGCGGCGCTCGTCAACGCGGGCGACGCCGCGGGGAAGCACGCGCAGATCGTGACGGGAGGCTGATGGTGACAGCGACGATGAGGGTGGGCGACTGGCTGCTGGGAAGTCTCGACCTGGAGCATCGCCGCGCGGAGATCGTGCCGTTCGCGCACGGGTACGAGTCGAGGCGGCCGTTCCACTGTTGGGCGGTCGTCCAGTCGGCGGACGATGGCCGTATCTGCGCTCGCATCGCCAACGTGGATCTCTGCTGGCGCGTTGGCGTCAAGGTGTGCACGCAGCATTACGAGCAGATCGTCGGGAGCGGCGCTACTTCGGCTGGGTGGATGACGGCGACGCGGACGACGACGCGAGCGACGACTGACCGAAAGGATCTGTATGCGACCACTGATGCTCGGCGTCCTGCTTGCACTCTTGCCGGCCGAGCGCCCCGCCGACGCGGCGTGGTGCGGCGAAGCGACGACGACTGGGTACGTGAGGACTGAGTATGGCCCGCACGCTCGGACATTTGATGGCACGTCGATTCTGACGCCCGAGCCGATCGCAGCGGCAAGCTGGGACGTCAGGATGGGCGCCATCGCGGAGATCGACGGGGTGGGCTCGTTCCGCATCGCGGACCGTGGCGGCGGCCTGGGCAACGGATCGCCGCGACCGTGGGTGGATGTCGCCGTGTGGGATCGAGCCGAGGCCCATGCCCTGACCGGGGTCCGACGGGTCTGTTTCCGGAGGCCGACCACGTGAGCATGATGGATGAGCGGATCGAAGCCGCGTTCGCGGACGAATACGAGCGGCTCAAGCACGAGGGCATCACGGCGTCTCGGCGGCGACGACCCCCGACGCGCCCGACATCGACACGATGGACACGCCCGAGCTGCTGGCGCTGCGGGTCGAGCTTAGAGACCAGATCAGCCGATTGTTCACCGAGAAGCAACGACTCAATGGCCAGATTCACGCGGTGGGGCAGGAGACGGCCTGGGCAGGCACGCCCAACGAGCGATGGCTCCGAGCGGCACGGCGGACGATGAACACGGCGATCACCGACAAGACGCTCCTGCTCGACCGCATCAAACTGCGGCTGTTCACGCTCCAGAACGCGCCGCGCCCCAAGGGTGAGCCCAGCCCGAGGAGTACGGCTACCACGCCCGACGAGCGCGCAGCCAGGCTGGCACAGCTCGACGAGGCGGGGCCGGACCGTCTGCTGCTCCGCGTCGCCGTCGTGGTGCGCAGGATACTTGACGCGGCGGGCGGCGAGATGCTGGCTGAGGAGGAGCGGCGGACGCTCGGCGACCTGTCGTTCTACCTGCGGCAGAAGTTCGGGTCTCCGAAGGCGCGGGAGACGAGCGCGCCATGACATTTCTCGACACCGAGCCGACGCTGAGCCGCCATGCCTGGCGCTGGAGGCTCGGCGAGCTGGCTGAACTGCACGGCTGGCGGGTGCGAGTGTTCGGCGCCGACTGGGAGCCCGACTTGCTGCTGACCCGAAGACCGAGAGTGCTATGGATCTTCGCTGAGCCTGACCGTGGGCGCTTATCGCAGGCCCGCTTTGCCGCGCTCGTCGAGCTGAGAGAGTGCGGACAGGCCGCGATCGTCCTGCACCCGTCGGATCACGCAAAGGTGGCGCGACTGCTGGAGGTGGGCCGAGGATGACGAACGGACGACGCTTGTACCACTACACAGCAAAGCACCACGCCGACGAGATCGCAGCGACGGGGGCGATCGACCGAGGGGGTATTCCGATCCCGACGCGGACGGGCGACTCGCTCTCGGGGATCGTGCGCGGCTACCAGTGGCTCACGACCGACGCGCGGTGGGCGCAGGGGTGGGCGACGACACAGAAGATCCGCTGCGACAGGACCGAGTGCCGGCTGGTCGTGCTGATCCCCGAGCGGCAGACGCACCGACTGCTGCCGTGGTCGGAGGTCGCCAGGGACTTCGGCTACCGCCCCGAGATCGCTCGACGGTTCGCGGCGCTCGGGACGGGCTCGGACCCGGCGACGTGGTACGTCTTCGAGGGGCCGATCCCGTACGAGTGGGTGGCGCTCGTCGAGGACCGCCCGGCAGCTACGAGCGACTCGCTGCTCGAGAACGTCAGGGGCGCGGGGCTATGAGCGAGCCGCCCGTGGTCTACGCGCACCCGAACGGCCATGACTACGTCGCGGAGGTCGACGGCTACGGCTGGGTGCGCTGGCCGGCGGAGACGCGCGGCTGGCGGAAGCGGCAGCACTGCGAGCCCGCCGAGGCCGACTGGGATGAGTTGCCCGAGCGGCTCTCGGAGTTCGCGCTCAAGGCGACAGGAGCGACGCCATGAAAGCGACCCGGGTCCCGATGTCACGAGTAGCCGACGTCCCGATCACGAGCGGCGAGCACAGGGTGCGCCGGGGAGCGGCGGTCGCGACGTTCGCCGAGCGCGTCAGAGGCCGACGGCTGGAATTGGGGCTGACCAGGACCAGGCTCGCTCAGCTTGCGGGCATCATCGCCGAGACGGTCGCCAACATCGAGCGCGGCCACCACGAGCCGAGAGCCTACACGTTCGCCGCGCTCGCCGCCGCCCTCGAGACCACCATGGATGCACTCTGGCACGGCTCAGGTGAAACGAAGGTGTGAAAAGTCAAAACGGGGTGTATGATGAGGACACTTCGTGCTCGGGGGGTCTGCCGTGCCTGCGACGAGCGCAACGATCTCGTCCTTCGGAGCGCGGACCTTGCACGGGCACGTAGACCAGGAGGGATCATGTCGTTAGGCACGCTGGTGGCCCTGCTGGTCCTGATCGTCGCCGTTGTCCTCCTGGTCATCGGACGGATGGACCCGCTGGAGGCAGGGATGTTCGCGGCCCTCGCCCTGGCTGTGCTGCTGACCGCGGTCCCGCTGCCGTGGCGCGTGGCAGCGTAGCGGTGGCGACTCAGGCCCGTGGGATGTTGCCCTCTCCCGACAAGGCGCCGGCTAAAACCTGGACCGCCGACCAGATGAAGGTGCAGGCGTGGTTTAGCCTGCCGCCCTCGCAGCGCGAGCCACGCTCGCAGCGCGCCCTGGCCGCCCAGCTCGAGATCCACGAGGTCACCATTTCGGACTGGAAGAAGCTGCCTGGCTGGGGCGAGGCCGTTTACACGCTCGCCTTCGGGCGCCTGCACGGCGAACTGGTCCCCGTGCTCGGCGCCGTGATCGCCGAGGCCAAGAAGGGCAGCCTCTCGCACGCCCAGTGGCTGTTCCAGCTCGCAGGGCTCTGGGAGCCGAAGGCGGCCCTGACAGGCGGCGACGGCGGGCCGCTGCGCATCGTGATCGAGACGGTCGATGATCGCCACCGCACCCAGGACTGACCACACCCTGCGACTCTCGGCGACGCAGCGCGCGTTCGTGGACGACGACCACCCGTTCTGTCTGCTGGTCGGCGGGGTCGGCGCGGGGAAGTCGTACGCGGGGGCAGCTCGGGCGATGGTGCGCCGCTTCGGCAAGCAACGTCCGTCCCTCGGCCTCGTGGTCTCGCCGACCTACCGCATGCTGCGAGACGCCACCTGGCGCACCGCCCTCGACGTGTGGGCACCGCTCATCGCCCGCGTCGTCGGGAACGAGCACCGCGTGGAGCTTGCCACGGGTGACGAGGTGATCTTCCGCTCGGCCGACGACCCCGAGCACCTCAGAGGCCCGAATGCGGGCTGGGCGTGGCTGGACGAGGCCGCCCTCTGCCACCCAGGGACGTGGCCGATCGTGATCGGACGACTCCGGCAGCACGGCGTCCTCGGGGAGTGCTGGGCCACCACGACGCCCAAGGGCATGAACTGGGTGTATGACGTCTGGGTCACGGGCGCGACCGACCAGACGGCCGTGCATCGCGCCACGACCGCGCAGAACCCATTCATCGCCCAGGCGTTCGTCTCGACCCTGCGCTCGCAGTACAGTGGTGACTTCGCGCGGCAGGAATTGGAAGCCGAGTTCATCGCCGACCTCGCTGGCGCCCTGATCGAGTGGAGGTGGCTCGATGAAGCCCGATCGAAGCCCGCGGCCTACGATCCAGCGGCTGGACCCGTGGTCGGGGGGTTGGATGTGGCCGGCCCAGGGGAGGACCTCAGTGTCCTGGTGATCCGGCAGGGCGACGGCATCCTCGACGCCCTGGGCTTTCGCGACGCGGATGCTCGGGGCCCCGTCCTTGCCGCGCTTCGGCCGTGGCAGCATCGCGGCCTGGAGCGCGTGAACGTGGACAGCGCGGGCATCGGCCACTACGCCGCTCGGTCGCTCGAAGATGCGGGGCTGGCCGTGCGAGACATCAATGTCGGCGCGGGGCCCACCACCGCGGAGGCGAAGGAGCGCTTCGCCAATCTGCGCGCTGAGCTGTTCTGGAGCCTGCGCGAGCGGTTCGAGGACGGGGAGGTCGCCGGCCTCGAAGACCGCACGCTGCTCTCGCAGTTGGCGGGCCTCAGATACGGCCATGATCCGCGGGGCAGAGTCAAGATCGAGAGCAAGGAGGACGCCGTGAAGCGAGGCATGAAGTCGCCCGATTACGCGGACGCCCTCTGCCTTGCGTTCGCTCCCGAGGACCCGCGACAGATCAGGGCCAGGATCTACGGCCTCAGGAGCGGGGCATGAGCCTCGATGCGCGCCGGCAGTTGGCGGTTGGTGGGGCACGGCAGCTTTGCGGCCTCCACGCGGGTGTGGCAGGACACGCAGAGGGTCACGAGGTTCTGCAGGCTGTTGTCGGGGTTCAGGGCGTAGGCGATCACGTGGTGGACATTCAGCCGCGTCGTCCGCAGGTCACAGGCTCGACATTGCCAGCCGTCGCGACGGCCGGCAAGCCAGCGTGCAAGCGTCCAGGTGAAGCCGCGGTAGCGGCTCTTGCCGCCGCGCCAGCCCGAGCTCTTGGCTCCGTATCTGCCCTTGTTGCCGGGCCCGCGGGTGTTGCCCATCTGCGCCGCGGCGAGCCGCTTGACGATGTCCGATGTGGCGGCCGTCAGTCCACGGTTCCAGGTCGGCGTGCCTCGCTTCTTCGCGGCCATCGCGGCGCGCTGCTCGGGGCGCCAGCGCCGCCCGTGGTTCCAGTTGGCGTCCCCGACCATCCAGGCGTACCGGCACGCGCGCGTGCAGAACACCCGTCCTGTCTTGGTGCGCTCCAGGTGGCTCGGCTTCCGCTCAACGGGCCGACCGCACAACGCGCAGGGCGCGATGACGCGGATGCGGTACGTGCAGCGCTCAAGCTCGGCGCTATAGTGTGGGGGCATCGTCTGCTCCTAACAGGCGGTGTCGTGCCCCCGGATGTTGCAAGCATCGCGGGGGTTTCACGCTCTCTCAATTATAACGTACACGACGCTTGCATGCTTGCTTTGGGGACGGGCTGATGGCGGACCCTAGATCCACCGATCCGATCGTCCTGGGTGAGGTTCCCACGGGCCCCCAGATGGTCGAGTTGTGGCGGTCGACCGACGGCAGGTTCGCGGGGTCGAGGTCCAGGATCAGGTGGGCCAGAGACGTCCAGAACAAGGAGCCCGCGACCAGATCGGCTCCCTCCGACGCCACCGCCTTCACCCTGCCCGAGCGGCTGATGGCCGTCACGATGACCAACAGCATGGCCTCGCAGTACGGGGTGCCAGAGCTGACGCGCTACGGCAGGCCCTCTCCGACCGACAAGGCCGACGAGATCGAGACGATCATGAAGGCCACCCTCGAGAGGCTGGTCGACGTGGTCGACCTGTTCGGCAAGGGCACCCAGGATGGCCAGTGGGGCGTGGCCGTCCTGCCCGCCGAGACCGACTGGGCGAGCGTGCCCGTCTACTCCGAGGAGGGCTACAGCCTCGACAGCGAGGACCGAGGGCCGGCCGACGCGGGCTACGCGGGCCGCGACGGCGCCCGCTCGCGACGGAAGTACGACAAGGACCGCGAGGACTGGCTCTCGGACCAGGACTACGTGACCGTCGACCTGCTCGACCCGACCGACTGTGCCCCGATCCTGGTCCGCGGCACGCACGGCAGGAAGTTCGAGGCCAGGGGCATCGTCGTCAGGCGGTTGTTCAGCCGCGAGGACCTGCTCGTCCGCGGCTACCGCTGCGTAGCTCTGGCCTCGGAGCGGGCGACCCTGATCCCCAGGGGCGACCGCCCGAACAGGATCGGCAAGGGCGGCCAGCTCTGGCTCTACACCGCCTACCTCACGCTCTGGGACGACGACAAAGAAGCGCTGGTCCCGTGCGTGGCCTACTCGGTCGCGGGCCAGACCACCTACCGCCGAGCAGCAGACTCGGAGGAGGACCAGCCCGCGCTGATCAACCTGGCCGAGACCTACGGCATCACGACCCCAATGTGGGGCTACTACTGGGGCATGCACACCGCCGACCCCGACCCCGACAGGGTCGGCATCCCGTTCATGGACGCCTACGCGGACCTGGTGCTGGCGCTCGAGCGCATGATCGCGGCGGGCGTCTACCACGCGGAGCGCTCGGCGTTCCGAGGGTCCTGGGTCGAGCCTGGCGAGAACGTCCCAGCCGCGGCCTACACCGAGACGGTCGAGAACCAGTTGCGGCTCAAAAAGTTCGACGCGCCCCAAAGCGGCGAGCTGGTCACCGCTCCTGGTCGGGTGATCCCTGACGCCCCGCCCCCGTTGGGCTCTGCCGCCACGCAGATGATGGCCGCGATGCACATGCAGTTGCAGCAGACCGCGCCCGACCCGTCGAACCCCGCGGGCACGGGCGCCTCGGGCCACGCCATGAGCCTGGCCTCGGGGCTGATCGAGGCGGCCCACGGCGACATCCCTCGAGGGGTGCTCGCCTGCTACCAGGACCTGGTCTGCTGGGTGCTCGAGTGCCTCTGTGCCGTGATGCGGACCTACGAGGTGCCGTACGTGCTCGACGCCAACGAGGAATTGCCGCCCGAGTCGCCAGGCGCTCGGCGCTACGTCACGCAGCGCTACGTCCTGACCGAGCGCGACATCGGCCGCTCGTACAAGCTGTCGGCGACCTGGCGGCAGAAGCCAGACCCGACGAACGTCACCTTGACCATGGATGCCGCGATGCGCGGGTTCGCCTCGCACGCCGACGTGCTCGAGGCCCGCGGCGAGACCAACACGAATCTGAAACTGGCGGAAATCCTCTACTACAGGGCGGTGATGACCCCTGGCACCCCCGAAAATCTGGAACTGTCGGCGTACGCGGCCCGCCGCCGCGGCGAGATGGAGAAGGCGCAGCAGATGGAGTTGCAGGCCAAGGGGATGCTGGCTCCGCAGGGCACGCCGAACGCCGCCATCGCGCCCGAGGCCCAACAGGCAGCGGACGCGGCCGCGGGCGGCATGCCAGCGGAGGGGCCGATGGGACCGTCGGGCATCCAGACGGGGGTCAGGTCCAGCATCGCCGCCTCAGTCCAGGGAGCGACGGGCGGCGGGCCGACGACCGCCGACGCGATGGCCGCGGGGCAACTCGGCGTCAGACCCGCGCTCGCGGGTGCCAACGGCACCGCCCCTGGCGCCTCTGGCGGGCCCGTCTGATGCCCGCCTACGTGGTCGAGGCCGAGGTCGCGTGGGGCATGCATCGACGTGTGACGTACGTGGTGGTCGGTGTCTGCGACCCCGAGGACCCCGATGACTACGACCGTATCGAGACGATGGTGATGCCGTTCTATGACGCGGTCGATGCGCTGCTGGTCGCACGGTTTGGCGTCTGCGAGCACTACCCGCCCTCGGCCTATCAGGAGGGCGACGCTTCCCTCGAACTGACGTTCCGTCGGCTCTGGGACAGCGACCTGCCAGCAGGGTATCCGCCACCTGGCTATGCCAGAGTGGACGAGCTAAGCCAGGGGATCCCAGGAAGTCCACCCGCTGCGCGGGTACCCGGACTTTCTGGGTACCCCGAGGGCGCGGAGGTGGGTGGCTGATGCCCGCCAGGAAGGGGAGTCGCCTGCCGAGCTCGTTCGCCGAGACCTACTACCTCGTCTCGCGCGACAAGCTCCGCGAGCTCGGCGATAGCCTGGCGCAGGAGGCGGGGCCGCCGACGTCGGTCGCGGTCGACCCCGCCACCGAGGCCGACCGCGTCAAGGCCTGGACGACGCCGCACCCAAGAGCCACGCCCCAGGCGATGGCGCAGCTTGCGCAGCAGAAGTACGCCGAGCACCGAGGGGCAGGGATGGACGACGAGATGGCACGCTTGGCGACAGCGGAAGACGTGACCCATTTTATGTATCCAGGCCGCCAGCCCCTGTACATGCAAGGCACGGTCTCGTGGACCGAGCAAGTGCGGGAGGCGGCCAGGCTCGCCAAAGCCGCCGAGCGCAGGACCGCTGAGGCGAGCACGACGGCTGATGGTGGGGACCTGGGGCTGGGGCCGCTGCCGATGGGTCCTGTCGGGGGAGCTACCGCGGGAGCGCCTGTGACCCCCAGCAGCGGGCCCCCACCATCAGCCGTCGTGCCCCCAGCAGGCGTGATGCCCACGGGAGGGCCGAACGATGGCTATTGATCCGTCCCAGTTAGCGGCGCTGACGGGCATGTATGAAAACGCTGGGGCCTTGCAGGCAAAACAGGTGGCCCAAAAATATAAGCTCGACAAGGCCTCGCTCGACCAGCAGATGAAGATCGCCCTGATGGAGTCAGGCGACAAGCGCGCCGCCATCGAGGCGACCCGCGAGTACCAGCGCGGGCAGCTCGAGCAGGCCCGCCAGGAGCTTGAGCGGCTGGGCATCCCAAAGCTGCAGCTCGACCAGTTCGTGGCCCAGTCGAACCAGCAGATCGCCCTCGGCGAGCTTCAGGTCAAGCAGTACCTGGCCCAGAGCGACACCGCCTACAAGCAGGGCACGCTGCAGCAGGCCCGCGACGAGATGCTCCAGATCGGCATCCCCAAGGTGATGGTCGACCGCTACGTGGCGGAGGCGAACGCCGCCTATCAGCGCGGCGAGCTCGGCCTGAAGGCCGACGAGATGCGGGCGATCGGCATCCCCGACATGCTAACGCGCCGCTACTCGGCCGAGGCGCAGTCGGCCTACCAGCAGGGGCAGCTCGGGCTCACGGCGCAGCAGCAGCAGCAGCAGGCGATCGAGCAGCAGCGCCGCTACGCGCTCGACGTTGCCAGGTACGGCAACGAGCTTGCCCAGACCCCTGATCACTACTTCCAGGCCCAGCGCTTTGCCGCGCAGGCGCCGCGGCTGCTCGGCCTGCAGGGCACGGCTGGCCCCGAGGGTGGGCCGACCCCTGGCATCAACCAGATGGGCAACCTGCTGGCCCAGGCGACGGAGGGGATGGCAAACCAGGCATCTCCGTATCAGCTCCCGAACTTCCCGACCATGACGCCGTACACCGCACCCCAGCTCTCGGGCATGCCCGACTTCCCGACGATGCCAGGCTACACCCCGCCACCGCTCGGCGCCCTGCCGTCGTTCCCGACGGGCGGCTTTGCCCCCGTCAACCTGCCGACCGCCCCCTGGCAGTACCCGAGCACGGGCGTGGGCGGGATGCCAGCCCCAGGCGGCGGGACAGCCCCAGGCGGGGAGGGCGTCACCCCAGGTGGCGGTGCCGCTCCAGGCCAGGGCGGCGTCCCAGGCGGCGGCGTGCCTGACATGCGGCTCCACATCATGGGCGGCGCCGGCCAGGACGCGGGCCTCGACTATGGCGACCAGATGATGTACGCGGGCGGCGGCGGCGGCTTCGACGAGTCGGGCGGCGGCCAGTCCTCCGCCTGGTACCCGCAGAGCTACGCGCCGAGCTACGGCGGCGGTCAGGGCTACGGGGGCTATCCCGAGAGCGGCGGCCCGAGCACCTACGGCGGCCCGTCGGCGGGGGCCTACCCGACCTACGCCCCGCCAACACAGCACGCGCAAGGGCCGAGCGCTGCGGCCCCCGACCTGTCGGCGCTGGCCCCCGACGAGCAGTCCCGCTACAACCAGATCATGGCACGGCGGGCCCAGCTCAGGGCGGCAGGCGAGCCCGAGTCGCCCGACGACCTCGCCGAGCTCCAGCGCTACCAGGCCCGCATCAACGCGGGATCGGGCTTCGGCACCAACGACCCCAGGATGAAGCAGGTGGCCCAGATCGCCAAGGCCAGCCCTCCGAGTCCGTACGACGGTCTGAACGAGAGCGACAGCGCCACCCTCAAGCTGATGGAGAGCATCTACAAGCGCGGCGGGGCAGGCCTCCAGGGGGGCGAGCCCGAGCGGCTGGGTGAGGCGCAACAGGGCTTCATGAAGTCCGCGGGGAGCCTCTTGGGGTTTGATTTCAATGACCTGATGCACGACTATCGCCAATATCGACCAGCCCAGGGAAGTTCGGCGTTAGCAGGGTGAGGTCACTCCAGATGAGCCCACTTGCGCCGCGCCACGATCTTGTAGATGTGGTGTCGGCTGACG
>Ga0163161_10003320_pt1 | contig 11282 bp, 12 predicted proteins | sample S45metaG_FD_129847 | JGI IMG/M metagenome (GOLD analysis project Ga0163161, IMG submission 129847) | Switchgrass rhizosphere microbial communities from Kellogg Biological Station, Michigan, USA - S4-5 metaG | ecosystem: Host-associated > Plants > Roots > Rhizosphere > Soil | place: USA... | reverse complement strand
TGATGCTGATTTCAGGGGGCTCACGCAACTTCATGAAATGAAAGATCTGCCCCATGAACAGTTCCGACCGCATCATCCGAATGAAAACCGTTCTCGACAAGACCGGGCTCTCCCGCTCAACCCTATATCGCAAAATTGCTGAGGGCACCTTTCCGGCACAGATTAAGATCAGCGTGCATGGTGCTGGATGGCGGGAGTCTGCCGTTAATCACTGGCTTGCCGATCCCGTCACCTACCGGGCTCCGATAGGTGATCCGAAATGAGCGGTCCTCCGCCACCTGATCCGATCTGCATGCGCGTCAATGATGCGGCAAGAATGATCGGTGTCGGGCGCACCAAGCTCTACGCCCTAATTGCTGCCGGGGAAATCGACACGGTAAGGCTTGGAAAGGCAACCCGCATCACTACGGCCAGCCTACACGAACTGATCAAGCGACGAAGCGCCACGTGAACGGCACTATCTTCCGCCAGGCATTTCCAACTTAATAAAACGATGGAGCGTCTCCCTCACGGATCTGCCGAAGAAGGATATCTCGGCGATGTTGCCGCAACGCGCCATCTCCCGACTATCGCCAGCTTCTGTTCCCGCGTCCAGATCCGTCGCCGACCTGCCATGCTGCGGAGCACCTCAGGGCGGCGGACAGGCTCCAAACCAACTCCAGTGCGGGTGTCCAGTGCGCTCGTAAGGCTGTGGGCTTCCATACCGCCCACCGTCTGCCTCAATCACCACGCCGTGCAAGGTGGGTGGAAAACACCGCTTACGATAATCAGCGCTGAGGTGCTCGCATACCGGCTTCCAAACAGCTTCGTTGCAAAGCAGGCCCGGCAGGACAATAATGTCCATTTTCTAACACTCAGCTCATTGGTATAAGACCAGCTCGCCTAAACCAAGGCGACCGCTGATTGCCCCGCCGCCCATCCCTGTTTCTGACTCAATCTTCCGGCGCGATACGAATCCGCAAGCCGGCAAGGGCGTCCGAGTAAATCAGCTGGCAGGAAAGCCGCGAGCGGTCGTTACGATGGTCCGAGCCATCGAGAAGATCGCTCTCATCACCCATTATTTCCGGCAGAGCGTCGACAGCTTCGTCATCCACATAGACATGGCAGGTCGCGCATGAACAGCAGCCACCACACAGAGCAAGCAGTTCATCAAGCCCGGCGTCGCGGATAATCTCCATGACGCTCATTCCGGCCTGGCCATCCAGTCTATGCTCTACACCCTCACGCGTGGTGACGATAATCCCGCTCAAATTTAATTCCTTCTGGCGTCGTGAATGGGCCTCGATCGACGGTTCGCTTCGCCAGTTCGAAGCTCCGTTGATCAGACAAGGGAAACTCGCAGATGCTCGCACTCTGACACCATGGGACCCTCGACCTTGCGCCAATCCTCCTTCAAATGAATGTTGGGGAAGCGCTCAGCGATGATCTTCATTGTCTCGGTGATTTCGAGCCGCGCTAGGGTCGCACCCAGGCAGCTATAATGGTTCGACCCGAACATGAGGGCGCGCGAGGCCGGCCTACCCATCTTGAAGCTGTTTGCATCCTCGAACTTGCTCTCGTCACGGCCGCCGGATCGGGTGGAAATCCAGATCCAGTTATTGGCCGGGAAGGTGAAGCCATTAACTTCGATATCCTTCGAAGCGTGCCGCGCGATGACGCCAAAGCGCGGGCAAAGCCGATAGGTTTCCTCCGCCGCCTGGGGCGCTGCGGTCGGCTTGGCAAGCACCTGCTCCCAGCGGCTGCGATCTTCGAGCAGCGTCCCGAAGGTGAGGCCAATTTGGTGCAGCGTGTTGTCCATGCTGGCAATGAGCAGCGACATGGCGACGGTTTTCACCTCATCATGAGAGATCAGCCCCTCCAATTCGCAGCGGATCAGCTCGGAGGTGAAGTCATCCCCCAGATTCTTGCGCTTCTCATCGATATGCTTTTCGATGAATTCCAGGCCCTCCCAATAGGCGGCCTCAGACTCGGGCAGTCGCTGCTTGTCCAACATCAGGAGCGGCGGATTGATGGACTCCGTCACGCGCCCGATCCACGGCGCCATTTCGCGAGGCGCCGAAATCAGCTCGCAATAGAGTTGCGTCGGCAGCCGCCAGGCTATCTGAGCCATGAAATCAACGTCTGTCGGGTCCTCGATATCGTCGAGGATGCCGTGGATCATGGCACGCACATCACCCTGAAGTTTGGCGACCTGCTGCGGCTTTAGGAGGCGCTGATAGGGCTGCCGCATCTTTGTGCGGAGTTCCCCCTCTGTGCACACGATCTGCTTATCCCACTCCTCGCGGTAGGGACCCGAGGTGAGGCCAACCGCGTCAAGAACGACGCCGAACCCGCCACCAATGTCGAACTCCTTGCTGCTCATGATTTCCCACCCTTGGTCAAAGGTAAGGACTTCAAAGCCGCGGACGCTCTTGCCGACCCAACTTTTCTGGCGAGCGGCCGCATATTCATCCTGGCTCGCTGTGAGCGAAAGTTCAGGAATGTCCATCAATTGGGCTGCCGACATTGCACTCCACTCCAAAAATAATTTTATTTCGCACTAAGTGCGCTCAGAAGATCATCCATTCGCGTGCCAGTGCCACCTAGCGACGTGCCGCCGTCGACCACCATGGCATGACCCGTCACATAGCTCGCATCTTCAGAGCAAAGCCACAGAACGGCGTTCGCCATTTCCGGCGCCTGACCCGCACGCCCCATAGGAATCGCGAATATGAGCCGATCGATCATCGGTTGCGGCAGTGCCCCGATGAAGGGAGTATCGACCAGGCCCGGGCAAAGGGCGTTGATCCTGATCCCTTTGGCCGCATAGTCCATCGACGCAGCCTTGGTTAGTCCCACGACGCCGTGCTTCGTCGCGGTATAGGCCGAAAGATTATAGCCGCCCATCAAGCCTGACACCGACGCGGTGTTGACGATGGCCCCTTCGACACCCCTGTCGAGAAAGCCCCGAATCTGCGCCTTCATGCAGTAGAAAACTGCGCTCAGATTGACGTCCGTCACGCGTCTCCAGTTATCGCCGTCAATGTCTGCAAGTGGTACCGTCTTTGCCTCGATTCCCGCGTTGTTGATCGCGTGATCGAGCCTGCCGAGATCGCCCCAAACCTGTTCGATGAGCGCAGTGACGGATTGTTCATCACCCACGTCCACCTGAAACGCACGGGCTCTGCCACCTGCGGCCTCAATCTCGCGGACAGCTTTTTGGGCAGCCTCAAGATTGATGTCGGCAATGGCGACTACACTGCCCGCACCCGCGAACGCCCCTGCGATAGCGCGTCCGATACCTGACGCGCCGCCAGTCACCAAAGTGACCGTGTCGCGATAGTCGTAGGAAACCCGAGCCATCTTACAACACCGCCGACGCGACAGCGTCAGAATAACGTTGGAACCGAAGCATATTATGTCCTTCGTGCATAACCCCGGCAGTAAGACACACGAACGTTGTATCAGCCACCGGATCGACCCAATAAATCGAACTTCCAGCACCGTTGTTACCGAATGTGCCTTCCGAAGTGAGAGTGCCATACTGACTATGGTTGAGCGTACCGCCCTTCAGCGAAAAGCCCAGTCCCATATAGGCTGGATAGGGCTTCCACCCCATGGAGAGCGCGAGCCAGCGATAAAGTTCATTCTCCATTTCACCCGTCCAGCACTGGGTGGCGAGCTTGAGTGTTCGAGGCGAGAGAATGCGGACCCCATCTAGTTCGCCGCCGCGCCGCAACATCTCGGCGAAGCGCCACATATCGTCGGCAGTCGCGACGCAGCCAACATGCGGCATTTCGGCAAATTCTTCCTCGAAAATGCCATAGTCGTTTTTCTTGGTGTGGCCAGGCGTCGTGACCGGCAGCGTTCCGCGCATGTCCGGCACGATATGACGCGGCTGGAGATCCTTGCGAACGCCCATCGCGGTATCGTGCATCTTCAGGGGCTCAAAAAGATCTTCGCGGAAAATGTCCCGCAACGCCCGCTTCTTGGGATCGGTGCGACGGATCGCCTCGCCCATCAGCGCATGGTTGACGAGCGGCTGATAATTGCAGCGCTGGCCGGGCTCGATCGTGCCGAACACATAGGTACAAATCTCGGAAATGACTTCTTCAAGCTGATCCTGGAGACCACCTGGTCGCACTTCCCACAGGCCGGGCCAGCCTGCGGTGTGCGTCAGCAGATGGAAAAAGGTCGCCTGGTCACGCGGCGGCCCGGCAAATTCGGGAATGATCTCCGACACCTTCGTGGTGAGGGCGAAACGCCCCATCTCGATTGCGCGCAGCGTCAGGATGTTGGTGAAGGCCTTGGTCATCGAGAAGATGGAAAAGACCGAGTCCGGCTTCACTGCTATTTCACCGGCAGCGTCGCTATGCCCGATTGTCTCGTTGAAGACGAGGCGCCCCCCCCGGCCGACGCGAACCGAAGCCCCGTAATAAAGGCCCTTCTCAATATCTTCACGGATCATGTCCTTGAAATGATCCAGACGTTCCTGCCAGACTTCCGCCATAATCTCCTTGGTCCTTCTTACTTTTTTACGCAGCCTGACATCAGGGGGCCAGGGCCTGCATTTTGTTCAATTCAATCCGTCAGGCACTCGTGACGCAACCGCTGCTCGATCTGACAGAAATAGCTCCACCATCCGAACCGGGCTATGTGGCGCGCGAGCAGCGACACAGGCCTCTTCAGCGAGGCTCCTTTGGTCAGCAATTTTCTGTCCACGCGCATGAGGCGCATCCTCTCCAGTTCAACTCTCGCCTCCCCTGACCTGCATTGCGAGCCAGCTAGAGCGCCTTTGCGGTCTACCGGAAAGGCGCGACGCCGGGCAGCGCCAAATTTTCACAATCGTTGATCTGAGCTCAATCGATTCTCGCGCGGAGCGCGGGCTTGCCTATTATCATGTCCGCAGCCTTCTCGCCGATCATGATCGCAGGCGCATTTGTGTTACCGCCCGGAATTGCCGGCATGACCGATGCGTCGGCGATGCGCAGGCCGGCAATTCCGCGCACGCGCAACTGGCTGTCCACTACCGACATTTCGTCATTGCCCATCCTGCAGCTTCCGACCGGATGTCGGACGGTGTAAAGTGCGCGGCGAAGATAGGCCGTCAATTCCTCATCGCTCTGAGCGGACATTCCAGGCGACACCTCCTGCTTTACAAGGCTGCTGAGTGGCTCGGCCTGATAAATCTTGCGGACCTGCCGAATAGCGCGGATGAACGTATCGAGATCGCGCTGGTCGGAGAGCAGGTTGAGCTGGATCTTGGGCGGCTCGGCATGATCGGAAGACGCTAGCGTCAACGTGCCCCGGCTATAGGGCCTCAGCAATACAATTCCCGCTTCGATCCGATGTTCCTGCCGATGGGTGATGCCCGGGACGTAGATCTGCGCATCGCGACGAAGGGGATTGAAAAAGACCTGCACATCGGGCCGATCGATCGATGTCTGGGTCTTGATCAGCCCCTGCGCACTGAGCGGCTGGGTGGTGAATGGCCCCTTGCCCAGCAGTGCCCATTGCAAGAAGTTCTTCGCGACCTTGTCGATGCGCAACTGGCTGAGCGGAGTAATGGGGTCCTTGGTGAGATTTTCCATCATCGTCGCGGCGTGATCGGCGATGTTGGTGCCGACGCCTGGCAAGTTGAGAATAGGCGCTATGCCAAGGGTCGACAGTTCGTCGGCATTGCCGATGCCCGATAGGAGCAGCAGCCGCGCTGTGTTGTAGACGCCAGCTGAAAGAATGACTTCCTTGCGCGCTCGGATCTGACGCACCTTGCCGCGCTGGACGAACTCGATGCCCACTGCCTTGCCATCCTCCACCAGGATGCGTGTAGCGCGGGCATGCAACTCGACATTGAGGTTGAGCCGACGCATGGCAGGTCGCAGATATTTACGCGCGGTGCTCGATCGGCGGCCGCGGCGATCGACAGTGATGTCAGAGCCCGGGGTGATCCCTTCGAAGGGGGCCGCGTCAAGATCTGACACGATGGGGTAGCCAAGGCTCCTCGCGGCCTCGATTACCGGTTCAGACAGATTGCCCGAGGGCGCGACGGCCGTGGTATGCAATGGTCCCTCGACGCCATGATATTGACCGCCCAGGCGCCAGCTTCCTTCGGCGCGCTTAAAATAAGGCAGCACCTCTTCATAAGACCAGCCTTCACAACCCATTTGACGCCATTCGTCATAGTCAATGGGATTACCGCGCGAATATATCTTGCCGTTGATGGAGGACGAGCCGCCCAGCAAATGACCTTGGGGAAGGTCGATGCTCCGATTGTCGAGGTGCGGCTCAGGCTGCGATTTGAACCCCCAGTTCAGATTAGCCGGACGGTTTCGGTAGAAGCCGATCCCCATATGGAACACGAAGTTCCAGTCCGACCCACCTGCCTCCAGAACGACTACCGAATTTGCGGGATCCTCCGACAAGCGGGTTGCGACAACACCGCCACCCGAACCCGATCCCACCACGATATAGTCAAAGTCAGTCATTGCTTCTCGTCCATTCATTCTGGCCGCCACGAGGCAGCGCGATTGGGTCGTTCAGAGGCGTGCCATCAGCTTGCCGGCGTTTTTTCCCACCAGCAGCAGGTTGAGCGCTTGTGGAATGTCGGCAAATGTCACGATATGAGTTTGAACCTTCAGCTTTTTCCGGCGATAGAGATCGAGTAACCGCGCGTCGATTTCCGCCCCTTTGCCGTCAAAATCGCCAGCGACATATCCCAGCATGCTTGCTTCCCGAAAAATCAGCATGGGCAAGTTACGGATCCCGCGCTCCTGCTGGCCGCCGCTCGCATCATATTGCGAAATCGCACCACAGACGACGATGCGGCAGCGATGGGCCATATGGAGAAGAGCAGCATCCAGCGTCTGGCCACCCACATTATCAAAGAAGAGGTTGATCCCTTCAGGAAAATGACGGGCGAGCGCTTCAACAATGTCTTCGGCCTTATAGTCGATGGCGCCGTCGAGGCCGAGATCTTCCACAAGATAGCGACACTTGGCGACCCCGCCGGCAACGCCGATCGTACGGCAGCCCATATCCTTTGCAAGTTGCGCAGCGATTGCCCCTGTCGCGCCGGCGGCAGCCGAAACGAGGACCGCTTCCCCCGGCTTCGCCTTTCCAATCTCCACAAGTCCGCCAGCGGCTGCACGACCGACATGCGACATGATCGTCATCTGCTCGGGATAGGACATCTCCGCCTCGGGAAGCGCGTGCCGCAAATAACGGGAATCGACCGCGCATATGCGCGCCCATCGCCACATCCCGGTGACGATCTGCCCTGGCTCGAAGCCCTCAACAAACGAGCGCCGCACGATGCCGATGCCGGGACCGACCATGAGATCACCCGCCCGCACAGGGATATATTGCAGCGACGGATCGAGCTTCGCCCAATTGATATGCGTGGGATCGAGCGAGAGTAGCAGGGATTCAACCAGGACCTCGCCCACCGTTAGATCAATCTCTCCCTGATCTGCAAGAGCAAAGCAGGAAGGATCATAGGCTCCGCGCGTCGATTGCGAAATGATCCACCCTGGATTGAACATACGATCCGCTCCCTTGGCCTGCGCGACCCTGTTATCTGTTTGCCCGGCTGTTATGCGATGGGCCTTCCAAAACCGTCATCATTACCGCCTCTTGCCGTCAACCGACTTTTGGAATGGAGTGTTGATCTGAACTCAAGCGAGCGGCTCAAAGCTCGTTCGCACCAAGGACTTCGGGCGCTATTCTACACAGCTTGAACTGAATGGAGCGGAGACGATGGCGTTAGAATTGGAAGGCAAGGTTGCGATCGTAACGGGGGGATCGTCCGGTATCGGCCGAGGAATCGCGCACCGCCTCGCCGCACGCGGTTGCCATGTCGTCGTCATTGGCCGCAATCAGCAATCGCTCGATGCCGTCGTCGCCGAAATTGGCGGGACTGCCTTTCGGACCGATGTGACCGATGCCGAGGGCCTCCACAAAGTCGCTAAGGAAATCAGAGCGCGATTTGGGCGGCTTGATATCCTCGTCAACAATGCAGGGATCGGTCCTTTGGCCCGCCTCGCCGAGATGACCCGCTCGGATTGGGCATGGCTTATTGAAGCGAATATCTGGAGCGTCATCAACGGTTTCGACGCCTTTCTACCGTTGCTCCAAGAAAACCCGGACCCGACATTCATCATGAACACGTCATCGATCACGGGGATGTTCACGGCTCCCACGGTCGGCGGCTATGCTGCAACAAAATATGCAGTCGTGGCGATTTCGGAAACATTGTCGGCGGAGATGGCCCAAGCTGGATCCCACACCAGCGTCAGCGTCTTCCTGCCCGGCCCTGTACGATCAAACATCCACGAGAGTGGGCGGAACCGCCCACAGGACCTGGGCGAAGGCCAACTCAAGAGCATGCGGCTGGAAGATGCCGAGGGTTTTGAGAATGTCACGATACCGTGGATGGAGGCCGATGACGCCGGCGAGATTGCAGTGAGCGATATGCTGGCCGGCAAGCTCTATATCTGGACGCATCCCGAGGGAGCCGGAGCAATTTCCGAGCGCTTTCGCAAGATCAACCAGTCGATCGAAGATAGTAAGGCCCGCTAAAAAATATGACCCGGCGGCGTCTCTGACTGCCGCCGGGTCACCCCCTTTTCCAGGATCAGCCGATGGGAACGGCCTTGGGTATGGTTTCCCAAAAATCTGGATCGTGGCTCGGAAATACCCGTGCGCCCTTGCGCTCGAGCGAGGACAGTAGTTTCAGTGAAGCCATGAATTGATCAGCGTTGAAGCAGTGATCCGGCAGGCGGAACTCGTCGAGCGAGCGCTTGAGGCTGCAACAATCGCCCGTCAGAACGATATCGCCCCCATCCGTCTTGATCTTGGCAGACTGGTGGCCTGGCGTATGCCCCAGCGTCGGGAAGATGACGATCGTGCCATCGCCGAACAGGTCATGCTCTCCACGGATTTTCAGGAAAGGCTGGCCCAGATCATATTCGCTGATCTCATAGATCGGGTCCTCGGCGATATTGTGAAAAGCGTGATCCCATTCGCTCTCCTGCACCACGATCGTCGCGTTCGGGAAGTATGCGTTCCCGCCCGCATGATCGGTATGAAGGTGCGAAACGATGATCCAGCGGATTTCGGCAGGGTCGACGCCGATTGCCTTCAGCCGTTCATCCATCGTATCGCCTTGTTCTAGGTCGATGAAGCTTTCCGGCTGGGTCCCTCTGGGGCGCACGAAACGCGCCCCAAGGCCGGTGTCAAAAAGCACGAGGCCTTTCGGGTGATCGATCAAGAACGCCGTAACCGGCGCCCTGATCTCGCCCGGCTCACCGTCGAGGAAGAAGGCGACGGGCATATTCACATGCCCAACCGTAAAGCCAAACAGGCGAACGCCCTGGCCTGGCTTGCGGGGCGCGGTCGGGATTTCAACGGCACTCATTTGCTCTCTCCAAAATCATCCACATTGATGCCGAAGCTCAAGGGGATCGATGTTCAACTGCGCCGATGGGTCGTCAGACGGTCGCCAGGGCGCTCAGCACCTCGGCCGGCGGCATGTCCGCTTCAAAGCGACCGCCCGGGAACAGCGTCCAGCGATGATCCTGCTTGGGAAGATCGGCGACCGCCTTTTCAAGCGCGTCTGCGGTCCATTTCTGGCCGCCATTGCTGACATGATGCGCTGCGCTCCACTCTTTGAAGAGGAACAGGTCGTCGCCCCACGCGCCGAAAACCCGACCCGTGAAAGGACAATCCGGGCTGGCGAGGAACAGCACGACTTGCGACACATGTTCAGGCGAACTGGGATCGAAACCCTCGCGTGGCGCCATCATATCGATCATTTCTTGCGGGGCCCCTTCCAGCATCCGGGTTCGAGCCATCGGCGCAATCGCATTGGCTCTTACGCCCAGCGGCGCAAGTTCCAGCGCGGCAGACACGGTGAGGGCAGCAACAGCTGCCTTGGTCGCGCTGTAGATATGGATCGGCGGCAAAGGATGAAGCGCAGCGGGCGATGCGGTGTTGATGATGGCACGCCCCTTTTTCGGGCCACTCTTGCGCCAATGCGCCGCCGCCGCGTTCATGGTGGCCGTGACGCCCTTGAAGTTCACCGCAGCGGAAAGATCCCAGTCCTGCTCCGACATCTCGCCGAAAGGCGCCATGCGGCTGATACCGGCATTGTTCACGATGATGTCGATGTCACCGAAAAGCTCGATCGCGCCATTGACGATCGCATGTGCGCTTGTCCAGTCTGCCACGCTGCGCGTGTTGGCAAATGCGGTGCCGCCCATTGCCTCGATCTCGGTTACAACCGCCTGGGCCGGACCTGCGTCACCACCCTCACCCGTATTGGAGCCACCTAGGTCATTGACCACGACCTTTGCGCCCGCCGCTGCAAGGGCGAGGGCATGTTCCCGGCCGAGCCCCCGGCCACCACCGGTAACCAGGGCGACCTTGCCAGCAATCGACATCCGTTTCTCTCCTTAAACGAAATAGGCAGGCGCTTGTGTCACACGCACCCGCAGCCTAGATTTACCAGGCTTGTTCTCGGCTCTCAGGCGGCCAACTCAAGCGAGATTTTCGCCTCGGGATTGAGCTGAGATCAAGCGACCACAGCCAAACCCCATTCCGCGCGCCGGCGAGCAATCTCCGCCTTGCAAATATCCATTCGTGCGGTCGTCTTTCTGGCTTCTTCCAGCATCCAGTCGCGGAAGGGCTTGAAGCTAGGATTGCGGGGGGTCCGATCGGGCCAGATAAGGTTATAGTTGTGATCATCCGGCGTAGAAATCGGGAATGGCATGATAAGCGTCCCGGCTTCGAGATCATCGAGGATCAGCGGCAGTTGCGCCATCGCGATCCCCACCCCGTCGGTGGCCGCCTGATAGGCCAGGCTTGAGCTTTCAAACTGCATCGTGCTGGCACCAACGAGGTCTGCCATTCCCGCCTCCTTGAGCCAAAGTGCCCAGTTCGAAGGCCGCGCCGTCGAATGGAGCAGTGTGTGACGGGCGAGGTCGGCAATCTGATCGAGAGGGATACCTTGCTGGAGTAGCTTGGGGCTGCAGACGGCCACAAGGTCCGCCTCGAACAGATGCCGATAGACCGACTGAGGCGTGTCTTCGTGACCGAGCTTAATGGTCGCATCGAGATCGTCCCGCTGGAAATCGACCGCAGCGAGATTCATCGTCAACTGGAGGTTATTGCCTGGATGCTGTGAGTAGAACGAATGCATCCGCGGCATCAACCACCGAAGCGTGAAGGTCGAAGAGGTCGAGACTCTCAGCGGAGCGCCCTCGGGAACTTCCATTAGTTGCTCTGTGGCCGCTTTGATCAGCGTG
>Ga0163161_10003318_pt1 | contig 11285 bp, 12 predicted proteins | sample S45metaG_FD_129847 | JGI IMG/M metagenome (GOLD analysis project Ga0163161, IMG submission 129847) | Switchgrass rhizosphere microbial communities from Kellogg Biological Station, Michigan, USA - S4-5 metaG | ecosystem: Host-associated > Plants > Roots > Rhizosphere > Soil | place: USA... | reverse complement strand
GGCAATAGGTGAATATCATCGGTTGTCAAGAGATACTGTTTCAACAAACCGCTGTATACCGAACGGTACGTACAGTGGTGTGAGAGGACAGATAGGGAACTAATCCCTATCTTCCTACTCGATAATGATATTTTTTTGGAAAGCAGCTGCAGTATTTCTTTTGAATGTTAGTCCTGCTTTCCGCTTGTAGTCCATCTTTTCAATCGGGAGCTACCGCTCCATCTGATAGCTATCGGATCAGGTTTATATACTCAGGTTTCTGTTAATATTGAGGGCTGAACTGATAGTTCATAATTTGCCCTTCGGCACTTTGCAATCCTAAAATAGTTTAACAGGCCGTGCCACCTAAACCCGATCGAAGCGGGATGCCAATTTCTTCAATTGGCTGAAGCGGGAGCGGGGCTATCGTAACCCAAACGCTGCTGTACTTGATTTCCAAGAAAAAAGAATAAAGTTTCTCTTGTTAATATTATCAACGCATAGCAAAAACGTATTGGTATTTAATGTTTAAATTTATCTGCATTACACTGTCCAGTCAAACGGTTGATCTAGATTGTAACAAGAATGTGAGATTTGGAATCTTCCCATAATCTCTATCTTGGTTCAAATAATCAAATAAATCTATAAAAACCACAACACAAACATGAACAAAGCATTATCGATTTTTATTGGAGTATTAATCAGCACGAGTGCATTTGCGCAGAGTGATCCCAATCTGGGCATCATACCTGCACCTGTTGCCATTACCAGGGCCAACGGAAACTTTATTTTAGATAAGACCACAGTTTTAGTAAACCAGAGCATCGACGGCGCAAAGATGACTGATTTATTAAATGCTTTTATCGTTACCAAGGCAGGTTTTGCCTTAAGAGAAACCAAAATTACGCAACCTAATCAAAAAGCGGTTGTTTTAACCTCTGTTGGAGCAGATCAATTGCCTGCCGAGGGTTACACGATTAAAGTCAGCCCTAATCAAATTGTTTTAACGGGAAAAGGAGCAGGGCTTTTTTATGCCGTACAATCGCTCATGCAGATGCTGCCTGATAAAGTTGCCGATAAAATCACTGTTCCTGCAGTTAATATTAACGATTATCCACGTTTTGCTTATCGTGGAACGATGTTGGACGTATGTCGTCATTTCTTCCCGATCTCTTTTATCAAAAAATATATCGATCAGCTGGCTTATTATAAGATCAATACCTTTCACTGGCATTTAACTGATGATCAGGGCTGGAGAATTGAGATTAAAAAATATCCAAAACTGGTCGAAATCGGCTCTTCGCGTAATGGCAGTATTATTGGCAATTACCCGGGAAATGGCAATTATCTTACGCCAGTTAAAGGATATTACACCCAGGAGGAAGCTAAAGAGATTGTGAGATACGCTGCTTCGAAATACATTACGGTAATTCCGGAAATTGAATTGCCAGGTCATGCTTCTGCGGCAATCGCTGCTTATCCTGAATTAAGCTGTTTTCCCGATCGCGATACCTTTGTTAGCGATAAAACACCATGGGCAGGTAGCAGAAAAGGAAAACAGGTACAACAAACCTGGGGCGTATTTGATGATATTTTTGTGCCTTCGGAAAATACTTTTACTTTCTTAGAAAATGTGCTGGATGAGGTGATTGCTATTTTTCCTTCAAAATACATCCATATTGGTGGTGACGAAGCACCTAAAACCTATTGGAAGGAATCTACTTTCTGCCAGAACCTCATGAAAGAAAAAGGTTTGAAAGATGAGCACGAATTACAGAGTTATTTTATCCAAACGATTGAAAAACACGTAAATGGAAAAGGACGCTCTATTATTGGTTGGGATGAGATTTTGGAGGGTGGTTTAGCACCAAATGCAACCGTAATGAGCTGGCGGGGCGAAGATGGCGGGATTGCCGCTGCGCAACAAAAACACGATGTAATTATGACCCCGGGATCGATGGGTTTGTATATCGACCATAAACAATCCAATTCTCCTGACGAACCGGTAACCATTGGCGGATTTGCGCCATACCAAAAGATTTATGCCTACGATCCGATACCGAAGGTATTAACGGCGGATGAAAGAAAATATATCAAAGGCGTTCAGGCCAATATGTGGACGGAGTATATTAAAACAACTGCTAAAGCAGAAAATCATGCTTTCCCACGTTTACTGGCATTGGCCGAAATTGCATGGTCGCCGGTTGAACGCAAAGATTTGAAAAACTTTGCCGAACAGCGTTTACCAGTACATTTGGCACGTTTAGATAAAATGGATATTAATTATTGGGTACCAACACCGATTGGACAAAGCGATAAACCTTTAACCGGTGGTGATTTTACCATCGACTTAAAAGTACCGGTTAGAGGAGGAAAGATTTATTACACGATAGATTTGGCACGTCCTTCAGAAAATGCATTTTTATACACTGCGCCGATTAAAATAACTGTTCCGCAGGGAGAAAAAAGAGTGTTAAAAACAATCGTTATTGCACCAAGCGGTAGAAGAAGTGTTACTACGGAAACTATTTTAAACAATGGCGCAGCCGAAGTTAAAATAGAAGCAAAGAAATAAAATTGTTGCTTTGATTGGCTAAAATACTTAATTTGGGGCAACCAAAACGTCCTAAATAGAATGAAACTACAGAAATATACAAAACAGCATCTCCTGTTAATCACAGGGATGCTGTTTTGTTTTGCATGCACAGAAGAAAAACCCCAAGAAATTAAGACAGAAACCACAAAAGTTCAAAAGAATCCTTTTCGTTTTTATAAGGACATAGAAGTAAAACCAGGATTAAATTTCGAAATCGTAAGCTGGGGTAAGGGTGTCGACTCTATTGGCGGGTATCAGATTTTAATGTCTGATTCTATCCGTAACAATTACAGATCCGCTGCGGTAGACCGTAAAGGCATTATCATAGATGCCTGGAATATGGATTTGGACAATGATGGAAATCCGGAGTTGTATATCCAATTGCTAAGCAAAAAGACTGTTTCAGATCTTAATGTTTTCGAATATGCTGGTGGCGATTTTAACAAAATCAGTTTCCCTTCATTAAACTCAAGCCAGAAAAAAGGTTATTTGGGGAACGATAATTTTTTTATTAAAAATGGCGATCTGTTCCGTTCTTTTCCTGTTAAAGACCCGGCTGATAGTACTAAAACGATTAACAAAACATTGCAATATAAACTAAGCGGAAATAGTTTTTCGACAAGCGAAGTGAAGGCTGAAGGAAATAAAGCTAAAAGTTAAAGCCTAAAAGTGTAGAGAGTTAAGTGTGTGGCCAAATGCGGACAATTAAAACTATGAGCAACGAAAAATTCTCAATTATCGATCGGATCAGGAGCTTTAAATATGCATTTAATGGTTTAAAGCTCTTTTTTATTCATGATCATAATGGGAGGGTCCATCTGTTCGCGGCAATCGTTGCGATTGGTCTGTCTTTTTATTTAAAAATCTCCGGGTTGGAGTGGATTGCTGTCTTGTCGGTTATTTCGGCCGTTTTTGTTGCCGAAATCTTAAATTCTGCCATCGAAAAACTGGCTGATGTGGTTTCACCAGATTATCATCCAAAAATTAAGGTGGTAAAAGATCTGGCCGCTGCTGCGGTATTGGTGGCCGCATTTTTGGCGGTAGCAGTTGGTTTGATTATTTTTATTCCAAAACTATTTTTGTAATTCGGCCATTGCCGCCCTCGATTCTTCAATCTTTTCCTGGATAATATCGTCCCAGCGGGCCTGCATTTTATGATTGCTTCCATGTTCGGTTTCATCATCATAATTGCGTTGCATGGTGTCAAAAAAAGAGCTGATCTGATTCGCGAGTTCAGAAATTTGCGCTTTATAATTGCTTACCGCATAATTTCTGTTTTTTAATACCCTTTCGGCCTCCAAAAGCAAAACATACTGGATATCGGCATGACCCTGTTCGTGGTGTAAAAGGCTTGCCCTGATTTCGGGGTCTTTAATTTTATCGAACTTTACCCACGATCTGGCCTTATCTATTGTAACCTCATTTTTAAGTTTAATAGCCACTCGGTTGCGGTAAACGGTACTTTCATAGCTATATTTCCATGTCATGGCCGTTAAGGCAAAAAATGGTGAGCGCATATCCGGATTGCCTTTAAAATGTATATCCCAATCCAGCTGAACCGGTTGTGAAAAATCCTGTTTAAAAGCAAAAGTACATGGCAATGCCAGCAAAAATAATAAGGGTAAAATCAATTTTTTCATGTGTCGGTTTTTACAATGAAAAAACCGTGCCTAAATTACTCCGGAGTCGAAATCTGTCCGCTGATGCGTTCGAATTTTTCGATCAATAAGGCTATACGTTCTTTTTCCCTGCTCATTACCGCCTTTCTCAAAATGGTTGAACAGAATAACATCCATAATACAGTTAAGCCCACGGCCAATACTTTTTGAACGGTGCTAAAGTGGGCCAGAATTTCTACAAAATAAAATATAAGACCCAGTGACAGGGCGATCATGTAAAACCAATATAAAGAATTGTATAGTTTAAAGCGGTTTAACTGATAGGTTTTTAAATTATTTAAATATTCGTGAGGATGGGCTGTAAAATCAGTTTTCGAAATCAGCCTGTAATCACGGTAAAGGATTAAAGTATATACGCCGATGGCGATAATGGTGATGCTGATCCCTACATGAGTAGTCCACGATTCAAAGTGAAAAAATATCCACAATGCGGCAATGGCAATAAAGGATACCAACATCCCTAAAATGTTCAAAGCAGATTTCAGCTTCAATCCATTTACTTCTTTCTTCGCTTGTTGCAGCATTTCATCAGCAGAAACCTTAACTTCTACCTCATGGTTTTGCCACAACTCCTGTATTTGATCAAACGCTTGCATACTGGCTGTATAATTCTGTTAATTTTTGTTTAATTCGGTGGATTTTTACCCTTAAATTGCCTTCGCTTATCCCAGAGATATCGGCAATTTCATGGTATGGTAATTCATCTAATACCATTGTAATTATTAAACGGTCATTTTCTTCAAGTTTGGATATACATTGATAAAGTAGGGCAACCTGCTCGTTTTTCTCTGAAAATTCCTCTATTTTATTTTCTATAATGTTATCAGTCAATTCATCTTTAGCCTGTCGCTTTTCCGATCGGAGGTAGGTTAAACAGGTGTTTACCGCGATCCTGTAAATCCATGTAGAAATTAGCGATTTGTTCCTAAACTTATCCAGATTTTGCCAAACCTTTAAGAAAGTTTCCTGTAAAAGATCGTTGGCTGCATCGGTATCACCAGTATAACCATAACATAAATGGAATATCTTTTTGGAATTTGAATCGAAGATCTCTTTAAATAACTTGTCTTTTTGTTCCATTTAGGGGTTTATAGTTGCGTTTTAGATGCTGGTGGACATTTTTTGTTACACCAGAAATCAAAAATAATATATTTTTTGATGCCAGCCGTGATCAAAATTTGTTACACGCCGTAAATATCGTAGTTTTACCAAATTAAGAGTAGCACAAACTTTTTATATTCATGAAGAAAAACAAACTCACGCTTTTCATTTTTTTAGCGCTGATTGCGGGTATTGCATTAGGCTATATTTTAAATGTCAATTCAATCGATGTGTACAATCAGAATATACTCAACGCGGATGCGAAAGTTAAAAGCATAGAGGTAAGTATAGCCAAAACTACCGATACCACCAGTATAGGGTACATACAGCTTAAAGCAGAGCGAAAAGCCAACGCCAAAATCAAGAAAGAAAACGAAGATATCCGGGAGAAAAAACTAGAATATTTTACGTTATTAAGTGATATTTTTCTTCGCCTGATTAAAATGATTGTTGCGCCCCTGGTATTTACAACCCTGGTGGTTGGCGTAGCCAAGGTGGGCGATATTAAAGCTGTAGGCAGGATTGGAGGCAAAACGCTGGGCTGGTTTCTGGCCATGTCATTAATGTCGTTGGTACTGGGGATGATTTTAGTAAACTTATTCGAGCCTGGAAGGCATATGAAATTATCGTTACCTGATCAATTGGTCAATACAGGGATCCAGAAGGCATCAATGAGTGTTAAAGATTTTATTGCGCACGTTTTTCCCAAGAGTATTGCCGAATCAATGGCTAACAATGAGATTTTACAGATTGTGGTATTCTCTTTGTTTTTTGGCGTAGCAACAGCCGCTATTGGCGATTTAGGGCAGATTGTGATCAAAGCATTTGATGCCATTGCACATGTGATTTTAAAAATGACAGGTTATGTGATGAATTTTGCCCCTTTAGCAGTTTTTGGAGCCATGACCGCCATTGTGGCTAAACAAGGTCTCAATGTATTGAACACCTACGCCATATTTATCGGTGAGTTCTACCTTGGGTTAGGGATTTTATGGTGTGTATTGATCTTTTTGGGGTTTTTAGTGTTGAAAAAACGCATTTTCCATTTGGTAAATGATATGAAAGAACCAGCGCTGCTGGCTTTTAGTACAGCAAGCAGTGAAGCCGCCTATCCAAAAACAATGATGCTGTTAGAGCGTTTTGGCTGTAAAGATAAAATTGTAAGTTTCGTATTGCCATTGGGCTATTCATTTAACTTAGACGGCTCGATGATGTATATGACCTTTGCTTCCTTATTTATTGCACAGGCTTATGGTATTCATTTGGGTTTTGAGCAACAGATTTCGATGCTTTTAATCCTGATGTTAACCAGTAAAGGAATTGCAGGTGTGCCAAGGGCGTCGTTAGTGGTAATTGCCGGAACCATTGCAAGTTTTAATATCCCCGAAGCTGGATTGGCTTTGTTAATCGGTATTGATCCCTTGTTGGATATGGGCCGTTCGGCAACCAACGTAGTAGGAAATAGCATCGCAACTGCAGTAGTAAGTAAGTGGGAAGGGGAGCTTAAAGAGTCAACAGTCTAGAGTCCTTAGTCTGGAGTCTTATCTAATCATCAATAATTACATTACTCACTCATTCAATCATTCAGTTAATCAATAATTCAACATCAAGTGTCAAGTAGAGGAAAAAAAATATTCTTAGCCCTTAGTATCATCGTGCCAATGATTATTTATTGTTACGTTTATTATAAGCCCATTATTCAAAATGCACCATTCAGAAAAAAGGATTTTGTATCAATGGAATATAAATGGGGTGTGAAAGATACCTTAGAAAATCATTATAATTCTGCAACCGGCGATTACCAGTACATCAGTAATGTAGATTCTGTTGTTCATAAGAAAATATTCTTAAAGAGCGACGATATCTTATACATGCACACTAAAGCAAACGAAATCGGACTTTGGAATTTTCCGGATACCATCGGGAAAAAGAGTGCAAAAGCAATGGCTGTGCCACGTTACGATATGTTATTCAAATACAAAGAGAAAACAAAACATGTGGTGGTATACGGAGATTTTGATGGTAATCCTAAATTGCTGGATGCTGCTGTACAGATGAGAAAGATTATCGAGGAAGTTTTAAATATGGCTGAAAAGAGAAGTGGTAAGTAGAATTAGTCCGAGCTATGAAGTCGGGAATCAGAAGTTGATATAACGAGGTTGAGGTCGGTTAGCTGGTCTTGCATTTGGGTTGCACGCTTGGTGTTTTTAACAATTAAATACCTGATAAATTGATCTTGAAATCCATTAATCCTCCAAATCCTGATCCAGTAGAATTAATTGAAAAATATTTTCGATATGTGTTTGTGTGTTAATTGAATTTGTTCTATATTTGCACCTCGTTAAATAAAAATTATAAAACTAATATTTAAACAATGTACGCAATAGTAAATATAGCAGGGCAGCAATTTAAAGTTGCTAAAGACCAGCACCTTTTTGTACACAGATTACAAGGAGATGAAGGCGCTAGTATTGAATTTGATAATGTATTGTTGGTTGACAACGGTGGTGCAATTACTGTAGGAGCTCCTGCAGTTAAAGGTGCTAAAGTTTCAGCTAAGATCGTATCTCATTTAAAAGGTGATAAAGTAATTATTTTCCACAAAAAACGTAGAAAAGGTTACAAAAAGAAAAATGGTCACCGCCAGTTTTTCACTAAGATTCAGATCTCTGACATCACTCTATAATTAATTGTTAACCCAATAATTCGCTTTTTAGCGAGTTACAAAATATAAAATCATGGCACACAAAAAAGGAGCCGGTAGTTCGAAAAACGGACGTGAATCGCATAGTAAGCGTTTAGGTATTAAAATTTTCGGTGGGCAATTGGCTATCGCTGGAAACATTTTAGTACGTCAACGTGGAACAAAACACCACCCTGATAAAGGTGTTGGAATTGGTAGAGACCACACTTTATTCGCTTTAGTAGATGGTACTGTAATTTTCAGAAAGAAACAAGATAACAAATCTTATGTGTCTATCCTTCCTATTACAGAAGCAGAAATCGAAGCAGCAGTAGCTAAAGCACCAGTTGCTAAAAAAGCGGTTGCAAAGAAAGAAGTTGTAGCTGAAGAGGTTGTTGAAGCAGCACCAGTTGCTAAAAAAGCCCCTGCTAAAAAAGCTAAAAAAGACGAAACTACTGAAGAAGCTGCACCTGCAGAATAATTAGTATTAAAGTTATAAAGAAAAGTCCTGATTTTCATCAGGACTTTTTTTGTTTTTATATGGTTCACTGGTTTATTTGTCATGTATTGCGGTTAACTGTATAAATTGGTTAATCGGTTAATTGACGCTCAGCTCCAAACTCCGAACTCCAGGCGGTAATGGCCCTTCGGCTCCGCGCATAGTAACCTCTCTTGAGTGGATTGCTTAACCGACGCCAAACCTAAAATTCCCGACTCCAAACTCAACTAGTGTTAAACCATGTTAAATAACAAAATTTAACAATTCATCGCAATACATTCGTGTATCATTATTTAATTATTTTACGATGAATTTTAAAACCCTCAGTTTATCTGTTTTTTCCATCATTCTTTGTGGTTTATCAGCTAAAGCACAGGATATAGAAGAAAATATCCGCATGGTGAAACCATTCAAAGCCGACGGCGTATCGAACGAGTGGAACGAACCGCTTAACCAATACAACGACGCCACAAAACTGGCTTTTGCACTGGCTAACGATGATCAAAATTTATACATTATTATTGAGTCGCTCGATCCCCAGACAACCTTTAGTGTGTTGAGAGGTGGCATTACCTTAAACATTAATACTGAGGGCAAAAAGAAAGATGGCATGAAGTTAACCTTTCCCTTAATGGATAGACCTCCGATGCCTAAGGAAGGAGAGGGGCATCGTGAGCGCGCTCCTATATCGCCAGATGGAAATGCTGAGCTACATGATCCTGCGGCTATGAATAAAGGTATACGCGTTTCAGGCTTTAAAAATATTCCTGATGGCGAATTGCCAGCTATCAATCAAGATGGAATTGAAACCGGAATGAGTATCCATCCCAACAGAGATCTTATTTACGAACTGAGTATCCCTTTATCACAATTACAGATAGGTTTTGACCTTAAAAAGCCATTGGTATACAATATTAAAATTAATGAGCCGAATAAATCTGGTTTTAAGAGAGATGGCAGATCTGAAGGTGCAGGCGGAGGTAAAGGTGGTAGATCAGGCGGTAGAGGTGGAATGGGAGGCGGAGGAATGGGCGGCGGTGGCCGTGGTGGTATGGGTGGCGGAAGAATGGGGGGAGGCGGTGGCGGTCAACGTCCACAAGAAGGCGGTGAAACAGCATCTAAATCCTCTGATTTTTGGATTAAATATAAGTTAGTAAAAGCTTAACCTATTTGTATTCGAACACTTGTCCCGACTTTCTTCTGGAAGCCAGGACTGACGAGTAAAAAAAAGTATAAAGTTGTCAGCTTTCTTGCCCGTTAGCTATAAAAGTTGACAACTCTTTTAATTAATATTCTCTTGCCATTAGCTGCTCCGTAAGTGTTAAAAGATTTGACTTCTTTTCATCACTCACATTAATTTGTGCAAACACACTTAAGGCTTTGCTGAGGTAGCTGTTCATGCTTTCCTTCGCAATGTCCTGGATATCCAAGGTATCGTAAACCTGGCGTACAGTATCTACTTTTTCCTGTGCGTTGAATTCTTTATATCCTGTCCAGGTATTTAATGATGTCCTGGTTTCTCCCTCGGCAAGCTCAAAGGCTTTTAACAGCAGGAAGGTTTTTTTATTGGCAATAATATCGCCACCAACCTGTTTTCCGAATTTTTCAGGGTCGGCATATACATCCAAAATATCGTCCTGTAACTGGAAAGCGATACCGATATTTTCGCCAAACTGATAGATTAGATCTGCATCTTTTTCGGAAGCGCCAGCTATAATGGCACCGAGTTTTAATGCACCACCCAGAAGTACAGCGGTTTTTAACCTGATCATATTGATGTATTCTTCAATGCTTACATCATCACGGCCTTCAAATTCCATGTCCAGCTGCTGACCTTCGCAAACACCTTGTGCCGTTGCATTAAATGTATTTAATACCGGGCCAAGAAAAGCGGGGTTAACCTTCGCCAGGTTTTTATTTGCTTCCACCATCATAACATCACCGCTTAAAATGGCGGTGTTGATACTCCATTTTTCGTGAACGGTAGCTTTTCCCCTGCGGAGAGGGGCATTGTCCATAATATCATCATGAACGAGCGTAAAATTATGAAAAACCTCAATGGCCATTGCTGCATGGATCGATTCGTTTGCATCTTCTCCGAACAGCTCGGTAGCCATTAGAACCAATAAAGGTCTTACGCGTTTTCCGCCAAGATTAATGATATAAGTAATCGGATCGTACAGCTGTTTAGGGTGATCCGGGAACTTTAAATTTTGTATTGCAGTATCTAAAATTTGTTGTAATTGTTCTGTAGTATGCATTGTAATTATTGCGTAAACCCGTGTTTAGGACACAAAGTTTATATTTTTAATCTGGAATTAAGGTAAAATCGATTTGACGTTTAGAAAGATCTACTTTTTTTACCCTGATCATTACTTCATCTCCTAATTGATATTTTTTCTTCTTGCGTTGACCAACAATGCAGTAATTTTTCTCATCGAGTACATAAAAATCGTCTGATATATCCCTTAAGCGGATCATACCTTCACATTTGTTCTCTTCTATCTCTACATACATGCCCCATTCGGTAACGCCCGAAATAATACCTTTGTATTCGGTTCCGATATTGTTTTCAAGGTATTCGGCCTGTTTGTATTTAATGGATGCACGTTCAGCGTCGGCAGCTCTTTTCTCCATTGCGGAAGAATGTACGCAGGCGACTTCATAAAATTCCATATCAGCTGATTTTCCGTCATCCAGATAAGTTTGTAAAAGCCTGTGGGCCATTACATCCGGATAACGGCGGAT
>Ga0163161_10003317_pt1 | contig 11289 bp, 8 predicted proteins | sample S45metaG_FD_129847 | JGI IMG/M metagenome (GOLD analysis project Ga0163161, IMG submission 129847) | Switchgrass rhizosphere microbial communities from Kellogg Biological Station, Michigan, USA - S4-5 metaG | ecosystem: Host-associated > Plants > Roots > Rhizosphere > Soil | place: USA: Michigan... | reverse complement strand
GTAAATCTTATTCATCGTGACGATTGCATAGGTATAATTGAAGCCATAATAGAGCACGAAGCCTGGGGCGAAATCTTTAACGGTGTTACACCGCACTACCCTACCCGCGAAGACCACTACACAAAAAAAGCAAAGGCTTTAGGGCTCGAACTGCCAAAATTTAACCGTGCAAAACCATCTCAGGGTAAAACCGTGAGTTCGCAAAAAGTAATAGCTTATCTGGGATATAAGTTTAAATCAGCCCTGATTTAAATTGCTGTAAAAGAGTATGGGGCGGGACTTTTAATCAAATCCGCGCCCTTCTACCCACACACGTGAAGACTGTTTCAAGAACTATTCTCAACCTGCAAATGAATCTAGCAAAAACACAGGCAGGCGATGCAGTTATTGATGAATGAAAAAGAAAAACGGTTTAGGTTATTCTTCAAACAATCTTATGCTATCTGTCATAAGTTTGGGAGCTTATTAGATTGCCATTAACAGGAGCAAAGTAATAGAATTATAAAATTTTGCCGTTGCGGGTTTTCCGCAGTTAACATAATTTTAACAATTATATAGAATGCTTGTCAGCGACGTAATTATTGGGCCAATGACATTGCATCTTAAAGATTTTGAAGTGTAATGGTATTGAGATGTAAGATTTTTTCTATATGAAAAATTTACACGTAACCCTGTTTCCTTGCTTCATTTACAAGAGCCTCATCATCGCCTGACACGTCGAGCATTTTTTTAAGCTTATACTTTCGTTTTTCAATGGCGCTGTCAGAAAGTGGAATGTATTTACTAAGATTCTTGTTTTTTATGCCTTTAGAAAGCAGCATGATGATCTTGGTATCTATATCGTCAAGCACAATGCCTTTTTCGAGTCGCTGTATATAGCCGGCTACTGTTTTAGAGTAATAGGTATTCCCTTCCAGTACATTCCTGAAACATTCGGCAATCTCTTCTGTATTACAATCGCTTTTATTTATAAAACCTTCGGGCTTTACATTATTCAGTATACTGTTCATGATTTCCACTTCTTTGTGCATGGTCATCATAATAATTTTACACTCCGGCATAACTTTTCTTAGGTATACTGCAACATCGTGTCCTGACGTAAGGTGCATTTCAGGAAAATCAGGTATACTGTAATCTATAACTGCGGCATCAAAAGGATTTTCCCTGTGTGCTTCTATAACTTTATGGGCAGATTTGCAGTCGCTAGCTTTAGCAATAGATAGATTGCTGAAGATGCTGCCTTCAAGTGTTTTAAATATAGAATGGTATCCTTCCAGCACGACCATGTGGTCGTCTACAGCCAGCACGTTTAAGTTTTCTCTCAATCCCCCTAAAATTTTCTTCAAAAATAAGAAGGAAATATATAAAATAGGTTACGGAAAACCTCATTTACAGCAAATTAATATAAAAATAAAAAATCCCGCAATATAAATTGCAGGATTTAATAATATTATTAACTGATAACCAAAAGCTTACCAGATCTTAACTCTTTTGTCAGGCGCTACGTACATTCCATCGCCCGGTTTGATGCTGAATGCTTCATAAAAAGCATCAACATTTTGAAGCGGAACAAAGGCGCGGTACATGCCCGGCGAGTGCGGGTCTGTTTTAACCTGGTTCTTTATGGCCTCATCTCTTGCTTTAGTTCTCCAGATAGTTGCCCATGAAATAAAGAAGCGCTGCTCTGGCGTATAACCATCTATCAGGCCAGGGTTACCGTTTTGTTTTAGGTACAGCTGAAGTCCGTCATAAGCAGCATTAACACCGCCAAGATCGCCAATGTTTTCACCAAGCGTGAATTTACCGTCTACATAGATACCCGGTAGCGGCTGAAGCGCGCTGTACTGATCAGCAAGGCTTCCGCCAAGGCCTGTAAATTTGGCAAGGTCTTCGTCACCCCACCAGTTTACAAGGTTACCATCAGAATTATAGCGTGACCCTGAATCGTCAAATCCGTGTGATATTTCGTGGCCGATAACAGCACCTATACCACCATAGTTAACCGCTTCATCTGCTTTATAATCATAAAATGGCGGCTGAAGGATAGCAGCAGGGAATACGATCTCATTATATGATGGGTTAAAGTAAGCATTAACCGTTTGCGGGCTCATGTGCCACTCAGTTTTATCTACCGGTTTGCCCAGTTTCTCAATATCTTCTTTAAATGCCCATCGTGATGCATTGTTCATGTTATTAAAGAATGTTCCGCCTTCGGCAGGGCTCTGGATAGCAAGTGCAGAATAGTCTTTCCATTTATCAGGATAACCTATTTTCACGTTAAGCTTGCGCAGTTTTGTAACAGCATTCTCTCTTGTAGATTTAGCCATCCAAGGAAGGCGGTTAATGCGGTTCTCAAAAGCAAGCATTACATTTTTGATCATCGCTTCAGCTTTAGCTTTAGCTTCTGCAGGAAATTTTTTCTCAACATAAAGTTTACCTAAAGCCTCGCCCACAGTACCGTTTACAGTTTGCAGTGCATTTTTATCGCGTGATTCTTCTTTAATGGCTCCTCTAAGCGTTTTGCTGTAAAACTCCCAGTTAGCCGTTTCAAGATCTGTAGAAAGCACATCAGACGAATGGTTTAAAAGTGTCCATTTCATGTAGGCTTTCCAATCCTCAACTTTATTAGCCTTAAATATCTCCTGTAACGCTGCCATGTATTTAGGCTGCGATACATTTATAAGTTCACCGGCTTTAAGCTTAATGCCAAGGCTGGTAAAATAAGTAGTCCAGTTTATCGAAGGTACCAGCTTTTGAAGCTCTGCAACCGTCATTGGGTTGTAAGTCTTTCTGCTGTCGCGGCGTTCTACCCTGTCTAACCTTGGCTGAGCCATGGCTGTTTCAAGGGCAAGGATATTAGCTGCAGTCTTAGTTGCATCTGCCTCTTTATAGCCAAGGTATTTAAGCATTCTTGCAACGTGCTTTACATACAGCTCACGCTTTTCTTTAGAGTCGGCATCATCAGAAACGTAGTAATCCCTATCAGGTAATCCAAGGCTTCCCGGCCCGATATAAATGATGTTAGCATTACTGTCTTTAGCATCTGAGCCTACGCCCATGCCAAAAAAGCCAAGCCCGCCAACAGGCTCCATTTCTATAAGCAGTTTTTCAAGGTCTTTTGCATTCTTGACCTTGTCTATTTTTGCCAAATACGGTTTAAGCGGCGCAATGCCTGCCCTGTTACGGGCAACAGTGTCCATAATAGTTTTATACAGGTTTGCGGCTTTGCCCTGGTCTGATGCAGATTTCAGGTTTTTGTTTGCAGCAGCCTCTTTAAGTATGGCAAGTGCGTCATTGTTTGTGTTTTCGCGAAGTTCGACAAAGCTCCCCCAGCGTGTTTTGTCAGACGGGATCTGGGTATTGTCTACCCACGTACCGTTTACATACCTGAAGAAATCGTCGCTTGGCTTAACTTTCTTATCCATATAAGAAACATTAATGCCGGGCTTTTGCTGTGCATTAGCCATTTGAACACTGCAAAGCGTACCGGTAACAGCCAATGCTGCAACAGTATATTTTGCGTTGAAGGTTAATTTCATATAATTCGTGTTTTAATCCTTAAGGCTACAAAAATAAAAAGTTAGCTTAAACCGAAGGCCGTAAAGTTGTTAAATATGCAAAAAAGTGCCTTTTGTAATTATTTCGGGTACTATTACTTAAGTTTTATAGCCTGTTGTTTCTTAATTTTGCAAAAATTATTCCCAATGCTTCAGTTTTTCAAAAAATATAAGATATTAATCATTGTCCTCGTAGTGCTTTCTGCCGTTATACTTTTCCTTTTTAACGGAGCACTCACGCCAAAAAAATACCTGCAGGTATACAGCCCGGCCGATGTGAACCCTGAACTTGTTGACAGCACCGTACAGTATGTTGCCAAAAATCATAAAATAGCCAACTTCTCGTTTACCAACCAAAACGGAAAGACCATAACCCAAAACGATTACAAAGGCAAGATCTATGTAGCCGATTTCTTTTTTACCACGTGCCCATCCATCTGCCCCATAATGACCAAAAACATGGAGTGGCTGCAGTCGCAGATTAAAAACGATCCAAAGGTTATGCTGCTCTCGCACTCCGTAACGCCTGATATAGACAGTGTTCCTGTGCTGAAAAAATATGCCATTGAAAAAGGTGTTATAGACAGCAAATGGAATCTTGTTAGGGGTAAAAAAGAAGATATCTATTATATAGCCCGTAAATCATACCTGGCTGTAAAGACCACAAATTCAAGTGAATTGTATGATATGGTACATACCGAAAACTTTATACTGGTAGACACCAAAGGCCGCATTCGCGGATTTTACAATGGCACTAATTTAGATAAGGACGTAAAAGGAGAAAAAAACGTAAAGCAGCTGCTTGAAGATATTAAATGGCTATCGGATAACGAAAACTAAGGCCGTTTGGATATTAATTTATACTTTTGCAATCTAAATTGATTCTAAATAATATTGAAAACCACACTTGCAGCGCTTAAAAAAGGCCAAAAAGCCATAATAACCGATCTTAACATAGATGCGGTTCCGTTAAAGCTTCTTGAAATGGGATGCCTTCCCGGCAATACTGTGGAACTTCTTCAGGTTGCCCCCATGGGCGACCCTATCTATATCAACGTAAACGAAAGCCACGTGGCAATAAGGCTGGAAACTGCCCGTGAAATTGATGTAGAATTTATACCCAATTCTCTATAATGGCAGCTCACAATATCCTGAACATAAAAATTGCACTTATTGGTAACCCAAATACCGGAAAGACCTCAGTTTTTAACCATCTTACGGGCCTTAACCAGCAGGTGGGCAACTACCCGGGTATTACCGTAGAGCGTAAAACAGGATCGTGCAAACTACCTAACGGGACCAAAGGAACGGTTATGGACCTGCCCGGCACCTACAGCCTTAATGCAAGCTCCATGGATGAGAATGTGGTTATTGAGCTGCTGCTCAACAAAAACGACAAAGACTATCCTGATGTTGCCGTTGTAGTTACCGATGTAGAAAACCTGAAACGTAACCTGCTTCTTTTTACACAAATAAAAGACCTCGAACTGCCTACCATACTTGTTATCAACATGAGCGACAGGATGGAGAAAAAAGGCATTGCGCTGGACATACCGTATCTTGAAAAACTGCTTAAGACCCGCATTGCGCTTGTAAGCTCACGCAAAGGCACGGGCATAGATACCATAAAAGAATTAATCGTTAATTATGGCGCGCTGCCTACAGAGCCATGCCTTAATGCATCAGGCATAGATAACGAATATTTTAACGGATTGCGAAATGCTTTTCCTAACCAGCTGCTATACAAGCTGTGGTTAGTTATTACGCAGGATGTAAACTTTGGCCAGCTGGAGCGTAAGGAAATTGAACGCAATAGTTCTTTTGCAAAAAGCAAGGCCGAGTTGAAACGCATGCAGCAAAAGGAAACCATTAAGCGCTATCAGTTTATTAACGATGTGCTTAAAACGGGGCAGACCATAGATAATGCCAAGGCTAACGACATTCGTGCAAAACTGGACCGGGTACTTACACATAAGGTTTTTGGCTACGTTATTTTCCTTGGGATACTTATGCTGATATTCCAGTCGATATTCTCATGGTCAAGCATACCTATGGATTTTATCGATGAGAGCTTTGCAGCATTGGCATCGTATACCGATACTCATTTGCCTCCGGGTAAGCTGACCGACCTTATCTCGCAGGGTATCATACCGGGTATAGGCGGCGTTGTAATATTTATTCCGCAAATTGCCTTTTTGTTCCTGTTCATCTCCATACTCGAAGAAAGCGGCTACATGAGTCGTGTAGTTTTCCTTATGGACAAGATCATGAAACGCTTTGGCCTTAGCGGTAAAAGTGTTGTGCCCTTAATTTCGGGTACGGCATGTGCCATACCGGCAATCATGTCGGCACGAAACATTGAGAACTGGCGCGAAAGGCTTATTACTATACTGGTAACGCCATTTACCACCTGCTCGGCAAGGCTGCCTGTGTATACCATATTGATATCGCTTATCATTCCTGAGAAAATGGTGCTGGGTATCTTTAACCTTCAGGGGCTAACGCTTATGCTGCTGTACCTTTTAGGCTTTGGCGGTGCACTGCTGTCGGCATGGATATTAAACAAGATCCTGAAGCTAAAACACAAAAGCTTTTTTGTGGCAGAAATGCCTAATTATAAACTGCCGTTGTTTAAAAACGTAGGCCTCAACGTACTGGAAAAAACCAAGGCATTCGTTGCCGGTGCGGGTAAGATAATACTAGCCCTGTCAGTTATTATATGGTTCCTGGGTTCACACGGGCCGGGAGAAGCTTTCAGCAATGCTACAAAAATCGTTTCGCATCAGCCTGAAAACAAAACCCTGCCTGAGAACGAACTTAACGATAAGATCACTGCCTACCAGCTTGAGAATTCATATATAGGCATAATGGGTAAATCTATAGAACCTGTAATACGCCCGCTGGGCTACGACTGGAAAATAGGCGTTGCCATTGTATCATCGTTTGCAGCCCGTGAGGTGTTTGTAGGCACACTTGCCACTATTTATAACATAGGGAGCAGCGGCGAAGACGAGGCTACCATTAAACAGCGCATGGATAATGAGGTTGACCCTATTACCGGTAAAAAAATATTCAATTTTGCCACCGGGGCATCATTATTGTTGTTCTATGCTTTTGCAATGCAGTGCATAAGCACACTGGCTATTACTAAAAAGGAAACCAACTCCTGGAAATGGCCTATGATTCAGCTTATAGGAATGAGCGGTTTTGCTTATGTAGTGTCGTTGATAACGTACCAATTCTTAAAGTAAGGTTATGGACATCCAGAATATAATAGTATACATAATCGTTGCAGGCGCTGTGGCTTTTCTGGTAAAGAAATATTTCTTTAAAAAGAAAAAATCAGGCAATTGCGGCCCGGACTGCGGATGCAGTTAAAAAACTTTCTTTTGCAATTAACCACAAAAATTAAACCTGTGATGGCGCCATGCCATACTGCTTTTTAAAGGCAAAGGAGAAATGTGATAAATCTTCAAATCCCAGGTCGAGATACACATCACTTACTGCGCGCTTATGTTCCTTTAGCATAGTATAGGCTTCCTTTAATCTTCTTTGCAACAACCATCTCCCCGGAGAGATAGTAAACACCTTTTCAAAGTCACGCTTAAATCCTGAAAGGCTTCTGCCAGTTAAGTAGGCAAATCGGTTAAGGTCCACATTAAAATGATAATTCTGCTGCATGAATGCCTCAAGGTCTATCTTGCCGGGATCAGAAAAATCAAACAATATATTAGCAAGTTCGGGGTACGTTTTCAGCAAAAGCAGAATAGCTTCTTCCTGTTTAATTTTGTAAAGAGGAGAGTCGGGCTGCTGGTTGAACAGCTCTTCATATTCTCTCAACGAATTCATGTAATTGGCTAAAACCGAGGTTGAATCCAATTGCAGATACGCCGGAATATCTAATTTTCCTGACGTTGAATAGCCATATTTAATGCTAAATTCACGTAACAGGTTTTGCGTAAAGAACATTGAGACAGAGCGGAATTCTCCCCCTTCTGGCGGATTCTTTACATACTTAAGCAATTGATTCCTGCGGCAAAAATAAATTTCGCCCGGGCCAAACGCTTGCTGGTTTATTCCGTCGTCTAAAGTATTGCTGCCCGATACCACAAAGCTAATAGCGTGTTCAGACACAAAGTTTTCCCCAATCCTGCTTCGGGAAAAATAACATGAAAATTGTATGGGTGACCTTTGTATTATTTCCATAAGAGTAAAAATACGATAATTTATTTCTGAATGTAGTACAAGAATACAACCTGCAAGGTTTTAAAAACACCTTACAGGTTGTATAAATATAATTGGGATGTTTTAAACCAAAAGCGTTTTAGGCTCTACATATTCCTCAAGGCCAAATACCCCAAACTCACGGCCTATGCCCGATTGCTTGAATCCGCCGAATGGTGCCTGCGGGTCATGGCTAAGCGCATTGATCATAACACGGCCTGCAATAATTCTCAAAGCTACTCTTTTTGCCCTTGCATCATCTGAAGAGCTGACATACGCCTGAAGTCCGTAATCAGTATCATTAGCGATTGCAATGGCATCTTCCTCATCTTTATAGGCAATGATAGAAAGCACCGGGCCAAAAATTTCTTCGCGGGCAATACGCATGCTGTTCTTAACATTGGTAAACACGGTTGGTTTTACAAAGTTGCCTGCTTCCAAACCTTCAGGATGGCCTTCGCCACCGATAAGCAATTTGGCACCTTCTTCAAGTCCAAGTTTAATGTACCCCTGCACGCGTTCGTATTGTTTTTTGCTTACCATTGGCCCAACAACAGTATCATGATCGGCAGGATTCCCCACTTTTACCTTTTCTACGGCGGCTTTAACCAGTGAATTTACCTCATCCAGTTTGTGTTCAGGAACCAATAATCGCGTTCCTGCAATACAGGCCTGCCCGCTGTTCATGTAAGCGGCCGCAACAGCCATAGGTATAGCTGTTTCAAGATTGGCATCGTCAAGGATTACGTTAGGCGATTTTCCGCCCAGTTCCAGCGTTACGCGTTTCAAAGTGTCAATTGCACCACGGGCTATGCTTTTACCCACAACGGTAGAACCTGTAAACGATATCTTGGCAATATCAGGGTGGTTGGTTATGGCATTACCCACAACAGTTCCCAATCCGTTTACTACATTAAATACCCCTTTAGGCAATCCTGCTTCGTGAAAACATTCCAGTAAAAGCTGGGTTTGCATGGCGCTCATTTCGCTTGGCTTGATAACCGCAGTGCTTCCGGCAGAAATTGCCGTAGCCAGTTTGTTGCATATAAAACTGTTGCTGGAATTCCATGGTGTGATAAGCCCAACGACGCCCAGGGGCTGCATAAGTACTTTAGAGTTCCCTACTGTCCTTTCAAATTCAAAAGTGTTAAGCGTTGCCATCGCTGTCGTAAATGCACTAAGCATATTGTTGACACTGTTTTTGCAGAATTGATAGGTACCTCCATATTCAAGAACCATTACAGCAACAAGTTCATCCTGCCTTTTAGCAACGGCATCGTGCAGTTTTTGCAGGTAAGCAATACGTTCTTCTTTTGTAGTTTGGGAGAAGGTCTTGTAAGCTTCTTTAGCGGCAGCAACAGCAAGGTTTACATCCTGTTCATTGCCTAATACCACCTTGCCTATGAGTTGATTATTCGAAGGGTTTATCAGGTCAAAAAGTTCGGTTCCGTTTGGTGTTGCAAATTCACCGTTTACATACATCTTATCTATCGTCTTCATCGTATTTATTGTTTTAGATTAACAAGACAAAGGTCGTGCAGATAACTGCCTTTCATTTTGTTGAAAAGCCCAAGTTTACTTTGTTGAAAAGTTCAGCTATAGATCCTTAATGATAAGTACAGGAATAGACACTTTATGCCTTACCGCATCTACCGTTGTGCCTAAAATAATATCCTTTATCCAGTTGTGGCCGTGGGCGCCAAGGATAAGGATATCAAAGTTTCCGGCTTCGTTAACGATAAGCGGAATTTGTTTCTTAGGGCTGCCAAAGCTAAGACGCGTATTAATTTTATACCCTTTTTCTTCTAGCGCCTGTTTGTATTTAGAAAGGTAATCTTTATCAGATGCAGTTTCAAAATCGCTCGCCTGGTCACCGTGAAGCATGGCGCCTACGGTTTCTACCACGTGTATTAGTGTATACGTTGCCTCCTTGCCGCCTAGCTGCATGGCACTGCCTATGCTTTTAACATCGGTCCTTGAAAAGTCCAGGGCGATAGCAATGTTGTTATATACAATCGTGCCCGACTGTTCCTGCACAATAACCTCATTAATATGCGGTACATGCGGCGCCGAAGCCCTGCTTTTCCTAACAAATGGATTGATGATGATATACAGCAGCACTGCTCCCGCTAATATGGCAACAGGAACTACAAATACGTAGATAAAGATTGGATTTTCAGATTCTGCCACCCATCCTTGTATCTCGTCATATACCAGTTTTGCATTAAGCGAAACAATAACAAGGGCTATTACCCACGATGCGATCTTAGTGATGGTGCCAATGGCAAATTCATTCATCTTGGATTTATCGCTCACAAAATGGATAAGCGGAATAATTGCAAACCCTAACTGAAGGCTCAATACTACCTGGCTGAAAACAAGCAGTTTTCCGGTAGATTCTTCCCCAAAATACAGAATGGTAAAAAAGGCCGGTGCAATAGCAATAATACGGGTTATGATACGGCGTACCCACGGCTGAATGCGCAGGTTAAGGTAACCTTCCATAACAATTTGACCCGCAAGCGTACCCGTTATGGTAGAGCTCTGCCCTGCAGCAATAAGCGCCAGTGCAAATAATGTTGCCGCCCAGCCTGAGCCCAGCATAGGGGCAAGCAGCTGGTGTGCATCCTGAATATCAGCCACGTCATGCCTCCCTGCGGTGTAAAATGTTGCAGCGGCCAATATTAATATCGCGGCATTTACAAAAAATGCCATATTAAGCGCAATAATTGAATCTATAAAATTGTAGCGGATAGCTTGTTTAATACCTTTAAAAGTACGGTCAAACTTTCGCGTCTGTACAAGAGATGAATGCAGGTAAAGGTTGTGCGGCATTACCGTTGCCCCAATGATACCAATAGCGATATACAAAGCAGCCTCACTCGGGATAGAAGGTATAAGTCCGCTTGCCACGGCAGCCATATCAGGCTTTGCAAAGAACATCTCGGCTAAAAAAGAAAGTCCTATTATGGCAATAAGCCCAATGATAAACGCCTCCATTTTCTTGATGCCCTTATTCATAAGGAACAATAGCAGGAAGGTGTCAAACATCGTAATACTTACACCCCAAAGCAACGGAAGATCAAACAATAATTTTAACCCGATAGCCATACCCAGCACCTCGGCAAGGTCGCAGGCAGCAATGGCAATTTCGGCAAGGCCGTATAAAAAGTAGTTAATCCCTTTAGAATAGGTTTCGCGCGATGCCTGAGCCAAGTCACGTCGGCTTACGATACCCAAACGGGCACTAAGGCTTTGCAGCAGCAGTGCCATGATGTTACTCATAAGCAAAACCCAAAGCAGCGAATACCCAAACTGGCTTCCTCCGGCAATATCGGTAGCCCAGTTCCCGGGATCCATGTAGCCAACGCTTATCATATAGGCCGGCCCAAAAAAGGCAAGTACCTTTTTCCACACCGATGTATTTTGCCCTACGGCAACCGACTCGTGTACTTCTTCCAGCGAATGTCCGTTACTCTTATGCTTTTCCATACGTTTATACAGGTTT
>Ga0163161_10003315_pt1 | contig 11294 bp, 7 predicted proteins | sample S45metaG_FD_129847 | JGI IMG/M metagenome (GOLD analysis project Ga0163161, IMG submission 129847) | Switchgrass rhizosphere microbial communities from Kellogg Biological Station, Michigan, USA - S4-5 metaG | ecosystem: Host-associated > Plants > Roots > Rhizosphere > Soil | place: USA: Michigan... | reverse complement strand
TGAAATTCTCGCTCTGATACGTCATTATGCAATACATAACCGGCCACATAATTCATGGCATCAGCTTCATCAACATACGATGTTTTTTTGCCGATAACTACCGCCAGCTCCACTTCCCAATCCGTTTTTACCGAATTCTTCGGGATCACGATATTATCGTTCGGACCCACAATAGCGGTGGTAGCTTTCATGAATATCACCGGCTCCGGTGGCAGGGGGGCGTTGGTTTCTTTAGCATGATCGGCATAATTTAAACCGATACATACAATTTTTGATGGCCGCACTATCGGACTACCTAAACGTACGCTATCGGCAACCTCGGGCAATTGTTTATCTTTTATAAAAGCTGCCAGGCGAGCCACACCATCAGTTTCAAAAAACTGCTCGGTGTAATCTTCGCCAAAGGCAGATACATCATATTTTTTATCGTTAAGGATCACTCCTGGCTTTTCCTGCCCAATTGCTCCAAATCGTATCAGCTTCATATTGATTTTAATATTTTAATGGTTATATGTTTTACGTTGTACGTAATACGTTTTGTATCTGATGTCATTTATTTTAACAACTCATAACGTAAAACGTACAATCTTCTTAGTTATTCAGGGTGATAAATCCACCGTCGATAGGGTAATCGGTACCGGTAATAAATCCGGCTTCATCCGAGCAAAGATACAGGGCCAGAGCTGCTACTTCTTCCGACCGGCCCATTCTGCCGATAGGCTGGCTTTTGGATAGCTTTTCAAATATCTCATCCTCTTTACCGGCATAGTTCTTGGCAATAAAGCCATCCACAAATGGTGTATGGATGCGTGCCGGCGAAATACAGTTACACCTGATATTATCATGCAGGAAATCGCGCGCTACGGAAAGTGTCATGGCATGTATCGCGCCTTTGCTCATGGAGTAGGCAAACCTGTCAGTAATACCTACGCTGGCCGCTATAGATGCGGTATTCAATATTACACCACCACCATTGGCTTTTAACACCGGAATCACCGCGAAAAGACAGTTGTAAGCGCCTTTTACATTCACGTTAAATACCCGTTCAAAATCTTCAGTACTGGTGTTATCGGCCCTGCCTATATGAGCAATACCGGCATTATTGATTAGGATATCAATTTTACCTATCTTGTTAAAAGTATCCACGACCTGCTGCTGACTGCTGACGTCGCAGGCATAACCGATGGCATTTCCACTGGCTGCTTCAATTTCGCTTACGGTTTCGGCCGCGGCTTTATCATTTAGTTCAATGATATGAACAGTAGCGCCCTGTTGCGCGAACAATACCGACATGGCCTTACCAATGCCGCTACCCCCGCCTGTGATCACTACCGATTTATTGGTTAGTTTAAACATGTTTAGCCCCCTCTAAATCTCCCCCGAAAGGGGAGACTTTTTGTTCTATTTATTGTTTTAGTTTCAATTTCCTTTTAAAGTCCTCCCCTTTGGGGAGGGTTGGGTGGGGTTATAACGACACCCCTCTTTTCCAGGGTATAAAATCATCCTGGCCCAGTTTTACCGATTTGGGTTCAACCTCGCCGCTGGCCAATTGGATCACATAATTTAATATGCGCTCGCCAGCCTGCTGAATGGTTTCGTCGCCTTCAATGATCGTTCCGCAATTAATATCGATAATATCCGGCATACGTTCAAACATAGCGGTATTTGTGGATAATTTAACTACCGGAGTTATGGGGTTACCTGTAGGCGTACCCAAACCAGTGGTGAACAATACGATATTGGCGCCCGAACCTACTTCGGCAGTAGTGCTTTCCACATCACTACCTGGTGTACATAACAGATTTAAACCTGGTTTGGTTACCTTTTCAGGATAATCCAATACAGCTGCTACCGGCGATGTACCACCTTTTTTTGCCGCTCCTGCCGATTTAATGGCATCGGTGATCAAACCATCGCGAATGTTTCCGGGTGATGGGTTGGCGTAAAAGCCAGAACCATCTGCCTCGGCACGCGCATTGTAAGTGGTCATCAGTTGCATAAAACGGTTGGCCGTTTCTTCGTCAACACAACGATCGCTCAGTTCCTGCTCTACGCCGCAAAGTTCCGGAAACTCGGCTAAGATAACTGAACCGCCCATGGTTACCAGCAGATCAGATACATAACCCAATGCAGGGTTTGCCGAAATACCCGAAAACCCATCAGAACCACCGCATTCCAAACCGATACACAATTTGGATAATGGCGCGGGTTGACGTTGATTTTGGTTGGCCTGTACCAAACCCGCGAAGGTTTGCTTGAGCGCCTGTTTCAGCAGCTCGCTTTCGGTGCCTACTTTTTGTTGCTCCAGCACCACCATAGGTTTGCTGAAGTTGGGATCCCGTTTGGCTATCTCGGCTTGTAAAATACTCACCTGTGCATGCTGACAGCCTAAACTTAAAACCGTTGCGCCGGCCACGTTGGGATGGGTAATATAACCTGCGATCAGTCCGCAAAGCGCATCCGAATCGTCTTTGGTACCACCGCAGCCCATGCTATGGTTCAGAAATTTAATACCATCAATGTTTTTGAACAGCCGTTTGGAATCTGCTTTTTCCGCTGATGCCTGGATATCGGCATTCAATATTTCCTCAACCGATTTGCCTGCTTGGTAAAGCTCCATCAATTGCTCCACATCACCCTCATAGCTTTTGGCTTTTTTGTAGCCCAGTTTATCAACCAGGGCTTCTTTTAATACGTTAATGTTGCGGTTTTCGCAAAATACCAATGGCACCACTATCCAGTAGTTGGCAGTACCTACAGAACCATCAGCCCGGTGGTAACCATTAAAAGTTTTACTGTCAAAACTACGGGTATCGGGTTGGTGCCAACTTAATTTACGCTCGCCCAGACGAAATCCGTCTGAAGCATGGTGCACATTTTGCGTGCTCAGCAAGCCTCCTTGTGGTATGGTACTGGTGGTTTTACCCACCAGTACGCCATACATATAAATTTCCTGACCGGTTTTTAGTTCATTGATCGCGAATTTATGCTTCGCGGCAATACGATCTGCCAAAGTAAAGGTGTTACCCTCAAAATTGATCGGTGTCCCCTGCTCCAGGTTTTGCAGGGCTACCAGCACATTATCATGCGGGTGTATCCTTAAAAATGTTTCTTTTTGTACTGACATTGTATCCTAAATTCTAAACTCTAAATCCGAAATGCTAAGCTTTACGATTAGGGGGCTTATCCGAATTCTGTTACCTTAATTAACTAAGGTTAATTCAATTACAGGTATCTCGTAATTTGGTTTTTTAACAGGCAGGGTTAACTCTACGTTCTGCCCATCAGTTTTGCTTAAAAGCTCTGAATGATCATTTAAAAACTGCGCGTATTTAATTTTACCGTTATAGCCTGGTAGGTTTAATTTACCATCCTTCGGGTAATCAAACACATGTACATATAAACGTCCATTCACCTTATTATACGTTAGTTTGGTACCTTCTGGTATCTTATAGCTATCGGGTGCAAAGGTACAGTTATAAATAGACTGATTGTTGGCGTGCATCCAGTGGCTCAGGCTATCCAGCGCGTTGGTTGCGCGGTAATCAAATTCGCCGCGGGCGGTTGGGCCAACGTTTAATATCAAGTTACCACCGTTACTGGTTGAAGTAATTAACAGATCAAGCAGCTGGCGGTGTGTTTTCCAGGTATTTTCATCGCGATAATAACCCCATGAGCCCGAAAAAGTTTGGCAGGTTTCCCAGGTTTTACCACGATATTTTGCCAGCTCGGCTGTGCTCACCTGCTCTGGGGTTTCAAAATCGGCGCCATCTTTATATTCTTCCAGATTCAAGCGATTATCTACAATAATGCCCGGCTGTAATTTACGGATCAATTTTAACAGTTCAACAGAACCCCACTCATCTTTGCCTTTTCCGTGACCATCCTTACGTGGGAACGAAAAATCAAGCCAAAGGATATCAATTTTACCATATTTGGTTAACAGCTCGGTGATCTGGTTACGCATGTACTGGCGGTATTTGGCCATGTCGCGGTTCTTGTTTAAAGCAGCGTAAGAGGCATCGCTTTTATCTTTTGGTGATTGTGGATGGATCTCATCAATAGTATAATCAGGATGATGCCAGTCGAGCAGGGAATAATAGAAACCTACTTTAAGGCCCTGCCCACGGAAGGCGTTCACATACTCGCGTACCAGATCGCGTTTGGCTTTGGTATTAGGTGCTTTGTAATCAGTAAATTTAGAGTCGAACAGGCAAAAACCTTCGTGGTGTTTGGTGGTTAGTACCGCGTATTTCATGCCTGCGGCTTTAGCTTGCCTGGCCCATTTTTGCGAGTCGAACAGGTCGGGGTTAAACTGATCGAAATATTTTTGGTAACCTACGTTATCAATCTTTTCATTATGCTTTACCCACTCGTGCCTGGCCGCGCCGGAGTACAGGCCCCAGTGAATGAACATCCCGAAACGGTCGTCCGTCCACCATTCCATACGTTTTTGTTTCTGGGCATCGGTTTCGGTACCGATCATCTTTTGTGCAAACACCGGTGAGAGGGACAGGAGCACCAGCGCAAATAGCAATTGAGTTCTCTTTAACATAATTTATTGGGTTGAATTGGTTTACAAGGCAAATATTTTATTCATCAAAACCCACTTTTCGCCCTTCAATGCTCCCTTTACCGGTTGCTGATATTTCCACATGAGGGTTTCCCATTCCTGTACTTTTTCGTTGGTTGCATCCGCGGCTGCTTTCTTTTCAAAGCTGAAGCTATCATCGGTTTCCATGATCATGAATAAACGCACATCAAAACGATAGATCTCCATGTTGGTGATGCCTGAATCAACGATGCTTTTACGGATCTCGGGCCAGATGGCTTCGTGATATTTTTCGTACCCGGCAATCAGGGCTTCGTCATCAACCAAATCAAGTGTTAAGCAATATCTGTGGGCCATAGCTATTTTATAAAGCTGGTTACATTGGTAATACAAAGAAATAAGGTTTGGCTTTAAATAGTTATCCCGAAATCATCAAAGTGTTAAGCTTTTTTGGCATGGGTTGTGGGAACAAGGATTTTGGGAGCAAGGATTAAAGACAAGGATAGTAACACTGATTAGTTCCCTCCCCACGGGAGGGGTGCGGTTGGTATGCGGGTAAAGGCAGGGAGGGGTTTATTCGTGATGCATGTAGCATAAACCCCTCCCTACCCCCTCCCAAGGGAGGGAATCGCGCAGGCCATGGCTTTTAACCTTTAAATCCTCTTCCAATAGATCATGGTGGCAGTCAAACCGCCGTGTGGTTTCAAAGCATAATCCGGGATGATACCCGTTAAATTAAATCCTTGTTTTTCATATAATCCAGAAGCACCTTCATCCTGCGCGGTGTCAAGCACCAGCAGGCTGCGTCCGTGCTGAACAGCTAGCTGTTCGGCGGCTTGTAACAGGGCTTTGGCTATACCTTTGCCCCGATAGTTAATGCGGGTCATCATTTTGGCTATTTCGGCCCGGTGCGGTTGGTTGGGCGGAAGACCAAGCAGTAACGTTACTGTGGCTACCAGTTCATCGCCGTCAAAAGCCCCTAAAATGATACGCTCACCCCGGACAGCAGCAGCCAGTGAACCAACCCAAAAACTGTTGGCTTCGACCGGACTTAAGGGATGCATAAAACCAACCGAACCTCCGTTGGCTACTACTTCTATCAGCATAACGCTCAATCCTATAATGGTTTCTGGCGAACTGTTTAAAGATTTTATTTTTATTTCGGACATAGTGGTTCAATATATTCAAATATGAAATGAAAACTGTAAAAATAAAAATCAGAGTGGAAGCTACGGATATAACATGTCGCATAGCCGACTCACCCGGTCTGCGCTACGCTAGACCACCCTCTCTCCAGCTTCGCCGCAAAGAGGGTCGAGAAAAAAAATGAAAAGCCCCTCTTTCCGCCGCAGGCGAAGAGAGGGGGTGACGAGCACAGCGATGTCGGGGTGAGTCGATACCGCGTTTAGTTTTCTCCTTTGGAAACCCTCAGGCAATACTATTCATTTCTCAATGAGGATGTAGGATTAGTAAGCGCCGCTCTGAACGTGAGATAAAACGTGGTGCCTATGGCTATAACCACCAGCGCGAATACAGGAAGTGCAAACTGCCACCAGGTAAGGGCTACTTTAAACGCATAGTGGTTAAGCCATTGATTGATAAAAATATAGGCCACCGGCAAAGCAAAAAGACTGGATACCAGTATCAATTTTACCACATCCCAGGTAAGTAGCGAGATGATGCTTTGTACCGATGCACCCAAAACCTTACGAACCCCTATCTCTTTGGTACGGCGCGCGGCTGAGTAAGCGGTTAAACCAAACAGGCCGATACAGGCAATAAATATAGCCAGTGATGAAAACAGTGTGAACACATGGCCAAACTGCGTTTCCTGCTTATACTGACGGTTATAAAAATCATCCAGGAAAAAGAAATCAAATGACGATTCCGGGAAATTATCATTCCAGGTACTTTTAATATTATTCACCATTTGTGGCATGTTATTCTGACTCACTTTAACCGAAAAATAATCGGCAGGGATCCATGACAGACTCGGGTCCATAAACAATATCACCGGGGTATATTTTTGTTGTAACGACTGCTGATGATAGTCTTTAATAACACCGATCACTTCGTCGGGGTGCTTGTCGACTGTTTCGAGCCATACTTTTTTTCCAACTGCATCTTCTGGTGAACTAAAACCAAATTGTTTCACTGCCGATTCATTCAGTACCACGCCAATGGAATCGGCAGGGCGACTTTTATCAAATGCCCTGCCGGCGATCAGCTGCATACCGTATGCCTGCATAAAATCGTGATCAACCTTCAGCATCTCGTAGGTGCGCTCTTCAGATTTTGGGGCGCCGAAACGCCTGTTGGCCAAAAACTCGCGCACTTCTCTGCCTGGCACAGCGCCCGAAAGCGTAACCGCCTTTACCCCCGAAAAACCCAATAATGTATTTTTAAAACTATTAATTTTTTGAGCGTAATTGCTGGTATTAACCGGAGTTTTAATAACGATGGTTTGGTTGATGTTTACGCCTGTGCTTTGGCTACTCATGTAAACAATTTGCCGGTAAACAGCAAAAGTGCCAGCAATAAGCAGTACCGATGCCATAAACTGAAAGGCTACCATTCCCCGGCGCAGCAGTATCCCGCTTTTTGAAAACGCGAATCGCCCTTTTAGCACCACTATAGGTTTTAACCGCGCCAGTACCATAGCTGGATAAATACCCGATATTAAAATGCTGCCTAAAAACACCGCGCTCACTTTTAATAACAAGGCGCTGTTAAATAACAGGCCATAGGTGTTGCTATCATACAAATAATGCAATAATCCATAGCGGGCCCCCAATACCAGCACAATAGCCACCAAAAGAGCCACTATGTTGATGATGAATGATTCTGTCAGAAATTGCAGGATAAGTTGTGACGCATGCGCCCCGCTTACTTTGCGAATACCTACCTCACGGGCACGATCAACCGATTTGGTGGTTGCCAGGTTAATATAATTGATACAGGCTATCATCAGGATGACGAAGGCTATGATATTTAAGAAATTAACCGCGAAACGATTGCCTTTCACCTCTATTTCATAAGGCTTTGCAGGGTTTAAGTGAATATCAGTAAGCGGTATCAGTTTTACAGCCCACTTCAGTTCTTTTAATGACGGACCGGTTTTATAGCGCTCCGCCAATGCCGGGAATTTAGCTTCCACCGACTGGATAGTAGCGCCCGGGTTCAATTTTACAAAAGTGTAACTTTCATGCTGGTACCAAAAGCTCTGAATGAACTTAGATGACGTTGCCCATGACATCAGGAAATTAAACTGTATGGTTGAATTAGCCGGAATATCTTTAAACACACCAGTAACCATGCAATGATACTTATCGCCAAGCGTGCTTACATCCAGAAATTTGCCTATCGCGTCGGCATCACCAAAATATTTTTTCGCCGCCGATTGTGATATAACTATGGTGTTGACCTCTTTAAGCACTGTTAATGGGTTGCCTTTTACCAGCGGGTAAGCAAAAAAACTAAAGAAATTACTATCGGCAAAACAAACATGTTCTTCACGGTATTTGGTGTTATTATATTTCACAACCCGCTCAGAATTGGCCCAACTGATACGGGCGTATGATGCAATCTCGGGGAAATTAGCTTTCATGGCCGGGGCATATCCGTTGGTACTTGTTGGCCAACTGTCGGTAAGCTCTTGGCCCCTGTAAAACTGGCTCTCTACCCTGTAAATATTGGCCGCATCAGGATGTATATGGTCAAAGCTTTTTTCAAAATTCACAAAAGCGGTAATGAGTATGAATGCCGCCATACCCAGCGCCAAACCGGTTACATTTATAAAAGTATATATTTTGTTTTTTACCAGGTTGCGGTAAGTAACCAGTAGAATATTGCGAATCATAGTTTGAAAAGGTTGAAGGCTAAATATAAGGATAATTGCCTATTTGCCAACCTGTCCTACCTATGGATTCTTGGTAAATTCCTTTTGATACATCAGCGGGCTTTTCCCGGTTACCTGTTTAAAGTGCTTATGAAATGTTGAAAAATTATTGAAGCCACTATCGTAGCATAATTGCTTGATATTCATTTTGTTTTCTATCAACAGCTTACAGGCATAGCCTACCTTTATCTCGATAATAAATTGCGAATAGGTTTTACGGGTTTTTGATTTAAAATACCGGCAAAAAGAATTGGAGCTCACCCCCGCTATTTCGGCAATCTCATCCAGGTAGATCTTTTTCCTGAAATTACGCACCGAGTATTCATATATATTATTGAGCCTGTCATTCTCCGACTCATTATGGTCATACTTGAAACCGATGGAGGTGAGATAGTTAACCGGATTACTGATGGCTACTGTATTGAGGGCTTTAAGCAGCATAATGATCCTTTCGGCACCATCGGTATCCAGCATATCTTCCAGCAATATAGTTAGTTTCTCTTTGGTGCCCCCGCTGATCTGCAAGCCCCTTTTTGATCGCTCCAGCAAAACTTTGATCAGCTTATTTTCAGGCAATTGCAAAAAATGGTCGCCCCAAAAGTTTTCGCAAAAATGCACAACAATTATCTCTACTTTTTCGTGCCCGTTATGATCAAAGTAAACATCATCAAAACGCCAGTAATGAGGCAGGTTTGAGCCGACCAACGTCATATCGCCAGCTTTAAACTGTTTAATACTATCGCCGATAAACTGGGTACCGCCACCTTTTTTAAAGTAAATGAGTTCAAGTTCCGGATGGCAATGCCAGCGGTTATTGATATCGGGCAACACATCGCGCCTTACACTAAATGAATGTGCAGGTCCCGAAGAAACTTTTAACAAAAGCGGTTTCATTCAAGCTAATTTACAATTGACAGGGTAAATGTAGACAAAAAATGTACAAATAGCTTAATTTTATAGAATCTACTCATATTAAGAACATTCTATAGATCATCAAAGGGGACAGGGTCGATAGAATCTTTAATCTGATCGACAAAACCGAAAACCAATGCTGGTACTTTTGCGTATAATAATAAGAAAGCGTTCCGGTATCTCACCTCCGGAACGCGTAGTTACTGATTAAATCAATAACATCAACTAAATCCAGATCAATCTCATGTTTGATCTTTCTTACCAGCTTTCTCAGGGATGGTAAGGCCTTCAATGCTTTATCTCCCCAACAAGGTGGCGGCTTCTGGGCTGCCACCGGGAAGTTGTTTGTATCTTCAGAAATTTAAACTTTATTGAGGAGCAACAAATATGAGTGTAATTTGTTTAAAAATAAAATTACAATAATCTTATTATCAATAATATACATATAAAAACCAACCCTTTCATACTTGCCCCCTCCCTTATATTGCACCCTAGTAATAGATTTCTCCTCTTAATGTAAATCGTTTGGGTTAAGTCACCCAATTTAAAAATCATACGTATTTTAGCAAAAGCAATTTTGCTGGGTTTAGTGATGCGCAATATTGTGCTCATTAAACTGTTGAATAATAATAGCTAATTTTAATACATGCAAACGGTAACTGTATCCTGGTTAAAATCGCTCGAAGCATTTAATAACGTACCCGAAGACCAGTTGCAATGGCTACTGGATAATAGCGTTGACAACATTTTTGAAGATGGTGAGCTTTTCATGGAACCCGGCGAACCCATGAGCGGTCCTCATATCACGGTTGATGGCAGTCTGCGTTTTTTTATGATGCAAGGCGGTTTCAGGCGCGAATTTACGGTTGTTGGCCCTGGTAATATTAGCGGCTACCTTCCGTTTTCAAGGGGAAAAATATCCAAAGGATATGCACAGGCCGTCGGTAAACTGCATATACGCAGTTTTAATACCGAACTGATACCGGATATGATCAGGAACCATTATGAGCTTACGCAATCACTCGTTAATATCATGACCACCCGTGTTCGTGATTTTACGGCCCTGCAACAACAGAACGAAAAGATGATGGCCCTGGGTAAACTCTCCGCAGGATTGGCACATGAGCTTAACAACCCGGCATCGGCTATTGTACGCGATTCACTCACATTAAAAAAACACCTGGAGCAGGAGCCCGAAAGTGTGAAGGCCATCTTTACCATGAGGCTTGAACCTGACCAGGTTACCGGCATCACCGACCTTCTGTTTCAGCAAATTTCGCAGCAAAATGCAACCCGCTTAAGTCTTAAACAACGGACCCATCGCGAGGATGAGATAATGGAGTGGTTTGATGAGCATGAGATAGAGAATGGTTATGATATTGTTGAAAGCTTTGTCGATTTTAATTTCAGCACAGATATTCTTGAAAAATTCAATGCGATTGTTGCATCTGAAAACCTGTCGGATATATTAAACTGGATAAGTGATGTACTGATCTCCGAAAAAATGATCAGTGATATACAGGAATCTGCCAGGCGCATTGCCGAGCTGGTAAGTTCTGTTAAAACCTTTACCCACATGGATCGCGGGCAGGATAAACAATATGCCGACATACACATTGGCATACGCAACACGCTTACTATGCTGGGCTACAAGATCAGGAAGGGAAATATCAACGTTATTGAAGATTTTGACGAAACCCTGCCCGAGGTAAAAGCCCTGATAGGCGAACTTAACCAGGTGTGGACCAACCTGATTGATAATGCTATTGATGCCATGGCCGCCAATGGTACAGGGACGTTAACTGTAAAAACCCGCCGCGACCGTGAGTTTGTGGAGGTATTTATAGTTGACGACGGCCCCGGTATACCTGACGAGATACAAAGCCTGATATTTGACCCCTTTTTTACAACCAAAGAAATGGGTAAAGGCAC
>Ga0163161_10003313_pt1 | contig 11301 bp, 10 predicted proteins | sample S45metaG_FD_129847 | JGI IMG/M metagenome (GOLD analysis project Ga0163161, IMG submission 129847) | Switchgrass rhizosphere microbial communities from Kellogg Biological Station, Michigan, USA - S4-5 metaG | ecosystem: Host-associated > Plants > Roots > Rhizosphere > Soil | place: USA... | reverse complement strand
GGCGCCTGCCGGGTCCTCACCCTGGACGACATCGCCCAGCCGAGCAACGCCACCAAGGTCGTCGACTGCACGGATGCTCACACCGCGATGACCTACGCGGTCGGCTCGCTGCCCGAGGAGCTGGAGGACGCGGCGTACGACGCCGACGAGCTCGGGGCGTTCGCGTTCGAGCGGTGCACCACCAAGTTCGCCAAGCTGCTCGGCGCCGACGAGAGCCTCGCCATGCGAACGGTGCTCACGTGGGCGTGGTTCCGGCCCTCGGAGGTCGCGTGGGACGAGGGCGCCCGCTGGTACCGCTGCGACATCGTCGGCGGCGGCGACCAGACCCAGGAGCTGGTGGACCTCCCGGCGGACGTCAAGGGCCTCATGCGGCGACCCGACGACCAGTGGCTGGTGTGTGCCGCCGGTCCGACCGTGGCCGGGTCGGTGAAGGTCCCGTGTGCGGAGCCCCACGACTGGCGCGCGGTCTCGACCATCAAGCTCGGCGAGCCGGAGGACCCCTACCCCGGCGACGGCATCTCCGAGGTGACGACCCGGGACTACTGCTCGAAGTCCGTCGGTGCCTGGCTCGGCTACCCCGTCGACTACGACTACGGGTTCACCTGGTTCCACGAGCCCGAGTGGATCGCCGGCAACCGCCGGTCGGTCTGCTGGGCGAAGACGAGCCAATGACCCGTACGACCACCGGGCTCGCTGCCCTCCTGCTCGCCGGTGCGCTGCTCACCGCCTGCTCGTCGGGCGACGATCCCGACGCCGGCTCCACGTCGGCCCCGGCGAGCGCGTCGTCGGCCGCCGACTCCCCCAGCGCCTCGCCGACGGCAGCAAAGGCCGCGCCGGTGCCCGACGACCGGGCCTGTTACGCCTACGGCTACGACGCGGCCGTCGCTCCGGTCGCGCGCGGTACGTCGGTGCCGTGCGACCGCGACCACACCGCCATCACCTATGCCGTGGGCGACCTCGACACGGTGGTCGACGGCCACCTGGTCTCCGTGGACTCCGACCGGGTGCAGGCCCAGGTCGCCGACGAGTGCCCGCAGGCGTTCGACCGCTTCGTCGGCGGCAGCGTCGAGGCCCGACGGCTCACCATGCTGCGGCCGGTCTGGTTCACCCCGAGCCTCGAGCAGTCCGACAGCGGCGCCAACTGGTACCGCTGCGACGCCGTCGCGATCGCTGCCGACGAGAAGCTGGCCCCGCTCGTCGGCCGCCTGCAGGGGGTCCTCGCCCGACCCCTGGCGGCCGAGCGCTACGCCATGTGCGGCACGGCCGAGCCGGGCACGGCCGGGTTCCGCCGGGTCGTCTGCTCCACCGACCACACCTGGCGCGCGCTGAGCACCGTCGACATCGCCGGTCGCGCGTACCCCGGCGTCGAGAAGGTCCGCGCCGCCGGCCAGCAGACCTGCCAGGACGCCGCCTCCGCCGTGGCCGACGACCCCCTCAACTACCGCTGGGGCTACGAGTGGCCGACCGAGCAGCAGTGGCAGTCCGGTCAGCACTACGGGATCTGCTGGGCTCCTGCATAGGCGCAGGTCAGCCGTCTCAGAACCCCAGCTTGCGCAGCTGCCGGGGGTCGCGCTGCCAGTCCTTGGCGATCTTCACGTGGAGGTCGAGGTAGACCGGGGTGCCGAGCAGGGCCTCGATCTGGTGCCGGGCACGGGTGCCGACGTCGCGGAGGCGGGCGCCCTGGTGGCCGATGACGATGCCCTTCTGCGAGGACCGCTCGACGTACAAGTTGGCGTGGATGTCGAGCAGCGGCTTGTCGGCCGGCCGACCCTCGCGCAGGCCCATCTCCTCGACGACGACGGCGATCGAGTGCGGGAGCTCGTCCCGGACGCCGTCGAGGGAGGCCTCGCGGATCAGCTCGGCCACCAGGATCTCCTCGGGCGCGTCGCTGAGCTCACCGTCGGGGTAGAGCTGCGGGCCTTCGGGCAGCAGCCCGACCAGCAGGTCGGCCAGCAGGTCGACCTGGCTGCCCGACACCGCCGAGACCGGGACGACCTCGGCCCACTCGGTCTTCGTCTCGGCTCCGAGCGTCGCGATGTCCAGCAGGTGCTGGGCGATCTGCTCCGGCGTGGCCAGGTCGGTCTTGGTGGCGACGGCGACCTTGATGGTGCGACGTACCTTCGCCATCTCCTGCACGATGAAGCGATCGCCAGGCCCGATCTTCTCGTTCGCCGGGAAGCACACGGCGACCACGTCCACCTCGCCCAACGTCGTCTTCACCAGGTCGTTGAGCCGCTCGCCGAGCAGGGTGCGCGGCCGGTGCAGGCCGGGGGTGTCGACGAGGATCAGCTGAGCATCGGGCCGGTTGACGATGCCGCGGACCACGGTGCGCGTCGTCTGCGGCTTGTCGCTGGTGATCACGACCTTCTGGCCGACCATCGCGTTCGTCAGCGTGGACTTCCCGGCGTTCGGGCGGCCCACGAACGACACGAAGCCGCTGCGGTAGATGTCGGTCACTTCATCGGAGACGGGCTCGGTCATGGGGTCGCGCCCTCCCGAGCGGCGTCGTACGCCGCCCAGATCTCCTCGTCGGACCGGCCGGCGGCCTGGCCCGCTCTCCAGATGGGGCCGGGGTCGACCGCGCGAGGCTGTCGCGTCGCACCGCCGCGCCAGTAGCCCATCACGTCGTACGCCGTGCTCGGCAGGCGCCGCTCCCGCATCAGGTGCTTGCGGATCGCCCGCATCTGCGAGGACTCGCCCGCCATCCAGAAGTATCCGTCGCCCTCCGGCCACTCGACCGACTCGACGACCGCTGCCACCCCCGACTGCCCCTCGCCGGGCGGTGTCGACCAGGTCACGTCGGCACCCTCGGGCAGGTAGCCCGTGAGGTCGTCGGGCACCTCGGCCCACACCCGGGTCGGTACGTCGGTCTCGCGCAGGATCCGCGCCATGGCCGGCATGGCGGTCAGGTCGCCGACCAGCATCAGCCACGAGGCCTCTTCCGGCATCGCGAACGAGCCCTTCGGCTCGCTCAACGTGACCCGCTCACCGGTGCACTCACGGGACGCCCACTCGGTGACGAGCCCTTCCTCGTGCACGACCACGTCGATGACGAGCTCGGAGCCGTCCCACGAGCGCACGGTGTAGTAGCGCAGCTGGAACTGCCCGGGGACGACCAGTCCGACCCACTCGTCGGGGATCCCCGTGGACACGAACGGGTCGGGCCCCTCGAGGTCGGCCAGCACCAGTCGCACCAGGTGCGGCGAGACCTGCTCGCGGCGCGCCACCGTGGCGGCGTACTCGCGGGCTCGGGCTGTCACCCGGCCAGGCTAGTCTCCGGCGGGTGGAGCAGGACGAGGCGGTGTGGCGCCGTCGGCGTCGCTGGACGTACGCCGTGTTCACCCTCGGGCTGATGATCTTCGTCGCCCGGTTCGGCATCCCCACCGACCGGATCGGCCTGGCCGCCCTGGCGACGGGCTTCCTCTCCATCGGTCTGCTCGGCAAGGGCTGGCGGGCCTGGGGACAGATGCTGCTCGACTGGCTGCCGTTCCAGGCGGTGCTGCTGGTCTACGACTACAGCCGCGGCTTCGCCTCCCCCTACAGCGCCGAGCAGATGGCGGCCCGCGACTACCCGACCCACGACGTCCACAACGCGCTCGGCCTGCCGCTCCAGGTGCAGCCGCCGATCGTCTTCGACCAGTGGCTGGCGAACCTGCTGACGATCGGCACGACGCCCACGCAGTGGCTGCAGTCCCACCTGCACCCCGGACCGGTCGACGGCACCGCCATCCCGTGGTTCGCGGTGCTGGTGAGCCTGGTCTACTCCTCGCACTACCTGGTCACGCCGGTGACCGCGGTCGTCCTGTGGATCAAGGACCGGCGCGAGTACCGGCAGTGGATGTCGATGGTCGTGACCCTCGCGGTCGCCGGCCTGGCGACCTACGTGCTGCTGCCGACCGCACCCCCGTGGCTGGCCTCGATGCAGGGCGACCTCACCGGCCCACCGGTGCTGCGGCTGACGTCGGAGGGTTTCGACCAGGTCGGGCTGAACATGGTCGGGTCCGCGCTGGCCCTCGGCCAGCACCTGGTCAACCCGGTGGCCGCGATGCCCTCGCTGCACGTGGGCTTTGCGACGCTGACCGCGGCGTACTGGTGGCCACGCGTCCGCCGCCCGTACCGACCGCTGCTCCTGCTGTACCCGCTCGCGATGATGTTCACGCTCGCCTACGGCGGTGAGCACTACGTGCTCGACGAGCTCGCCGGCATCGTCTACGCGCTGGTCATCGTCGCGTTCTGGCGACGCCGGTTCGCGAGGGCTCAGGCCCAGGTCGAGCGCAGGGGGAAGCCGTCGACCCCGTCCTCGCCGGTCTTCACCGCGAGCACGTGATGGAGCTCGATCTGGTTGAGCTCGAACCCCATCCGTGACCCGGCCATGTAGGTGCCCCACACGCGGGCGGTGCCCTCACCCACCTCGGCCACGCACTCGTCCCAGTTGTCGACGAGGTTCTGGCCCCAGGCCGCGCACGTCTTCGCGTAGTGGAGCCGGAAGTTCTCGGCGTGCATGACCTCGAGGCCGGCGTCCTGCGCCTCGGTGACGATCTTGCCGACGCCGGTCAGCTCACCGTCGGGGAAGACGTACCGGTCGATGAACGCGCCGGTCTCCGTGCGCTGGTTGTGCGGGCGGGTGATGCAGTGGTTGAGCAGGCGGCCCTGGGGGCGGAGCTTGTCCTTGAGGAAGCCGAAGTAGTGCGGGTACTGCCGCACGCCGATGTGCTCGGTGAGCCCGATCGAGCTGATCGCGTCGAAGTCGCCCTCGAGCACGTCGCGGTAGTCGGAGTGCCGCACCTCGGCGAGGTTCGCCAGCCCCTCACGGTCGATGGCCTCCTTGGCCCACGACGCCTGCGCGACCGAGAGGGTGACGCCGAGCGCCTTCACGCCGTACTCGCGCGCCGCGAACCGGACCATGCCGCCCCATCCGCAGCCGACGTCGAGCAGCCGCATGCCGGGCTTGAGGTCGAGCTTGCGGGCGACGAGGTCGTACTTGTAGTCCTGCGCCTCCTCGAGCGTCGCATCCTCGCTCGGGAACACCGCGCAGGTGTAGGTCATCGACGGACCCAGCACCATCTCGTAGAAGCGGTTGGACACGTCGTAGTGGTGGTGGATGGCCTCGGCGTCGCGACCCAGCGAGTGGCGGAGGCCCTCGACGGTCCGGCGCCAGCGCGGCAGCGTCTCCTGCGGCGGGACCGGCGGTGGCTTGAGGTTCGACCAACCCAGCCCGCGCACGATCTGCAGCGCCTCGGCGGGCGTGGGCGGGCGGAACTTGAGGTGCCGGTAGAGCAGCACCAGGGCGTCGTACGGGTCCCCGGGGTGCACGCCCTCGATGTCGAGGTCGCCCATGACGTAGGCCCGCGCGAGGCCGAGGTCGCCGGGCGCGGTCAGCAGGTAGGCCAGCCCGCGCTGGTTCTTCAGGTGCACCGTGATGGGCACCTCGCCGGTGCCGATCGAGCTGCCGTCGTACGCCGTGAACAGCCCGGGCAGGTCCTGCTTCAGCAGCATGCCCACCGCGTCCGCGATCCGAAGGGTCGCTTTCGGGGTCATTGTCTCCGCACCGCCTTGTCGTAGAGGCTCGTGAGCCTGTTGTCGGGGTCGTACTGCTGCTTGACGGCTGCGAGGTGCGCTCCGTCGTACAGCTCGTCGAAGGTCTCGCGGTCGTAGAACGCCTCGGAGTACAGCGACTTGTGGCCGCCGAGCTCGTGCACCTTGGCCTCGATCGCTCGGTTGCGAGGCGCGTTCGGGGCGTCGGGGCCCACGTGCACCGTGCCCCAGAAGCCCACGTTCACGTACGTCGTGTCGACCGTCAGGGGGTACGTGGGCCACTCACGCTCCCGCAACCGCAACGGGCACAGCCAGACAGGCCGCATGCCGATCTCGGCGTCGAACCAGTCGAGGAACTCAGGCAGCCTCTCGACCGGGATCTCCACGTCCTGGATCACCTTCTCGCGCTGCGGCCGGCCGGCCCGCTTGTCGAGGCGGTCGGCGATGTGGAGGCGGTGGTCCCAGCCGACCATCCGGTAGTAGACGTCGGAGCGGCGGTACCTGCGCGGCCACACCTTGCGCAGCTGCGGGTGCTGGGCCCCGAACGCGCCGGAGCACCAGAACCAGTCGGTGTCCCAGCGCCAGAGGTAGTCGTAGGTCGACAGCAGGTCGGTCTCGCGCTGCTGGATCGACCGGTAGTAGATCTGCTGGCCGGTGTAGTCGCTGGCCTTCACGCCGCCACCCGGGTGGTCGGACCACCGAGCGAGAGTGAGGTAGTACTCCCCCGGCTCGAAGGCCACGCCGTCGATGCCGTCGACCTGTTCGCCGGCGTACTCGCCGCCCTCGGTGATCATCGCGATCGTCTTGGCCATCAGGCCGGCGTCGTCGAACCGGACGTGCCGCAGGGCGACGTGGGAGCGCACCGGCTCGAGCTCGATGCGCAGCCGGGTGGCGTAGCCGAGCGAGCCGTAGGAGTTGGGGAACGCGTCGAAGAGGTCGTCGCCGGGGCGGGTGGTGACCACCTCGCCGGCGCCGGTGAACACGTCCATCTCGACGACCGACTCGTGCGGCAGCCCGCTGCGGAAGCTGGTCGACTCGATGCCGAGGCCGGAGACGGCGCCGCCGAGGGTGATGGTGCGCAGCTGCGGGACGACGAGGGGCATCAGTCCGTACGGGAGCGTGGCGTCGACGAGGTGCTCGTACGTCGTCATGCCGCCGACGTCGGCCGTCCTCCCTCGGGCGTCGACCGCGATCACCCCGTCGAGCCCGCTGACGTCGAGGCCGGGTGCGCCCGTCGCCTGGCGAGGACGGAAGAGGTTGGACGTCTTCTTGGCCAGCCGGACCGGCTGACCTGCGGGGATGGCGGAATACGACGCGCGCAGTCGCTCGACTGCTTGCGCGTGCTGGGTCCAGGCACTTCCCCCGGCAGTCACGGTTCCAAAATAGCGCGTCCGCCGGAGACAGTCTCCGCCAGGAGTCCGGAGTCCAGACCGGAGTCCCGACGGTCGAGGCGAACGCGCAGCCTCGCGGCGGCCTCGTCGAGGCGGCCGGCCCGGACGAGAGCGTGGATCACGGTGTCCTCGAGGACCTCGCGCTGCGCGTGCGAACCGCCGATCCGGGCGGCGTACGGCTCGAACCGCAGGAGGGTGTCGGCGGCCTTGGCGTGGTCGCCCTCGACGAACGCCGCCAGCCCGTTGGCCAGCAAGGGCAGCGAGGTCGCGGACCCCGGGGCGTCGAAGCCACGGGCGTTGTCGGCGAAGCGGCGCAGGCCGTCGGCGTCGCCGGCCGTGGCCAGGGCCAGCGCGGCGTGCATGCCGAGGAACGTGAACGGGACGCCGTCCATCAGGCCACGGGCCAGCTCGCTCACGGGGGGCTTCACCGGGTCGGTGCCGGGAGGCGTGTGGCCGAGCAGCTGGCAGCGCCACAGCAGCGACGGTCCGTCGATGAGCCGGCCGCCCACCGCGGACCCGCCACACAGCGGGTAGCGCGCGAGCGCGCCGTCCCCGTCGCCGATCGCGAGGTGGTGCAGGGCCGCGTGCCAGACCAGGTGCCCACCGAACATCGCCTTCTGGTCGGTGCCCGGCAGCCAGTCGTCCAGCCAGGCCAGGCCGTCGACGTGGTCGCCGGACTCGAAGTACACGTGGGCCATCGGGTGCCCACCCACGAACGACGTCGGGTCGAGCTCGAGGCTGCGGGTCGCGTGGCGATGTGCGCTGTCAAGGTCTCCCCGGTCCTGGGCGGCCATCCCGAGGAACCCGATCAGCATCGCGTCCTCGCCCACCACGTCCAGGCTGCGCCTGGTCCGGCGCTCGGCCTCGTCGGGTCCGTCGGGATCGGTGCCCATGATGAGCAGGAACGCCGCGAGCATCAGTCCCATCAGGTCGCCCGGGTGCTCGTCGTGGTGGGCCAGCCACCGCGGCTTCGCGGCCCAACGCCCGTGCTCGACCGTATCCTCCACGGCGGCCACGAACGACCGCTCCCAGTCGTGCTGCTGCCTGCCCCCACGCGCGGCTGCCACCTCGACGTCCACGTCGAACGGCGCCCCCATGAACACCGCCCACAGCGCCGCCATCGCGCGCCCCACCGCGAACCCCGGGTCCTGCGCGACCACCTGCTGCAGGAGCTCCACGTCCCCGGACCGTCGGTGCTGGTAGGCCACCATCGCCGCGCCGTACGTGGGTGCGACCTCGGCCGTACACGAGATCGGCATCCCCCACGGGTCCCGCATCGTCACGGTCCGAGGCTACTTCGGTGTCGTTCCTGACCGTTTGGTGTCGTTGCAACGCCACCGAACGTCCGGGATACCCGGTCGAGCGGGTATCCCGTCCCCTCAGACGAGATGCACCACCACGTCGTCGCCCTCGAACTCGCGGAGGAGGGCGGCGTCGTACGTCGAGAGCTCGGTGCCGCCGCCCATCACCACGACCGCCTCGAGGCCGCGCGAGCCGGAGGAGAACGCCATCGCGACGCAGACGCCCAGGGCGGAGACCTGGAGGGACGGCATGTCGACCGAGGCGGCGGCGTAGGTGCGGCCGTCGAGGTCGCGGACCGCGGCGGCCACGGGGGCACCGGTGCGGGCGCGGGTGGCGCGGGCCAGGGTGACCAGCTTGGCGTCCTCGGCAGACAGCTCGGGGAGTCCGGTGGACTCAGTCATCGTCGGCTCCGTCGTCGGGGGCTGGCACGGTGCTCACCAGCACCGTCTCGATGCGGTTGCGTCGCCCGGTGGCCTCCTCGGCCTCGAAGCGGAGCCCGTGGGCCTCGACGATCGATCCGGGGATGGGGACCTTGCCGAGGTGCTTGGCCATCAGGCCGAGGACCGAGTCGACGTCCTCCTCCTCGACGTCGACGCCGAAGACCTCGTCGAGGTCGTCGATGGGGTAGCGCGAGGAGACCCGCGCCGAGCCCTCGGAGAGCCGTTCGACGTCGACCTGCTCGGCGTCGTACTCGTCGGTGATCTCGCCGACGATCTCCTCGAGCAGGTCCTCGATCGTGACCAGGCCGGCCGTGCCGCCGTACTCGTCGACGACGATCGCGATGTGCTGGCGGTTGGCCTGCATCTCCGAGAGCAGCGCGTCGACCCGCTTGGAGTCGGGGACGAAGAACGCCGGTCGCACCATCTCGTCGATGCGCTGCGTGAACTCCACGTCCGGCGCCTCGAAGTCGCGGCGCACGATGTCCTTGAGGTAGGCGATGCCAACGACGGAGTCGAGGTTGTCGTCGACGACCGGCACGCGCGAGAACCCGCTGCGCAGGAACAGCGACATCGTCTGGCGGAGGTTCTTGAAGCGCTCGATGTAGACGACGTCGCCGCGCGGCACCATCACCTCGCGCACGATCGTGTCGCCGAACTCGAAGACCGAGTGGATCATCTTGCGCTCACCGGACTCGATGACCGCGGACGCCTCCGCCAGGTCGACCAGCTCGCGCAGCTCGGTCTCGGTCGAGAACGGGCCCTGGCGGAAGCCGCGACCCGGGGTGATCGCGTTGCCCAGCACGATCAGCAGCCGTGGGATCGGGCCGAGCACCCGGGTGATCCACGAGATCGGGCCGGCGCTCGCGAGCGCCACGCGCTGGGCGTGCTGGCGACCGAGGGTCCGCGGAGCCACGCCGATGACCACGAAGGACACCAGCGTCATCAGGCCGATCGAGGTGACGAGCGACGGCCAGAAGGCACCGTCGTACGCGTCCCGCACGAGCTGGGTGACGATCACGATGGCCGCGATCTCGCACAGCAGACGCATCAGCAGGGCGGTGTTGAGGTGGCGCGGAGCGTCGTCGAGGAGCGTGACCAGTCGGCGGGCGCCGGTCTTGCCCTCGGCCACCAGCTCCTGCGCGCGGGCCCGCGAGAACGTGGCGAGTGCGGCGTCCGCGGCGGAGAAGCCACCGGCCAGCACCACGCACGCCGCCGCGGTCAGCAGCAGCCAGACGTCGGTGGAGGTCATCGCGTCGGGAGGCCGGTCAAGGGGTCACGCGGGTGCGCCACTGGGCCAACAGGTCGTCCTGCAGCCCGAACATCACCCGGTGCTCGTCGGGCTCGGCGTGGTCGTACCCCAGCAGGTGCAGGATCCCGTGCACGGTGAGCAGCTCGAGCTCGGCGTCGCGGCCGTGTCCGGCGGTCTCACCCTGGCGCTGCGCCACCTCGGGGCAGAGCACCAGGTCGCCGAGCACGCCCTCCTCGGGCTCCTCGTTGACCAGGCCCGGCCGCAGCTCGTCCATGGGGAACGCGAGCACGTCGGTCGGCCCCTCCTTCTCCATCCACTGCTGGTTGAGCTCGGCGATGGTGGCCTCGTCGACGGCCTTGATGCACAGCTCGGCCTGCGGGTGCACGCGCATCACGTCCATCACGAAGCGGCTCAGCCGGGCCAGCTCGCGCACGTCGAGCTCCTGGCCGGACTCGTTGAGCACCTCGATGCTCATCAGCGACTCGTCCTCACTCACCGGCGCTGGTCGCGGTGGTCACGCTGGTCACGATGGGCGGCGACCTCGTTGCGGGCGTCGAACTCGTCGTAGGCCTCCACGATCTTGCCGACGAGCCGGTGCCGCACCACGTCGTGGGCGGTCAGCCGCTGGAACGAGACGTCCTCGATGCCGTTGAGGATCCCCTCGACGACCTTGAGGCCGGACTTCACGCCGCCCGGGAGGTCGACCTGGGTGACGTCGCCGGTGACCACGATCTTGGAGCCGAAGCCCAACCGGGTCAGGAACATCTTCATCTGCTCGGGCGAGGTGTTCTGCGCCTCGTCGAGGACGATGAACGAGTCGTTGAGGGTCCGGCCCCGCATGTAGGCCAGCGGCGCGACCTCGATGGTGTTGGCGGCCAGCAGCTTGGGGATCGACTCGGGGTCGATCATGTCGTGCAGCGCGTCGTAGAGCGGCCGCAGGTACGGGTCGATCTTCTCGCTCAGCGTGCCGGGCAGGAAGCCGAGCCGCTCGCCGGCCTCGACGGCCGGGCGGGTGAGGATGATCCGGTTGACCTTCTTGGCCTGCAGCGCCTGCACGGCCTTGGCCATCGCGAGGTACGTCTTGCCCGTGCCGGCCGGGCCGATCCCGAAGGTGATCGTGTGCTTGTCGATGGAGTCGACGTAGCGCTTCTGGTTCAGCGTCTTCGGTCGGATCGACCGGCCGCGGTTGCTGAGGATGTTGAGCGACAGCACGTCGGCGGGGCGCTCGGTCGTCTCGGCGCGCAGCATCGCGAGGACGCGCTCGACCGTCTCGCCGGTGACGCCCTGGCCGGTGCGGCTGATCGTCACGAGCTCGTCGAGGAGCCGCTCGGCGAGGGCGATCTGAGCGGGTTCGCCGGTGAGCGTGGTCTGGTTGCCCCGGACG
>Ga0163161_10003312_pt1 | contig 11307 bp, 11 predicted proteins | sample S45metaG_FD_129847 | JGI IMG/M metagenome (GOLD analysis project Ga0163161, IMG submission 129847) | Switchgrass rhizosphere microbial communities from Kellogg Biological Station, Michigan, USA - S4-5 metaG | ecosystem: Host-associated > Plants > Roots > Rhizosphere > Soil | place: USA... | reverse complement strand
AATGATATGAACGAACCTGCCGTTTTTGGTTCGGGAACATTCCCTAACGATGTTCGCCATAATTATGATGGCTACCGTGGCTCGCACCGTAAAGCACACAATGTGTACGGTATGCAGATGGTAAGGTCAACTTACGAAGGGCTGAAAAAGCTAATGCGCAATAAACGCCCGTTTACCATTACCAGAGCTGGTTATGCCGGTATGCAACGTTATGCCAGTGTTTGGACGGGTGATAACATAGCCACATGGGAGCATCTAAAAATCGGAAATATCCAGTGTCAGCGTTTATCGGTTTCGGGTGTGCCTTTCTGTGGGACAGATATTGGGGGATTTAGCGGGGAGCCAGATGGTGAATTATTTACCCGTTGGATCCAGTTGGGAACTTTTTCGCCTTTTATGCGTGCACACTCTGCCGGTGATACCGCCGAACGGGAACCCTGGAGCTTTGGCGAATTTTTCGAAGACATCAACCGCAAGTTTATCGAATTGAGATACCGTTTAATGCCTTATCTATATTCTGTATTTTGGGAACATCACCGCTATGGCTTTCCTATTTTGCGGCCATTGGTGATGCTGGAACAAGAAAACATCAGCAACAGCTTCCGTCAGGATGAATTTTGTTATGGTGATAAATTATTGATCTGTCCGGTTTTGGAGCAGGGGGCGATATCCAGAAAAGTTTACCTGCCAAAAGGAACCTGGTATAACTTCTGGACCAATGAAATTCTGGATGGCGGTAATGAGTATACCGTTGATGCTAAAATAGACAGCATGCCGATGTTTGTGCGTGCGGGTACCGTTCTGCCAGAATATCCGGTAATGCAATATGTTGATGAAAAATCGATCACTGAAGTAACCTTAAATATCTATCACAGCGATTACGAGGTAAATTCGTACATGTACGAGGATCATGGAGATACCTTTGCTTACGAACAGGATATTTATCTGGAAAAAAAATTCACCGTAAAAGGCGATACACAGGCCATTAAGGTAAATCAACGAAATGAAGGATTGTATACACCTAATTATGAATTTTATGTATGCAATGTAATTGGCGTAAAATTCCCGGTGAAAAAGATCATCATCGATAATAAAGAGGTTACCGATTTCTTTATTGATGATAAAAATATCCTGCATTTTAAATGCAATAAAAACTTTACCGATATACAGATTTTAAGTCTGTAACATTTAGCCCCAAATGCTGTTTAGTGTTTGGGGCTTCATCTATCTAGCCAAAATATCTATGTCAGCAGCAAAAAAAGTTCCTGCAAAAAATGCAGCGTTACCGAAGGTCGATAAAAAGAAATCCGTTTGGGTACACAGTTTATTTACCGATTACGACATTGATCTTTTCCTGGTAGGAAAACATTTTAGGCTGTATGAAAAAATGGGCTCCCACCTGACTGCCATTGAAGGCACAGCAGGGACTTATTTTTCTGTTTGGGCGCCTAATGCCATTAATGTAACGGTGGTCGGTAATTTTAATGACTGGAACAATACTTTACATCCGTTAAATAAACGGTGGGATAAATCGGGTATCTGGGAAGGTTTTATCCCCGGTATTGCAAAAGGCGAGGTGTATAAATATTTTGTTAAAGGTTTTGATGGATCAGAACATTTAAAAGGCGACCCCTACGCCAGACGCTGGGAGCACCCACCGCAAACAGCCTGTATTGTTTGGGATACCGACTATACCTGGAAGGATAAAGCCTGGCTTAATAAAAGGGCTAAGATCAATGCTTTGGACCAGCCTATATCGGTTTACGAAATACATTTAGGTTCCTGGGAACGCGATCCGGATAATCCGGAACGGGTTTTAAACTGCAGGGAAATAGCCAGCAGGCTTGTGCCTTATGTTAAAGAAATGGGTTTTACGCACGTAGAACTCATGCCGGTTATGGAATTTCCATATTTCCCCAGTTGGGGCTACCAGATTACAGGCTATTTTGGCGCAAGTTCGCGTTATGGTTCGCCACAGGATTTAATGTACCTGATCGACGAACTTCATAAAGCAGGTATCGCGGTAATATTAGATTGGGTTCCTTCGCACTTTCCTGGCGACAGGCATGGTTTATATGAATTTGATGGCACGCATCTGTATGAACACGCCGATATGAAAAAGGGATTTCATCCGGATTGGAAATCATATATTTTCAATTACGATAGAAACGAAGTGCGTTCGTTCCTGATCAGCAATGCCTTATTCTGGATTGATCAGTACCATGCAGATGGATTAAGGGTAGATGCGGTGGCATCTATGTTATATTTTAATTTCTCCAGAGCAGATGGGGATGCGGCTACCAACGAATATGGCGGAAGTGAAAACTTTGGTGCGATCCGGTTTTTGCAGGACCTCAACGTTGCCGTATACGGGAATTATGATGGCGTACAGACCATTGCCGAAGAAAGCAGTACTTATCCTGGTGTAACTCATCCGGTACATGCTGGGGGGCTGGGTTTTGGAATGAAATGGATGATGGGTTGGATGAACGACACGCTGAAATACTTCAAAGTAGAAACCCTTGACGGAAACACCATCACCATCAGTTCAGTTTTAGCATGACTTACGCCTTTACCGAAAATTTCATGTTGCCTTTTTCGCATGATGAAGTGGTGCATGGTAAATCGCCAATGTTATATAAAATGCCGGGAGATGATTGGCAGAAATTTGCAAACCTGAGGGCACTTTATGGTTATATGTTTACTCATCCAGGGGCAAAACTCTTATTTATGGGAAACGAGTTTGGCGAAACCAATGAGTGGAATTTTACACAGTCGCTAGATTGGCACTTGTTGCAATATCCGCCACACAAAGGCATGCAAGAAACGGTTAAGGCCTTAAATTTCCTGTATAGAAAAGAGCCTGCACTGTATCATTTCAATTTTAGTTACGAAGGTTTCCAATGGTTGGATGCCGATAATACAAACGAATCTGTCTTCACATTTATGCGCAAAGGACCAAAAGCAAAAGATACTCTGGTGATTGCCATAAACCTAACACCTGTAGTTCGTGAGAATTATAAAATAGGCGTTCCCTTTAAAACCAAATGGACAGAAATATTTAATACCGATGATATCGTGTTTTATGGCGGTGGAATTAATAACAGGGGGGATATTGTTCCAAATCTGGAAGGTTATAACGGACAGGAATATTCGGTAATTGTCGATCTACCTCCTTTGGCAGTGATTATACTTAAAAGTAAATAAGCATCATATTCAGTTTATATCACGCCAATACCGCATATGAAAGCAGGGTTTTGGCGTGATATAGATTTTATAATACGCCAGCATCAAACTGGAACAAGAAAATCATTTTTCTTAACAATGATTACAACTTATGGTGTAACAAATGGAGAAAGATGCCCCGGTTTGTTACAAAAAGAAATTACAATGGACATGTTGTTTGAATATTGACCGGACTGATCTCAGTTGGTTTCAAATAAGAAAAGCCTCTCATTGCTGAAAGGCTTTCTTAAACTCTGGAGTGGAAGCTTCCAGAGAGGGTGCAAAGATACAATAAGTCTTTTCTCCTACAAGAATTATTTCATAAAAATTAGGATGGTCTCTCCACGATCAAATTATCTTATTGACAGCTACATCAAATTGATCCCATTTTCTCATGTTATCACGAGCTGTAATTTTTTTTGGACTCATGATTATAGCTTAAATAAACTGGGCAGTTATGATTATGGTTCGCATGAAATATCTATTGGTTATTATCTGCAGACGGCGAAAAGCCGCAGGCCAAAGTGCTATTTTTAAGGATATTCCTCATATGTTTGCTTTTATAGAAATTCTATTTGGGCAATAATAAGTTTGTGTGTAGCATTAATAATGCTTATAAATGAATAAAGTGAACGCCTAAGTTCTCTTTTTGCATCACCGCTTAATCATAGAAACAGATCAATTTTTTTTATAATCCCCGTTATTTGTATCCACAGGCATTTTTTTTAATCCTAAAGTAGTTTTACAGTTTGAGCCACATATCCTGAAGCATTTTCTATTATACTCCATCCAGTTGTTTGATTATTAGTGTGTTCCCTAAACAAATTGCAGTTGCTCATGTTGAAGCTATAATATCAAAATTTCCATGCAAGTGTCACTCAGTCGCAACATTAATCCAAATCAGGATACCAATCTTAAAACCTGGCTTTCCGATCAGGGGATTTTATTCAATAAGCTGCGCGCTAAGGATGCAGCGGCATTTAAAGTATTATACCACCAATATGCTGCCGCCATCTTTGGATGTATCATCAGGAGTGTAAAAGACCAGGAAAAAGCAAGGTCTATCTTGGAGCAAACATTTTGTGAGGTTTGGCAATCATTTCCAGAATATAATGAAACTAATGTCAGTATTTTTACATGGATACATCGGATCGCCTCACGAAAGATTAGGAATTTCGCTTTATAGCAGTATTTTATTCGCATAATTGGCCCAATCATCGACTTTATTTTTATGTTTCAATTGAATTTGCTATAATTAAGGGTCTAAAGTCTATCCCTATTTGTGTATGCTCGAATCCCGCAAGGTATTTTTAGTTAATGCTGTGTTAAATTATTTCAGCAGTTTAAGCCCCATAACACCGGGTTTTATCCAGGAAATTGAGAAAAATGTACAAGCGCTCTTAATCAAAAAGAACAAGTACATTTTATCGCCTATTGATAACAATGATTGTGTTTTTTTTGTAGTATCGGGTCTGGTAAGAGGTTTTGTTAAAGAAGATGATAAAGAAATTACAACCTGGATTAGTTTGGGGGGCGAATTTATTGGGGCTATCCAGCATCCTGATGCGAGTATCGAACCATCCATCGAATATTTGCAGGCATTGGACAATTCGGAGCTAGTGACCATTCCCCACATTTTAATCGATAAACTTTATGCAAGCTACCCCGAAACAAATGTTATTGGAAGGAAGATTCTGGCACTTCAGTATCACGCCGCATCAGAAAGATCAATACTCGCACGGATTCCTTCAGCAGAAAAACGTTACGAAAAATTCCTCGAGCTAAATTCACTTCATGTATCTAAAGTGCCTTTACGTTGTATCGCAAGTTACCTGGGGATGCGTTTGGAAACCCTCAGCCGGATCCGTAGTAAACTGGTTAAAGAACTGGCCTAAAATTTCTTATTGTATGGTATGACACTAAATTTTATTATATTTAAATATGGAAATACTTTTAAGCTTATTATTTATGGTGCTGAGCATTCCCTGGAAAAAGATAGGGAAATGGCTGGAGCTTGAAAAATAACATATCTGGGTATGAACAAGACGCTCTGGAATAGCGTGAAGCAATTTGACCTCGATCTATCCTCGGGAGCATACCCCTTTTCCATCAGGTTGGCCAATGAAAACCGTTGGACGGAAGACTTTACAGAAAAAGCGATTCTGGAGTATAAAAAGTTTATGTATCTGGCAGCGGTTTCTGATGTGATGGTGTCACCATCCGCTATTGTTGATATAGTTTGGCATCAACACCTCATTTTCTCCCAATCTTACCAGGATTTTTGCAGCTTGTTGGGGAAAGCAATTCAGCATGTTCCCTCTACGCATCATAAAACACAGTTCGAGCAGTTTAAGAGGGCTGCAGAGCAAACGGAGAAACTCTATGTTGATCATTTTGGTCAACAGCCCGAAAGCGTTTGGAAATATGATACAATGCTTGGCAGCTTAGCGCTTGAGCCAGCTAAACTTAATACCGGTTTTTTTACACTTTATGGCGTTCTTGTTTTCATTCTGCTCATTTTTCCGTTTTATTATTTGCTCAAACCGCTTTACGTGCATCTCGATAATCCTTATTTTATTCTGGGTTTCATTGGATTGGCACTTCCGTTATATGTGATCCTGAACCTGTACAATAAGAATAAAATCAAACAGATTTTCAATGCTTTTAGCAGGGATTCATTTGTTTATCACCTGAAACCTTTTGAGCTGGTTTATCTCAAAAGCGGCCGGCTGTCGGATGTGATCAGCGGTTCGGTGAATGAACTGATTGATAACGGAACTTTAGAGATAAGCGGGCAAATGATCTCCGTTTCCAGGGATATTCAGGTTGAATCTGTGGAGCATGCGCAAATTGTCGCGGTTTTGCAGGATTCAGGCAGCGTATCCTATCCACAATTGTTGAAGATATTAGGCTCGAAACCTGTGTTCAGAAATGCAAGCAATAGCTTAGATACTTTTAAATACCATTTTATGCAATCTAAAGTATTCGGGAAATTGTTTTATAACAGTTTTTTAGTTTTTGCTCTGTTATTAATGCTTCCGCTGATCAGGCTAATCACAGGGATTATGAGGGATAAACCCGTGACACAAATTGTTATCATATTTGTGTTTTTACTTTTTTTTATATTTTCCTATCTGCGCAAACTCAGCTCAAAATTAAGCACGGTAGCCATTCCCGGTTGGTATGAAAATAATATTCAGTATAAACGCAAAGCAGAAGAAGATTGGCAATGGAGTTATTTTTTATACGGCGCGGCGGTTTTGACACCGGTTTTGATTCCATTTGTAAATTATGGTAGAAACGGATGGGCAGCAGATGGTGCTAGCGGCGATAGTGGGAGTGGGGGCAGTTCATGCGGTTCATCCTGTGGAAGTTCGTGCGGAAGCTGTGGCGGTTGCGGCGGAGATTAACATTTTTAATTCCAAAATCGAAATCTTCATCAAATCTTAATCTTTCTTTAGTAATATTGTCCTCTATAAGGGGTGAGAGCCTTATATCAACTTCATAGTTGAGAGCGTTAATTTAGATAGAGGGTGTAGCCAGCGGCTACATCCTTTTTTTATTTATACGTCTTGATAGGCCTATTATTCAAAGGATGACAGTTGTAAGCTATATTTGAAAATGAAGTAAATTCTTATATAAAGTTTGTAATTGAGAGCAGAAACTATTTATTATACCGATAGCGCTAATAATCGAGGCTGGTTAAAAGTGAGGGGTAGAATATTTTGAAATTGTCAAAACGCATACATTTATACAAAGTCATCAAATGTATAACTCATCCGGCAGATTTCCTCTAATTAAAACAAAACCAGAAGTTTCAAACGCCGCTAATAAAATTAAGATATAATCATCTAGCGGGCAGGGGATATTTAGGAAATTATACAAAAAAACATTGCTGGCGCAATCGGTTCCGATACAACAGTTTGTGTTGGGTATTACGAGTGAATATGCAGTAAACCTCGGGCAGACTGAAGTATTAGTTGATAATATCGAAAAAGGGGCGTTATCATATTTAAATTTAGCTGTGTTTCCTGCTCCGGTGCCGAATCCATTTCTCTGATAATAGATTACATTAGTTCCAGTTTTTCCGCATCCTGTCATTATCTGGCTAAAAAGAGGGGTATGTGTGCCCCGTGTTATGACAACAAATAGCAGTATGCATTTGATTTTCATATCTATATAATTTGGAGAGTGTCGAACTATCTAATTGTTGTAAGGGAGCAACAAGCTCTATATATATTACAAGCTTATTTGAACTACTTTATCTAAACTGTACTAAGTAAGACCAATTAAAGAAATAAAAGAATAAACTGGCTGCGGAAAGGCATTATTGTTCGTTGAAGAGGCAAATAAACTCTATGAATGTTTTAAGACTTTAATTGCTATAGTTCTTGACACTTCGATTTTTTAAGTAAATCTTAAACTTTCTGTCGTAATATTGTCCTCTATAAGGGGTGATAGCCTTTTAACAACTTCATCATTGAGAGTGTTAATTTAGATACCAACAAAAAATGTAACCACTGGTTACAGCCAGAATAAATGAAAATACAGATCATAAGCGATTTACATCAGGAGTTTGGCGTTTCGGAGTTAAGTTTCGGAAACGCAGATCTCGTTATTTTAGCAGGCGACATCAATCTTGGAACAAAAGGCATCGAATGGATTAAGGAAAATGTTCCGGATAAACCTGTGATCTATGTTTTGGGCAACCACGAATATTACAAAGGAACCTATCCCAATACGCTCCATAAAATAATGGAAGCCTCAAGAGGTTCAAATGTTTGCGTGTTAGAGAATGATCATATTGATTTCGGTGGAATCAGGTTTCACGGCGCAACTTTGTGGACAGACTTTTCCCTGTTCGGAAATCCTGTAGAATACGGTATTATCTGCCAGGCTAAAATGAATGATTACAAATTGATCAGAAGAGATCCGTCCTATTCAAAATTAAGGACAATCGATACCTTTAAAATCCATCAGGTTTCTAAAAAATGGCTCGGGAAAAGCCTTGAAGAATCAAAAGCATATAAAAATGTTGTGATTAGCCATCATGCGCCAAGCATAAAGTCTATCCCGCAGGAATATCAAAATGATCCTGTCGCTTCAGCTTACGCATCAGATCTTGAAGATGTTATCCTCAAATACAAACCTGCTTATTGGGTGCATGGCCATATTCATACCCCGGTTAGGTATAGGGTCGATGAAACGGAAATTATCTGTAATCCACACGGCTATATAAATGAAAAATACAATGGTTATAATAAAAAATTGGTCATTGAAGTATAAATCTTAATTCAATTTGCCTTAAAATAAGAAAAGAGACAATCTATCCAGACTTGTCTCTTTTTTCTAACCAAATATAAACCTGTTATGAGCCAGGCTTTGTCTTTAATCTTCCATCTAAACCGGAGTTTCTCAGGAAAATGATTTATCTTTTTTAATGGTAGTAAACATCGTTCCGTTTATTACTCTACAAATATAGTAAAAAATTTGATAGTGTAAAAAATACACTAAGAAAAATTTAAGTATTTTTTTTGTCATTTTTTATTTACTGATCTTTTTCTAGAAGATTTCGGTATTTAAAACGACTGTATTGCAAATATAGCTCAAAAATATGTTAAGGAATTGTTAAATATTGTCAATTTATAATATGATATAGTCAAATGGTATCAAATTTTTGTTTTAAAATCGCTTTTATCAATTTTTTATAGCCTTTTTTGGATTTTTTATGATATAAGTGATGATTTGACAAGTGATATCGCGATCTAAAATATTTTTTTATATAAAATTAAAATATATTTTACTGGTGAAAAACATGTTTAAAACAAAAAGGCAACATTAATCGAATAATGTTGCCTTTTATGTGGTTTAAAAACCGCTATATGCTGTTTTTTCTTATAAACTTGCGTAGTATTCTACGAATTTAGCCAGTGCAGAAGAATATCCCCATTCGTTATCGTACCAAGATACCACTTTAACGAAATTATCATTCAATGATATACCTGCTTTTGCATCAAAAATAGAAGCGTGGTCATCACCGATAAAGTCAGAAGAAACAACTTCATCTTCAGTATAAGCCAACACACCTTTTAATTCACCTTCTGAAGCTGCTTTCATCGCTGCTTTAATTTGCTCATAAGTAGCTGGTTTTTCCAAACGTGCAGTTAAATCTACTACCGAAACATCAGCAACAGGAACACGGAATGACATACCGGTTAATTTACCTTTTAATTCAGGTAAAACCATACCTACTGCTTTAGCAGCACCTGTAGAAGAAGGGATGATGTTAGAGAAACCACCACGGCCACCTCTCCAGTCTTTAGCCGACGGGCCATCAACTGTTTTTTGCGTTGCAGTTACTGCGTGGATTGTGCTCATTAAACCTTCAACAATACCAAAGTTATCGTTTAAAACCTTAGCAATCGGTGCTAAACAGTTAGTAGTACATGATGCATTAGAAACGATAGTCTGATCTGCCGTTAATTTATGGTGGTTAACGCCCATTACATAGGTAGGGATATCACCATCTTTAGCTGGAGCTGAGAAAACTACTTTTTTAGCACCGGCAGCGATGTGTTTTTCAGCATCAGCACGGGTTAAGAATAAACCTGTTGATTCGATTACCACTTCAACACCTACAGCATCCCATTTTAAATCTGCAGGATTTCTTTCTGCAGTTACACGGATTGTTTTGCCATTTACCACTAAGTTACCATCAACAACTTCGATAGTACCATCAAATTTACCGTGGGTAGTATCATATTTTAACATGTATGCCATATAATCTGGCTCGATCAAATCGTTGATCGCTACAATATCCAATCCTCTTTTTAATGCGGCTCTGAAAACTAAGCGGCCGATACGGCCAAAGCCGTTTATTCCAATTTTGCTCATTGTTTTGTTAATTAATGTAATGTTTTAATAAATTTTGTATTGGTTCTTTAATAATGCTTTTAATTTTTATGCCATACCTGTCGGCTACCAGCCTTAAACGGTCTTCGAGCTCTGCAGCTACTTTACCCACAATATGGATGTCGCGGTCGTTATGTTTTTCTGCCAGGGGCAAAACGTAGGTTTCTATATATTTTTCAAACCCTTCATCAATCAGCTTGCGGATATACTCGTGTTTGCTGTTTTGGGTAATAAAATCAAAAAACGAGGTTAGAAATATATTTGCCTGTGGCTTATTGTAAATGCGTTCTAATATTTGAGGGCGATCAAGATTGTGCGTTAGTGTAAACTTGGTTTCAATATCTTTAGGCATTTTAAGACTTAAAAATTCTTTAAGCAGTATTTTTCCAAAGTAATTTGAAGAACCTTCGTCGCCTAATATATAACCTAATCCAAAGTTATTGTTTACTGGTTTTTTTCCATCAAAGTAAGCACAATGTGCACCGCTGCCCAACATCCCAACAATACCAGGCTGATCGTAACACGCAGCTTTGGCGGCACCGAATAAATCATTTTCCACTACAATTTTGCTGTATTTAAAAAATGATGCAAGGGTTTTTGCCAATTCTTCCTTTCGGTCTGCAGAGGATGCTCCGGCTGCAAAGAAATAGATTTTTTTTATATTCTCAGCATTGTTTACCAGCGCAACTTTTTTGTTTAAAATCTGTAAGATCGTTTTCGGATCTACAAAGCAGGGGTTTAAGCCAGTAGTATTGCAATGTGCCACTACTTGTCCATTTTGGGTTATTTTCCAGAATGCTGTCTTCGATCCGCTATAAACAACTGCTACCATATTATATCGAAAGTACCTCAGTCATTTCCATTAAATCGGGTTCGAGTTTAAAGGAGTGCGCTGTTAAAGCCTCTCTTATGCTGGTTAATTTTATTTCGTTTCCTTTTAAACCTACCATTTGCTCTGTTTCGCCTGCAATTAACGCATTTACCGCGGCAAAACCTAAACGGCTGCCTAGAATCCTGTCGAAACTGCTGGGACTGCCGCCACGTTGCAAGTGGCCAAGGATGGTTACTTTAGTATCATAATGATCGAAAGTTTCCTTTACCTTTTTAGCAATATCATAAGCGCCACCCTGTTTATGTCCTTCTGCTACAATCACAATACTTGATGATTTT
>Ga0163161_10003309_pt1 | contig 11312 bp, 8 predicted proteins | sample S45metaG_FD_129847 | JGI IMG/M metagenome (GOLD analysis project Ga0163161, IMG submission 129847) | Switchgrass rhizosphere microbial communities from Kellogg Biological Station, Michigan, USA - S4-5 metaG | ecosystem: Host-associated > Plants > Roots > Rhizosphere > Soil | place: USA: Michigan... | reverse complement strand
GCATGGCGGGCGCTATGACTTCGATTATGCGGTGAAGCCGGGCCAATGGCTGGCGGCGGCGCACGATGTCGATGCGACCAACCTCTCGACCGCCAAGGCGGGTGGGTTCGTGGGGACCCTGATCGGCCCCTACGCGCAGAGTGCGGTGGGAGCGACGCCAGCGGTGCTCCACCAATAGGTTGAGCCGGGGATCGGGAATGCGTCGCTATTTCCCGACCCCCAATTCCTTGTTCGCCCAGGGGATGAAGGTGCGGAAATTGGGAACGTCTGTGTGGCCACCCGTGTGCTGGCGCCAGGCGAGGTCGCCGTCGATCATCGTCGATGGCGGCGGCATGCCGGCAGGCCCGGCGACGCCGACGCCGGTCTTGCCGAGCAATTTGTAGACGCGGCCTGCATCATAGGCGGCCTTCCAGGAGCCGTTCTGGTCGATCCAGTGCGCGTCCCCCTGCTCGGGCACGCCGTGGCTGATGAAGAGTGGGCGCGGCGCGGCGAGCGCGAACAGCTCATTCGAATCCACGGGCAGGTCGTAGGCGTCGAGATTGGGCTTCGACACGCCTTTGGTATTGTATTTGAGGATATTGCCCGCGAACCAATAATATTCGCCCGTGGCGAGATTAGAGACGCTCTCGCCGAAATTGCGGCGCAGCAAAGTGCCGCCGCCTTTGCCGGACGATCCAATCAGCCCGACGGCGAACCGCGGATCGAACGCCATCGTGACGAGCGCGGCCTTGCCGTAGCGCGACACGCCCTCGATCCCGACCTTGTGCACATCCACGGCGGGATCGGTCGACAGGTAATCGAGCATCCGGCTCGCGGCCCAGGCCCAGGCGCGCAAGGCGCCCCAATCCGTGGGCTTGCGCGGGGCGCCATGGTTGCCGAGGCCGATGATGCCGCTACGCAGGCCCGCGCCATTGTCGGCCTGCGCGCTGGTCGGATCGAGGCTGACATAGCCCCATCCGGCGGCAAGCAATTGATCGGTCGGCGGCAAATCGCCATTGGCGTCGCGCTGTGGGAAATGGAAACCGGGCGGGGCGGCGAAGACGAACGCCTGGTGTGCGTCGAATACCGCGGCGAGACCCGGGTCCTGCTTGATCAGCAAAGCTTTCATCGCATCGTTGATGCGATCATACTCGGCTGGTGTCGGCTGCGACGGCTCGGGCCAGGCATTGGCGCCGAAGCCGAACATGATCAGCACCGGCACAGGCCCCTTGGCATTGGCAGGCAGCACCTCCATCGCGCGGATATCGACGCTGCGCGCGGGATCGGTCGGATCCTGGACATGGCCGACGAGGCGGCGGGCGATCACGGGGGTAGAGAAGCCGACCAGCTCGCGATCGCTCGCCACCACCTTCCACTGCACGGGCGGCAGGTCAGTGGGAACGCGGCCATAGACCTCGCGCTCATAATCTTCGAGGATTTCGGGTCGGCGCTTGCCGAACCAGCTTTTGGCATCGGCGACTTTGCGGCCATCCTTCAGCGTGAGCGGGTCGGGCAGGGCTCCGACCGGGCCAGCTGTGCGCTCGTCAATATTGGCGTGGTTGGGCGCTCTCTCGTCGCCGCTCGGCCCAGGCACGAGCGCGGTGATGCCAAGCTGGCGCATCATATCCGCCCGGTCCTGCTCCGCCGTCCAAGGCGCCGGTGCCTGCGCCGCCAGAGCGGTTGCAGACAACAGGGCGAACACGCCCGCTCCGAAAATCGTGCGCATCGCCCTGTGATCCTTATTCCGGTCAGTTGGTCGGCAGAGTACTTATATCGTAATCGAGCCCGAGATTGAGCACGAACACGGGGCCGAGATCGATCACCTGCTTGTCGGCGGCGAGCTGCATCGCGACATGGGCTTCGCCGCGATGCCACGGCGAGGTTGCCTTGGCCGACACGTAATAGACGCCCCACTGGTTGGTGATCCGTTTGTCGGCGACCGCGATCGGCGTGTAGGGCGAGGCGTTCTGGCAGACGCCCAAGCCCGGCATCGATGCGGTTTCGCCATCCTTCAGATTGGGTGCGCGCGCATAGATGGCGAAGAAGATGACATCGCCGACCTTGATCGGCTTGAGGACCGGATAGCCGCCACCGACGTCCCACGGGTGGGCGCCTTTCTGGCTGACGTCGACGCGCACGAACATGCCGCCGGGAATGTCGGGATCCTTCATCGACTTCTGGGTCATGCCCGGGCCGTAAAAAATGTAGGCGGTGCCGGGCTCGTTGATCACCTTCTTGATCAAGGTTTCCGATTGCAGCGGATCGATCGTCTCGGAAAATGCCGGTGTGGCGGCGACCAGCCCCAATGCGACCGCCAGGGCAAGATTTCTCATTTTCGGCTCCCCTCTTTCGTCCTTGCCGCTGTTGTCGCGGCTGGGTGGCAGCCTCCGCCGAAGCGAAAGGGCTGTCAATCGGCGGGAAACCGAAAGGGACTATCAGGCGGCGACGGCGACCGCGGCGACCAGCTCGACGCCCAACCCGAGCACCACGAGCGCGACGCCAAGCGGCGGCCCCCAGGATGCAGAACGGCTATTTCCGAAAATCGCGACCAGCATGACGCCGACCAGCAGCAGCACGACGCCGAGAACAGCAGCAATGTCGCCCATAGACCCCTCCTACCGGCACGAACCGCGCGCTCAACGCGCTGAGCTGTTATCGGTTTCATTCCGGCCCACCAACGATCGCCGCGAACCAGCATGAGGTTTTATGCCGATGATCTTGCGGAAATCTGAAGGGGGATGGATGCGCTGCGAAAGGGCATGGCGCGACCTGCCAACTCCGGACCCTAGATGTCCTCCACCTGATCGAGATAGGCGCCATAGCCTTCCGCCTCCATCGCCTCGCGGGGCACGAAGCGGAGCGAGGCAGAATTGATGCAATAGCGCAGGCCGCCGCGATCGATCGGGCCGTCTTCGAATACATGGCCGAGATGGCTATCTCCGTGCGCCGAGCGGACCTCGGTGCGGACCATGCCATGCGAGACGTCGTGCAGTTCGGCGACATTGGCGGGCTCGATCGGCTTGGTGAAGCTCGGCCAGCCACAGCCGGATTCGAACTTGTCCGACGAGGCGAATAGAGGCTCGCCCGAGACGATGTCGACATAGATTCCGGATTGCTTGTTGTAGAGTAACTCGCCCGTGCCGGGGCGCTCGGTACCGCTGTGCTGGGTCACGCGATATTGTTCAGGGGTCAGCTTCGCGATCGCATCTTCGTCGCGGAAATATTCGGCCATCGGGCGGCTCCTCTCGTGGGTCCGCAGCAATATAGGAACCGCCGCTTTATCCGCCAGCGGTGCCGCCCGATGCGCCAATTCATTGCACCAGGGCGACGCCGTATGGCGCGAGATCGATCTTGCCCGAATAAGCGGTACCGGTCAGCACGTCCTTCCTGGTCCCTGCCACCGCGACCGTCGCCGGCGCGTTGTTGGTGTTGACGTACAAGGTGCGGCCTTCGACCATGCGCGCGGACACGCCCGGCGGCGTCACCGGCCCGCGCTCGATCCCCAGCTCTCCATAAAGCGAGCGGATCAGCGGATCGATGAAGGCCCCCTGGGCCGCGGTGGCGAGGTAGATGGCCTTGCCCTTGCCATAATGGTTGATCGTGATGGCGGGGCTTTTCTTGGGCGTGTTGGTGAATGTAGCCAGGGTCTTGGCCGTGCTCGGTTCGAGCACCTCGTAATAATTGTCAGTGCCGACACGCTCCTCACCGCCGAACGTGGCCCTGAGCGGCTGGTCGGAGCGGTAGAATTCGTTGGTCCGCACCCCGAATACGTCGGTCAGGCGGCCCGGTAGCGGCGTCTCGAACCATTTGCCGGTTTCGTCGACCTTGGCGGAATAGCCCGTCATCACGACGGTGCCGCCATTGGCCACGTAGCGGCGGACGGCGTCGGCGGTTTCCTTATCCATCAGGTAGGCGCTCGGCAGGATGACGAGCTTATATTTGTCGATCGGATCGTGCCCGATATCGATCACCGCGGCGTCGATATTATCCTCGAACAGCGGCTTGAACGCGATCGTGCCCTGGCCCCAGTAATTGGCCTTGAAATATTCCTGCATCGTATTGGGGCCGGGCGGCGGCGAGGTCAGCCAGTTAGTCTGGAACGAATGCGCGATGGCTACATGAGGCGTCTGGTAGCGTGGGAAGCCGAGCGTCTGGAGCTTGGCAAATTCGCGCGCGATCTGGCCGAACTCGTCCACTTTCCATGACGGCCGCCCGTCATGATCCACGAGGCCGAAGATCGCCTGCTCCTCGCCGCCGATATGCGAATTGAAGGTCCAGGCGAGGAATGTCTGGGCGTGATTGAGCAGCCCGAAATAAGCCCACATCCGCGATCGGCCAGGCGTGCCGTAATAGCCCCCGCCGCCGGCAGTGAATTCGTTGAACCAGACGGGCGTGTCATGGCCCGCCCGGTTCATCGCCACCTCGAACGCCGCGCCCATCGGATCGCCAGGATAGAAACCCTGCGCGCCGTAGGTCGAAATCTGCTCCCACGACCGCAGATAGTCGAACCCTTTGGTGCCGGCATTGGGCCAGAAATTGGAGACGACGGGCAGGTTGGGCGCGAACTGCTTGCGCACCGCTTCCAGATCCTTGAGCGCGCCGATCGTGTCGTCCGACCAATAGCGGTGCAGATCGAGGTTGCGTTCGTTGGGGCCGGGGCCATTGCCATAAGGCAGATCGACCTCGTCCCAGGCATTGATCCGGCGCGACCAGCGCTGCGTCGCCCATGCTTTATTGAGCGCCTCGACCGAACCATATCTGTTCTGCAGCCACGCGACGAAGCGCTGCCGGTCGGCCTCCGAATAAGACATGTGACCGTTGCCGATCTCATTGTCATATCCGACCGCGATCACCGCCGGGTGATGCGCGTAACGCTTCAGCATCTGCTCGGCGAGACGGCGTGCCAGGCGGCGATAATCCGGGTCGCTGATATTGTCCCAGTAACGCGACGCGGCATGGATGCGGGCGCCGTCCTGGTTGACGATGTCGACGCCGGGATAATGTTTGTGCATCCAGATCGGCGCGGGCTGGCCGGGTATGTCGAGGATGACCTTGATCCCCGCAGCCTGCATCTGATCGAGCACGTGATCGAACCATTCGAAGGTGAAATGCCCCTCCTGCGGCTCGAACGAATCCCAGGAGAGGTCTCCCATCCGGACCATCTTAAGTCCGGCGGCTTTCATGATCGCGATATCCTGACGGATCTGCTCGGGCGACCGGTCGATCGGCTGATAGCAGGTGCCGACGAAGAGCTGGCCCTTGCCCGGCCATTCGGGATGGCCGACAGGGCTCTGCGCAAAGGCGGGCGTGGCGCCAAGACCGGGCGCCATGATCGCGCCCATCGCGGCGGCAGCGATCAAGGCCAGTCGCTTCGCCCGGCTCCTGTAAGCTTTCAATTGCCTCTCCAGATCAGCTTGGGACAGATGGTCAGCGTTGGACCCGCTCGAGTTGGGCGAGCACGATGTCGTTGGTGCGCAACGGAACTTCGATGTCGAGCGCCCCATCGCGCGATACGGTAACTTGGCGATCGGTTTCCGGCCGGTCCTGCGTCAGCGCCTGCAACTGGTCGATCTGCGGCGCGGTAAGCCGGTCGGGCAGCTTCATGTCGATATAGGCCGAATAAGCGTCATTGTGCCGATAGCCGGTGCGGAAGAGGCGCAGTCGATAGCGGCCCGGCGCGACATGCGTGAAGTGGAGTTTGGCAGGCGCCTGGGGGACCGATACCGTGAGGCGACCGTAGAAGCTTCGATTGCTCACCGGCTGATCGGGCTGATGCCAGTCCCACAGCACCACGGCAAGCTTTGTCCCGTCGGCCGACGCGAAACTGTAGGGGTCCTGCGTGGGCACGTCGCGGCCCGCCAGTGCGTGCAGATATTTGTAGGCGAACCATGCCGGCTTGCGGATGCCCTGCGGGTTCATCAGCCCGAACCCGCCCTCGAACGGCGCGTTCGGCGGGCCCGGCTCCTCGAACAGGTCGCTATAGGTCCAGTAACTCATGCCTTGGACCATGCCCTGCACCGCCTTGAGCTTGGTCAGGATATAGGCCGCGCTCACATAGGAATCGTGGACGCGGTCGCGTGGCGTGTAGCTGGTGCTCCATTCGCTGAAATAGAGCGGCAGATTGGGGAATTTGGATGCGGCGATCTGCGCGCGGACGCGGCGCACGTCGCCGACGATCGCATCTGGCGAGGGGGAGAGCTTGGTATCGCCCTTGCCTTGCTCGTCGAGGAAGCCGCCATCCACCCCGTAGGTGTGAGTGGTGACGAAATCGACCGGTGTCCCGTGCGCTGCGGCAAAATCCAGGAATTGCGGCACCCACGCCGCGCCCGCGGTCGAGGGACCGCCGACGCGCAATGCCGGGTCGATCGCTTTGATCGTCCGCGCGGTCGCGTCATAAAGCTCGAAATAGGCGGCCTGGTCGGCCTTTTCCCAGAAGCCGTCGAGATTGGGTTCGTTCCAGACCTCGAAAAACCAGCTGCGCACCTCCGCGGCTCCGTAGCGCGCCTGCAAATGCTGCACAAAGGCGGCGATAAGATCGCGCCACGGGCCAAGCTGCGGGTGGGAGGTGTTGCCCTTCCAGTAGAAGATGCTGCTGTTCGAAGTCTTAAGCACCTCGGGCGTGAAGCCCAGCTCGACGAAGGGCTTGATGTTGCGGGCGAGCAGCTTGTCGTAAAGCTCGTCGATCCTGCTCCAGTCGTAGACGATCTTCCCGTCATGGCTTTTGACGGTGCCGAGCACGTCGTGGAAGATTGCGTGGAAGCGAATGTAGCGGAAGCCGAGTTCGCGCGTGGCGATGCCGAGCTGGGCCATGCTGTCGTCGCGGATCAGGGTTCCGGGATAGTCCGATCCGACCGACAGATCGAAAAAGCGATCGACCGGCGCCGATGCAGCCGAAGGGTTAATCTGGACAATCCGTGGCTTCTTCACCCCCTGGGCCGCGATCGGGGTACTGATGGCGAGGGCCAATGCGCAGGACAAGAGAGCACGCCCGAATTTCACTATATCTACCCCTAAGATGTTCTACCGATGGCGGCCCTGGGCCTTTCGCAGCCAGTCGATCCGGCACTTGTTGGTGGCACAGCCCGCTTAAGCTGCCCAGCCGACCTCGCCTGGCAATTCCACCCCGCGCGCCAAAAAAGAGACCGGGCGCGCTGCGCCCGGTCCCAGGGGGAGATGGGAAAATCGATTGGGGAGAGGCTGTTCAGCGGCTGCTGTTCGCACGCCTTGCGTTCGGAGCGGCAGCATTTTTGCGGCCACGCCGAAAACCTTGCGAAACGGCTTCATATCCCTCCCCGAGCCCCTCTTTATCCGCGGCCTTGCTCGTTGCCGGCTGAGCTCATGTTGGGCTGGCTATATCCCAACCAAAATGCCGCGTCGGGAATTGTTTCGGGCCGGGAAATGCGGCGGGTGAAGTGGACTTGGCGGCGGCGAGTGGGACGCAGCGCCGCCGGTGTCGATGCGAATCATATGATGATTAAAGATTCTGCCCCAGTATCGCCTCGACCTCGGAGCGATAGCTTCGGCTCAGCATGAGATTGGTTCCGTCCTTGAGCACCACCGCGAACTCACCGTGCGAGCGACGTTCGAGGAGCGCTATCGACTTGAGGTTGACGATGCTCGACCGGTGAATCCGGATGAACTGGAAGGGGTCGAGCCGGTTGGCTACGGTGGCGAGGCCGGAGCGATAGAGGAAGCTCTCACCCCCAACGTGGATCGTCACATAGACCCCGGCGGCCTCTATCCAGTCGATGTCCCGCGTCATGATGAGACGGGCCGTGTCGCGGGATTTGACCACGATCCAGTCCCAGATCTCGCCCGGTTTGGTGCGCCTCGCGACCAGCTTGAGAAGCTCCGGGCCGAACGACTCCGTACTATCCGAATTTGTGGACTGTCGATCGTGCAGGCGTTTTTTCATCCGCTCGATCGTCCGCTCGTAGCGTTTGTTGCCAAAAGGCTTGAGCAGATAGTCGATCGCGTCGGCTTCGAACGCCTGGAGCGCAAAATGGTCGTAGGCCGTGACGAACACGGTGAGCGGCATGTCGTCGGGGCCTACGGCGCTGATGACGCCGAAGCCGTCAATCTCGGGCATCTGCACGTCCAGGAATACGATATCGGGCTTGGCCTGCTGGATCAGCGTGATCGCCGCCGCGCCATTTTCAGCCTCCAATATCTTGCCAATGGCGCTGTCCTTCGCGAGCCGATCGGTAAGGCGCTTCCGCGCTGGCGCCTCGTCATCGACGACCAAAGCGCAAATCGGCTTAAGCTGCGCTTGCATCGATTCGGACTCCGATCGTGTGCATGGGAATTTGGATGGCGACCTGCGTGCCGCCGCCCTCCCGCGGCGAGATGGTGAATTGATGCTCGCCGCTTTCCGGGTACAGCGTCTCCAGCCGCTCGCGCGTCACGCGGACGCCCAGCCCCGATGACGTCTCCATGTGCCAATTGGACGGGAGCCCGACGCCATCGTCCTGCACGTCGATCTGCAACCGGTCATCCAGGACACGTGCCGAAATCGTGATCATCCCGCCCGACATGCGGCGTTCGAGCCCATGGCGGATTGCATTTTCGACCAGGGGCTGGAGCAGCATTGACGGCACCATCGCCGAAAGCGTTGCCGGATCGGCGTCGATCCGGATGTCGATCCGGTCGCCGAAGCGGAGCTTTTGGATCGCCAGATAATGATCGAGCATCGTCAGTTCCTGGGCGAGCGTTATCTCCATGCTGTCATGGCAGTCGATCGAGCCCCTGAGCAGCGCGCCCAAATCCTCGATCATCTCCTGGACCAACTCCGGGTTGGTGACGACCTCGGACGATATGGCGTTGAGCGCGTTGAACAGGAAATGCGGTTCGAGCTGAAGGCGAAGGGTGTTCAGGCGGGATTCGATCAGTCGCCTTTCGACGCGTTCCAGGTCGAGCTGGCTGGTCAGGAACCGATTATAGAAATTGAAGGCCCGCAGGACGCCAACCAAGGCGACAAAGGTCGTCCACCCACCCAGATAATAATAAATAACGAAGGCAGGACTCCTCAAGGGATTCCACCAGATCTGCGGCACGGGATAGCTAAGCACAGCGACCAGATATGTGTGTACCAGGCTGAAGGGGATGCTCAGGGCCAGATAGATAAGCGAGATTCTCGCCATATTTAGCTGGGCAGCCTGCAATCGCCGGTCGATCAGCAATACCGCAGGGGTGAGCAGCACCCAACTCCAGGCGTCGATCAATTTGGAAAGAAAATCATCCCAATAGAAGCCGTGGAGCATACCGGGCGCGGCCTGGAACAGGGCCGCGATCGTCCAGATCACCACCGCGAGAATTGCGGACCGGCACGCCGCGCGCCAGGTCGAGCCCCAAGGCTTGCGGGAAGGGGCGGACGGCAGTGCGGTGGAGTGCTCCAACCGCGTCATGGCGATGGAATTGTGCGGAGCAAATTTCATAAGCGGCGAAAGGCCCTCCGTATCGGGAGCCTAGCATAGAAAAGGCCTTCCGGTCGCCCGGCGTATTCCATTTCGGCGCGCGCAAGCGCTTCTAGAAAATGGCATCCCGCCCCCACCAATCCACTCCTGCGATTCTGTGTCTTATAGGATCAAAAGCGGTGAACCGCCGATAATCGCCGCCCCTTTGAGCCGCCCCCCAATCTCCCCTATCGCCGACGGGCGGCCAACCCGAGTTCACCGCATTTTCCCAAAAATTGTTACGACCCGGCTTCTCCTGATGCAGGCCGGACTCCTACAAGGTGAACCGGAATGGTAGCGCTATTATCACATAAAAAACGACCGCCTCTGATACTACATCGCCACACCCCAGCGTGGACTTCTCAAAAGTTTTATGGCTTTTGTCTGAGTTATTGAGTGCTGCCTGGTTATTGTGACTTGGTAGGCCGCAAAGAAACGTTGGGAAGGGGTGGATACGGCGCCAGCATATTCGCCGTGCGCTCACATCGTGAGCCGGGCGGCGCAGGTATTACTTCAAGATAACTATAATCATTCGCCTGTTTATCCGCAGGCGAAGGAGCTGTCGGGTCAACCGGCAGACGTCCTGCAGCGGTCGGCGTCGTTCGGCGCGGCGATTGAACGAAGGGGATAGAAACGTGCGTATCGGTGTCGGGAAACGACCGTCCAAAATGGCGGCACAAGGGGGGCTTGCAATGGCTAATAACGTATATGGAATCCGCGGTCGCAGCATGTGGCTGGGGGCTTCGACCGCCGCATTGGCGGCGATGCTGGCGACGCCGGGTTGGGCGCAGGATGCGGCCACGACCGCGACCGCAGCGGCTCCCGCGTCGGACAGCGGTTCTGAGAAGTCGACGGAAATCGTCGTCACGGGCCGCCGCGCGGCGCTTCAGTCCGCGGACAACCGCAAGAAGAATGCCGAGGTCATCATCGACTCGGTTGTCGCGGACGAGGCTGGCAAGCTGCCGGATAATTCGATCACTGAGGTCCTGCAGCGCGTTTCTGGTGTCGCCATCGTCCGCTTTGCGGCGCTGGGCGATCCCGACCATTTCTCGGTCGAGGGTTCGGGCGTGCAGGTGCGCGGCCTTTCGGGTGTGGCGTCCAGGCTCAACGGACGCGAAGTCTTCGGCGCCAATGGCGGGCGCAGCCTGCTATGGGGCGACGTGACGCCTGAACTGATGGCGGCAGTCGACGTCTACAAGTCGTCTTCGGCGGATCAGATCGAAGGCGGCACTGGCGGCTCGATCGATCTGCGCACCAAGATGCCGTTCGATTTCAAGCGCGGCGTGCATGCCGCGGGTTCGGGCACCTATAGCCGCGGCGATCTTTCCAAGAAGAACGATTTTGACATTTCGGGTCTGGTCACCGGCAATTGGGATACGGGCATCGGCAGGATCGGTATTCTCGTCGATGGCGCATACAGCAAGCTGACCTCGCTGTCGAACTTCATCCGGATGGAGCCCTATTACCGGACGCACGTCGCCAATACCGACTATTTCATTCCAGGTGGCTACGATTATGGCGAGGACGGCTACAAGCGTACGCGCAGTGGTCTGTACGCAGCGGTGCAATGGGCGCCGGCATCCAACTTCGAACTCACCAGTTATTACTTCCAGTCCAAGTATGACAACATCACCACTGGCTATGGTGAGTTTGTAACGTCCCAGACACTGGGGCTCGACCCGGCGGCCAGCAAGTTCGACTCCAACAACGGCCTGCTCTATTCTCCCAGCCTGTTCCAGCGCGATACCGCCACTTTCCTGCCCAACGGCGCATCGATCAATGCGGGCGGCAATACCGGCGTAGGCGACAGCACGTCGAAAACGCGGGAGATTTCGAACACGTTCAAGTGGACCCCCGGTAGCCACCTGGCGATCCGGGGCG
>Ga0163161_10003305_pt1 | contig 11323 bp, 7 predicted proteins | sample S45metaG_FD_129847 | JGI IMG/M metagenome (GOLD analysis project Ga0163161, IMG submission 129847) | Switchgrass rhizosphere microbial communities from Kellogg Biological Station, Michigan, USA - S4-5 metaG | ecosystem: Host-associated > Plants > Roots > Rhizosphere > Soil | place: USA: Michigan... | reverse complement strand
TAAGGAATATCTGCCTGAGCCATTACTCTGTAATATTTCCCGAATCTGTTGAAATCTGAAACGAAGCTACTTCCATAATAGATCTGCATCGTCTGCATCAATTCAGTGACAGAAACTCCCAATTGATTCGCTTTATCGGTGTCTACATCAATGGTGTATTGAGGATTTCCTGCTGCATACGTTGTAAACGCAAAAGCAATTTCAGGACGCTTCATCAATTCTCCGATAAATGCCTGAGTATTGTTTCCCAACTGTTCAAAAGAGCCGTTTGTTTTATCCTGCAACATAAATTCAAACCCTGAAACGTTACCAAAACCTTGTACGGTAGGGAAGTTGAAGAAAAATGCGTTGGCATCTTTCACTTGCGCCACTTTTCCTGTCAAACCTGCAGCAATCTGATCCGGATCTTTTACTTCGCCACGATCTTCAAAATCTTTAAGCTTGATGAAACCTGCAGCATAGGGTGAAGCGTTAGAATTACTGATGAAGTTCATTCCATCGGCTACCCAAAGGTGATTTTTTGCTTTTTCACCGTTGATGATTTTATCAATTTGTTCTGTTGCTCTGTGCGTTCTGTCTAATGAACTTCCCGGAGGAGTATTCACTGCATACAAAACAAATCCCTGATCTTCTGTCGGAATAAATCCGGTCGGAGCTTTATTAATTAAGAAAACGCTTGCAGCCGTGATCAACGCTAAACCTGTAACGGCAACCCATTTATTTTTAATTAAAAACTTAAGGCTGTAAATATATTTTCTGGTCATATTGTTGAAGCTTTTGTTGAAAGCGTTGAAAAACTTCGCTCCAAAACCTTTTTTCTGACCGTGATCACCATGTTCACCTTGAGGATCATTTAATAATAATGCACATAAAGCAGGACTCAATGTCAAAGCATTAACCGCAGAAATCATAATCGCAATCACCAAAGTAAAGGCAAACTGTCTGTAGAAAACTCCAGCAGGACCTTGCATGAAACCAACCGGAATAAAAACCGCACACATCACCAAGGTAATAGAAATAATAGCTCCCGAAATTTCGCTCATAGAATTCGTAGTTGCCTGTTCAACCGGCATTCCCGTCTGTTCCATTTTTGAATGGACGGCTTCTACGACGACAATTGCATCATCCACCACAATCCCAATGGCGAGTACCAAAGCAAACAATGTCAACATATTGATACTGAAACCAAACATCTGAAGGAAAAAGAATGTACCGATAATCGCTACAGGAACGGCAATCGCAGGAATTAATGTAGATCTGAAGTCCTGAAGGAAAATGTACACTACAATAAATACCAAGATAAATGCAATGATTAATGTCTCAACAACCTGATGAATTGAAGCATCTAAAAAGTCTTTGGAATTGTACATGATGATTGGCTCAACTCCTTTTGGAAGAGTAGTTTTCATTTGCTCAACCTGCTTTTCAATATCAGTTAAGATTTCATTTGCATTAGAACCTGCAGTTTGTAAAATGGCAAATCCTGCGACAGGTTTACCGTCCATTCTGTTGGCTGCGGTGTAAGTATAAGAACCGAATTCTACTCTCGCAACATCTTTTAATCTTAAAAACGAACCGTCACTGTTTGATTTGATAGCGATGTTTTCATAGTCTGCATTTTTATTTAATTTACCTTTATACTTTAAAATGTATTCGTACGTTTCTTTGCTTCCCTGTCCCAAACGTCCTGGTGCAGCTTCAAGATTGTGATCTTTCACTGCTGCTAAAACTTCCTGTGGAGAAAGATTGTTGGCTGCTAAACGATCCGGTTTCAACCAGAGTCTCATGGAGTAATCTCTCGTACCGAAAACCTGAGCCTGAGCAACTCCTGGAATACGCTGGATTTGAGGAATGACGTTGATTTTCAAATAATTCTGTAAGAAAAGTTCGTCGTATTGTTTCGGATCATCACTTGACAATCCCATAAACATAATCATACTGTTCTGAACTTTCTGAGTCGAAATTCCCGCTTGTACCACTTCTTGCGGAAGCTGGCTCATTGCTTTTGAAACACGATTTTGAACGTTTACTGCTGCATTATCCGGATCAGAACCCTGTTTGAAAAATACACTCAAGGTCATGGATCCGTCGTTACTTGAATTGGAGGTCATGTAGGTCATGTTCTCAACACCGTTCACCGCTTCCTCAATAGGAACCGCAACGGAACGCGCAACAACTTCTGCATTCGCTCCCGGATAAAATGCCGTCACCTGAACACTCGGTGGTGCAATATCGGGAAAAAGCGTAATCGGAAGATTGAAAACCGACATCGCTCCCAACAGCAATAGTATAATGGAGATAACCGTAGAAAGTACCGGTCTATCTATGAATTTTTTTAACATAAGAAGTTTATTTTTAATGTTGTTTAAAATATTTTAAACACATAAGTTCATGTTACTTTTTATTTCAAAACACAAGTTCAATTGAGATCAAAAATCTTTGATTTTTAAAAAACTTATGTGATCTTTATATAGGAAGATTTTAGCTTATAAATTCTAATGTGTTAAGATCTTTTGTAACTTTTGTGATTAAAAATTTTAGTTGGTTTACAAAGGTCTTGCTCTCAAAAGACTGTCCGAAGAAATCGCTTTTGGCTGAATCATCACCCCATCTTTCAGCGCACCGATTCCTGTATAAACGATTTTGTCACCTTTGGCAAGTCCTTCAGAAATAAAGTAATAACTGTCTGTTTTTCCTGAGATCGTTACAGGTTTTGAAGTTACTTTTTTATCTTTTCCAACAACATAAACGTAAGTTTTGTCCTGAATTTCAAAAGTTGATTCCTGAGGAATAACCAGTGTATTGGCGAATAATTGAGGCATACGAACCCTGCCTGTATTTCCTGTTCTCAATGCTCCGTTTGCATTTGGGAAAACTGCACGAACGCTGATTGCACCTGTGGTTTTATCAAACTGACCGTCAACGATGCTCATTTTACCTTTTTCAGGATAAGTGGTGTTGTCTGCGATCACCAAATCTACCATCGGCATGTTTTTCAGTTTTTCGTTCAACGTTGCTCCCGGATATTTTTTCTGGAAACCAATAAAATCAAGTTCGCTTAAAGAGAAGTAGGCGTAGATTTCGCTGATGTCTGATAACATCGTCAGTGGACTTGGATCTGTTCTTGAAATCAAGCTTCCTTTTTTGTAAGGAATTCTTCCGATGTAACCACTAACTGGTGCTGTGATTGTTGTAAATCCTACATTGATTCTGGCTCCGCCGACTGAAGCTTTTGCCTGTGATCCTGCTGCGACTGCTGCTGCATAATTCGCTTTTGCAGTTCTCAGTTGTACATCAGACACTACTTTCGCAGCAACCAATGGCTGAAGTCTGTCCACTTCCACTTTCGCTTTCTGAATATTGGCATTGGCAACCTGTAAATTAGCATTGGCCATATTCATCTCTTCCCCGTAAGCTCTTGAACCTATTTTAAATAAAGCTTGTCCGGCTCTCACATAAGCACCTTCTTCGACATATATTCTATCTAAATATCCGTCAACTTGTGATCTTATTTCTACATTATTTTTTCCTTCCAATGCAGTAGGGAATTCCTGATAAACTGTGGCAGGAGAGGTGGTTACTGTGTAAACAGGCAATTCCGGAGCAGGTGGTGCAACACTTGTACCTTCTGCTGCTTTTGTACAACTTTGTAAAAGAATAATACTCGATATAAGTACAATAATCTTTGTTTTTGCTGTTATTTTCATTTAAGATAATTTAATAAATTTTGGGTTGAGTAATGTTAATTGAGTTTTTAACAATGTTATTTTTACTAACAGTGTTAATATTTGGTTAAAAAAATAAAGTATTTTTAGTACTGAATTACTTTGTCATTTCCATGATTAGAATATTATTGTTAATTTTAAATTTAGGTTAAAGTTGGCGTTATTTTTCTTAACAGTGTTAATGATAAGGGAAAAAAATTGCTAGAAATAAGGTAAAAAAGTTATGTTTCATTTTAAAAGTTTTTTATTTTTAATTTAAATGTTAATTATTCTGTGTTACTTTTCCTAACGGTGTTAATTTTTAGTTCAAAAAAAATTTACAATGATTTAATAAAGGCCGAAACTGTTTCGTCCAAAGTTGTTTTATTCATTGTAGAAGGAATATCATCATTTCTCATCATCATAATTGAGATCAATCCGTGAACTGCTGAAAACAAAGCGTGAGAAGAGTGACAGGCGTTGTTCTCATTTGAACCTTTCTTTTTTATGATCTCAAAAGTACAATGGTAAAGCATGTCTTGAAAAGACGAAAATTCTTCTTTCATCAAACCTTTTCCGCTGCACTGCATTCCCAAACCAAACATCAATTGGTAATATTCTTTGTTCTTAAAAGCAAAATTCCAATAAGCATCTACAATTGCTGTTAACTGATCTTCGGGAGTTTCGTGTTTTTTCTGAGCTTTAAGTAATTCTATTTGCAGACAATGAAAACCGTTGATTGAAATTTCATACAAAATAGCTTCTTTGTTTTCAAAGTGATCATAAACAACAGGAGCACTATACTCAATCGCATCTGCAATTTTACGAATAGAAAGCGAAGCCCAACCGTCAGTTTTAGCCAAAGTAAATGCAGCCTGCAAAATATTTGCTCGGATAGATTCTTTTTCTCTTTGGCGACGTTCATGTAAACCCATGATTTTTATATTACTAACAGTGTTAGCAAAACTACAAACATTTAACTATACGAAACAAATAATTTTTGAAATTTAACTTATAATGAAATACTTTGAAGAGCTAGATACTTTGCCGTTTGCTGACTGCATGGGAGTCGAAGTCAGTTATTTTTCAATTATTGTAAAAATGAATAGAATAAATAGCCTAACTCAATTAGATAATTGTTTTATTAACTACTAAAAGAAATCTTTATCTTTGTGCACAAATAAAAAGATATGAATACTCCCTCAAATATGTTGGCATTAGGCACAAAAGCACCGTTTTTTGAACTTCCTAATCCTTCAAAAAGCAATGAAATTCAGTCATTAAATGATTTAAAGGGTGAAAAAGGTACTTTGGTGATTTTTATGTGCAATCATTGTCCTTTTGTCCTACATGTTATTGATAAGTTGACAGAATTGTATGAAGATTATAATGAGGCGGGAATTGAATTCATCGCGATCAACTCAAATAATGTTGAAAAATATCCTGCAGATTCTCCTGAAAAAATGATTGAATTCCAGATCGAGAGAAATTTTGATTTTCCTTATTTATATGATGAAAGCCAGGCAATCGCAAAAGCTTATGACGCAGCTTGTACACCGGATTTCTTTTTCTTTGATGATAAATTAGACCTAATTTACAGAGGCCAGATGGATGATTCAAGACCGGGAAATCACAAAGAAGTAACGGGTGAAGACTTAATTATTGCTTTTGAAAATCTTCTGATTGGTGAGCCACAGGAAGAAATACAACGTCCAAGCATGGGTTGCAATATTAAATGGAAATAAATTTTGGTTGTTGGTTGAGGGTTATCAGTTGATGGTTTGCAATTCAACAATTTAGATATATTAAGCTGTTCAATTTTTTTGAACAGCTTTTTTATTCTAAAAATGTAGATTTAACTTTTGTCTCCAACTTCAATTCTACATTTACCTTATTATGAGAATTATTTTTAATAAATTCAGAAGGTGTTTTCTCAGTATACTTTTTAAACATTCTATTAAAGTATGTTACATTATTAAAACCACAACTATAACTGCATTCGGAGATCGTTTTGTCCTGTGTCATTAAAAGACAGGCTTTGTTGATTCTGTAACGGTTCACAAATTCTGTAAAAGTAATCTGAGTCGCCTTTTTAAAAAAATTACAGAAAGCGGGCAGAGTAAGGTTTGCCAATCTGGCAACTTCTTCAATATCAATATCTTTGTCGTAATTGCGTTCTACATAAGTGAAAATATTCTGTAACCGTGTTTTGTTTTTTGCGATGATTGTGTAAGGCATAATTTCCTGATTCAGCAGCTCATACTCTTCACATTTTGAAAGCTCAAAAAGAATTTCTAGAAGCAGTAAATATCTTTTATAACCTTCAGACTTCAGCATCTGTTTTAACTTAGGAAGAAGTTTAGCCTTAATACGGGTATCATACAAAATTCCGAATTTAGACAGCTCCAAAAGGCTTTTAATAGATCTCGCTTCAGATTCCTCCTCAGGAAACTGTAAAATATCTTCTTTAAACTGCAAGACGATTTCCTCGTGCGGATCAATCGAATTTAAACCAAATCCGGAATGGGGAATATTGGATCCGATCAAAACCAAATCTCCGTTTGTATAATTGCTTTTATGGTAACCAACATGGCGGGTTCCGCTCCCGGAAACTACGCACACAAGTTCAATTTCGGGATGATAATGATACTCCCACTTGAATTCTGAAATAGGTGCATTATTGTGAATTGTGCGAAAAGAACTCTTTTCATCGCAAATTACTCTCTCAAAAGTAACTTTCATTTAATTAATAATATTTAGGCTATAAAAATAGTAATTATATTAATATAGTTCAAGTATTGATTTACTATGTTAAAATAACGTTAAGTCAAATGCTTTTATCTTAGCTGCCAAGAAATTAACTCCATGAAAAATTTCAATATAAAGGCAGTTTTGTTTTTAAATTATTTCGTTTTCGCAATCCTTCTCAATTCTGTTGGGACTGTGATTTTGCAGATGCAGCAAAACTTCGGAATTTCAAAATCTCAGGCGAGTGTTTTGGAAGGTTTTAAAGATCTCCCGATTGCCATTTGCTCATTTATTTTAGCATCATTTTTACCTAAAATAGGAATCAAAAATTCAATGCTTATCGCACTTTTTCTGGTAAGCTGTATGTGTTTTGTAATGCCATTTGCCAATGAGTTTTGGTTCTTTAAACTGCTTTTTGCCATCGTAGGGATTTCTTTTGCTTTAATTAAAATTTCGGTTTTTACATCAATTGGATTGGTTACTGAAACCGATAAAGAACATTCCAGTTTTATGGGATTCTTAGAAGGGTTTTTCATGGTTGGAGTATTGATGGGAAATGTACTTTTCAGTCTTTTTATGGATGATAGTAATCCTAAATCTACAGAATGGCTGAATGTTTACTGGGTTTTGGGAGCACTTTCAGTGGTTTCATTTTTATTTCTTTTCTTTTCTAAATTGAATGAAAATGAAGCTAAAAGCGAACAGACAAGCTTACTTGGAGACATCAAAAACAGCATCAGTTTATTCAGTTATAAAAAAGTTTTATTCTTTTTATTGTGTGCATTTTTGTTTGTTTTGGTTGAACAAAGTTTCCAGACCTGGACGCCGACTTTTTATAAAGAAATTTTAAAAGTTCCGACCTCAATGAGTATTCAGGCAGGTGCGGTTTTGGCGGGAGCTTTTGCATTGGGAAGATTCTTGTCAGGGTTTTTCTCAAAGAAATTCAGCTGGATCTATGTTGTTTCATTCTGTGTAGTTGGTTTTGCAATCAGTATTTTATTGGTTCTTCCATTGACGCACAATGTCGTGATTGGAAACGATACAAACTGGTTGAATGCACCTCTTGTTGTTTATCTTTTTCCTTTGATGGGAGGTTTATTAGCACCAATCTATCCAAGTATCAATTCAGTGATTCTGGCTTCAATTCCGAAATATTTACATAGCGCAATGTCTGGTCTTATCGTGGTTTTTTCTGCAATTGGCGGAACAATCGGGTCGATTATCACCGGTTTTGTATTTCAGGAATTTAGCGGACAACAGGCATTTTACCTGTCTTTAATTCCTTTGACTTTATTGATTGTTTCGGCAATGATCATGAATAAATTAAAAATAAATCCTAAAAAATAAAAATGAGTACTCAACTATACATAAAAGATATTGAGTCTTTGTTTGATGATGTTCAGAGGTCGAGAATTTTTGACGATCAGAAAACAATGACAGATGCAGTTCCGTTATTTCCTGTCTCGGAAATCAATGAAAAATATGAGAATGAAAAAGATAATGAAGGTTTTGATCTGAAATCTTTTGTCTTGTCAAATTTTGATTTTTTAGGAACGAAAATTACCAGTGAAAGCGAAGAGCAATTACCCATTGATCAACATATTGAAAAACTTTGGGACGAACTGACAAGAACTGCTCCTGAAGAAAAAGGAACGCTTCTGAAACTTCCAAAGCCATACATTGTTCCGGGAGGAAGATTTAATGAATTTTTCTACTGGGATAGCTATTATGTAATGTTGGGATTACAAACTTCCGGACGAATTGAGATGATGGAAAACATCGTTGAAAACTGCTCATATCTTATTCAAAAATTCGGATTTGTTCCGAATGCAAGCAGAACCCATTTTCTAAGCCGTTCACAGCCACCGTACTTTTCTTTAATGCTTGATTTACTTGCTGAAAGCACAAATGATGGAGAAATCTACAGTAAGTATTATGACACTCTCGAAAAGGAATACCAATTCTGGATGGATGGCGAAACAGGCTTAGGAAATGATTCTGTTACTAAAAGAGTGATTAAAACTAAAGAAGGTGATATTTTAAACAGATATTATGATGCTGAAAACACACCTCGACCGGAAAGCTATCTGATTGATATTGAAGATTACAAAGAACCTGCAGGTGAAAATTTTTACAGAAATGTGAGAGCTGCCTGCGAATCGGGATGGGATTTTTCCAGCAGATGGTTTGCAGACGGAGATACAATTCAGTCTATTGAAACTTTAAATCTTGCTCAGGTTGATTTGAATTGTCTTTTGTGGCATTTAGAAAAGACTTTAGCTCAATCTTCTGAACTTCAAAACCTTCCAGAAAAACAGGGATATTACAATCAGAGAGCTGAAAACAGAAAAAAAGCAATCGACCAATACTTTTGGGATGCAGAAGGGAAAATCTATAGAGATTATCACATAAAAAATCATCAGCAAACCTCATCGGAAAGTATTGCGACACTCTATCCATTATTTTTAAAATTAGCCAATTTAGGTCAGGCAAAAGCGGTGATAGAAACCATCGAAGAGAAATTTCTTTATCAGGGAGGAATTGTTACTACGACCAAAAACTCAGGACAGCAGTGGGATTTTCCGAATGCGTGGGCGCCTTATCAATGGTTAGGATTTTTGTCATCGAAAAATTACAGCTTTACTGATCTCGCTGAAAAAATCAAAAATAACTGGTGCTCAAACGTAGAAAGAGTCTACAACAACACCGGAAAATTGATGGAAAAATACAATGCTCTCGACACAGAAACCATTGCCGGAGGTGGAGAATATCCCAATCAGGACGGTTTTGGCTGGACGAACGGGGTTTATTTAAAACTAAAACAAACTAACATATAATAAAAATCAAAAGCTATGAAAAAAAAATCAATTCTGTTGCTTACAGGTATAGCAACGTTTTATTTTAACAACACTTATGCTCAGGAAACTGTTCAGGACTCTACAAGAACAAGATCTATTGATCAGGTGGTCATCACAGGTAACTCCCGACCAAAACCAAAAATCGAATCTAGTACTGCAATTTCAACTTTTACGGCAAAAGAAATTCAAAAACAAAACCCGATCAGTGCTGCTGCGTTATTGCAGAGAGTTCCCGGTTTTGCAGTTGAAACTTCAGGAGGTGAAGTAGGAAACAACCTTTTCGCAAGAGGTATTCCTTCTGCGGGAGCTTACGAATTTGTACAGGTGCAGGAGGATGGATTGCCGGTTTTTGAAGATGGCGCTTTACAATTTGCGAATGCAGATAATTTTTTCCGAGTTGATAATTCTGTAAGCCGATTGGAAGCTTTGAGAGGAGGTTCGGGTTCTGTTTTTGCAACCAATTCTCCGGGAGGTTTGATCAACTTTATTACAAAAGAAGGTGGAAATGATTTCAAAGGAACTGCGAAATTAGAAACCAGTACTTACGGATTGATGCGTACTGATGTAAATCTTGGCGGAGCATTAATTCAGGATAAATTATTCTTCAATGTAGGTGGTTTTTACAGAACGGATGACGGTATCAGAAAAACAGGTTTTAAAGCTAATCAAGGTGGACAAATCAGAATGAATCTGAAATATGTCTTCGATAAAGGTTATGCTAAAGTTTATTATAAAAAACTGGACGACAGGAATACATTCTTCCTTCCTATACCTTTGGTTCAAAACGGAAATGATTTAAAAGAATTCCCGGGCTTTGATGCCAATTACGGAACGTACAGCTACAGAAATATCAGTCAGTTAAATATTCCTCAAGCCGGAGGAGGATTTTTCAGCAGAAATTTAGAAGATGGAATTCACCCGAAAGTTGATGTTTTGGGAGCTGAATTTAAATACGATTTAGGTAATAATTTCTCTGTTTTAAACAAGACAAGATATACCAATATCGATATGAACTATACAGGAATTTTTCCGGCAGGCGGACCTAAATCTGGAGCAGACTTTGCGGGATTACCAGTTGCGCAGGGAGGTTTAGGAATGAATAGTTATCAATATTCTTTGGTGAGCAGTGGTGCCATTATAAATCCTGCATACGTTCAAAAATTAGGTTTTTGGGCAATAGATAAGCAGATGAATAATTTCGTCAATGATTTACAGATAAATTATAAATTTGATAAAGGAAATCTAACAGCAGGTTTCTACAAATCTTTCTGGAAATCTCATCAAAACTGGAACTGGAGCAATGTTTTGGCTACTGCATCAGATAAGCCGGAACTGCTGAATCTGGTAAATCCTTCTCTTTCACCAAATGCTACAGGTTATTCTAAAACTTATAACGGAGTTATAGATATGTCTTTCTTATTGAGAGATTCTCAGGTTCAGGGAAGTCTGAATGACCTTTATGCAAATTTAGACTTTAACATCACAGATGATTTGAGCTTTAATGGTGGAATCCGTTACAGCCGTGATTTCTACAAAGGTTATGGCGTAAATACAACCTCTGGAAACTTAAATAACTCTGGTCTGACAACAGATGGAACTCACAGTTTCTTAACAACAACTGCGGATGATAATATGTCTGTTTTAGGAAATAAATTTACTTATTGGGATTACGATGTAAACAAAGTTTCTTTCACGACTGCTCTGAATTATAAAATCAATAGAGAAAATGCGGTGTATGCACGTTTTTCTAATGGTTTCAGATCTCCGAACGAAGAGGCGTATTACAATAATATGGCAGATCTTTCAGCAATAAAGCCGGTAACAACCAATCAGTTGGAAGTTGGGTACAAATATTATTCAAGAACTTTTGATATTGCTGTGATTCCTTTTTATTCTACTCTGAAAAATCTATCGTTTACTGATGTTTTCTCTGACGGAACTTCAGAAAATAAATTTGCCAATACAACAAACATGGGAGTTGAGTTGGAAGGTTATGCAAGATTATTCAATAAT
>Ga0163161_10003304_pt1 | contig 11327 bp, 9 predicted proteins | sample S45metaG_FD_129847 | JGI IMG/M metagenome (GOLD analysis project Ga0163161, IMG submission 129847) | Switchgrass rhizosphere microbial communities from Kellogg Biological Station, Michigan, USA - S4-5 metaG | ecosystem: Host-associated > Plants > Roots > Rhizosphere > Soil | place: USA: Michigan... | reverse complement strand
TTGCACCAACTGCTTTTGGCTGAACCAGCCGAACACGACGATGGGCGCAATGGCCATCAGCGAGGCGGCCGACAACTTGGCCCAGAACAGGCCCTCGGGGCTGGAGTACGAGGCGATCAGCGTCGCCAGCGTGCCGGCCTTGGCGGAGGTGAGGTTCAGTGCCCAGAAGGCCTCGTTCCAGCTCAGCACCAGGCACAAGAGGCCGGTCGATGCGAGCCCGCCGACCGACAGCGGCATCACGACATGGCGGAACTCGGTCCACAGGCTCGCGCCGTCCATGCGCGCTGCCTCCAGGATCTCGTTCGGAATGTCTTTGTAGGCGCTGTAGAGCATCCACACCATGATCGGCAGGTTCGACAGCGTGAACACGATGGTGAGCGCGGTGAGCGAGTCCAGCATGCCCGCGGTCTGCGCGAGCACGTAGATCGGCACCAGCGCGCCGACGGCCGGCATCATCTTGGTGGAGAGCATCCACATGAGGATGTCGCGCGTCTTCTTCGTGCGAAAGAACGCCATCGAGTACGCGGCGGGCGCGGCGATCAGCAAGCCGAGGATGGTCGAGCCCAGGCTGGTGATGAGCGAATTGCGCGCATACAGCAGGTAGTCGCTGCGGCGCTGCACTTCGCCGAAGTTGTCGAGCGTGGGCTCGAAGATGAAAAGCGGCGGCACGTGAATGGCCTGCAGCTCCGTCTTGAAGGCCGTGAGGAACAGCCAGCCGAGCGGGAAGAACAGAAGCAGCGCCACGGCCCACGCACCGACGGTGCGCAGCAGTTGGGGAAGGAAGTTGCTGGGTTGCATGGTCGTTCCTTCAATCGAGGTTCTTGCCGATGATTCGGATGAGGAACACCGCGACGATGTTCGCCAGCACCACCGCGAACAGCGCACCGGCCGAGGCCACGCCCACGTCGAAATTCATCAGCGACTGCTTGAAGATCAGGTAGGTCATGTTCGTGCTCTCGTTGCCCGGGCCGCCATTGGTGGTGATGGCGATCTCGGCGAACACGCTGAGCAGAAAGATCATCTCGATCATGATCACCACCGCCATCGGGCGGCCGAGGTGCGGAATGGTGAGATAGAAGAAGCGCTGGAACGAACTCGCGCCGTCCATGCGCGCGGCCTCCATCTGCTCGCGGTCCAGCGACTGCAGCGAAGTGATGAAGATCAGGCACGCGAAGGGCAGCCACTGCCAGGCCACCATGATGATCACCGAGAGCAGCGGCACATCGGTGAGCCAGTCCACGGGCTGCGCGCCGAAGAAGCGCCAAACGTCGGCGAGTACGCCGTAGATGGGGTTCATCATCATGTGCTTCCACAGCAGCGCGTTCACTGCCGGCATGACGAAGAACGGAGAGATGAGCAGCACCCGCACGATGCCGCGACCCGGGAAGGGCTCGTTCACCAGCAGCGCGAGCAGCACGCCGAACACCACCGTGATGACGATCACGCTGCCGATGAGCAGCAGCGTGTTCCACGTCGCGGGCCAGAAGTCGGGGTCGGTGACGAAGTAGTGAAAGTTCTCGATGCCCGCGAACGTGCGTTCGCCGGGCTGCATGAGGTTGTAGTTCACGAAGGAGAAGTACAACGTCATCAACAGCGGCACGATCATCCAGAGGAAGAGCGTGAGCACGGCGGGCGCCATGAGGGCCCGGGGCAGGAGTCTTTTCATGAGGAAGTCCTTCTTGTTGTCTCTGGCTCCTTCCCCCTCTGGGGGAAGGCGGGGATGGGGGCTCCCTGATCGACCACTGCGGCGGTTTGATGCGCAGCGTGCCCCCACCCCTACCCTCCCCCGGAAGGGGAGGGAGTAAAGCCCTGGCTTACTTGCTTACTTGTACTGGCCCGACTTCTTGATCTCGCGCTCGGCCAGCGTCTGCGAGGTCTTCAATGCCTGGTCGACCGTGACCTTGCCCGACAGCGCCGCGCTCATCTGCTGGCCCACGCCGGTGCCGATGGCCTGGAACTCGGGAATCGCCGCGTACTGCACGCCGACGTACGGCGACTTGGGCAACGTGCTGTCGCTCAGGTTGGCGCTGTCGATGGCCTTCTTCTCGGCGGCGGCGAACTTGGCCACCTTCTGGAACTCGGGGTTCGCATAGGTCGACTTGCGCGTGCCGGTGGGCACCGAGCCCCAGCCCTGCTCCTTGGCGACCAGGTTGATGTAGTCCTTGGAGGTCGCCCACTTCACGAAGGTCTGCGCGGCCGCGCCCTTGGTCGAGCTGGCGGGAATTGCCAGGTTCCAGGTCCACAGCCAGTTGGCGCCCTTCGGGGTCACGGCGACAGGTGCCTGTGCGAAGGCAACCTTGTCGGCCACCTTCGATTGCTTTGGATCGCTGATGAAGGATGCAGCGATGGTCGCATCCACCCACATGCCGCACTTGCCTTCGTTGAACAGCGCGAGGTTCTCGTTGAAGCTGTTGGCCGAGGCGCCCGGCGGGCCGTAGGCCTTCATCAGGTCGACGTAGAAGTTGATCGCATCCTTCCAGGGCTTGGTGTCGATCTGCGGCTTCCACTGCATGTCGAACCACTGGCCGCCGTTGGTGTTGACCAGCGTCGTGAGGAAGGCCATGTTGTCGCCCCAGCCCGGCTTGCCGCGCAGGCACATGCCGTACACGCCGGCCTTGGGGTCATGGATCTTGCCGGCCAGCTCTTTGACCTGCGTCCAGGTGGGCTGCTCGGGCATCTGGAAGCCCACCTTGTCGGCCAGGTCCTTGCGGTACATGAGCATCGAGCTCTCGCCGTAGAAGGGCGCTGCGTAGAGCTTGCCTTCGTACGACAGGCCGGCGCGGATGGCTGGCAGCAGGTCGTCCGCGTCATAGGCGGCATCGGTGGCGATGGGCTGCAACCAGCCCTTCTTGGACCAGATCGGCGCTTCGTACAGGCCGATGGTCATCACGTCGAACTGGCCGCCCTTGGTGGCGATGTCGGTGGTCACGCGCTGGCGCAGCGTGCCTTCTTCCAGCGTGACCCACTTGAGCTTGATGTCGGGGTTGGCCTTCTCGAAGAAGGGCGTGAGCTTCTGCATCTCGATCATGTGGCCGTTGTTCACGGTCGCGATCACGAGTTCGGTGGCGGCCTGGGACACGAGCCCCGTGCCGAGCAGTGCGAGGACGAGGCCGGCTTTCAGAAAACGCTTCATGTTGTCTCCTAGAGGTGAGCGACGCCCTCCTGGTGTCGGGTCGCCGTGGGGGGATTCTGGAGAAACTCAGTTGCGGTTTTGGTACTTCGTCGGTTACCTCCAGTACTTTCATGCACCGGTTGGCTAGTGAATTCCCTAATTGGTGCAACACAGCATGGAAAACCGCAAGCCAAAGACCTCAAGCCAATTTCAGGTACCGCCGCCCAGCAACTGGCGCCGGAACTGCGCGGCCGCCGGCGAGAGCGCCCGGTCCTCGCGGGTGATGAGGCAGATGGGCGGCACGCGCACCGGCAGTTCCACCGGCACGGTCCGCAGCACGCCCAGCCGCGCGTAGTGATCGGCCTGCGAGGCCGGCATCACGGCCGCCATGTCGGAGTTCTCCAGCAGCGCCGTGATGGCGATGGGCGATGCCGTTTCGATGATGTCCAGCCGCGCCTGGATACCCGCCTCCCGCATCGCCGCCTCGAAGCGCCCGCGCTGCGGCGAGCCGGGCGGCTGCAGCACCCACGACCAGGCCGCCATCTCGGCCAGCGTGATCGGGACGCTGCGCTCGAACACCGGGTGCGCCGCGCGCACCACCGCCACCTGCGATTCGCCCAGCAGCGGCACGCTCGCGTACTTCGCCTCGTCGTGGCTGTCGGTGAGCCGGCCCAGCACGAGGTCGACGTCGCCCTGCTCCAGCTGCGTCTGCATCACGTCGCTGGTCTCGACCACCACCGACACGGCCACCTGCGGATGGCGGCGGTGGTACTCCACCAGCGCCGGCGCCAGCAGTTCGGGCACCGCGCCCGGCACGCTGCCCACGCGCAGCGCGCCGCTCAGGCCCGAGCGCAGCGCGAGCATTTCCTCGCGAGCGGTGCCGAAGTCGCTGAGCACGCGGCGGGCGTAGCGGATGAGGATCTCGCCGTAAGGCGTGGGCTCCATGCCACGCGCGAGGCGCTCGAAGAGCTTTTCGCCGAGCGAATCCTCCAGTTGCTGCAGCAGCTTGGTGGCGGCGGGCTGGCTGATGTTCATGGCTTCGGCCGCGCGCCCGAGGTGGCGGTGGGCGTCGAGCCGGGCCAGCAGGAGCAACTGGCGCGGCCTCACATGGAGCATCAGCGAGGTGTCGGAGAGGCCCTGGGTCGCATCGGTCATGCACAAAAGTATATGAACCTTCGGACTTTTACGATTGGATTGCGAGGAGGAAGCTCCGTAGGCTCGGGCCAAACAAAGCAGGAGACAACCCGATGAAGCATTCCTTCCTGGCCCGCGCGGCCAGCATTGCCGTATTGGTGTTGGCCGCGGCAACCGCCGGCGCGCAGCCGAACTACCCAGACAAACCGGTGCGCATCATGGTCGGCGCCTCCCCCGGCGGCGGCACCGACATCCTCGCGCGCGTGCTGGCCGACAAGTTCGCGCCGGTCTTGAAGCAACCGGTGACGGTGGAGAACCGCCCCGGCGCCTCCAACACCATCGCCGGCGAACTCACCGCGCGCGCACCGGCCGACGGCGCCACGCTGCTGCTGGCCACCAACACCGCGCAGGCGGTAGCGCCGCACATCCTCAAGCTCAAGTACGACCCGCTGAAGGACCTGACGCCCATCGGCCTCGTCGCCGTGATGCCCAACGTGCTGGTCGTTTCGGCCAACTCCCCCTACAAGTCGGTGAAGGAGCTCGTGGCGGCCATGGCCGCGAAGCCCGGCGGCTTCAAGTACGCGTCGTCCGGCATCGGCAGCACGCAGCACGTGGGCGGCGAGGCCTTCAACCTGGCCACCGGCATGAAGTCGATCCACGTGCCCTACAAGGGAAGCTCGCAGGCGCACATCGACATCATCTCGGGCGAGGTCGACATGATGTTCGACAGCACCTCCTCGGCCATGGGCCAGATCAAGGCCGGCAAGTTCCGCGCGCTGGCGGTGAGCGCGCCGCAGCGCTCGCCCGAACTGCCCGACGTGCCCACGCTCGCCGAGCAGGGCATCAAGGGCGCTGACGTGTCCACCTGGTACGGCCTCTACGTGACAGCCGGCACGCCTCGCCCCGCGGTCGACAAGCTGAACGCCGAGCTCGTGCGCACGCTGAAGCTGGCCGATGTGCAGGCGCGCATCAAGGCCCTGGGCGGCGAGCCCGGCACGCTGACCGGCGACCCCTTCGCCGCGATGAACAAGCAGGAGTTCGACCACTACGGCCAGCTCGTGCGCGACGCCAACATCAAGGCCGAATGAGGCCGTCCTCCACCCCACTCACTTCAACCTCCAGACCCATGTCAACGCAAACGAAAACCCCGAGCGTGATCTCCGCCAAGCCCCGCATCGTCGTGCTGCTGGGCGACCCCAGCGGCGTCGGCCCCGAGATGGCCGTGAAGCTGCTCGCGCGCCAGCGCAACCTGGACGCCGCGCGCGTGCTGCTGATCGCCGACCCGGCCGTGCTGGCCGAGGGCGAGCGCGTGGCGGGCGTGAAGCTCGCTCCGCTGCAGGTCGACAGCCTGGACGAACTGCGCTTCGAGGACGGCCGGCCCAGCCTGTACCTGCACGACTGGATGGAGGGCGAGGCGCCGGTACTCGGCGAATCCAATGAGCGCTCTGGCCGGGCCTCGTTCGAGGCGCTCGAATACGCGACCGTGGTGGTGCGGCGCGGGCAGGCCGACGCCATCCTCTTCGCGCCGCTCAACAAGCATTCGCTGCGCCTGGGCGGCCTCACGCACGAGGACGAGCTGCGCTACATGCAGGAGCGTTTTGCGGTGACCGGCTTCGTCTGCGAGTTCAACCTCACCGGGTCGCTGTGGACCTCGCGCGTGACCTCGCACATTCCGCTGAAGGACGTGGCGAGCCACATCACGATCGAGGGCGTCGGGGACGCGGTGAAGATCATCGCGTCGGCGCTGCGCCGCGCGGGCGTGGCGCAGCCGCGCATCGCGGTGACGGGGCTCAACCCGCATGCGGGCGACGGCGGCTCCATCGGCATGGAAGAGATCGAGATCATCGCGCCGGCCATCGAGAAGCTGCGCGCGGAAGGCTACGACGCCCGTGGCCCGTTCTCGCCCGACACGGTGTTCATCGGTGCGCGCCGCGGCGACGTGGATGCGGTGGTGTCGATGTACCACGACCAGGGACAGATCGCGATGAAGCTCATGGGCTTCGAGCAGGGCGTGACGCTGCACGGCGGGCTGCCCGTGCCCGTGGCCACGTCGGCCAGCGGCAGCGCCTTCGACATTGCCGGCAAGGGCATCGCGCAGATCGAAGGGCTGCAGCAGGCCTTCGACCTGTGTGTGCGGATGGCCAGCGGCGGTGCGCCTTTGAAGGCGCCCGCCGAGACCGCAACGGCCTGAGGCTGCTCAGGAACTCAGGCGCTTGAGGAGGCCCGCCGTCGAGGCATCGAGCCCCGTGACATCGCCCGAGGCGAGGCGCGGTTCGATGTCCTTCGCGAGCACCTTGCCCAGCTCCACACCCCACTGGTCGAAGCTGTTGATGCCCCACAGCGCGCCGCTGGTGAACACGCGGTGCTCGTACATCGCAAGGAAGGCCCCGAGCGCTTCGGGCGTGAGCTTCTCGAACACGAAGAAGCTGCTCGGGCGGTTGCCCGGAAAGTTCTTGTGGCCGCCTTCGTCCAGCTTGCCCACCATCAGCGCCTGCGCCTGCGCGAGCGCATTGGCCAGCAGCTTGGGGTGGTGGCCTTCGAGGTCGTGCGCCGCATCGCGCACCGCCACGAACTCCAGCGGCGTCACGTCCGTGCCCTGGTGCAGCATCTGGAAGTAGGCGTGCTGGCCGTTGGTGCCGGGCTCGCCCCAGAGCACCGGCGAGGTGCCGAACGCCACGGGCTTGCCGCTCGCATCCACCTGCTTGCCGTTGCTCTCCATCTCCAGCTGCTGCAGGTAGGCCGGCACGCGCTTCAGGGCACTGTGGTACGGCGCGATGCTGCGGCTCGTGAACTTGTGGAAGTTGCGGTACCAGACGTCGAGCAGCCCGAGCCGCACCGGCAGGTTCTGCGCGAGCGGCGCGGTGCGGAAGTGCTCGTCCATCGCATGCGCGCCCGCGAGCAGCCGGCGGAAACCGTCGGCGCCGATGGCCAGTGCGATCGGCAGGCCGATGGCCGACCACAGCGAATAGCGGCCGCCCACCCAGTCCCAGAAGCCGAAGGTGGTGTCGATGCCGAACTTGTTCGCGGCTTCGACATTCGTCGTGAGCGCGGCGAAATGGCCGGCGATGTCGTTGCCGCCCGACTGCTCGTACCAGCGCTTGGCCGAGAGCGCATTGGTCATCGTCTCGGTCGTGGTGAAGGTCTTGGAGGCGATCAGGAACAGCGTGTGTTCCGGCGCCAGCCCTTGCAGCACACCGGCCAGCTCGTGGCCATCGACGTTCGAGACGAAGTGAAAGCGCTTGCCTGGGGCGGCGAACTCCGCGAGCGCCAGCACCGCCATCTGCGGGCCGAGGTCGGAGCCGCCGATGCCGATGTTGACCACGTCGGTGATCGTGTGATCGCCGCGCACCTTCTCGGCATAGGCCAGCATCGCGTCGAGCGTGGCGTGCACTTCGCGCAGCTTGTCGGCCGTCTTGCCGACCTTGGCATCGGCCGGCGCGCGCAGCAGCGTGTGCAGCACGGCGCGGTCTTCGGTGTTGTTGATGTGCTCGCCCGCGAACATCGCGTCGCGGTGTGCTTCGAGGCCGCATTCGCGGGCCAGCGTGAGCAGCAGCTCTTCGGTCCGCGCGTCGATCAGGTTCTTCGACAGGTCGGCGAACACATAGGGCGCCTCCTGGCTGAATCGCTCGAAGCGCCCCGCGTCGTCCACGAAGGCATGGCGCACGTCGAACTGGCGGCCCGCCGTCTCGAAGTACGACTGCAGTTGCGCCCAGGCCGGCGCACGGTCGCAGCGTTGAGTCACGTGGGTCACTGCCATGTTTACTTGCCGCTTTCCTGCATGAGCTTCTCGAGCTTCACGGCGTCGGCCGCGAAGGCGCGGATGCCTTCGGCGAGCTTCTCGGTGGCCATCGCGTCTTCGTTGAGCGCAAAGCGGAAGCCGGCTTCGTCATAGCTCACCTTCTCGGCGTCGCCCTTGACGGCGGCCTTGGCGTCGAGCGCGTGTTCGAGCGGTTCGTTGCTCGCGGCCAGCTCGGCCAGCAGCTCGGGGCTGATGGTCAGCAGGTCGCAGCCGGCCAGCGCCTGGATCTGGCCCACGTTGCGGAAGCTCGCGCCCATCACTTCGGTCTTGATGCCGTGCTGCTTGTAGTAGTTGAAGATTTCGCGCACCGACTTCACGCCCGGGTCATTGGCGCCCGCGCTGGCCGCTTCGTCCCACTTGGCGCCGGCCGACTTCTTGTACCAGTCGTAGATGCGGCCCACGAAGGGCGAGATCAGCTGCACCTTCGCGGCGCCGCAGGCCACCGCCTGCGCAAACGAGAACAGAAGCGTGAGGTTGGTGCGGATGCCCTTGAGTTCGAGCTGGCGCGCGGCCTCGATGCCCTCCCAGGTGGAGGCCACCTTGATGAGCAGGCGTTTCTCGGTGTCGATGCCTTCGGCCTTGTAGAGCGCCACGATGCGCTCGCCACGGGCGATGGTGGCGGCGGTGTCGAAGGACAGGCGCGCATCGACTTCGGTGGAGACGCGGCCCGGAATGATCTGGAGGATTTCGGTGCCGAAGTTGACCAGCAGGCGGTCGATGACTTCGTCGAGCGGCTTGCCCGCGTGCTTCTTCACGATCTCGTCGAGCAGGGGGCGGTATTCGGGTTTCTGAACAGCCTTGAGGATCAGCGACGGGTTGGTGGTCGCGTCCTGCGGCTTGGAAATGCTGAGTTGCTTGAAGTCACCGGTGTCGGCGACGACAGTGGTCCATTGGCGGAGGGCATCGAGTTGGTTCATGAAATCATTATCCAGTGCGGGTTGTGACAAGTCCTGCACGCAGTTGCGCGGCGGCCGATGTTTTCATGCGCACCGTAGCACGGGTTTTCGCGAGGTTCCATCGGCCTTCTGCCCGCAGGGTTGTCGGCCGCCCTGCCCTACAGGGGCTGTGGTCCGTGACTGACGGCATGCGGCCCCGGCCGCGGGCTACGCTGGACGTTATTCGTGATCTGCGCCGAGAAGATCTACGCCGAACGTCTTACCTTCAGGAGCCCCCATGTCCCAACGCCCCCGACACCCCGCAGAAGCCCCCGCCGGCCGGGTTTTCGACGACCGCCGCACCAGCCAGGCGATCGGCGCCATGGCGACGGCTTTCGTTGTTGGCGGGGTCGCGACCTGGCTTGCACTGGGTGCGGCGCGCACTGCCCGCGCACAGGTGGCCGGCCCGGCCGATGGCGCACCGCTGATGCGCGCTCCGTTGCAGGTGGTGGCGCCCGTGGACCTGCAGCGTTACGCCGGCATCTGGCACGAGCAGGCCCGCCTGCCCAACCGCTTCCAGAAAACCTGTTCAGGCCCCGTCACCGCCGAGTACACCCCCCAGCCTGACGGCACGGTGCAGGTGGTCAACCGCTGCGTGCGCGCCGACGGTAATTTCAACGAGGCCATAGGCACCGCGCGCGTGGTGCCCGTGGCCGGCCAGCCCGGCGCGGGCCGCCTCGAAGTGCGCTTTGCGCCCGCATGGCTGAGCTGGTTGCCCGTCGTCTGGGGCGACTACTGGATCCTCAAGCTCGACCGCGACTACCAGGTGGCGCTGGTCGGCACGCCCGACCGCGAATACCTCTGGGTGCTGTCGCGCGCACCGCGCCTGGACGACGCAGCGCTGCAGGTCGAGCTGGACTACGCGCGAAGCCTCGGCTTCGACGCCGACAAGGTGGTGCTCACCGGCAGATAGCGCGCGAGCTGCGCCGGCAGCATGTCCGGCGCGGTGCAGTGAATCGCCTGCCAGCCGAAGGCGCGTGCCGCCTCGACGTTGGCTGCGGAATCGTCGATGAACACCGTCTCCGCCGGGTCGAGCGCGTAGCGCACCGCCAGCAGTTCGAAGATTTCACGATCCGGTTTGATGAACTTCACATCGCCCGAAAACACCCCGCCGTCGAAACGCCGCATGAACGCGTGCCGCCGCTCGAGCGCGCGCGCATACGGCTCGGGCATGTTCGAGAGGAAGTAGAGCCGCAGCGGCTGACCGGCTTCGCGGTGGGCGAACAGTTGCTCGAGCATGTCGACCGTGACCTCGATGGCTTCGAGGCGCTCGCCCAAATTGCCGAGCATCGCGTGAAGCCGATCCGCCGGCAGCGAGAGCCGCGCCGCGATGCGGGCGATGGCGTCGTCCAGCGTGCGCGTGCCGCAATCGAAACTGGTCCAGTCGTCGTGATGAAACATCGCCCGGCCCAGCGCCGCGGCGGCGGCTTCAGTGGGCGCGTGGGGCGCGAGATGGGCCTGCACCAGCCGCGTGGGCTCCCATGCGATCAGCACGGCGCCAAGATCGAAAACTACGTTCATGGCGCCATTGTTTCATGTGCCCGGCACCACGCTCACGCCATGGGCGCGCAGCGACAGCGTGGTCTGCGCGCCCGCGGCCAGAGGTTGCGACAGGTCCGTCGAGACCACGAAGACCGGGCCCAGCGTGGTGTCGAAGCCGTATTCGTAGAAGCTGCCGAGGTAGGCGGCCTTGCGCAAGGTCGCGGGCAGCCCATCGGCCGCGCCGATCTCCCATGCTTCGGGCCGCACCGCCACCTTCACCGTTCCGGGCGCGACCGCGTGGCGCGGCTTGAGGCGCAGCGGGCCGAGCGTGACGCTGCCGTCGGCCTCTGCCACGCCGGGGAACACCATCGCCTCGCCCATGAAGCCGGCGACGAACTCGCTCTCGGGGCGGCCATAGAGCTGCTCGGGCGTGCCGCGCTGGGCGATCACGCCGTGGTCCATCACGATGATCTGGTCGCTCACGGCCAGCGCCTCGCTCTGGTCGTGCGTGACGTAGGCGACGGTGAGCTTCAGGCGCTGCTGCAGCGCGCGGATTTCCTCCCGCATCTCGCGGCGCAGGCGTGCATCGAGGTTGGACAGCGGCTCGTCGAACAGCAGCACCGCGGGTTCGAGCACCAGCGCGCGCGCGAGCGCCACGCGCTGCTGCTGGCCGCCCGAGAGCTCGCTCGGCAGACGCTCGTCGAAGCCGACCAGGCCCACGCCCCGGAGCGCTTCACGCGCACGCGACGTGGCCTCGTCCTTCTTCACGCCGCTCATGCGCAGGCCGTAGCCCACGTTCTCGATCACGTTCATGTGCGGGAACAGCGCATAGCTCTGGAACATCATGCTCACGTTGCGCTCGGCC
>Ga0163161_10003303_pt1 | contig 11327 bp, 9 predicted proteins | sample S45metaG_FD_129847 | JGI IMG/M metagenome (GOLD analysis project Ga0163161, IMG submission 129847) | Switchgrass rhizosphere microbial communities from Kellogg Biological Station, Michigan, USA - S4-5 metaG | ecosystem: Host-associated > Plants > Roots > Rhizosphere > Soil | place: USA: Michigan... | reverse complement strand
GGGCCGCTTTCGCTTTTTGATTGACTGACGAGTCGGTCTCGCCATAGAATTGCCGTCGCTCGCTGTGGCCGACGATCACATGCGAACAGCCGACATCCTTGAGCATCACCGCCGCGACCTCGCCCGTGTGAGCGCCGAATTCATTCTGCACCGCGCAATCCTGACCCGCGACCCTGATATTTGAGCCCTCAAGCCGATCGGCAACGGTCTTTAGTGCCGTGAAAACAGGCGCGATCACGACGTCGCAATGATTGGCGTTGGCGACAAGTGGCTTTAGCGCAAGAGCGGTATCGACCGCATCGCCAAGCAGCTTGTACATTTTCCAGTTTCCGGCGATGACAGGTTTACGCATCTTTGTCGTCAAGGGCTGCAACGCCGGGAAGAGTGTCGCCGGCAAGGAATTCCAGCGTGGCACCGCCGCCGGTTGAGATATGGCTGATCTTGTCTTCGAGACCGGCCTGGTTCACGGCTGCAACCGAGTCGCCTCCGCCTACTATCGACGTTGCGCCTTTTTCGGTCGCCTCGGCGACGGCTTTTGCGATCGCGACCGTGCCTTCGTCGAATGGCTTTTCCTCAAACATTCCCATCGGGCCGTTCCAGACGATCGTCTTCGCCCCGTCGACCGCATTCTTAAATATCTCGATCGTTTCGACGCCGATATCGAGACCGACGAGGCCGGCGTTTGTAAATGCGATGGGGATCGTCTTACGCGAGTTCAACGGATCGTATGAGTCGACGACCTGATGATCGGTCGGCAGGAGCAGCTCGACGCCCGCATCTTTGGCCTTTTCCTCGATCTCGAGGGCCTTTGGCATCATGTCGTCCTCGACGAGCGACTTGCCGACTGTGAAGCCCTGCGCCTTGAAGAATGTATACGCCATCGCTCCGCCGATGAGGAGTTTGTCTACCTTTCTCTCGATGAGCGACTCAATGATCGGTATTTTGTCCGAGACCTTAGCGCCGCCGAGGATGGCGACGAACGGCCGCTCGGGATCGTGCAAGGCCCTGCCCAGAAAGTTCAACTCTTTCTCCATCAGCAATCCGGCAACGCAGTCATCGACGTAGCGCGTAATGCCCTCGGTCGATGCGTGTGCGCGATGCGCCGTGCCGAACGCGTCGTTTACGTAAACGTCACAAAGATCGGCGAGTTGTTTCGCGAATTCCGGATCGTTCTTTTCCTCTTCGGCATGCAGCCGAAGGTTCTCGAGCAAGAGCACCTCACCGGCGCTCAACGCATCGACGCGTGCCTTAACTTCCTCGCCAACACAACCCGACGCAAAGAAAACACGATCGTTCTTCACCTCAGCCCGGCCCATCGCTGCGCCGTCGTCGCTCGCCACAACGGGCTCGTCACCTCGTGACGAAACGTCCTGAAACTCAGGCATCCTCCGCAAATACTCATAGACTGGCCGCAGGCTGTAGTTTGCCGCGTCGTAGGGCATTCCCTTTTCCTCTGCTTTCTTTTTGTCCTTGAGCGGCCGGCCCAGATGCGACGCGAGTATGACGCGTGCGCCTTGGGCGATGGCATATTCGATCGTCGGCATCGCCCCGCGAATTCGAGTGTCGTCGGTGATCTCGCCGTCCTTTATGGGCACGTTAAAATCGACGCGGATAAACACCCGTTTGCCGGCGATATCGACATCCTTAATGGTCTTCTTATTCATAGCCGAACGGTCAGTGGTCCAGGCCTGCCTGTGTCTTCGTGGTCAGTTTGTCGTTATCAAAGGTCAATATGATCGAGCGGAAGTCCTCACCTTCCCATGAGTTAACTGTGTACGTATGCCCGCCGCCGCTGATGCTGCTGACCTCTTCGCTCTTTCCGCCAAGAATATCTTCAACATCGGTGCGCGACATGCCGACCTTCAGCTTATTATAATTTGCCATTGTGACGTTTAAGTCGGAAGACGGCGCGGGCTTGTCGTTTTCCGCTAAAGGCGGTGTCGATTCCGGTGTCGGCTTTGCCTTGGCTGGCGCTTGAGTCGGACTGTAGTATTTACCGGCCAAAAACAGCCCACCTATTCCGCCCCCGCAAAGCACCACCACCAAACCCAGGATCAGTGTGACCCATATCCAGTTTCTGGACGAACGCTTTTGAGGTTGTATGTGCTGCTGCGGTATGTTCCAAGCGGCAGGTGTGTCCGTTTGCCGTCCGGCATTCTGTGGCGCCGTCATCTGCGGCTGCCCCATGGCGATCGTTTCGGCGGCATGATCGGATATTGGCGACGCCAACCGCGCCCCGTCATCCAGGCAAAAGTTTAGACTCTCGTCACTATAAGATTTGCCGCACTGCGGACAACGTTTCATCGTCGATCGATCCTGACGGTCGGTCCCTCGCACGTCTCGGCCAACCACAGCGGCACACGGACGAAGATCTAACGCTTGATTATAAGCGTTAACGCAGAGCCACCAAAATCGAGCTGAGAACGGATCGTCACATCGGCTTGTCGAAACAATTGAGCTTTCGTTCGAAAGTCTCGGGCGGGATCTCGGGGTTGAGCTTTACAGAGTCGAGCTGCACGCTCATCACGCCGTCAAGCTTTATCGAGAAAGGCAAGGTCAGGTTATCGACCTTTCGAAAATCGCCGAGCGTATACATGTAGCCGGGAAAACTTACGCGGACAAGCATTTTGGATCGGACATCAAAGGTCATCGCCATCGTTACACCGACGGAATTCCTCGCTTCTATTACGTTAAGCTTACGGCCCTCGTCTTCGAACACACCGTCGTAAGCAAGCCAATGGAAAGCTCCCGGATTGAGAGCGTTCCGGACGCCGTCAAACAGGTCGACCTCTGACACGTCGATCTTTTGGCCGAGCGGCAGATCGATCCCGTATTCCGTTTGCATAAACGAGCCTTTGGGCGAATATACCTGACGAATTTGACCGATCCCGGCAGATTCGAGGATAAGCGTATACTTGTCCGGCTTCTGTCCGAACATATGAAGACTGAGGTTGGACTCGTCACCGATGATGCCGACAGTTCCCGTTCCCACTGCCTCGTAAGAGGTTAGACGGTCAAAGCCCGCCGCTCCTCCCACAGCGGCCGCGAAATCGGTCATCACGGCTATAGCTCTTGGGTCCTTCCTCGTCACCTGCTTTGTGACAGTCCTCATTCCGGAGTGCTCTGTCGGCGGGTTTGGGGACGCCTTGGCGGGCGGCGGAGGCAAAACGCCATCCCCGGTTTTTTCAGATGGTTTGGCAATATCTACCTTGGCTGATCCAGGATCATCCTTAATAACGCCGAGCGCCTTTTCGAGCTGAGGATCGTGTCCTTCGAGAAGCGAGCGCCGGTCGCGGACCACCGTGATATCCGGCTCAACGCCCGTTCCTTCCAACGTCCTTCCCTTGAATGTCTTAAAGTTCGCGATCGGATACTCAAAGAGCGCCCCGGTCGCCAACCTTACCGTCGAGGCCGGCAGAGCTAGGCCGGCGGTCCTTTCGCCAACGACGGTGACGCGGGCATTTTCCTGTAACCCGGCGGAGAGCATTTCGGCCGCCGACATGCTCTGACCGTCGACGAGCAGGACGACCTTTCCCGAGAAATGCTTTGCTTTCGACTGGATCTTGAGCTCCTCGGAGCCGCGTCGATAGATCGATGTTCCAAGGCTGATCGGACGATCGGTGAGCATCCCTGCCAGAGGATAAAGAGTGGCCAGTAAACCACCCGAGTTGCCGCGAAGATCGATAATGACGGCCTTCTTGGCGGCAAACTCCGTCAGCGAGCCGCAGAACTTTTCTAAAACGGGGAGAGCGAAGACATTGAATTTGATATATCCGACATCCGGACCTATTGATGACGATCGGTATTCAAAATATTCCGGCGGAAACCTGTCTCCGAAGGACACGGTCTTTCCCGGCAAAGAAAGCCGCGGGACCGAGAACTCCCGAGGCTTATCGTTTTCATCGAGGCAGGTCACAGTCACGGGCGTCGTATACCTGCTGTTCAGAAACCAATTGACGATCGCCAGCGGCAGGATCTGGCGCATCTCGCGGCTGTTCGGATGTGCGAGGACCGCCTTGGTGAGAAGATCGTCCAGGGCAAGGCCGTTTATCTTCTCCACTACGTATCCTGGCTTGATGCCGGCCTGCAGAGCGGACGACTGTTCAGCCACCGATGTCACGACAAAGTGCTTGTCGATGTACCGCAGGTCTATCCCGATCCCGAAACGCGCTGCCGGATCAAATAGGCCCTCTTCAGGCTCGGCTGGATCGTCGGTATCGATCCTGGTTGGTGCTCGATCGTGATCGCTCGCTGCGGTCTTTTCCCTCGACCGGGAAATTTCCCGGGCCTCCCTTACGCCTTCCAGGAATTCAGGCGAGATGACCGCAAAATGAGATCGGCCAAGCCGAAAGACCATTTCTTCGATGAGGTTGTGAGCTTCTGAGTCGGTTGTCGCCGCCGTGATCCTGGGCTGATATTCGGCTCGGACCTTTGTCCAATCCAGCCCGTTGAACGTTCTGTCGAAATAGCTCTGATCGAGCAACGTCCAAACTCTAACGAAGGCGTCCTGCCGGCGCTGTTGAGCAGCGGTCAGGCGCGCCGGAGGGCCGGCCGTGCTCGCGGTCACGTCGACCGTGCCGAGTACCCGCATCGGCGGAGCCGCAGGCCTGCGATTTTGTGCGAAAGTACCGGCGTGAGCCGCCAGAAGCAGCGAGAGTAATAACAGGCAAATGCCGACGCGACGTTTCATAAACAGCATGTCCGTCCTTTGAATGGAATGCGGGCCGAACCATGACTACAGGTTCGGCCCGTATTGTAATGCGTTGGCGAGAAAAAAGAAAGGTTAAATTCCCTTTGCCGCAATGAATTTTACGAGATCACGCACGCGGCACGAATAACCCCATTCGTTGTCATACCAGGACAGGATCTTTACGCACGTACCGTCAATGACTTTTGTGTTATCGGCGTCGACGATGGATGAATTCGGATTGCCCTTGAAGTCGATCGACACAAGCGGCTCTTCGCTGAAAGCGAGGATGCCCTTTAGCTCACCGTTAGCGGCGTCTTTAAGGGCGCGGTTTACTTCTTCCGCCGACGTCTCTTTTTCGACATTCATCACGACGTCTACCAGCGACACATTCGGCGTCGGCACACGTACCGAAATGCCGTCGAATTTCCCTTTCAGCTCCGGGATCACAAGTGCGATGGCCTTTGCCGCACCCGTCGAAGTCGGGATCATCGACAGTGCCGCCGCGCGTGCACGACGCAGGTCCTTGTGCGGTAGATCGAGCAGCTGCTGGTCGTTGGTGTAGCTGTGGATGGTGTTCATTAAGGCGTTCTTGATGCCGAATTTCTCGTGGATAATCTTGGCCACCGGCGCGAGACAGTTGGTCGTGCACGATGCGTTCGAGATGATGCGATGCTTCGCCGGGTCGTAGGAATTTTCATTAACGCCGAGCACGATAGTTATGTCTTCGCCCTTGGCGGGAGCCGAGACCACAACCTTTTTCACGCTGCCGCGCACATGTTTGGCGGCGTCCTCGGCCTTTGTAAAACGGCCTGTCGATTCGATGACGATATCGGCGCCGACCTCCTCCCACGGAATGTGTGCTGGATCTTTCTCGGAGAAAACACGGAACGTGTCGCCCTCGACATCGATCTTCCCGTCGCCAGCCGAGATCGTGTGATGCAGATTGCCCATCACGGAATCGTATTTGAACAGGTGGGCGAGAGTTTTTGTGTCGGTCAGGTCATTGACCGCGACCAGATCGATGTCCTTGTCGCCGAGCCACGTCCTTACCACCGCGCGGCCAATGCGTCCAAAGCCGTTTATGCCAACTTTAATAGCCATTTATTACGATAACCTCCAGAAAACCTGCTGCGTAAAACGTATTAGGATACAGCAATCACAGCGTCAGTTCAAAGACGTCTGCTCGCTGCCGGGACGCAAGAATATTGAAACAAAGAGGCCCCTGAATCGTAATACCGTCTTTGAGTTTTAAGGAGTAACGAATAAAATCAGGTGTTTATCGCCGGAGCCGCCCCTAATGAGACTTTCGCGACCTCGTATCCCGCAACTGCTAAGTATTTCTCTATGTGCCGCCGGCCTTGTATCGACCGCGGCTGCGCAGGACGCCGCGCCTTCGGTCAGCACTAGCGAGGTAGCCAGCACTACGCCCGTTACCCGCCAATTTAGCGATGCCGTTTACGGCCCGTTGAATCTTAATCGCGTCGGCGTCCAGACCGGGCAGCCGATACCGCTCTCGCTGCAGGAGGCGATCAACCGCTCTCTCGAGGGCAACAACAGCATCGAGGTCTCGCGGGGCGACGTGCGTTTTCAGGCGACGCAATATCATTCGCTGCTCGGCATATACGATCCGATCTTTACAACGCAGCCGAATTACGTCCACACGTCCACCACGGGCAGCACGGCGACGAACGATTTTTCTGTCAACACCGACGTCAGCGGATTCATCCGCCCGGGCGGCGGTAATTATTCGGTTTTCTTTAATAACCGCCGCACCGAGAACGCGTTCGCTCAGGCGCAGGTCACGTCGGGATCGGTGACCGGCGGCCGGACCGCTCTTTTTGCGTCAAGCCTTGGCTTCAATTACACGCAGCCGCTTGCCAGGAATTTTAGCTACGACGCGCGGCGTCATTCGATCACTGTTGCCAAGAAACGACTGGAACAGACCGACGCCGATTTTCGCACCCTCGTCACAGATACGCTGACGCAAGTACAGACCGCGTACTGGAATTTTGTTTTTGCGCTTCGCGATCAGCAGAATCAGGTCGCCAACGTAAATTTCGCCAAAGAGAACCTTCGCCAGATCGAGGCAAAGATAGCGGCCGGTGCGGCGGCTCCCTTCGAGCGTGCCGAGGTCGCGACCGAACTCGCCAACCGCGAGGGCGATCTGCTGCTTGCGACGCAGCGGGTATCGATAGCCGAGAACACGTTAAAGGGCCTGATCCTGCGCGACCCGCTGTCCGCTGAATGGTTGGCGACCTTCGTTCCGACCGACCCGCCCGTGGTGAGCCCCATCCCAGTGAATTACGAGGCCGCGTTGAGGGACGCGATCGACAATCGCTACGAACTGCGCTCGCTAAAGATCGAGCAGGAATCTAACAAGGCAGACCTTAGGTTCTTCAAGAACCAGCTCAAGCCGCAGATCGACCTTAATTCGACCTTTTCGCTTGACGGCCTGTCGCTTGGCGGCCCGAACGAACCGTTCACGACGACGCTGCTGACGAGCGCGCAGGACATCTTCCTGCTCAACTCGCTGAATTCAACGCGAACGACTCTCGGTCTGCCACCGCTCGTCAATCCGCCGATTACGATCCCCGCTTCACCGCAGCACTTCCTATTCGGCGGCTTCAACCGTGCGTGGGCGAATCTCTTCCGGTCGGACGCGCCAAACTTCTCGGTCGGCGTCACGATCTCATTCCCATTTAGAAATCGCACGGCCAGAGCAAACTTTGAGGGTGCAAAGGTCCAGCAGCAGCAGCTCGACGCCCGCCTTCGCGGGCAGGAGCAGACCGTGATCATCGACGTCCGCAACGCCGTCCAAGCCGTCGAGACCGCCCGCCAGCGCGTCGACACCGCAAGACGCGCCCGCGAGAACGCCGAGATCCAGCTCGAAGGCGAAAGAAAGCTCTACGAAGCCGGCAAATCGACGACCTTCCTTCTCTTCCAGCGAGAGAACACCCTGACAAACGCCCGAAACGCCGAGATCCGCGCCGAGACCGACTACAACAAAGCCGTCGCCGACCTCCAACGTGCAACCGCAACCGCGTTTGCCGCAAACCACATAACGGTCGAGGAGCCCGTTCCGGGGCTTAGATAAGACGGCCGCGGACGGATCATAGAAGTGCCGCCTTTGAGCGGCACTTTGTGTTTGGAAGGGCGTTTGCGAAAATCCATTGGGATGAAGATATCGGCCGTCCTTATTGCAGGAAACGAAGAGCAAAAGATCGGCGACGCTATCCGTTCCGTAGATTGGGCGGATGAGGTGCTCGTGATCGATTCGGAAAGCACCGACCGCACACGCGAGATCGCTGAGGGTCTCGGGGCCCGCGTTATCGTCCGGCCGTGGCCTGGGTTTTCGGCACAGAAGCAGTTCGGGACCGACGAGGCCGCATTCGACTGGGTATTGAGCCTTGATGCTGATGAGAGGATCTCGCCGAAGCTAAGAGATGAGATCCTGGCGATCAAGCATGCCGCGGAACCGAGCGCCGATGGTTACAAGATGCCTCGTCTCGCCTACTACATGGGGCGGCCAATTCGTTATTGCGGCTGGTATCCGGACTGGCAACTGCGGCTTTTCGACCGGGGAAAAGGGCGGTGGAAGGACGTGCTTGTTCATGAATCCGTCGAAATGCAGCCCGGCGCCGTCATAGAAAAACTTAAGAATAACATCATTCATCTGACGATCGACACTCCGGCGGGACATCGCGAGATGATCGAGAAACGCTACGCTCCGCTGGCCGCACGGCAGATGTTTGATGACGGCCGCCGGACATCGGGCCTTCGCCTTGCGACGGCGGCGCCCATTGCATTCATTTCGACATATTTCCTCAAACTCGGCTTCCTCGACGGTGCGGCCGGATATCAGATCTCACGGTTCGCCGCCTTCCACGCGCGGCGCAAACATGAACTTCTTCGCGACCTTCAGAATAGCGACGGCTAAACCGAACGCACAAATTACAACTAATCACGCGTCCGATTCATCAAACTCTTTTAGAAATCGACGTTTTGCGATAACATTCAATCCATGGGCCGCCGGAAAATATTTAGCTTCGCATTACCGGTCCTCGCGGTGCTCGCGTTGGGGACCGGCTCGCTGGCCCAGCAAAAAGGCGTCGATTCCCAGACGCAGAAGATCAAGGACGACAGCAATAAGGTCACGACTCGCCCCAACGACGCCACGCGGTCCTTCGACTGGGGCAAAGGCAAGACCAAGGTCCGCGAGCGGCTGCCGAATCCATATCAGCTTAATTCCCGCCGCGATGTTTTGGTCGAATCGATCATCGGTGTCCTTCGCGAACAAAAGATCGTGGTCGACGATACCTCGTCACGTCTAAAGGACGGCGTGGTCATTACTCAGCCTTTTGTATTTGCAAAAGGCTCGGTCATCACGCAGAACGAGCTCAGCCGCTATGCTGTGCTCGAATCGCCCGATAACGCCTGGACGCGGGCGCAATATACGTTGACGATAAACGTCCAGCCGATCGACGGCATTAGAAATAATGTCTCGGTCATCGCCAAGGTCGAGGGCCGCGCCGTCAACGGCCTTATGTCCGAGTGGCTGACGCTGCAGAGCTCGGGCCTTGCCGAGGATGAGTTCCTGTCGAAGCTGATCGAAGCCGTGACCGGCAATTCGCCGGAACCGGTACAGGACAGTCCTCAACACTGATAGCTGCTGATGAATTCTCGAATCTACATTCTCTTGTCGTTATTTTGTTTAGCTTTCGCGGCATCCGCGGTGCCCGGGCAGACTGGCGCCGATGATCGCCCTTTTGGATTCGAAAGGCGGCGCGAAGAACCTGTACCGAAAAATGTCCTCGAGACCCGCGAGAAAATGCGGATCAACAAGTTAAGTAAGGACTACGCCGAAATGCTCGATCGCGGCGAAGAGGTCCTCAAGCTGACCGAGCGCGTCATGCGGTCTTTCACGGCAAACGGTCGGCTGTCCGGGGTGGACATTGCAACCATCGGATCGATCGAAAAGGATGTGAAAAAGATCCGCGACGATCTCGGCGGGGACGATGATGACGAGAAGGTCGATGATATTCTCAGCGAACACGACAAACAGCCCACCGTCGCGGACGCCGTGACGACGCTTAAGACGACGACGGCGACACTCATGGACGAGCTCAAGAAGACCACGCGGTTCAGTATCTCGGCAGCGGCCATCCAGAGCACGAACGCCGTCATCGCGATCACGCGCTTCCTGCGGTCTGGCAAATGACGACGGCCTGCCGCGCTTTTGTCGTCCTATCTTTGGCCCTCGGCCTTACTTCTGCCTCGATCTCCGCTCAAACAGATGACGATGTGATCACCGTCGATTCGTCGATAGTCGTGATGAACGCGACCGTTCGCGACGCCGAGAACAAGCCCGTTTTCGGGCTCGACAAAGCAAAGTTCCGCATTTTCGAAGACGGAGTCGAGCAGCAAATCGATTCATTTGAATCACAGGAGGCAGCGTTTGCGGCGGTCGTGCTATTTGATACCTCGGGCAGCATGCGCGAGCGGATCAGCTTGGCACGCTCGGCCACGATCAACTTTCTCGACGGGCTGCGAGGGTTGGACACGACGGCGATATACCGTTTTGATTCGAGGGTCACGATAGTTCAGGATTTTTCGAACAGCCGCGACGTGAGCGATAAAATATTCGATTTGCGGGCCGGCGGCGAGACCGTGCTTAATGATGCGGTTTACGAAGCTGCGATGCTGCTACAAAAGCGGCCGGAAAAAAGAAAGGCGATCATCGTACTGTCCGACGGCGCAGACAGCGATAGCCGGTATTCGGCGGAAAAGGCTTTACGGGCCGCACTAGAAGCTAACGCGACGATCTATACGGTCGATATGTCCAGCATGAACGACGGTGATCCCGGTGGGCGAATGCAGAGCCAGGGCGTGCTGAAGAACTTTGCAGAAAAGACGGGCGGCATTTTCATACCGACTCTCAACGGAAATTCACTGCGCGACGCGCTGAAAAGAGTTGTGGACGAGCTTCGCATCCAATACACCATAACTTATTCCCCCAAACAACAAAAAAAAGACGGCAAATGGCACGCGCTCGAGGTGCGCGTGTCACGTCCAAATCTGACCATCCGTACACGCAGCGGTTATCACGCACCGCGAAAATAGTACCCTTTATCCGTCGACCGCCGTGTCGGCGGCTGCCGATTTGTCGCCGCGTTTCGCGAAGGGCACGATCATTGCCACGCGAGACCTGTATTCCAGGTATTCGTCGCCCATGAAGTTTACGCTGTCCCGCTCTTCGAGCTGAATTGCCACTAGAATATAAGCCGTCGTCACTGCTGCAAACAGCAAATGCCCGACCGTCATGTGCGGCGTCGCCCAGAATGCGGTGATAAAGCCGAGCATTATCGGGTGCCGCACCATCTTATAAAGCAGCACAGCCTTAAATCCGACGTGATGGTACTCATCTCCTTTCGCATAAATGTAAACCTGCCGTAGGCCGAAAAGATCAAAGTGATTGATAAGGTAGGTGCTCAGCAGCACCATTCCCCAGCCAATTGCGAACAGTCCCCACAGCAAATACGTGCCGGCCGTGTTCCGCACATCCCAGATCACATCTGTCAGCGGCCTCCATTGCCAGAAGAGGAGGATGAGCGCGAGGCTTGCGAGCAGTACGTAGGTG